>Ga0307416_100001036_pt1 | contig 14774 bp, 11 predicted proteins | sample DK1Cmetagenome_2_FD_203821 | JGI IMG/M metagenome (GOLD analysis project Ga0307416, IMG submission 203821) | Maize rhizosphere microbial communities from greenhouse at UC Davis, California, United States - DK15-C-3 | ecosystem: Host-associated > Plants > Roots > Rhizosphere > Soil | place...
CGCCCAGGGTGGCCAGCAGCTCGTCGAGCAGCTTGCCGGCGTCGGCCGTCTGGTCGGCGGCCAGCAGCACCCTGGCCCCGAAGGCCAGGGCCGGGTCCAGGTTGAGGTGGTCGCCGGTCTCCCGGGCCAGGGCGACCGCCCGCCCGGCGTCGTCCAGGGCCTTGCCGAGCTGGCCCCTGGCCAGCTGGATGCGGCCGCGCCACAGGTGGCAGATGGCCTTCATGTAGTGGGGGGCGCCGTCGTCGCCGGCCGGGGCGATGGCGTCGGCGATCCGCACCGCCTGGTCCCAGCGGCCGGTCCAGTAGCACTCGCCGGCCCGCTCGATCTCCAGCCAGCGCAGCCGCAGGGCCGACCCGAAGTGCTCGGCCAGCTCCCAGGCGGCCTCCCGGGCCGCGAAGCAGCGCCGCAGGTCGCCCAGGAGGGCGAAGCTGAAGGCCAGGTTCCCCTGCCAGGGGATGACGCTGGAGGACCCGTCGGCCTCGAACAGGGCGATGCAGCGCTCCAGGTCGGCAATGCCGCCGGGGTCGCCGAGGCTGACCCGGGCGGCCCCGATGGTCCCCAGGGCGGCCGCCTCGCCGTCGCGGTCGCCCAGGCTCCTGGCCATGACCAGGCCCTCCCGGGCGACCTGGAGGGCGTCGGTGTTCCGGTCGGCGACCAGCAGGTGCATCATGCCGTGGCTCAGGACCGCGGCCTTGCTGTGGGAGGCGGGGGCGTCGGCGACCAGGGCCAGGGCCCGGTCCAGGTGGGGGGACCGCTCCTGACCCTTGGCGTAGGCGAGCTGGCCGAGGCGGGCCTCGGCCTCGGCCGCCCGCTCGCGCTCGCCCCGGGCCAGCAGCCCGTCCCTGGCGCTGACGAGCAGGTCCTCGCCGGTGCCGTCGCCCAGGCAGCGGGCCTCGCCGGCCCGCAGCTCGAGGTCGGGCCGCTCGGGGTCGTCGGGCGGCCAGATGGCCAGGGCCTCGGTGTAGTAGCGGGCCGCGGTCACGTGCGCACCCAGGCTGGTCACCCGGTCGCCGGCCCGGCGCAGGGCCAGGCGGGCCCGGTCGACCAGGTCGTCGGTGGGCTGGCCGGCCGCCCGGGCCAGCTCCAGGGCCCGCCCGTAGTGGTGGGCCAGCAGCTCCGAGCGCTCGGTGCCGAGCGACTCCAGCCAGGCCGCGGCCCGCCGGTGCTTGCCGGCCCGCTCCAGCCGCGGGATCTGGCCGTAGGCGACCTCGCAGACGAGCACGTGGCGGAAGCCGTACTCGCGCTCGCCGGCCATCGAGGAGCGCCCCGCCCGGTACAGGAACTCGCGGGCGGCCAGCCGCTCCAGGCAGGCCTCGGCCTCGGCCCGTCCCTGCGCGCTGACCGCGGCCAGGGCGCCGGCCCAGCCGACCCGGCCCAGCACCGACAGGTCCTGCAACGCGGCCTTCTCCTCGGCGGGGAGGGCGTCGAGGCGGGCGGCGATGATGGTGTGGACGGTCTCGGGCAGGGGGAGGCCGGCCGGGTCGACGGGCTGGCCGGCCGGCAGGGGGTGGCGGTCGCGCACCATGCGCACGTACTCCTCGGCGAACAGGGGGTTGCCGCCGGCCGCGGCCAGCAGGGCCGGGCCGACCCCGGTGGGGAGGCGGTTGGCCGAGAGCAGGATCTCGAGCAGGTGGCCGGTGTCGGCCTCGGACAGCGGGTCCAGCTCGATGGCCACGGCCGAGTCGCGGCTCCCGCCCCAGTCGGGCCGGCGGGTCAGCAGCTCGCGGCGGGCGGTGGCCACCACCAGCAGCGGGGCCGCCGGCGGGGTCCGGGGGCGCAGGGGCTGGCCGTGGCGGTCGAGGGTGGCCTGGCCGGTCGGCTCCAGCAGCTCGCCGACGAAGTCGAGCAGGGCGTCGTCGGCCCAGTGCAGGTCCTCCAGCACCAGGACCAGGGGCCGGCGGGCCGACAGCCCGTACAGGAACCGGCGCCAGGCGGTGAACGCCTCGTCGCGGCGGCCGGGCTGGACCGGGGCGGCGTCGTCCTGGCCGACCAGCCCGCGCAGATGGGCGGTGACCCAGTCGATCGCGCCGGGGTCGTCGGCCATGGCGTGGGCCACCACCCGGGCCAGGCGGCGGCCGACCCGGTCGGCGGTGTCGGTCTCCAGGATGCCGGCCTCGGCCTTGACGATCTCGGCCAGGGCCCAGTAGGTGACCCCGCCGCCGGCCTCCGAGCGGCCCTCGTCCCAGGGCGAGGAGCGGCCCTGGCGCCAGGTCACGAGATCGCTGTCGGCGTCGAGGGCCCGGCCGAGCTCGGCCACCAGCCGGGACTTGCCGATGCCGGGCGCGCCGAGCAGGGTGACCAGCCGCGGGCGCCGCTCGGCCCTGGCCCGCCGGGCCGCCTCCAGCAGCTGCCCCAGCTCGCGGTCGCGCCCGACCAGGGGCACCGGCCCGGCGGCCAGGGCGTCCATGCCGGTGCGGTTGCGGGGCTCGAGGGCGCTCCACACGCTCATCGGCTTGGCCCGCCCGGCCAGGGCGAGCAGGCTGGCCGGGCCGTAGGAGATGGACCGCTCGGTGGCCCGGCCGGTCGCCTCCGACACCAGCACGGTCCCGCTGGGGGCGGCCTGCTGCAGCCGGGCGCAGGTGGCCACCGGGTCGCCGGCGACCCGGGTCCCGTCGGTGACCAGGGCCTCGCCGGTGGTCACGGCCACCCGCAGCTCGACCCCGTCCCGATCCTCCGGGGGCCCACCCTTGAGGCCCCCGGACCCCCCGCCGGCGAGGGAGTCGCGGATGGCCAGGGCGGCCCGCACGGCCCGCTCGGGGTCGTCCTCGCGGGTCTGGGGAACGCCGAAGGTGGCCATGGTGATGCCGCCGATGGCGTGCTCGACCGTGCCGCCGAAGCTCTCGACCTCGGCCCGGACCCGGTCCAGGTGGCGGTCGAGCATGCTGGAGACGTCCTCGGGGTCGCGCTCCCCGGCCTCGCCGAGCGGCTCGTCGATCTCGGCGAACAGCACCGACACCAGCTTGCGCTCGACGCTGCCGCCGCCGTCGGCGCCGCCGCCGCCGTGCTCGGCCGGAGGCTGGCCCTCGTCGGGGTCGGGGTCGGCCGCGCGGGCCGGGACGAGCAGCTCGAGGGCGGGGTCCTGGGCCAGGATGGCCTGCTCCAGGCGCTGCAGGCCGACACTGGGCTCGATGCCGAGCTCGTCGACCAGGACCTTGCGGGCCGCCCGGTAGGCGGCCAGGGCGTCGGCCTGGCGGCCCGAGCGGTACAGGGCCAGCATGAGCTGGCCGTGGAGGTGCTCGCGCAGCGGGTACACCCGGACCAGCGCCTCCAGCTCGGCCACGAGCTCGTGGTGGCGGCCCAGGGCCAGCTCGGCCTCGATCCGGGCTTCGGTGGACGCCACCTGGAGCTCCTCGACCCCGACCAGCTCGGGCCAGGAGATGTCGGCCGAGGCGGCCACGTCGGCCAGGGCCGGTCCCCGCCACAGGTCCAGGGCCTGGCGCAGCAGATCGGCGGCCCGGGCCGGGTCGCCGGCGGCCAGGGCGTGGCGGCCCTCCCGGTCCAGGCGCTGGAACCGGTGCAGGTCCAGCCGCTCGGGGTCGACCCGGAGCAGGTAGCCGGGGTCGCGGGTGACCAGGGTGCGGGGCGGGCCGGCGCCGTTGCCAGCCTCGATCGCCTTGCGGAGGGCGGCCACGTGGTTCTGGAGGGACTGCTTGACCGTGGGCGGGGGCTCCTCGCCCCACACGGCCTCGATCAGGTCCTCGGTCGACACCACCTGGTTGGGGTGGAGGAGCAGCTTGGCCAGGAGCATGCGGTGCTTGATGCTGCCAAGGCGCAGGGGCCGCTCACGCTGGCGGGCTTCCAGCGGGCCAAGGAGAAAGAAGTCGATCGTGCCTACCACCACGCCGACCTGGGATCGTTTGCCTGTGGCGGGAGTCTATACGGCATGCGTCGAAATACCTAGTCGCGTGCTTGGGCGTAGATGAGCCGGGTGAGGGGCTCGGCTGGGCCGACCTGCTCCAGCCGCTCGGACAAGGCCGCCGGCAGCCGGGGGAGGGGGGCGTCGAGCCCCCGCACCCAGGCGGCCACGGCCCCGCCCGGGTGGTGGCTGGGCGGAGCCACCACCCAGCCACCCCAGCCCCGCCACTCGACCCTGGCCAGCCCCCACGGGCGCTGGCTGGCCAGTCCCGCGGGGGCGAAGAGGAAGTGCCAGGAGTCGCCGCCGGTCCGCACCAGCGGCCCGCCGGCCCGGAGCGACCCGGCGATCACCGCCCAGCGGGCGGCGTCACCGACCGAGCCATGCACGATCAGGGCGTCGAAGCTGGTCCCGGTGGCGAGGCCGACGTTGGCCTCGGGGAAGCGCCGCCACCACCAGGTGAGCCGGATCGGGTCGGTGGTGGCGTCCGCGGCGCCGTGGGCGGGCAGCGGGTGGGCGCCGACCCGGGCGCAGCCCGGTTCCCCGCAGGAGCAGCCGGCCACCGTGGTCCGCCGGCTGCGGACCATGTAGTGGAGGGGGACGACCGGCAGCCCGCGGCGCGCGTAGTCCAGAGCGGCCAGGTACCGCGCACCACCGGCCTGGGGTCCCGGGGACATGGCACCTCCTTCCCGTTCTGCTGCTCTGGACGGGGTCAGCGTGGCCGCCCGCGCCAACGAGTCGCTCATGGGATCGGCGGGGCGTGGGACAGGGGTTGACCAGGGCGGCCGGGCGCGCCGCGACGTGCGCCGGCCGGGCCGGCTCAGCGGCGCAGGAGCCTGACCCGGCGGCGGGCCTGGACGGCGTTGGCCACGGCCATGAGGTCGTCGCCGTCGTCGGTGCCCGGCTCGCCGCGGTCGCGGCCCCCCCGTCCGCTGTCGGCCAGGTCGGACCAGAACACCGCCCAGGCCGCCTCGGGCCGGGCCGCCTCCTCCCGGGGCGGGTCGTCCGGCGGGGGAGCGGGTGGCGGTTCGGCGGCGGGGGCGGGTGGCGGGGTGGAGCGGGCAGGGGCGGGCTGGGAGCGGCGGGGGCCCCGGGGGTCGAGCAGCTGGTCGGTCACGGCCTGGAGCATCGGCTCGACGAAGGCCGCCCGGACCCCGGCCTCCCCGGCCGGGTCGCCGCCGCCGGCCGGGAACGAGCGGATCGCCGACCGGACCGCCGCCTCGTCGTGGCCGCGGCCGACCAGGGCCCTGGTCATCGCCTCCAGCAACGGGTCCCCGAACCGGGCGTGCCGCCGCCCCTCCCGGCCCGCGGGCGGCTTGCGCCGAGGCCCGGACCGGGCGGCGGGTTCCGGCCGGGCCGGGGCCGCCGGCCCGGGGTCGGGCGGCGGGCCGGGGTCGGGCGGCGGAGTCACATCCGGAGGTGGGTTCGGGTCGGGGGGAAGGCCCGGGTCGGGGGGAAGGCCCGGGTGGGGGGGCGGGTCGGGCCGGCGGGCGGCGCGCTGGGCGCGTTCCAGCTCGGCGTGGCGGCGGAGCCAGAACTGGACCGGGGCCGTCTCCGGGTCCAGGTCGAGGGCCTCGGTGACGCCGTGCTCCTCGTAGAGGTGGCGGAAGAGCGCCTCGGGGCTGTCGATGACCTCGTGGTCGGCGTCGGCGAACATGGCGGCCCCCTGCGTCGAACGTGTGTTCGAGTATAGCAGGCGCCGTCCAGCGGTCCGCCGCCCCTTGACAAGAAAAGTTGTCCAGACTAGCCTGCCCGCCATGTTGGACGTGGCGGTCATCGACGACCCGGCCGCGGCCGAGGTGTCGCTCGACCCGGTCCGCGCCCGCCTCCTGGCCGAGCTGGCCGAGCCCGCCTCCGCGACCATGCTCGCCGCCCGTGTCGGCCTGGCCCGCCAGAAGGTCAACTACCACCTGCGGGCCCTGGAGCGGCACGGGCTGGTCGAGCTGGTGGAGGAGCGGCGCAAGGGCAACTTCACCGAGCGGGTGCTGCGGGCCACGGCCGCCGCCTACGTGATCTCCCCGGCGGCCCTGGGGGCGGTCCAGCCCGACCCGCGGCGGGCCCCCGACCGGGTGTCGGCGGGGTGGCTGCTGGCGGTGGCCTCCCGGCTGGTCCGGGACGTGGGCGAGCTCATCGGCGGCGCCGCCCGGGCCCGGCAGCGGGTGGCAACCTTCGCCCTCGACGGGGAGGTTCGGTTCGCCTCGGCGGCCGAGCGGGCGGCCTTCGCCGAGGAGCTTGCCGGGGCCGTCGCCGACCTGGTGGCCAGGTACCACGACCCCGACGCCTCCCGGGGCCGCGACCACCGGCTGGTCGTGGCCCTCCACCCGAGCATCACCGTTCAGACCAAGGAGCCCTAGCCCATGGCGCACCAGTTCGAGCTGCGCAAGGAGATCACCCTGGAGGCCACCCCGGAGGAGGTGTGGGAGGCGATCGCCACCGGCGCCGGCATGGACGGCTGGTTCATGGGCCGCAACCAGGTCGAGCCCCGCGAGGGGGGCCGGACGGCGATGACCATCGGCGGCCACACCGAGGAGGCCACCGTGACCGCCTGGGAGCCGCCCCGCCGGTTCGCCTTCCGCACCGGCGGCCCGCGGGACGAGCAGGGGTTCATGGCCTTCGAGTGGCTGGTCGAGGGCCGCGGCGACGGGACGACGGTGCTGCGGCTGGTGCAGAGCGGCGTCCTCGGCGACGACTGGGAGACCGAGTACGACGCCCTCGGCCAGGGCTGGGACATGTACCTGCACCAGCTCGGCCAGTACCTCCGCCACTTCCGCGGCCGGCCGGCCACGCCGGTCACGGTCATGGCCCCGGGCCCCGCGGACGCCGACGGGATGTGGGCCGAGCTGCGGCGGGGACTCGGGCTGGCCGGCGCGCCGGCCGAGGGCGACCGGGTGCGGCTGACCCCCGAGGGCCTCGACCCCGTCGAGGGCGTGGTCGACTACCTGTCGCCGGACACCCTCGGCGTCCGCGGGGAGCACGGGCTCTACCGCTTCAGCCGCGGCGGCGACGGGTCGGTCTTCGCGGGCCACCATCTCTACGCCGGGGGCCTCGACCCCGAGGAGGCCGACGCCGCCTGGCAGCGCTGGCTCGGCCGGCTGTTCGACGACGGCGGAAACAAGGAGGAGACGTCCCCATGACCGAGACCACCGGCTACGCCCCGGTCAACGGCCTCCAGATGTGGTACGAGCTCCACGGCGGCGGCGGGCGGCCGCTGGTCCTGCTCCACGGCACCCTGTCGACCATCGGCGTCGACTTCGGCGGGACCATCCCCTCGCTGGCCAAGGGCCGCCAGGTCATCGGCGTCGAGCAGCAGGCCCACGGCCACACCGCCGACATCGACCGGCCCCTGCGGATCCGCCAGTGGGCCGACGACACCGCCGCCCTGCTGGGCCACCTGGGCATCGGCCAGGCCGACCTGTTCGGCTACAGCTCGGGGTCGGCGGTGGCCATGCAGGTCGCCCTCGACCATCCCGAGGTGGTCGGCAAGCTGGTCCTGGCCTCGTTCAGCTACCGGCTTGACGGCCTCCACCCCGGGCTGATGGACAACATCGGCAGCCTCCAGCCCGAGCACCTGGCCGGCACCCCGTTCGAGCAGGACTACGCCCGGGTCGCCCCCAACCCCGGCGACTGGCCGAAGCTGATCGAGAAGATCAAGGACATGGACGCCGACCTGCCCGAGTGGACGGCCGACGACCTCCGCGGCCTTGGCGTCCCGGCCATGCTCGTCTACGGCGACTCCGACATCGTCAAGCCCGAGCACATGGCCGAGACGTTCCGGCTGCTGGGCGGCGGGGTCCCCGGCGACATGGCCGGCCTGCCCCGGGCCCGGCTGGCCGTGCTCCCCGGCACCACCCACGTCACCCTGGTCCAGCGGGCCGACTGGCTGGCCTCGATGGTCGGGGAGTTCCTGGACGCCGAGGCCGGCTGACCGCGGCCCGGCTCAGGCCGGGAGGAGGGCGCCGGTGGCCAGCCAGGCCGCGCCCGAGCGGAGGTCGGCGGCGAGCTGGCGGTTGCTGAGGTAGCCGTCGCCGGAGATGAAGCGGGCGGTGGCCGCCTCGGCCAGGAGGACGGCGAAGCGGAACTCGCCGCCCGGACCGGTGGGGTCGGTCCGCCAGCCGGCCTCGCCGCCGGCCCCGTCCACCCCCCAGGCCTGGTCGGCGGCGGCGTACAGGTAGGCGGCGGCCCGCCAGCTGGGGATCGGGCGGGTGGCCGCGATCTCGGCCGCCGACTCGGCGATGGCCACGGCCAGGGCCCACAGCGGCTGGAGCTGACCGGGCAGGGCCGCCATGGGCGGCCGCTGCCGGGCCGGGGCATCGGGGGGCGGGTGGGTCCGTCGCATGCTGCTGCCATCCTCGGCGGCCCCGCTAACCGCCCGCTCACGACCCGGTGACGACCACCATCCCGGTCATGCCGTCGTGCACGGTGCAGCGGTAGGCGTAGGTGCCGGAGCGGTCGAAGGTGTGGGCGAAGGTGCCCTTGCGGCGGGGCTCGCCGGAGCTGAAGCCGTCCGCGACCACGTCGTGGGGCACCAGGCCGTCCTTGAAGACCCAGGTGACGGTCGTGCCCGCCGGCACCTCGATGGCCGCCGGGGTGAACCGGTTGTCCTTGGCCGTGACCTGGTTGACCCCGGTCACCGGGGCGGCGCCGGCGCCGGCGCCGCCCTCGTCGCCGCCGCAGCCGGCGAGGACGAGGGCGGCGCCCAGGGCCAGTGCGGCCATCAGCAGGGGGAGGCGGCGCACGGCGCTCACCACCCCGGGCGGGGCCGGCCCTCGAGCTGGCCGACCCGCTCCAGGACCCGGCGGCCCAGCAGCTCGCGCTCGGCCGGGCCGAGCCGCCGCCGCAGCTCGGGCAGGAGCAGGTCCTCGGCGTCGCGGGCGTGCTGGCGGAACACCTGCATGAGGACCCGGACCTTGGCGTCGTAGCCACGGTCGGCCGGGACCATGCCGCCGAGCTCGACCATGACCAGATCCAGGAGGTGGTCCTGCTGGAGCTGGCGCTCGATCTCGGGGTCGTGGCGGGCGGTCTTCTCGGCCAGGGCCGGGTACAGCAGCTCGTCCTCCACGGCCACGTGGGTGGCCAGGGCGGTGGCGATCGCGGCCACGGCCCGGTAGCGGCCGGGGGCGGCGCCCTCGGCCGCGTCGTAGGCCTCGAACTGCCGCTCGACCCGCTCGTGGAGGGCGACCAGCATGCGGGCGGCGTCGGCGGCGGCGTCGATCTCGACCGGCCGCAGCGCCCGGGGGCGGACCTGGTCGAGGGGTGGTGCCTGTGCCTGGGAGAGCATCGGGATCCTCCGTGTCGCGTTGTCGGAACTGACACGGTGATCGTGCTGCTGACAGGGGGTGGGCCGCGTCGGCCGGGGGACGGCTCCGCGGCTACGCCGGCCGGGGCAGGGCCGGCGGCGGGGCTGCCGCCGGGGGCGTAGGCGGCCGCTGCCGGCTACGCCTGGGGACGGCCGAACTCGTCCGGGCCCGGCCCGGCCAGGGGGCGCTCCCGCCCGGCCTCGCGGCGCTGGGCGACCGCGGTGCGGGCCAGGGAGGCGAGCCCGCGCACGGCCAGGAACCCGGCCACCAGCGGGGCCATGACCAGGCGGGGGTCACGGGCGTAGCGGCGGCAGTAGAAGCGCAGGGCGCTGCGGTGGTGGTGGACGACCTTGGCGTAGGGGGCGCTGCGGGTGGAGCCGCCGACCACGTGCTTGACCTCGGCCAGGGGGTCGAAGACGACCCGCCACCCGGCCCGGTGCAGCCGCAGGCACAGGTCCATCTCCTCGAAGTACATGAAGTAGCCGGGGTCGAACCCGCCGACCTGGTCGAAGGCCTGGCGGCGGAGCAGCATGCACGCCCCCGACACCCAGTCCACGTCCAGCGGCCGGCTGCGGTCGACCCCGGCCATGTGGTAGCGGCGGGTGGCCGGGTTGTCCGGCCACAACGGAGCCAGGGCGGCATGGGCCGCCCCCATCAGCAGCGACGGGAACCGCCGCCCGGTGGGGTAGTCGGAGCCGTCGGGGTTGGCCAGATGCGGGCCCACACAGCCGATCCTGGGGTCGCCGGTGGCGGTGGCCAGCATCCGGCGCACCGACCCCGGCGACAGCCAGGTGTCGGGGTTGGCGATCAGCAGCCATGGCGCGCCGGTGACCGCCACCCCGGCGTTGATGGCCCGCGACAGGCCCAGGTTGGTGTGGTGCTCCAGCACCTTGGCGCCATAGCCGCGGGCGATCTCGACGCTGGCGTCGGTGGAGGCGTTGTCGACCACCACCACCTCCAGCGGATGGGGGCCGGCCGCCCGCTCCAGCGACCCCAGGCACATGGCCAGGTCATGGGCGCTCTGAAAGGTCACCAGCACGACCGCGACGGCGGCCGGGGACGGAGCTGGCGGGTTCGACTCCATGTCGGAGAGAACCTTACCGCCCATGGACAAGCTGGGAACCTCCACACCGTGCATCATGGGAGCCCATACCCTGAGCCCGGCCTTGGAGGAGGTGCCGCCCGCGTGAGGATCGAGTCCTCGGTGACCTCGGTGTCGTGGATCCCGAGGGAGGCGATCGAGGGGATGGTCAAGCTGCCCTTCGAGCTGGGCGTCGCCCACTACGACCTGCCCCCGCCCGACCGGCTGGAGGACCTCGACGGCCTGCTCGCGTCCAGCGCCATCCGGTTCGCCAACGAGCTGCGGGCCTTCATCGAGGTCGACGCCGACGGGCGCATCACCGGCCACGGGCACCTCGGCCGCGGCCACATGGGCCACACCCGCATGCGACTGGCCGGGCTCGGCGTCAGGTTCATGGGGGTCAGCTTCCCCGACGTGCGGGGCGAGCCCGAGGTCGGCGACGGCCAGGTCCGGTTCACCCAGACGGCCGGCGGCCGCCCGGGCATGCCGTCGCCCCGGCGGGTCCGGCGGCGGCCGTACCTCCAGGTCAGTGGGCCGGTGGTCTGGTCAACCCTGGCGCTGACAATCCGGGCCGACGGCTCGGCCGACTTCGAGGTCGTGGGGGCCAGCTCGTTCCCGCGGCACTGGATCTACGGCCACGACGGCACCCTCCAGGCCAAGACCGGCCTGATCGACTTCGACACCTGGTACCGGGAGTCGTTCGGGGAGAAGAACCCCTGGGGCGACGAGGAGTCGCCGGCCGTGGTCACGGCCGTCGAGACCGAGCTGGAGCGCCAGCTGTCGGCCATCATCATCGGCTCCGACCCGCCCTTCCGGCGCCTGAAGACCGGCGAGGCCCTGGTCACCCAGGGCGACGCCGGCGACGAGCTGTTCCTGCTCTTCGACGGGGTCCTGGCCGTCGAGCAGGACGGCGAGCAGGTCGCCGAGGTCGGCCCCGGGGCCATCCTGGGCGAGATGGCCCTGCTGGAGGGCGGCCGCCGGACCGCCACCCTGCGAGCCGTGACCCGCTGCCGGGTGGCGGCCGTGCCCGGCGACCGCGTCGACCGCAACGCCCTGGCCGAGGTGGCCCGTCACCGCCGTGGCGGCTGACCGACGACCATGCTGACCTGCGCGAGCTGCGGCGAGCAGAACCCGGAGCGGGCCCGCTTCTGCCTCAACTGCGGGGCCTCGCTGGCCGCCGAGCCCCGGCGCGGGGCCCGCAAGGTGGTCACGGTCGTGGTCTGCGACGTCAGCGGCTCCACGGCCCTGGGGGAGCGGCTCGACCCGGAGTCCCTGGGACGGGTCATGGCCCGCTACTTCGAGCGCACCCGGGCGGTGCTGGAGCGCCACCACGGGCTGGTCCAGAAGTTCATCGGCGACGCGGTGGTGGCCACATTCGGGGTCCCGGTGGTCCGCGAGGACGACGCCCTGCGGGCGGTGCGGGCGGCCGCGGCCATGCAGGACGCCGTGGCCGAGCTGGATACCGAGGGCACTCCCGCGATCGAGGTCCGCATCGGGGTCGCCACCGGCGAGGTCATGGTCGAGGAGGCCGGCGGCGACCCGCTGGTGATCGGCGACGCCGTCAACCTGGCGACCCGGCTCCAGGCGGCCGCCGGCCCCGGCGAGGTCCTGCTCGACCAGCGCACCTGGCATCTGGCCCGCGACGCCTTGGTGGCCGCGCCGGTGGACGGGATCGAGGGGGTCGGGGGCCGGGGGCCCGGGGGGCTCAAGGGTAGCCCCCTGGCGAACCGGGCATGGCGGCTGGTCGACGTCTCCCCGGACGCCCTCGGCCACGCCCGGCGGGCGGACAGCCCGCTGGTCGGGCGGCTGGCCGAGCTGCAGCTGTTCGACTGGGTGTTCCAGCGGACGGTGCGGACCTCCACCTGCCACCTGCTGACCGTGCTCGGCCCGGCCGGGGTCGGCAAGTCGCGGCTGGTCGCGGCCGCCCTCGACGCCCTCGACGACGCCGCCACGGTGCTGTCCGGCCAGTGCTCGCCGGACGCCGAGGGGAGCAGCTTCTGGCCGGTGGCCGAGATCGTCCGGCGGGCGGCCGAGATCAAGGCCGCCGACTCCCCCGAGCAGGCCGAGGCCAAGCTGGAGGAGCTGCTCGACCACGCGGAGGGGTCCGGGGAACCCCAAGGGGGTGCCCCGGTGAATCGGGACGGGGAGAAGGTGGCCGATCGGCTGGGGCGGCTCATCGGGCTGCGGCCGGCCCCGGTGACCTCGGAGGACGCGGTCTGGGCGGTGCGGCGGTTCCTGGAGGTGCTGGCCGGCCGGCACCCGCTGGTGGTGGTGATCGACGACCTCCACTGGGCCCAGCCGGCCCTGCTCGACCTGGTCGAGCAGGTCGTCGCCCTGGCCAGGGAGGCCCGGCTGCTGGTGGTGGCCGTGGCCCGCCCGGAGCTGCTGGAGCAGCGGCCGGGCTGGTCGGGCGGGCGCCTCAACGCCAGCACCATGCTGCTGGAGCCGCTGGGCGCCGAGGAGTCGGCGACCCTGCTCGAGCACCTGGCCGGCGAGGTCGCCCTCCCCGCCGACGCCACCGACCGCATCACCCGGACGGCCGAGGGCAACCCGCTGTTCCTGGAGGAGCTGCTGGCCATGCTGGTCGAGGAGGGCCGGCTGCGCCGGGACGGCGGCCGCTGGGTGGCCAACGACCTGGCCGCGGCCAGCACCCCGCCGACCATCCAGGCGCTGCTGGCCGCCCGCCTGGACCGCCTGGCCGGGGAGGAACGGGCCCTGCTCGACCGGGCGTCGGTGGTGGGCCAGGCCTTCGACCGGGCGGCCGTGCTCGCCCTCACCCCCGAGCCGGCCCGGGCCGAGGCCGGCACCCATCTGCTCGCCCTGGTCCGCAAGGAGCTGCTGCGCCCGGCCCCGGCCCCCCTCGGCGGCCGCGACGGCTTCCAGTTCCGCCACCAGCTGGTCCGCGACGCCGCCTACGACTCGCTGCCCAAGCAGACCCGGGCCGAGCTGCACGAGCGCTACGCCGCCTGGCTGGCCGAGGCCTACGCCGGCCGGGGCGGCGAGGTCGCCGAGGTGCTCGGCTGGCACCTGGAGCGGGCCTACCGGTTCCTGGCCGAGCTCGGCCCGGTCGACGCCCGCGGCCGCCAGGTCGCCGCCGCGGCCGCCGCCCAGCTGGCCGCGGCCGGGCACACCGCCACCGGCCGCGGTGACCTGCCGGCCGCGGCCAACCTGCTGGAGCGGGCCATCGCCCTGCTCGGCCCGGGCGACCGGGACCGGCTGCAGCTGCTCACCGACCTCGGCGAGGTCCTGGTCCTCAACGTCGAGACCGACCGGGCCCAGCGGGTCCTGGACGAGGCCCTGGCCGGGGCCGAGCGGGCCGGCGACCGGGGGCTGGCCGCCCACGCCACCCTTGGCATGCTGGAGCTGCGCCTCGACTCGCCCGACCGCGGCCCCGACCGCTACCGGGCCGACGTCCAGCAGGTGCTGTCGCTCCTGGAGGACCTGGGCGACGAGCAGGGCCAGGCCCGGGCCTGGCGGCTGCTCGGGCTGGACAGCTACCTGCGCTGCCGGATCGGCCGGGCCGAGGACGAGTTCCTGCGCGCCGTCGACCACGCCCGGGCCGCCGGCGACCAGCGGGTCGAGGCCGGCAACCTCTACGCCCTGGTGCAGGCGGCCTACTGGGGCCCGACCCCGGTCGCCGAGGGCATCCGCCGCTGCACCGACATCCGCGAGCGGGCCGAAGGCAGCTACCGGGTCGAGATGGCCGCCCTCCACACCCTGGCCGCCCTGGAGGCCATGGCCGGCGACGTCGCCAGGGCCCGCGAGCTCGGCGAGGACGCCGCCCAGATCGCCGGCAAGCTCGGTCCCAGCCGGTTCGCGGCCATCTGCAGCCAGTTCCTCGGCCAGGTCGAGCTGCTGGCCGGCGACCCGGGCGCGGCCGAGCGATGGCTGCGCTGGGGGGCCGGGATCCTGGAGCGGATGGGGGAGCGGGGCCTGCGGGCCGAGATGACGGCCAACCTGGCCCGGGCCCTGGCCGTCCAGGGCCGCGACGACGAGGCCCTGGAGCAGGCCACCCTCAGCGGCGAGCTGGCCGTCCGCGACGACCTCTACGCCCAGGTCGAGCGGCGCGGCCCCCTGGCGGCGGTGCTGGCCCGGCGGGGCCGGCTGTCCGAGGCCGAGGAGGCGGCCGCCGAGGCCGTCCAGCTCGGCGCCGACAGCGACATGCTCGGCATGCAGGCCGCCGCCCTGCTCGACCTGGCCGGGGTGCTGCACCTGGCCGGCCGGCGGGCCGAGGCCGCCCCGCTGGCCCGCCGGGCCCTGGAGCTGGCCGAGCGCAAGGGCCACACGGTCGCCGCCGCCCAGGCCCGGGAGCTGCTCGATGCCTGACAACGGCGCCGCCGGCAGCGGGTCGCTGATAGCCGACCTGGGCCGGCCCGGCGGGCGGGGCGCCGAGGAGATGCCGGCGCCGCTGCGGCGCGACGTGCGGCTGCTCGGCCGGCTGCTCGGCCAGGTCCTGGAGGAGGCCGGCGGGCCGTCCCTGCTGGCCGACGTGGAGCGGCTGCGGCGGGCCACCATCGCCCTGCGCACGGCCGACGGCGGCCGC
>Ga0307416_100001038_pt1 | contig 14769 bp, 11 predicted proteins | sample DK1Cmetagenome_2_FD_203821 | JGI IMG/M metagenome (GOLD analysis project Ga0307416, IMG submission 203821) | Maize rhizosphere microbial communities from greenhouse at UC Davis, California, United States - DK15-C-3 | ecosystem: Host-associated > Plants > Roots > Rhizosphere > Soil | place...
CCACGGCCTCGGCCACCTGATGGGCGTCGCCGGTCAGCATCACCACCCGCTTGCCCAGCCGGTGCAGCTGCTCGACCGCCTGGCGGGACTCGGGCCGCACGGTGTCCTCCAGGGCCAGCGCGCCGAGCACCTTGTCCTCGCGGACCACGAACAGCACCGTCGCCCCCCGCTCCCGCCAGCCGGCGACCTCGGCGGCCAGCTCCCCGGGCTCGGCCACGGCCAGCTCCCGCAGCAGGGCCGGGCCGCCGACGGCCACCGTGGCCCCCTCGACCCGGGCCTGGACCCCGCGGCCGGTCATGGCCCGGAACCCGTCCGCCTCCGGAAGCTCCCCGCCGGTTCGCTCCCGGGCCTCGGCCACGATCGCCCGGGCCAGGGGGTGCTCGGAGTCCGCCTCGGTGGCCGCGGCCGTGGACAGGAGGCCGTCGCTGTCGCCGTCGACCGCGGACAGGCCGCTGACCCGCGGGCGGCCGGTGGTCAGGGTGCCGGTCTTGTCGAACAGGACGGCGTCCACGGTCCGCATCCGCTCCAGGGCCAGCCGGTCCTTAACCAGAATCCCCGAGCGAGCCGCGAGCGCGGTGGCGATGGCGATGACCAGCGGGATGGCCAGCCCGAGGGCGTGCGGGCAGGCGATCACCAGCACGGTCACCGTGCGCTCGACCGCCTGGTCGGGGTGGCCGAGGGCCAGCCACACGACCAGGGTGAGGACCCCGGCCCCGAGGGCGAGCCAGAACAGCCAGGCGGCCGCCCGGTCGGCCAGGGCCTGGGCGCGGGAGCGGGAGGTCTGGGCCTGGGCGACCAGCCGGCGGATCCCGGCCAGGGCGGTCTCCTCCCCGACCGCGTCGACCTGGACCCGCAGGGCCGAGTCGGTGACCACCGTGCCCGCCACCGTCCGGTCGCCGGAGCCCTTGGGCACCGGGCGGGACTCGCCGGTGATCATCGACTCGTCCAGCTCGGCCGCCCCCTCGACCACCACCCCGTCGGCCGGGACCCGGCCCCCCGGCCGGACCAGGACCACGTCGCCGACGGCCAGGTCGGCGATCGGGACCGTCCGGGTCCCCTCGCCGGTCACCAGGTCGGCCTCGTCGGGCAACAGCGCCGCCAGGGCGTCCAGCGCGCTGGAGGCCTGGCCGAGGGCCCGCATCTCCAGCCAGTGGCCGAGCAGCATGATCACGATCAGCAGCGAGAGCTCCCACCAGAACTCCAGGTCCAAGGCGCCGAACACTGTGGCGACGCTGGCCCCGAAGGCGACCAGGATGGCCAGGGAGATGAGCAGCATCATGCCCGGCTGGCGGCTGCGCAGCTCGGCCAGGCCGCCCTCCAGGAACGGGCGCCCGCCGTAGACGAACACCGCCGTGCCCAGCACCGGCGCGACCCACCGCGAGCCGGGGAACTGCGGCGGGGTGAAGCCTAGCCACTCCTGGACCATCTCGGAGTAGAGGACCACGGGCACGGTCAGGGCCAGGCTCCACCAGAACCGGTCCCGGAACTGGGCCGTGTGGTCGCCGTGATGCTCCATCGATCACCCCTGCTACTGCGCATCGTTACCGGAACGTACGTCGAGCCTGGTGAGAACTGACGATGTCGAAGCACGCTGAGCTTCCCATACTGGCCTGCAGCCTGGACGCGCATCACGGGAGGGGCATCGTGCGGGTTCGTATCGGTATGACCGGTCTGGTCACGATGATGCTGGCGGCGGTGGTGGTCGGCTGCACCCCGAACGGGGACGGCGCCCGCCCGGCCGCGGCCGTGGCCACGAGCACCACCATCCACCAGCACGGCGCGCCCGCGGCCCTCGGCCCGGACGCCTCCCCGCGCGAGGTCCGGGCCCGCTTCGAGCAGCTCCTCGGCCAGCACGCCCTGCTGGCCGTGCGCCTGGCCCGCAGCGAGGCCGCCAAGTCCCCCGACCTCGAGAAGGTCGTCCAGGGCTCCCTGGTCGCCAACGCCGGCGCCCTCGAGCAGCTGGTCGGGGTGACCTACGACCCCGCCCAGGCCGAGAAGTTCAAGCAGCTCTGGGCCGGCTACACCGACCAGCTGGCCGCCTACGGCACGGCCGCCGCCGCCGGCGACAGCGAGGCCGCCCAGGACGCCCGGACGTCCCTGCTCGACGGCTGCGAGGACTGGGGGGCCTGGCTGGCCGGCGCCAGCGGCGGCCGGGTCTCGGCGGCCAAGGCCACCAGGTCGGCGACGGCCCGGGTCGAGCGACTCACGGCCCAGGCCGACGCCTACGCCGACCGCGACTACGCCAAGGCCTACAAGCTGGAGCGCCAGGCCTACGAGGGCACCTACGGGACCGGCACGGTCCTGGCCGGGGCCAGCCTGCCCGCCAGGCAGGCGGCCGGGCTGGACGCCGCCCCCGAGAACCTCCGCTCGGCCTTCGCCATGCTGCTGGGCGAGCACATGGAGCTGATCGTGGACGCCCAGCGGGCCACCTTCACCGGCTCGCCCGAGTTCGACGCCGCCGCCGCCCAGGTCAACGCCAACACCGCCACCCTGACCAAGGCCCTGAGCGGGATCGTCGGCCCGGACAAGGCCAAGGAGTTCCAGTCGGCCTGGGCCAACCACGTCGAGGGGCTGATGGCCTACACGGCCGCCGTCGCCGGCAACGACGAGGCGGCCAAGACGGTTGCCAAGGAGAACCTGGACGGGTTCGCCGAGCGCCTGGCCCTGTTCTTCAGCGACGTGGTCCGCAACGTGCTCGCCACCGACCCCCTCACCGAGGCCATCACCTCCCACGACGAGCACCTGATCGGCCAGGTCGACGCGTACGCGGCCAAGGACTACGCCCGGGCCCAGCAGGTCCAGGACGAGGGCTACACCCAGATGGTCGGGGTGGCCAACGTACTCGTCGACGCCATCGAGAAGGTCATGGCCAAGAGCATGCCGGCCGGGGGCTCCAAGACCGGGGGCGGGGGCACCGCCCACCCGCACCCGTGAGATGACCGGGCGCACGACCCGGCCGGCGCGCCCCGCGGGCGCGGGGCCGGTGCCCCTCCGGTTGGTGCTGACGGCGACGCTGGCCCTGGCCGCCGGCTGCGGCGCCTCGGGCGCGACCAAGACGGCAGCGTGGAGGTGCCGTCGGGCCGGCACAGGTGGGAGGAGGCCGGCTGGTACGCCGGCGGCACCCGGCCCGGCGACCCCGGGTCGGCGGTGATCCTCGGGCACGTCGACTCCACGGCCGGGCCGGCGGTGTTCTACCGGCTGCGCGACCTGCGCCCCGGCGACCGGTTCGAGGTCGTGCGGGCCGACGGCTCCCGGGCCCGGTTCGCCGTCGAGCGGGTCGAGCGGTACCCCAAGACGCGGTTCCCGACCGACGACGTCTACTACCCCACCCTGACCCCGAGGCTGCGCCTGGTCACCTGCGGGGGCGCCTTCGACCCGGTGGCCCACAGCTACCGCTCGAACGTGATCGTGTTCGCCAAGCTGGCCGGCTGACCAGGCACGGCCGGTACCATCGGCCGATGCGGGCGGACCAGGTGGACGGGGCCAGGGCCCCACGGACGGCGGGCGGTGCGTGGTACCGGCCGATGGTGGCCCGGGCCACCGACGAGGAGCACCGCAGCGCCACCGCGCTGGAGCTGTTCTTCGACCTGTGCTTCGTGGTCGCGGTCGCCCAGGCGGCGGCCGCCCTCCACCACGAGGTGGCCGCCGACCACATCGGCAACGGGGTGGTCGGCTACGCCAGCCTGTTCTTCGCCATCTGGTGGGCGTGGATGAACTTCACCTGGTTCGCCTCGGCCTACGACACCGACGACGTCGCCTACCGGCTGACCACCCTGGTCCAGATCGCCGGGGCCCTGATCCTGGCCGCGGGCGTGCCCGCCGCCATGGACGGCCGGAACTTCGCCGCCATCACCCTCGGCTATGTGGTCATGCGCCTGGCCATGGTCGCCCAGTGGCTGCGGGCGGCCGCCACCGACCCGCCCCACCGCCGCAGCAGCCTGCGCTTCGCCGCCGGCATCACGATCGTGCAGCTCGGCTGGGTGCTGCGCCTGACCCTGCCCGAGGGCCCGGGCATGGCCGGCTTCCTGGTCCTGGTCGCGGCCGAGCTGGCCGTCCCCATCTGGGCGGAGCGGGCCGCCCCTACCACCTGGCACCCGCGCCACATCGCCGAACGGTACGGCCTGTTCACCCTGATCGTCCTCGGCGAGTGCGTGCTCGCGTCCACCCTGGCCATCGAGTCGGCCCTGGGCGAGCACGCCGCCCTGGCCGACCTGGCGACCACGGCCGCGGGCGGGCTCCTGACCGTGTTCGGGATGTGGTGGCTGTACTTCGCCAAGGAGTCGCACGAGCTCCTGACCTCGCTGCGGGCCGGGATCGTCTGGGGCTACGGCCACTACCTGATCTTCGCCGCCGCCGCGGCCGTGGGGGCCGGCCTGGCCGTCAACGTCGACTACCTGACCGACCACGCCGAGATCGGCGCCCGGGCGGCGGCGGCCGCCTTCACCGTGCCGGTGGCCCTGTTCCTGGTCGCCGTCTGGGCTCTCCAGGTGCGCCCCCACCACCTGGGCCGCTGGCACAGCGCGATCGTGCCCGCCACCGCCGTGCTGGTGCTGGCCTCGACCCTCACCGCCGAGCCCGTGCTGGTCACCGGGCTGCTGGTGGCGGCCATGATCGCCGCCACCCTGGTCGTCCTGCACCGCCCGGCGGCCGCCTGACGGCGGCCTAGCTGGGCTCGGACCAGGGGCCGTCGCCGCCGATCAGCTGGTCGGCCTCGTCCGGGCCCCAGCTGCCGGGGTCGTACTCGTACAGGGGGGTGGCGTCGGTGCCGAGCACCGGGTCGACCACCCGCCACTCGGCCTCGACGGCGTCCTCGCGGGCGAACAGCTCGGTGACGCCGGCCATGGCGTCGCCCAGCAGGCGCTCGTAGGGAGGCTTGCCACCGGTCGGGTAGTTGGTCGCCTCCAGCACGACGTCCTCGCCGACGAGCTGGTCGCCCGGGACCTTGACCCGCACCCCGATCTGGATGCGGACGTCGGGGCCGAGATGCAGCCGCAGGTGGTTGGAGCGGGCCGGGATCAGCTCCCCGAACAGCTCCACCGGCGGCCGGCGGAACTCGATCAGGACCTCGGTGTCGGTGACCGGCAGCCGCTTGCCGGCCCGGATGTAGAACGGCACCCCGGCCCAGCGCCAGGTGTCGATGGCGAACCGCGCCGCCACATAGGTCTCCACGGCCGAGTCGGGGGCGACCCCGGGCTCGTCGCGGTAGCCGCGGAACTGGCCGCGGACCACGCTGGAGCCGTCGAGGGGCCGGATCGACTGGATGAGGCGGGAGCGCTCCTGGCGGGTGGCGTCGGGGCTGTGGACGGCCGGGGCGTCCATCGCCAGCAGGGCGAGCACCTGGAGCAGGTGGTTCTGGAGGACGTCGCGGATGGCCCCGGCCTCCTCGTAGAAGGCGCCCCGGCCGCCGACGCCGAAGTCCTCGGCCATGGTGATCTGCATCTGGCGGATGTAGCGGGCGTTCCAGATCGGCTCCAGCAGGGCGTTGGCGAAGCGCAGGTAGAGGATGTTCTGGATCGGCTCCTTGCCCAGGAAGTGGTCCATGCGGAAGATCCGCTCCTCGGGCAGGTGGCGATGGAGGATCTGGTTGAGCTCGAGGGCCGAGGCCAGGTCGCGGCCGAACGGCTTCTCCACCACCACCCGGGCGCCGTCGATGCACTTGGCCCCGGCCAGCCCCTCGGTCACGGTGGCGAACATGCTGGGCGGGATGGCCAGGTAGTGGAGCGGCCGCTCGGCGTCGCCGAGGGCCTTGCGCAGGCGCTGGAAGGTGCGGGCGTCGGCGTAGTCGCCGTCGATGTAGCCCAGCAGGTCGGACAGCCGGCCGAACGCCTCCTCGTCGACCTTGCCCTTGCCCGCGTGGTGCTCCACGCTCTCGCGGGCCCGCTGGCGCAGCCGGGCCAGGTCCCAGCCCGAGCGGGCGACCCCGATGATGGGCATCTCCAGGCGGTGCCGCTGGACCAGCCCGAGCAGGGCCGGGAAGACCTCCTTGTAGGCGAGGTCGCCGGTGGCGCCGAAGAAGACGAGGGCGTCGGAACGCTGGCGTTCGATCGGGCCGCTCCTTTGGTCGGGACGTGCTCGTCCGGGACAATGATCGTATGACGACCCGCGACATCAGGCGCGCCGGCCCGCGATGGTGGGCCGTCGCCGCCCTGGCCTCGTTGCTGGTGGTTGCCGCCGGCCTCGTCCAGGTCGTGGCCGGCAGCCGCGACCAGCTCCTCCAGCTGCTGGTCGGCACCGTCCTCAGCGTCGCCGTGATGGCCGCCACCGCCTGGTGGGCGTTCACCACCCGCCGGGTCTGGAAGCGCTGGCTCAACATCACCATCGCCGCCCTGGCCGTGGCCAACATCGTCCTCGGCTTCATCGAGTTCGGCTTCCGCCAGGCCGCCGGCGCCGCCGCCATCGTCCTCGGCTCCCTCGCCTACGCCACCGCCGCCCGCCGAGCCCTCCGGCCGACAGCGGGTCGGGGCTGGGCGACTCAGCGTGGGACGGGTGGGGCGGGCGGCGTGGAGGCGGATGGGGCGGGAGCGGGGGGGCTGTGGACAGCCGGCGCCGCGTCTTCCGCGGCTGGGTTACCCTCCCGTGCAGGGGCCCCAGAATCCGGTGGGGCGGGTGCCGGGGTGCCCTGGTTGGTGGTGAACCCGCGGTCGGGGGATGGGAAGGCAGGGCGGGCGGGGCTGGTCGAGGCGGCCAGGGCCCGGGGGATCCGGGTGCATGTGCTGGAGGCCGGGGACGACCTGGTGGGGCTGGCGCGGGCGGCGGTGGCCGGCGGGGCGAGCGCGGTCGGGGTGGCCGGGGGGGACGGGTCGCTGGGGCTGGTGGCCAAGGTGGCGGTGGAGGCGGACGTGCCGTTCGTGTGCGTGCCGTCGGGGACCCGGAACCACTTCGCGGGTGACCTGGGGCTGGACCGCGGCGACCCGGTGGCGGCGCTGGCGGCGTTCGGCGGGCCCGAGCGGCGGATCGACGCCGGCCTGGTCGGGGACCGGATGTTCCTCAACAACGTGTCCCTGGGGGCCTACGCCGACGTGGTCGCCAACCCCCGCTACCGGGCGGCCAAGCTGGCCACCGTCCACGCCGTCCTGCCGGCGTCGCTGCGCGGCGAGCGCGACCTGCTCCGGGTCGACCTGCGCGACGCCGACGGCCGCGAGCACCCCGACGTGCTGGTGCTGCTGGTGGCCAGCAACAGCTACGAGCTGAACGGCGTCCGCGAGCGCCTTGACGGCGGCGTGCTCCAGGTGTCGGCCCTGCGGGCCCGGACCGGGGCTGCCCTGGCCGGGCTGGCCACCAGGGCCCTGGCCCGGGGCGGCCGCGCCCCCGCGGGCGGCGGCTGGGCCCAGTGGACGACCCCCAGCCTGCGGGTCGAGGCCCAGGTGCCCGAGCTGCCGGCCGGGGTCGACGGCGAGGCCCTGACCCTGCCCACCCCGCTCGAGTTCCAGATCCTCCCCGGGGCCCTGCGGGTCCTGGTCCCCCCGGCTCTCGGCCCGCCGGCGCCGCGGGTCCAGCCGCACCGCTGGTCGACCGTCCGCCGCCTGGTCCGGGTCGCGGTCAGTCCCCGGGGCTGACCACCTCGGCCAGGATCGAGGACACCACCCGGTCCACGAAGTCGCCGGCCGCCCAGCCGCGGTCGGCGACCAGCAGGGCGTAGGCCGAGGGCTGGGCGCGGGCCCACACCCAGTCGGTGGCCGCCGCCGGCGTCCACCCCTCGGCCAGGCGGCCGTCGGCGGCGACCCGGTCGACGGCGGCCGCCAGGACCTCGCGCAGGCCGCCCATGCGGTCCCGCCAGGCGGCCCCGCCGTCGTCGCCGTTGACCGCGGCCGCCTCCAGGGCCCGGGCCACGGGCAGGATCTCGGGCAGGTAGGCGAACCACTCCCGCAGCAGCCGCTCCAGGGCCGCCACCGGCGCCAGTTCGGCCGCCTGGTCGGCCCGGCCGGCGAACCCGCTGCGGACGTCGTGGCGGCGGACCGTGGCCACCAGCAGCCCGGCCCGGTTCTCGAAGTGGACGTAGACCAGCTGGCGGGACACGCCGGCGGCCGCGGCCACGTCGGCCACGGTGACGGCCTCCACCCCCCGCTCGCGGACCAGCTTCCAGGCGGTGTCGAGGATGCGGGCGCGGGTGTCGCCGCGGGTCCCGGTGGTCATGGTCCCAGCCTGCCCGAAGGTATTGACACGTGTCAAATGGCGGCTTAGTTTACACGTGTCAAACCAGCGGCCGAGGAGGCACGAACCATGGTCTGGACCAGCCCCTACCCGCCGGTGGAGGTCGGCGGGACGACCCTGCACCGGCTGGTGCTGGAGGCGGCGGCCCGCGCCGGCGACCGCCCGGCCCTGGTCGACGGGGCCAGCGGCACGGTGGTCTCCTACCGGCTGCTGGCCGAGCGGATCCTCGGGGTGGCGGCCGGGCTGGCCGCCCGCGGGTTCGGGTCCGGGGACGTGCTCGCCCTGTGGGCGCCCAACCTGCCCCAGTGGGCCGGGGTCACCCTGGGGGCGATGGCCGCCGGGGGGACCGTGACCGGGGTCACCCCGGCGGCAACCGAGCGCGAGCTGGCCGCCCAGCTCTCCGACGCCGGCGCCTCGGTCCTGGTCACGGTCCCGTCGCTGGTGCCGGCGGCCCGGTCGGCGGCGGCCGCGGCCGGGGTCCGCGACCTGGTCGTGCTCGGCCAGGCCGACGGCGCCACGCCGATCCTCGACCTCCTGGCCGCCGGGGCCGGCGCCCAGCCCCCAGGGGGGCCGCCGGGCATGAGCCCACCGCCCCCCGACCCGGCCGCCGTGGCCCTGCTCCCCTACTCGAGCGGCACCACCGGGCTGCCCAAGGGCGTGGAGCTGACCCACGCCAACCTGGTCACCTCGGTCCGCCAGGTCGCCAGCGGGCTGCGGGTCACCGACCGCGACATCCTGCTCGCGGTCGCGCCCTTCTCCCACATCATGGGGTTCCAGGTCACCCTGGCCGTGCCGCTGTGCGCCGGGGCCACGGTGGTGACCATGGCCCGCTTCGACCCCGGGCGGTTCCTGGAGCTGATCGAGCGCCACCGGGTCACCGTGCTCGTCGGCGCCCCGCCGATGCTGCGGGTCCTGACCGCCCACCCGCGGGCCGACCTCTCCTCGCTGGAGCTGGTCGTCTGCGGCGGGGCGGCCCTCAGCACGGCCGCCGAGGAGGCCCTGGCGGCCCGGCTGCCCCAGGCATGCGTCGGCCAGGCCTACGGGCTGACCGAGACCACCGTCGGCCTCTCCATGCCCGACCGGACCGGGGGCGGCATGGCCGGCACGGTCGGCCGGGTGATGCCCAACACCGAGCTGCGGGTGGTCGACCCGGCCACCGGCCGCGACCTCGGCCCTGGGGAGCCGGGCGAGCTGCTCGCCCGGGGGCCCCAGGTGATGGCCGGCTACCGGAACCGGCCCGAGGCGACCGCGGCCATGGTCGGCCCGGACGGCTGGCTGGGCACCGGCGACCTCGGCCTGGTCGACGCCGCCGGCAACGTGGTCATCGTCGACCGGCTCAAGGAGCTCATCAAGGTCCGCGGCCACCAGGTGGCCCCGGCCGAGCTGGAGGCCCTGCTGGCCACCCATCCGGCGGTGGCCGACGCCGCCGTCCTGGGCCGAGCGGACCCCGACGACGGCGAGGTCCCGGTGGCCGTGGTCGTCCCCCGCCCCGGCACCGACCCCGACCCCGACCCCGAGGAGCTGCTGGCCTGGGTGGCCGGGCGGGTGGCCCCGCACAAGCGGGTCCGGTCCGTCCGCTTCGCCGCCGCCATCCCCCGGACCCCCTCGGGCAAGCTGCTGCGCCGGGTCGTGGGTGACGCGGACAGCGACGGGGCCCGCCGCGACGATCCGCGGCGGGCCCCGGTCCGTTCGGGCTAGGAGGCTAGGGCGTGTTGTCCGCGCGTACTGGGCGTCCCGGTACCAGACGAGCATGCCGGGGGCGTTGTAGGGGATGCGGGTGACCCGCCACTCATGGCCGAGGTTGAAGTAGCTGGTGTCGTAGGCGTAGCGCAGGCCCTTGTCGAAGCCGTCGTAGTTGCGCCACTCGGGCCCTGCGACACCCGGCCTACGGCGCCGGCTCCGGCGCCTCGCCGCCGCCCATGCGCAGCCGGGCCAGCTCGGCGTTGAGCTCGTTGCCGACGAGGATGGCGATGCTGGAGAAGTAGGTCCACAGGACGGTCGCGACCACCGCCCCCACGGCCCGGCCGATGAGCACCACCTGGGCGTTGTTGACCACCACCCCGGTGGGGGCGCCCCGGCCGAAGGCGAGGTAGATCCGGAAGGCGACGGCGGCCAGGATCCACAGCCCCACCCCGAGGACGGCGCCGGGGACCAGGTGCCGCCAGGAGTGCCTGACGCTCGGGGCGAAGCGGTACAGGCAGGTCAGGAAGGCGACCAGGACCAGCAGGACCACCGGCCAGCGGCCGACGTACCACACGGCGATCAGGGCCCGGCTGACGCCGATGTCGAGGGCCACGTCCTCGTCCATGAAGGGCGCGTCGACCATGATGCCGAGGGTCAGTACCACGACCACCACCGAGACGAAGGCGAACCCGAGGGCGATCAGCCGCTGGGTGACCGACAGCCGGGTGTGGCGGTCGTGGTAGGCGGCGTCCAGGGCGCGGCCGGTGGCGGCGAACAGGCGCCCGGCCAGCCACCAGGTCAGCAGCAGGCCGCCGATGGCGGCGCCGCCGCCCTTGGGCTGGCTCAGCTGGGCGCGCACGAACGGGTCGACCACCCCGTCGGTCAGCTTCGGGCTGATGACCATCCGGACCACCCCGATGGCGGCGTCCTGGCCCCTGGCGATCTTCTCCGGGCCGACGAACCGCTGGATCTGGCCGAGGGCGGCGCCGACGGCCACGGTCAGGGGGACCAGGGTGAGCATGGCGAAGAAGGACATCTCGGCGGCCGGGCCGGTCACCCGGTGACGCAGGGCGGTGCGGGCCATGTGGGCCCCCAGCCGCCAGGGGTTGTAGCCAAAGAGCCGCGCCGGGCGGCGCTCGGCCCACGCCAGGACCCGGTCCCAGGCCAGGATCCGGTCCGCCGGGGCAGCCACCGCCTCACCCCCATCCGCGCAAGTGCTCCCATTGTTTGGAGATGGGGTCAATAGGTCAACGCGACCTTGACCGCCGCCTGGGGGTGCTCGTCGATCCAGCGGTAGGCGGCGGGGGCCTGCTCGAACGGGAAGCGGCGGGCGAGCAGGCCGTCGACCGAGACCCGGTCGGTGTAGAGCAGCCGGGTGGCGGTGTCCATGACCCGGCGCCGGTTCCACAGAGGGGCCTTGCGGTGGGGGGCGCCCCAGGCCCCGATGGAGGCGATCAGCGACAGCCGGTTGTGGTGGAACTCCTCGCCCAGCCGGACGTTGGCCGCCCCGCCCTGGTAGAAGCCGGCCGCGACCACCGTCGCGCCCAGCCCGGCGGCCTCCAGGGCGCCCTGGAGACCCCGGTCCGACCCTGAGACCTCGATGGCCACGTCGACCCCGGCCCCGGCGTTGAGCTCGCGGATCTGCAGCCCGACCTGTGGCTCGGTGTCCGGGTCGAGCACGTGGCTGGCCCCCAGCCCGGCGGCCAGCTTGCGGCGGGCCGGATCGGGGTCGACGGCGAACACGTTCTGGATCCCCTCCAGCCGGCACATCTGCACCGTCAGCAGGCCGATGGTGCCGAGCCCGTGCACGCTGACCGCGTCCCCGAGCTTCATCTCGGCGTCGTGGACGGCCTGCAGGGCGACCGCGGCCAGGCTGATGAACAGCGCCCGCTCGGGCCGCTCGGTGGTCGGGAGCCGCACCAGCGGGTAGGTAGCCCGCAGGGAGGCGGCCAGGTCCAGCACCGTCTCCTCCTGGTGGGGGGTGCCGGTGTGGACCAGGTCGCCCACGGCGACCTCGTGCACGTCGGGGGCGACCTCGGTGACCTCGGCGACCATCTCGTAGCCGAGGGTGACCGGGTAGCCGGCCGCGCTGCCGGCGTGCGGGTGGACGAACGCGCGCAGGCCGCGGTCGAAGACCTTGTCGGTGAAGGCCGAGGTGCCGCGGTACAGGCTGAGCTCGGTGCCGTGGCTGACACCGCTGAGCCGGGCCCGCAGCCGGATCTCGCCCGCGCGCAGGGGGCGGGCCGGCTGCTCGGCCAGGTGCAGCTGACGGGGGCCTTCGAGGACGAGGGTGCGGGGCATCGGGGAGAGGGCTCCTTTCATGCGGCTAAGCTTGCTCAGCCTACGTGGGGAGGGAGTCGCGGCACATGAAGCTTTCCTGCCAGGAGCAGCTGCTGCCAGGCGACAGCCTGGAGCGCAAGTGGGAGTTCGCCACCCGGGCCGGGTTCGACGGCATCGAGCTGCGGGCCCGCGGCGACGGCCAGTTCGCCGCCCGGCTGCCCGAGCTGCGGGCGGCCGTCCGGGCCGGGGTGGTCATGGCCACCGTCTGCCCGGAGACCGACCACTTCATCGGCGACTTCGACGCCGACCGCCGCCGCGACGCCGTGGCGCAGCTCCGCTCCCAGCTCAGCGTCATCGCCGAGCTGGGCGGCGAGGGCGTGCTGACCCCGGCCAGCTGGGGCATGTTCAGCCTGCGCCTGCCCCCCTTCATCGCGCCCCGCCAGCCCGACGACGACCGCAAGGTGCTGCTGGAGGCGTTGACCGAGCTGGCCTCCCACGCCGCCGCCGAGGGGGTGTGGCTGGCCGTGGAGCCGATCAACCGCTACGAGGACTACATGGTCAACCGCCTCGAGCAGGCGGTCGGGCTGGGCGAGGAGGTGGAGTGGGCCACCGGGTCCACCTCGGTGCGGGTCTGCGCCGACCTGTTCCACATGAACATCGAGGAGGACGACCTGGCCGCGGCCATCGGCGACGCCGGGCCGCGGATCGCCCACGTCCACGTCGACGACACCAACCGGCTCCAGCCGGGCACCGGCCACATGGATTTCGCGGGCGTGTTCGCGGCCCTGCGGGAGGTCGGCTACGACGGCTGGCTGACCTTCGAGTGCCGGCTGCGCGGCACCCCCGAGGAGGCCCTGCCCGCCTCGGTCCGGTTCCTGCGCGGGTTCCTCGGCGGTTAGCCGGCCGGGGCCGGCCCGGCGACCTCGACCACCCGGCCGTCGCGGGCGCTGGCCAGGGCGTGCTCGATGACCGCGACGGCGGCGCGGGCGTCGCCGGGGGCGACCGGCACCGGGCCCTCGCCGGCCACGGCGGCGGCCATCTGGGCGTAGAAGGTGCCGTAGGCGGTGGTCGCCCCGGCCAGGCGGCCGCGCAGCTCCAGGCCGCCGACCTCGTAGGTCAGGGTGGCGTCCACCTCTGGCCGGTCGAGGCCCCGGGTGACCAGCGACCCCTGGTCGCCGTGGAGCTCGAAGCGCGGGCCCGGGTCGCGGACCAGCATGCCGGCGTGCAGCACCGCCCGCAGCCGGCCGTACCCGAGCACCAGGTGCACATAGTCGACCGCCTCGACCTCGGGCCGCTGCACCCCCAGGTCGGCCCAGACCGTCCGGGGCGGCCCGAACAGCACCATCGCCTGGTCGATCAGGTGCGGCCCGAGGTCCCAGAGGATCCCCGACCCGGGGACCGCCTCCTCCTTCCAGCCCCCCTTGGGGGCGGGCCGGAAGCGGTCGTAGCGGGAGACGAAGGTGGCGAGCTCCCCCAGCACCCCCGACTCGGCACAGCGCCGCACGGTGAGGAAGTCGCCGTCCCAGCGCCGGTTGTGGAACACGCTGAGGCGCCGGTCGGTGGCCGCGGCCAGGGCGATCAGGTCGTCGGCGTCGGCGGTGGAGAGGGCGAACGGCTTGTCCACGACCACGTGGCGGCCGGCCCGCAGGGCGGCCGCGGTCAGGTCGTGGTGGACGGCGTTGGGGGCGGCGACCACCACCAGCTCGACCGCCGGGTCGTCCAGCAGCTCCCCGGCCGAGCCCACCACCCGGACCCCGGGATGGTCCCGCTCGACCTGCCCGCCCCGGCTGGTCACCACCGCCTCCAGCCGCAGCCGCGGCTCGCCCGAGATCGCCGGGGCGTGGAACGCCGCCCCGCCCAGCCCGTACCCGATCAGCCCGACCCCGATCATCACACCTCCACACGTCCGCGAGCGCCGGGACATACTTGCACCACCTGGCAGGCGGCACCTGGGGGTGACCATGGCCGAGACCGGTCCGCGAACGGGGTACGTGCTGGTCCTTCGCCTGGAGCTGTCGGACGCCCCCGGGACGCTGGGGCGGGTCACGACCGCCATCGGCGACGACGGGGGCGACATCGGCAACATCGACCTGGTGGGCCAGTTCGGGCGCAAGGTGCTGCGCGAGGTCACGGTCACCTGCCGCAACGAGGCCCACGCCCGCGACCTGACCGGGAAGGCGGCGGCGGTCGAGGGGGTGCGGGTGCTGGAGGTCGGCGACCGGACCTTCCTGGCCCATCAGGGGGGCAAGCTGGCCGTGGTCTCCAAGCTGCCGCTGAAGTCGCCCGACGACCTGTCGGTGGCCTACACCCCCGGGGTCGGGCGGGTGTCGCAGGCGATCGCGGCCGACCCCGAGCGGGTCTGGGACCTGACCGTCAAGGGCAACTCGGTGGCCGTCCTCACCGACGGCACGGCCGTGCTCGGCCTCGGGGCGATCGGGCCGGCGGCCGCCCTGCCGGTGATGGAGGGCAAGGCGGCGCTGTTCAAGGAGTTCGCCGACATCGACGCCTACCCGATCTGCGTGGACGCGGCCGGGCCGGAGGAGGTGATCGCCGTGGCCAAGGCGATCGCGCCCGGGTTCGGGGGCATCAACCTGGAGGACATCGCCGCCCCGGCCTGCTTCGAGGTCGAGGAGCGGCTGCGCCGGGAGCTGGACA
>Ga0307416_100001043_pt1 | contig 14748 bp, 12 predicted proteins | sample DK1Cmetagenome_2_FD_203821 | JGI IMG/M metagenome (GOLD analysis project Ga0307416, IMG submission 203821) | Maize rhizosphere microbial communities from greenhouse at UC Davis, California, United States - DK15-C-3 | ecosystem: Host-associated > Plants > Roots > Rhizosphere > Soil | place...
AATCGGAAGCGCTGGGGCAACGCCGCCTTCTGGCTGCTGCTTGCGACAAGCTTCTGGTTCGGGGACTTGCTTGGCGACGTTGGCAACGGCGTCTTGGTGCTTGCGCTGGTGGCGATCGCGGGCTTGCATCTGCTCGGCCGCGGAACCCGGGAGTCGACGACTCCGGAAGAACGCGAGCAGTCGTCGCAACGCTATGGCAACAAGCTGTTCCTGCCCGCGCTGATCATCCCGTTCACCGCGTTCGTCGGGACCTTGCTGTTCAGCTACACGCCGCTCAAAGGCTTGAACCTGATCGATCCCAAGGCGGTGACCCTGGTGCTGCTCGGTTGCGGCGTGATCATCGCGATGGCCGTCTCCTACGCATGGCTGCGGCCGCCGGCGCTCGCGGGAATCGACGAAGGGAGCCGGCTTGCCGATGCGATCGGCTGGGCGATGGTGCTGCCGCAGATGCTCGCCTCGCTCGGCGTGATCTTCGCCGCGGCCGGAGTCGGCACCACGATCGGTGCGATCGTCGGGGCGATCATCCCTCAGGGCAGCATCTTCCTCGCCGTATTGCTGTATGCGCTCGGCATGGTCGCATTCACGATGATCATGGGCAACGCCTTCGCCGCTTTCCCGGTGATGGCGGCGGCGATCGGAGTGCCGATCCTGATCCAGGCCGACGGCGGCAATCCGGCGGTGATCGGCGCGGTCGGGATGCTGGCCGGCTTCTGCGGGACTTTGATGACCCCCATGGCCGCCAACTTCAACATCGTCCCCGCGGCGCTGCTGGAGCTCAAAAACCAGTATGGCGTAATCAAGGTGCAGGTTGCGACTGCGATCCCCCTGCTGATCGCGAATATCGCAATCCTCTACGTCGCGGGATTCCGTTTGTGATGCAACTCGACGCCGCGCTCGCCTCGCGCATGGCGCGGATCGCGCTTGGTCATGTGACGAGGGAATATCCGCACAAGCTCGATCATGTCATGGAGAGCGACCAAGACGCTTTGACGCCCCGCGTGCTGCATCCGATCTTCTTCGGCAGCTATGACTGGCACAGCTGCGCGCATGGCTGGTGGACGCTGCTGACCCTGCGCCGGCTGTTCCCGCAGATCGCGGAAGCCGACGCGATCGCCGAACTCGCCGACGCCAGCTTCACTGCGGAAAAGGCCGGCGCCGAGCTCGCCTATCTCGGCCGCCCGACGAGCCGCGGCTTCGAGCGGCCCTATGGCTGGGCGTGGCTGTTGTATCTGCACCTCGAAACCACGCGGCACGCCGAGCAATGGTGCGGCGAGCTCCAGCCGCTGGCCGAGGCGTTCGCCGAACGGCTGCGCGCCTATCTCGAGGTCATGACCTACCCGATCCGGGTGGGCACACATTTCAACACCGCTTTCGCGCTGATCCTGTCGCTCGAATGGGCCGAGGCGTTCGATCCTACGCTCGCGAACCGGATCCGGGAGCGCGCGCTTCACTGGTATGGAAGCGACCGTGACTGCCAGGCGTGGGAGCCGGGCGGCGACGAGTTCCTGTCGCCGGCGCTGACCGAGGCCTTGTGCATGGCGCGCACCCAGCCTGAGGTTTTCCCCGCGTGGTTTGGGCATTTCCTGCCGGGCGTCATTAACCGGCAGCCCGCCAGCTTGTTCGAGCCGGCGATCGTCAGCGACCGCAGCGACGGCAAGATCGCGCACCTCGACGGCACCAATCTCAGCCGCGCCTGGTGCTGGCAGGGGATCGCGCCGCTTTTGCCAACCGCCGAGCGGGCGATCGCCCAAGGCGCGGCGGACACCCATCTCGCGGCGGCGCTGCCGCACATATCCGGGGACTATATGGGCGAGCATTGGCTCGCGAGCTTCGCGCTGCTCGCGTTGCTGGTGCGCGAGAGGGAAGACGCATGACCGACACCAATGCTCTCAGCGCCGATTTCCGGAAGTACGACCAGGTCGAGAAGGCGCATACCTATCGGCTCGCCGAGCACGAGAGCGACGAGTTCGACCAGCATTACGAGATCGCCACGCTCGACATCGGGCCGTTCCTTCATGGCGAAGCGGAGGACAAGGCGCGCTTTGCCAATGCCTTCGCATCGGCGCTGGAGGAAATCGGCTTCGCGGTTCTAGTCGGGCATGGCGTCGACCCGGCGCTCTACGACGAGGTGGACGAGCAGGTCCTCGAGCTGTTCGAAACCACGTCGCTCCAGGACAAGATGCGTTTTGCGGCGGAGCGCCACGGTTCGGTCGCACAAGGCTATTTCCCGATGGAGCATACCAGCGAAATCCATCCCGACCTGGTCGAGGGCTGGGTGTGGTGCCGCCGCGCGTTCGACGTCCCGCAACAGCGCGAGGTCCCGTTTCGCGCCGAGGACTATTGGCCCCGCGCCGAGTTTGAGGGCGGGTTCCGGCGGCTGGTGCTTGCCCATGAGCAACTGTTCAAACCGATCGCGCAGGCGATGCTCCAGGGGCTTGGTTGCGACCCGCACCTGCTCGACGCGAAGCTGACTGGCACCAACTTTGGCCTGCGCCTCAATTATTATCCGCCGATGAGCGAGGAGCAGGAGCGGTCCGGTGCCGGGCGACTGCTGGGACATGAGGATGTCGACCTGTTCACGCTGCTCCCAGCCGCGCGGGTCGACGGCCTGCAGGTGTGGAATCACCGCAGCGGGAAATGGGTCCGGCTCAGCCCGCCGCGCGGGTCGCTGATCATCAACACCGGCGATTACATGCAACGCATTTCGAACGACCGGCTGCCGTCGACCACGCATCGCGTCGGCAAGCCGAGCGACGCATCGCATCGCGAACGGCCGCGCGTCTCGTTCGCGACCAACGTCTATCTGTGGGAGGACGAGGTGCTGGAGGTGCTTCCCGGCCTCGGCGAACCCAAATATCCGCCGATCAAGGCCATCACCTTCCACACCCGCAGCACGGCCAAATTCTACGGCGACGATTACGCCGTGGAGACCGCGTAGCGCCCGCATTGAACCGCGCTCCGGCGGGCGCGCACAGATGGCTCGGGTCCTCCGCCGATGTCATTCATGTTCCCGCCAGTTCGACGAAGGCAAGCGGTCCGCAGGCCATTGCTCGAAGCGGCGCGGCGATGGGTGAGAAGGGAGCTTCACCGGCACGGGGAAGCAACGCTGTGCCGCGGCACCGCAATCGCGCTGATGGCCAACCTCGTGCTGTTTCCCGGCCGCTTCTCGCCCGCTTCACGCACTATCGGACGGGCATATGCCTATCTTTTCTGGCGCCCGGCGAACGCCGGAGAGTGGCTCGACCTGGTGGCGGCGTTTCTGCTTTGGCCGGTCGCTATCCTCGTCACGGTGATTCGCTACACGCGGCGGAATGGAACTGTTGTCGCCACGCAATTCGGCCATTCAAAGCGGCGCCAAGCGGCCGAACAGTTGAAGGTCTGCCTGACCTCGGGGCTGCTGCCGCCGTGGTATTACATCTTCGAGCTTCACCGGCCCGGCGCAATGGATTGTGCGCGCGATTACCTGACGCGCGGCGAGACCAAGCATGGCGCCTACAAGCTGCTGGCGATGGCGCGCGGATCTTCCTCGCCGCTGGGGGACAAGGAAAAGTTCGCGCGATTCTGTGCCGAGCGACAAGTGAGCGCTCTGCCCTCCGTCATGTCCGTGCATGACGGAGAAGTGCGATGGAATGGCGGCGCCGTTGGCTCGCTTCCGCAAGCCGATCTGTTCGTGAAACCGGTGCATGGCCGCGGGGGCAGGGGGGCGGAGCGCTGGGACCATGTCGCCGATGGCAGCTATCGTCACACCGGCGGCGAGCGGCTTTGCGCGGATGCGCTCATCGAGCGGTTGCGCGCAATGTCCGCCTGGCAGCCGCTCCTCGTGCAGCAAAGGGTGCGGAACCATCCGACGATGAGCGATCTCACCAACGGCGCGTTGAATACCATCCGGATGATCAGCTGCCTGGACGAACGGGAACAGCCGGAGCTGATCGGCGCGGTGTTGCGGATGGCCGTGGGCGAGAATGTGACGGTCGACAATGTCCATGCCGGCGGGATCGCCGCGGCCGTCGACCTCGCAACCGGACGAATGGCCCGCGCAACCTATGCGGGTTTCGATTCCAGCATGGGGTGGATCGACCGGCATCCAGAGACGGGCGGTGCGATCACGGGCCGGTCGCTGCCAATGTGGGACGACGTCTGCGATCTCGTTCGGCGAGGGCATTCGGCTTTTTGCGACTGGGCGGTCGTCGGCTGGGACGTCGCAATCACCGCCGACGGCCCGCGGCTGGTCGAAGGCAACAGCGGTCCCGATGTCGACCTGATCCAGCGGCCGCTCGGGACGGCATTCGGCAACGCCCGGTTCGGCGAGCTGCTCGCATTCCATCTCGAGAAGTCCGAACAGGCCTGGCGGACTTAGGACCCGCACTCCGGCGCCGAGGCCGAGCCCGCCTTGATGGCGTCGCCGGGAAGCGGCTGGCAGACCGGCGTAGTCCGCAGCAGGGTATCGCCGCCGATCGACTGGTAAAGCGTGACGATATTCTGCGCCGCGGTCAGCTTGGTGAGCACCATCTGTTGCTGCGCCGAATAATAAGAACGCTGCGCATCGAGCACGGTCAGGAACGGGTCGATTCCGGCGCGGTACCGCGCCTCGGTCAGCACATAGGTATCGGCGGTCGCCGCCTGCTGGCGCTGGCGTGCGGCGATTTCATCGTTGATGGTGCCGCGGCGGGCAAGCGCATCCGCGACTTCGCGGAAGGCGGTCTGGATCGCCTTCTGGTAGGTGGCGACTGCGGCATTGCGCTGCGCCTGGCTCTGGCGGACGCCGGCGCGGCCGGCGCCGGATTGGAAGATCGTATAGGTCGCGTCGGCGCCGGCGCTCCAGCCGAAGGCGCCGCCGGTGAACAGCTTCGCGAGCGCGCTACTGGCAAAGCCGAGCAGGCCGGTCAGGGTGATCCGTGGAAACAGGGCAGCGCGCGCCGCACCGATTTGAGCATTGGCGGCGCGCAGCTGGTATTCGGCTTCGAGCACGTCCGGACGCCGCAGCAGCACATAGGAATCCAGTCCCGCTGGAACCGGCGCGATCTTCCCGAACGCATCGTCGATCGAACCCGACAGGAGCCTGGGATCGATCGGGGCTCCGACCAGCAGCTGCAGGGCATTGACGTCCTGCGCTACCGCGGTCCGCTGTCGGGCGAGATCGGCCTGGGCCTGGCTCAGGATCTGCTCCGCCTGGCGAAGGTCGGTGCGCGGTGCGACGCCGCCTTGCAGCCGGATGCGGGTCAGGTTGACGCTTTTCTGCGCGCTGGTGGCGGTCTGCTCGGCGATGAGGCGCAGGCTGGAATCCGCGGCATGGTCGAGCCAGGCGCCGGCAACCGCTGCGACCAGGCTGAGCCGGGTCGCGCGGGCCCCGGCCTCGGTCGCGAGATAGCGCTCGAGCTGGACATGGGTCAGCGAACGGACCCGGCCGAACAGGTCGAGCTCGAAATTCGGCACCTGGAGCCCGAGGTTGTAGCTGTCGCTGTCGCCGGTGACGGTGGCGCCGGCACCGGCGTTGACGGTCGGCAATTGCTGGGCGCGCTGAATCCGAACCTGCTCGCGCGCCGCGGCGATGTTCGATGCAGCCACCATCAGGTCGCGGTTGTTGGCGATCGCCTGCGCGATCAACGTCTGCAGCCGCGGGTCCTGGAAGACCTGGTTGTACGTGAGGACCGGGATCCCGGCCTCGGCCTGCGCGAGATAGGGATCACCTACCGGCCACGATGCGGGGATCGCGGGGTTCGGCCGAACGTAGCTGGGCTCCATCGTCGTGCACGCAGTCGACAGCAAGGCGATCAGCGCCACCGCACGCTTCATGCTTCCGCCTCCCGCCGGCGGCGGAGCCGTTCGCGCAGCGCCTTCACCCCGTCGCGGACTCCGCGGCGCACGAGCACGAAGAAGAATGGGATGTAGAAAATCGCGAACATCGTCGCGGTCAGCATGCCGCCGATGACCGCGGTGCCGATCGCCATCCGGCTGTTCGCGCCCGCCCCGGTCGCGAGCGCGAGCGGGAGCACGCCGAAGATGAACGCGAAGCTGGTCATCAGGATCGGGCGGAGCCTGATCCTGGCCGACTCGATCGCAGCATCGATGACTCGCTGCCCCTGGCGCTCCGCGCGCTCGGCGAATTCGACCATCAGGATCGCGTTCTTGGCGGAAAGGCCCATGGTCGTGATCAGCCCGACCTGCAAATAGACATCGTTCTGAAGCCCGCGCAGCGTCACGAACAACACCGCGCCGATCAGGCCCAATGGAATGACCAGAAGCACCGCCACCGGAATCGACCAGCTTTCGTAGAGCGCGGCGAGGCACAGGAAGACCACGATCAGGGCGACCGCGTAGAGGATCGGCGCCTGCCCCGAAGACAGTCGTTCCTGATAGGATTGGCCGGCCCAGGCGACGTCGATGCCGGGGACCTGCGAAGCCAGATTCTCGATGATGCCCATCGCGTCGCCCGAGCTGACGCCCGGCGCGCCTTGGCCCGAAATCTCGAACGACGGATAGCCGAGGAAGCGCGAGGCGCTGGTCGGAGTCGTCTGCCACGCTGTCTGCGCGAACGACGAGAAAGGGACCATTGCGCCCTGGTTGTTGCGCACGAACCACTGGTCGATGTCGTTGGGCTCGGCGCGGTAGGCGGAATCTCCCTGGACGTAGACGCGCTTCACCCGGCCGCGATCGACGAAGTCGTTGACGTAGCGGCCGCCCCAGGCCGTCGAGAGCGTGCTGTTCACATCGCCCGAGCTCAAACCGAGCGCAGCGACACGCTGCTGGTCAATATTGACCTTGAGGCTGGCGACGTCGGGAAGCTCGGTGGGCCGGACAGAGGCGAGCTTCGGCTCAGCCGTCGCGGCCGCGAGAAGGCGATCACGCGCAGCCTCGAACTGCTCGGTCGTCATCCCGCCGGTATTGAGCAGTTCCATGGTGAAGCCTGACGACTGGCCGAGACCCCGGATCGCGCCCGGGACGAGCGCGAACACCTGGGCGTCGCGAAGTCCGCGGAACGCGCCCGCGGCGCGCTGGACGATGGCGTCGGCGCTATTCTCCTTCCCCTCGCGCTTGTCGTAGTCGGCAAGATTGAGGAATGCCTGGCCGGTATTCTGCCCCGCGGCGCCCTGGCCACCGCCGGCAACCGTGAAATAGGTTCTCACATTGTCCTTCTCGGGCCCGCGCAGGAAGTAGTTCTCGACCTGCGCCTGCACTGCTCGAGTGCGGGTCATGGTCGCTCCCGCGGGAAGCCGGAACTGGACGAACGCGGCGCCCTGGTCTTCGGTCGGCAGGAAGCCGGTCGGAAGCCGGAAGAACAGCAGGACCAGCAGCGCGAGAACGCCGCCATAGATGCCGAGGAACAGCCATTTGCGGTCGACGACCCGGCTGACGCTGTGGACGAACCAGTTGCGAAAGCGGTCGAAGCCAGTGTTGAACCTGACGCGTCCGGCTTCCACCGCGTGCGCCACTTTGGGTACGGAGCGGCCTAGCCAGGTCTCGTCGACGGTCGAGTGGTTGCGCCGAAGGAGGTTGGCGGCGATTGCCGGGCTCAAGGTCAGCGCGATGAACACCGACAGCGCCATCGCCGAGACGATTGTCGCCGAGAACTGGCGATAGATGACGCCGGTCGAACCGCCGAAGAAGACCATCGGCAGGAACACGGCGGAAAGCACCAGGGCGATCGCGACGAGTGCCATCTGGATCTGATTCATCGACGCGATGGTCGCATCGCGCGGAGTCATCTCAGGATTCTCGTGCATCAGCCGCTCGACGTTCTCGACTACGACGATCGCGTCGTCGACGAGCAGGCCGGTGGCCAGCACCAGCCCGAACAGCGTCATCGTGTTGATCGAGAATCCCAGCGCGTAGAGTATTGCGAAGGTGCCGAGCAGCACGACCGGCACCGCGATGAACGGTATCAGGGTCGCGCGCCAGCTCTGCAGGAACACGAACATCACGAGGACGACGAGCACGATCGCCTCGAACAGGGTCTTCACCACTTCCCGGACCGACAGCTTGATGAAATCGCTGGTGTCGTTGGCGTAGGCGTAATTGAACCCGGTGGGCATGCGCGGCGCGATTTCCGCCACCTTGGCCTTGACGAGGTTGGCGGTGCGGAGGGCGTTGGCGCCCGGCTCGAGCGAGATGCCGATGCCTGCCCCCGGGTGGCCGTTGGCGCGGATGGTCGCCGAATAATTGTCGGCGCCAAGCTCCACCCGGGCGACCTCCCCGAGGAGAACCCGGCCGCCGGAAGGGTCGGCCTTGACGATGATGTTGCGGAATTGCTCGGGCGTCTGCAGCCGCGATTGCGCGGTCACGGTGGCGTTTAGCTGCTGGCCTTCGGGCTGCGGCAGGCCGCCGATCTCGCCGGCCGCGACCTCGGTATTCTGGTTCTGCAACGCAGTGATGACGTCGCTGGGCATCAGCCCGAAGCTCGCGAGCTTGTGCGGGTCGAGCCAGATCCGCATCGCGTAAGAGGAGCCGAACACATTGACGTCGCCGACTCCGGGGACGCGCGAAAGCTCGTCCTGCATGTTGGTCGTCAGCCAGTCCGAGACGTCGAAATTGGTGCTTTTATTGGTCTCGTCGAAAATGCCGACGATGAGCAGCAGGTCGGGCGATCCCTTGGTCACTCGGACACCCTGCTGCTGGACCTGCTGGGGCAGCCGCGAGATGGCGGTCTGGATTGCGTTCTGGACCTGGACCTGGGCGATGTCCGGATCGATGCCCTTGTCCAGGATGACGCTGATCGAGACCTGCCCGCGAGCCGTCGAGGAGGACTGGAAGTAGAGCATCCCGTCGATCCCGGTGAGCTGCTGCTCGAGCACCTGCGTGACGCTGCTTTCGATGGTCGCCGCGGAGGCGCCCGGGTAGCTCGCGCGGATATTGATCTGGGTCGGCGCGACGTCCGGATATTGGGCGACCGGGAGCGAGACGATCGCGCCGATCCCCATCAGCATGATGATGATTGCGATCACCCAGGCGAAGATCGGGCGATCGATGAAAATCCTGGACATCGGCTAGCGGCTCTGGCCGGCGTTCGCGTTCGGTCCCGCCGGCGCCCTGCCGACCCGCTGCGGCGCGTTTGCCGCGACCGGCTTGATCTGCGCGCCGTCCTTGAGGTTCGCGGTCCCCTGCGTGATGACCTTTTCCCCGGGAGCGAGGCCGCCGGTGACGACCCAGTTGGTGCCGATCGTGCGGTCGGCCCGGACGGTCCGCTGGACCGCGCGGTTGCCGGGACCGACCACGAACAAGGTCGCGTTACCCTGCGGATCGCGGGTGATCGCCGGCTGCGGCACCAGGATCGCGGAGGTTTGCACCGCCTGCGCGAACTGGGCGGTGACATACATGCCGGGCAAAAGGATCGACTGCGGGTTTGGAAAGCGGGCGCGGATCGTCACCGTGCCGGTGCCCTGGTCGACGATCACTTGGCTGAACTCGACCGTGCCGGTGTAGCCGTAGATGGAGCCGTCCGGCAGCTTCAGGCGGACCTGCGCGCTGGTCGGCACAGCGCCGCCGCCTTGCGCCAGCGCCTGGCGAAGGTTGAGGAGGTCCGCGGCCGACTGCTGGATGTCGACATAGACCGGATCGAGCCGAGTGATCGTCGCCAGCACGTCCGCCTGGTTGGCGGTCACCAGCGCGCCCTCGGTGACATTGGACAGACCGATCCGGCCGGTGATCGGCGCCGGGACGCGCGTGAAGCGCATGTTGACCTGGGCGGTCCTCAGCGCGGCACTGTTCTGCGCGACCGCGGCATCGGCCTGGCGGGCGGCGGCGAGCGCGTCGGTATAGTCCTGCTTGGCAATCGCCTCCATGTCGGCAAGCGGCTTGTAACGCGACGCCTTGGTCCGTGCCGCGACCGAACTTGCGCGCGCGCTCTGGAGGTTGGCGGCCGCCTGCGCCTGCTGGGCGGCATAAATGCTGGGGTCGATCTGGTAGAGCGTCTGGCCCTGGCGGACGATCGAGCCTTCCTGGAACAGTCGCTTGAGGATGACTCCCGACACCTGCGGCCGCACGTCCGACACCTGGTAAGCAGCCACGCGGCCGGGAAGCTCCTGTTGGATCGGGGCGCTGCCTTGCTGGACGACGACAAAGCCGACGATAGCGGGCCCTCGCTGCCCACCGCGGCCGCCACCGCCTTGCGGATCGCCGGCGCTGCCGCAACCGGCCAACAGAAGCATTGCTCCGAAGGCTGCGAGCGTCCGGCGAGGCGAGAGTAAGGCAGTCACGGGTGCGGCCAATTTCGATTGTCTCTCTGGATTGCAAGCCCTCGAGGGCCTGTGGAGCGGGCAAGATGAACGTCACCCGGCGGCTAGGTTAACTTTCGAAAAGACCCGCGCTTCCTTCGACGAACGGGCGAGGAGAACCGACAATCGTCAGCAAGCTGCCTCGCCAGCTGCGGGACAAGGTTGGCAGCCTGGAATTAGTTCAAGGGATTGAGATCGTCCGGACGCCGGTGTCGAATCGTGACGGCTTGCCGGAGATGAACACCGTTTCCTCCAGCGACCCCTGGACCCAGGGGGTCTGCTCGCCGTGGGTCAGCGCGACGACGTCCTTGGTGACGTCGGCAAGCACCTCATCGAGCGCCTTGGGCTGGCTGAGCGCCTTGACCAGCGATCGCGTGAACGGGCTGTTCCCCGAAGATCCGACGCCGTCATAGGCGACGTTGCCGGGGTCGGTCGCGAAAATGACCTTCACCCCGCGTCCCTGGAGCTGGAACTGGGCCAGCCCCTTGGTCGACCGCAGGGCCGCCGAGTCGAGTGGAATCGCGGTGATCTTTGCTTGCCCGACGGCGCGCGTGTCCAGTTCGGCGCCAGTGGTTTCCGAGCTGAAAAGCTGGATTGAGCGTCCGGCGGTGGTGGCGATATTCTGCCGCGCGAACGGATTGTTCCGGCAAGCATCGAGGAACAGCAGCACCATCCGGGCCCGCTGCCGCGCCTGGACGACGACTTCCGCAATCGCGATCAACGCCGACGCATCGTCGGAGAGGATGTAATTCGCACCGTTTATCTGAACGCCGTGCCCGGCGTAGTAGATGAAGGCGATATCGGTCTTTTTGAGGCTGTTGAGGTAGTGGTTGACCGAGCTCCTGAGCTCCTGGACGTTCGGGTCCCTGACGAAAGAGACTCGGCGGCCGGGAACCGACCGCAGAAAGTCCGCGACGACGGTGGCGTCGGAAACCGTGTTGTCGAGATGGAAGTTCGGCGGCGCCCGGCGGTACGAAATGCCGATCACCAACGCGTTCACCGATTGATCCGGCTTCGGCGCGGCCGCGTTGGCCGCCGGACCGACCATCAGATTGACCGCCACGACGGCGACGCCGACAAGGAAATGGCGTCTCAGCATAAGCACGTTCTTGCCCCAATTTCCGGCTTCGCCAATTACATGACGTTGCCATAACCGGCAATGTCCAAGCTGCGCCGGGGACAACGAATTCGTCAACAAACCCTTCAATAAGAGTTGTTAACAGCCTCCTTTTCTGATTTGCTGCGACGGGCATTGAAATGGGGGTCTCAATGAAAACCCGGGCTTATCTCGCTTTCGCATCCATGCTGCTGGTGCCATCGGTCGCGCATGCCGACGACATCACTATCTCACCGAGGCTTTGGATCGTCGTCGACGCATTGTCTGCCGACAGCGACCGGGGAGGAACTGGCCAAAGCACCGGGGACATCGGGAGTTTCAGCTCCAAGCCGTTCATCGTGCCGATGGTCGGCGGAAGCATCGCCTATCGCTCCGACTCGTTCCTTCCGAAAACGACCTTCACGCTGACCGCGTTGTTCGGGTCGGACGATAGCCGGCTCACTTTGCGCGGGAGCTCGATCGTGCCCGTGACCGTCGGCGGGGTCACCCGCGACCAGCTGCAAACCAGTCTCGAGCGGACTGAGGAACATTTGCGCAGGCGCGACTTCGAGTTCACGGCTCAAACACGCATCAACGACCTGTGGTCGTGGATGGTCGGGCTTCGCTACGAAGGGGCCCGTGTCCGCTTCACGCCGACGGTCACCTCCACCTCCACCGATCCCTTCAACAACGGCGCCGTCAGCACGCTGGTGACAACCTTCCCGTCCTTCAAGGGCGGTTACGATCTCTATTCCGGCCGCGCGGGGGTGGCATTCGTCGCGCCGCTCAACGAGGCCCGCACCGATTCGCTCTACGCCAACGGCCTCGCGTTCATCGGTCACCGCAGCAACAAGGATCATACGGCGGCGCCCCAGTACGACAATGCGACCTTCATGGGCCCCGACCTGACCGTGGGCTACCAGCACCGCTTCGGCGGGAACATCGCGGTCGACCTCCGGTACCGCGCGCAGTTTTTCTTTTCGATAGGTGGCGCTGGCCGCTTCGGCGAACCGAAGAACTCGCACGGACCGAGCGTCGCTCTGGCCTACACCTTCTGACCGATCGCCCCGAGTGCGCTCGTCGGATCGAAAACCTTGAGGGGAAACGGCGCCGAGGCCGCGAGTGGACCTGGAAGTCGGTTCTGGGTGACGAAGTGGAACTGAGCGATGGCTGACCTCACCTATAATGTGGTCGAGATGACGCTCACAGGAAGCATCGACGGGCATGCTTTCAACGCTCGCGCCTATTCGGGCGGGCGCGCGGGGTCCAAGCAGACCAACGTCGTTCACCCGATGCTCGCGAACAATCCCTTCGCAACCGGCGTCAAGCTGACCAAGGACAATCCCGGCGGCACGCTTCCTCTTGGGACCTACGCGCTGAAGACTCACGAGAGCCGCAAGAACTGGATCCGGCTGAACCCCGTCGCGGGGACGAGCATGAAAGGCCGGGCGGGCTTCGCGATCCATGGCCGCGGCCAGCGCGGAAGCGATGGCTGCATCGTGCCGCAGGATTTCGACAACGTCCTCAACATCTACGCATTGCTCAAGACGCGCGAAAAGGCGGGCCGGGCGGCGCCGACGCTCGACGTGGTCGCGATCGGCGACATCGACATGATCCAGCAGCGCATGCAGACCTGGGCGAGTACGGCCTGAGATCCATCCAGATCCAATTGGCGACGAAAGTTGGGGGCCAACGATGGGACGGAGTGATTGGCAGCACGAAATTGATGAAGCTGTACGGCGCGAAGATTGGGCGCTCAGCGGTCCAAAGCGCGTCATCAAGATAGTCCCGATCGGGCGTGCTCCCGCCGGCTTCGCGAGCGGCTATTTGACCCTGGCGAAATTTGTCGAGGGCAAAACCCCGCAACAGATCGAAACCGATCTCGGTCTTCCGACTGGATATCTCTCTGCCGGCCTGCGCGCCTACGGCCTCGCTCGCCTGCCGCTGGCACACGAATACGAATACGATCTTACGACCAAATATCCCGCCGGACTTTACTTCAATCCGGCACATAGCGACCCGAATTATCCGCCGGGCGCATCGCATATCCATCAATGGAAAATTCGCGATGGCGTCGCTTTGCCGGTGGACCCCGCTCGAACAATCGACGTCCAGGCCGGGAGACTGTTTCCGCGATCGTAACAGATCGCGCAGCCGACCTGAGCCGGCCATGAAATTATAGGGAGTTGATGGGACAACCCGCCGCCAGAGTGACCGACATGCACACCTGCCCGATGGTGACCGGCCTTGTGCCGCATGTCGGCGGGCCGATCATTCCTCCCTGCCAGCCCAACGTGCTGACCTGTGTCATGCCGCAGGCCCGCGTTAGCGACATGGCGATCTGCGTCGGACCGATCGACGTGATCATCAAGGGCTCGATGACGGTGCTCGTCGGCGGACTGCCCGCTGCGCGCCTTGGCGATATGACCGCTCATGGGGGCGTCATCGTCACGGGCTGCTTCACCGTGTTGATTGGCGGCTGAGCGGGGGTGCGCGAGCTCTGTTCCGGTGATCCCAATGGCCTGATTCCATGAGCCTGCGGGAGAATGGAACGAGCCCGATCGTGGCCATCGCCGTCCTGCTTGCGGCCGCGGCTACGTGCGCGATCATCCTGCTCGGCGCGCCGCGTGTTCTGACCGCGCTGCTTTCCGGACTGCCGACTGGCGACGCTCCCAATGCAGCGGTGGATGAAGCGATTGCCTCGTCGATCGTTTTCGGCCTGCTCCTTGCCGCCGGGTTGGCCGGTGGGAAGCTCAGCAGACACAACGCCGCGCGATTGGGGCCGCGCGCCGGCCTGCGGCTGGTCCTGGGCGCGAGCATTGGCTTCGTCGGATTATTTGTCGCGGCGGCGCTCGCGGCCCTCGCCGGACTTGTGCGACCGTCTGCCGGCAGCGTGTTGCTTGGCCCGTTGCTGGGCGGCACCGCGGTGATTGCGCTGCAGGCCACCAGCGAGGAAGTCTTCTTTCGGGGCTGGCTGCAGCCGGTTCTGACCAGGGCCTGGGGATTCCTCGGCATCCTGGTCACCGCAGCAGCGTTCGCAGCACTGCACCTCATCGCCGCCGCCGGCGCGGCGGTGAGCGTGCTCAATCTCTTCCTCGGCGGGCTCCTGTTCGGGTTGCTCGCCGATCGCTACGGCGGGATTGCGAGCGCGATCGGCGCCCATTTCACCTGGAACTGGGCAGAGCAGCTATTGCTCGGGCTCGATCCGAACCCGGGGCTCGGAAGCTTTGGTGCCGTCGCAAACCTCGATCTCGTCGGAAGCCGCTGGTGGGGCGGATCGGCGGAAGGCCTCAACGCCAGCGTCGCGATGACCTTCGCTCTGGCCATCCTGCTCGCGCCGCTGCTGATTGTCCCCGCTAGAAATCGCCCGCTGCCCGAGCCGAATCGACGCGGTCGCGCTGCTTCCTGAAGGCGGCCATTTGCACGCCGGTGAGGGTCACTCCC
>Ga0307416_100001044_pt1 | contig 14746 bp, 8 predicted proteins | sample DK1Cmetagenome_2_FD_203821 | JGI IMG/M metagenome (GOLD analysis project Ga0307416, IMG submission 203821) | Maize rhizosphere microbial communities from greenhouse at UC Davis, California, United States - DK15-C-3 | ecosystem: Host-associated > Plants > Roots > Rhizosphere > Soil | place: USA...
ATCAAACCTCTCGGTCAACGCGTCCTCGTGAAGCGCATCGAAGCCGACGCAGTGAGCTCCGGCGGCATCTTCCTTCCGGACACCGCCAAGGAAAAACCGCAGGAAGCCGAAGTGCTTTCCATCGGCACCGGCGGTAAGGACGCGGACGGCAAGACCATCGAATTCACCGTCAAGGTCGGCGACCGCGTGCTCATCTCCAAATACGGCGGCACCGAAGTGAAGATCGACGGCCAGGAAGTGCTCATCCTTTCCGAGTCCGACATCCTCGGCATCGTCGGCTGATTTTTTCTCTCAACTCTCAACCATCCACTCTCAACCGATTATGGCTAAACAACTCCAATTCGACGAAGCCGCCCGCCACGCCCTCCTGCGCGGTGTGGAAAAACTCGCCCGTGCCGTGAAGGCCACCCTCGGACCGGCCGGCCGCAACGTCATCCTCGACAAAAAGTTCGGCTCCCCGACCATCACCAAGGACGGCGTTTCCGTCGCCAAGGAAATCGAGCTCGAGTGCCCCTATGAAAACATGGGCGCGCAGTTGATCCGTGAAGTTTCCTCGAAGACCTCCGACATCGCGGGCGACGGCACCACCACCGCCACCGTGCTCGCCGAAGCCATCTACAAGGAAGGCCTCCGCAACGTGACCGCCGGTGCCAATCCGATCTCGCTTCAGCGCGGCATCATGAAGGCCACCGAAGCGATCATCGCCCAGCTCAAGGTGATCTCCAAGACCGTCTCCGACACCAAGGAAATCGCCCAGGTCGCCACCGTTTCCGCCAACTGGGACGCCACCATCGGCGGCATCATCGCCGAAGCGATGGACAAGGTCGGCAAGGACGGCACCATCACCGTGGAAGAAGCCAAGGGCATCGAAACCACCCTCGACGTGGTCGAAGGCATGCAGTTCGACAAGGGCTACCTCTCCCCTTACTTCGTGACCGACGCGGAGAGCATGGAAGCCGTGCTCGACAACCCGTACATCCTCATCAACGAGAAGAAGATTTCCTCACTCAAGGATCTCCTTCCGCTGCTTGAGAAGGTCGCCAAGTCCGGCCGTCCGTTCCTCATCATCGCCGAAGACGTCGAAGGCGAAGCGCTCGCCGCGCTCGTCGTCAACAAGCTTCGCGGCATCCTCAACGTGGCCGCCGTCAAGGCTCCTGGCTTCGGCGACCGTCGCAAGGCGATGCTCGAAGACCTCGCCGTCCTCACCGGCGCCAAGGTCATCACCGAAGACCTCGGCATCAAGCTGGAGTCCGTTGACATGTTGGACCTCGGCACCGCCAAGCGCGTGACGATCTCGAAGGAAAGCACCGTCGTCGTCGAAGGCGCCGGTTCCAGCGATTCCATCACCGGCCGCGTGAACCAGATCCGTCGTCAGATCGAAGAAACCACCAGCGACTACGACCGCGAGAAGCTCCAGGAGCGCCTTGCCAAGCTCGCCGGCGGTGTGGCCGTCATCAACGTCGGTGCCGCCACCGAAACCGAGATGAAGGAGAAGAAGGCCCGCGTCGAAGACGCCCTTCACGCCACCCGCGCCGCGGTTGAAGAAGGCATCGTCCCTGGCGGTGGCACCGCGCTGATCCGCGCGCTCAAGGCCGCTTGCGACGCCAAGGCTTGCGAAGCCGCGATCAACGAAGACGAAAAGACCGGTTTCGGCATCGTCGCTCGCGCGGTGGAAGCTCCGCTTCGCCAGCTCGCCGCCAACGCCGGCCGCGAAGGCGCGCTGATCGTTGAGAAGGTGAAGAACAACCCGGAAGGTCACGGCTACAACGTCGCCACCGACAAGTTCGAAGACCTCATCGCTTCGGGCGTGGTCGACCCGACCAAGGTCACCCGCTCGGCCCTGCAGAACGCCGCGTCGATCGCCGGTCTCCTGCTCACCACCGAAGCGCTCGTCACCGAAATCAAGGAAGACAAGCCGGAAGCGGGCCACGGCCACGATCACGGCATGGGCGGCATGATGTAATCATCCGCTGACTGCTCACTAAAAAAGCCGGCCGGGGAGACCCGGTCGGCTTTCTTTTTATGATCGGTCTGATCGGTCTGATCGGTCTGATCGGTCTGATCGGTCTGATCCGACCAATCGGACGGATCTTACAAATCCAGCACCAGCAACGAAACCCCCTGGCGCGGCAGGTTGAAGCGGACCTTCGCCTCACCGTTCTGGATGTTCACCGTGGTGGCTTTCTCCAGCTCCGCAAGCTGACCGGCTTCTTCGAGCTGGGTGTATTGCTCCTGCGTCGGCTTTTGCGGCGAACCCAGCGCTTTCCAAACCGTGTAGGCGTTGCTGTGGGTTTCATCGATCCGGTAATGGGTCAGCTTCGCCTTGCCCGCTTTCACCGGCAGGCCGGGAATCGCCAGATCCACCGCGGCATCCGGACCCGCCACATCGTCGTCGTGGTAGTGCCACACCATGACCGAGAGCTTCTTGCCATCGAGGCTCGCGATGGCGGAAACATCGGGCTTCTGGCGCACGCCGTCCTTCATCATGGCATCCAGCGGAATCGCGCCATCGCTTTCCACGGCCAAACGATTGCCGTTCATCTTGCTCATCATGCGGAACGTGTTGAGCACCGGATGATCGATGCCGTTGCTTGCCAGCACGCGGAAGCCCGCGAAGTACGGCTGATCCTCGAATTCGAACGCCCAGGTGAGCGCGCCTTCAAGGTTCACGCCGTGCTTGGCCGCCAGATCATGTTTGCGCGCGAAACTGGCCGCCGTGTACGACGAATACATCGTGCCGTTGCGATAGCCGTTCTGCGGTCCCTGACAGGCGGCGCAGCCCTCCGGATCCGATTCACCGATCACGATCGGCGTTTGCTTCAGCTCGGGAAACTTCGCGATCACCGCGAACGCCTTGTCGATGTCCTTGAGCTGGTTCGAAATGCCCATCCTTACGTGACCGTCGACGAACTTCGGACTACCCTTGGCGTGGAACGAAACCAGGTCGATCGGCGTGCCGGTTTTCCCGGTCACCGCGTTGATGCCGCGAAGGCAATGCTCGAGGAACTTCTCAAGCGTCTTGCCACCCGGGCCGCCCGCCGTTTCCGGGCCGCCGATCTTCGCGTTCGGCAACGCGCGACGCACGCCCGCCACCGAATGGTCGTAGAGCTTGTAGAACTCTTCCTGCGTGCCGCGCCAGTAGCCGATGTTCGGTTCGTTCCAGAGCTGCCACCACCACTGGGCGACTTCTTCTTTCCCGTATTTTTCGGCGCAATGCTTCGCCCATTGGTAGCAAAGCTCCTCCCACTTCTTGTAGTCCTTCGGCGGGTAGGTCCAACCAAGATAGATCTCGTCGTATTTCTTCTGCGGGGTCCAAGCGTGCTGATACGGCTCCGGTTTGATCGACAACGCCTTCGGCATGAAACCGAGCTGCACATACGGTCGCACACCGTTCGCGAGATAGGCGTCGAAGATCCGGTCGGTGATCGTCCAGTCGTAAACCGGATTGCCATTGGCATCTTCCGTGTAGGCGTTGGTGCTGCCCCATTTCAGCGCGGGCGTGCCATCGCCGGTGGTCAGCAGGTTGTGCGCGCGGAAATAAACGTTCTTCGGCGACATTTCGCCCAGTTCGCCGAGTAGCTTCTTGCCGTCCTTCATGTAGGCGTAGTTCGGCTCGTCGGCGCCGAAGTAGCGCCAGATCGGGCGAAGCGTCCCTAACGACTTGGATGCATCGGCCCGGATATGGACTTCGAACGGTTCGGCTTGTTGGGCGAAGGCCGGCGACAAACAGCAGGCGGCCACGGCGAGGAGACGGGATCGGAGAGATGCCATAGATGGGATTTAGTTTTCGCGAATTTTGAGACGATAGAACGAACGACTTTCCGTAACGGGTCCTTGCAACGAAACGGGGCCTCCGGGTTGGGGCAATCCTTGGTTGCCCGGAACATCCCAAGGCGACCATTGGATCAGGTCGTTAGAAGTTTCGACCTGCACGGAACGGTTGGCCGGCGCGTTAAATTGCAACAAAATGTTACCATTGCTCATCACCGGCGAAAGGTCCGGCACGCTCGATCCGCTTTTGGGTTGGGACATGGCCAGGAATTCCTGCCGGTTCGTGAATCCATCGGCATCCGGGTCGGCCGTCGGATCGCCCTCCGGCGAACTGGAAGAGCCGAATTGATCGAGTCGCCACGAATCGTAGTCCTGCCGCGCCGGCAAAGACGTGCCGATCCATTCCGCGAGCATGTCGATGCTGACCTGATCGAGCTCCGAAGTCCCCAACGGTGGCATGCGGGTGAAGCCGTTCGCGACGGCCACGCGATTGTAAACGATCGAGTGTGACACGTCCCCTGGCACGACGAGCTTGTTCGCGGAATCGCCGCCATTGTTCGCGGCCTCCCCATGGAGCAGGCCGGTTTCCTCAAGCGGAACCGTCGCCCGGCCATCCCAGTCGGTTGGCGCGGTGCCCCCGGTGGCATGGCAATACGAGCAGTTCACATCGAGATACGAACGAACGCGCGCTTCCACCGGATAGGACGTTTCATCCGGTCGCAAATGACGCGGCAACACGTTCGGGGATTCCGGAGTGTTGCTGAAATATCCCGCGGTGCTGAGGAGATCGAGTTGATTGCCGCTGAAACCATTGAGGACATGCGAGCGATTCAACTGCCGGGTGTTGAACGACAACGCATGACCGGCTTGCGGCGAGTGACAGGAAAGGCACTCCGCGCGACTCGGGACGTGCCAACGTTGCACGCGCGGCGTTCCGTTCTCGATGACGTTGATGTTGAAATCCACGCCTTCGTCCGGCACCAGCGTTGCTTCGGTTTGGGCGTCGTTCCACCGGTAGCTGACGCCATAGCTGCCGCCCGCGTTTTTCACTAGCAAGCGTGTTTCCAAACGCTTGCGAGTGCCCGGATCGCCGCGCGTCGTTTCGAGATCAAAGTGCTTCACCCAAATGGCTCCCGTGGGAAACGTCCAAAGTCCATCGCGCGACCACGTCAGCTTCGAAACGCCATCCGGCACCGTGAACCAACGACGCTTTTGCGCATGATCACTCCAGAACGTAAGGTTGGGCTCGTAAGGGAGGACACCCGGCGAAGGCGATAGATCGCTCAAGTCAGCGAACACGCCGGTCGCGCTCAACGTTTCCGGGTAGTTTCCGGCGGGCGTTCCCGTGCTGAGACGCAGGACGCGGTTGCCATCCAAATCCGCAAGCAAAACATCGCCGTTCGAAGGATCGGTGCCGAAGGCGCTGATGCCTCCTTCGCCCGCGATGCGCTGCACGTCCGGCGCGCCCGCGGTGCGACGCAACGTCCAGATGTTCCCGGAAACGTAATCCGCGAACACATACGCGCCGATCAGGCTGGCGAAGCGGGTGCCCCGGTAAACCAGACCGCCGGTCACCGAGTTGCCTTGGAAGGTCGACGATCCGTGCACGTACTCATAAAGCGGATCCTGCAAGGTCACTCCGCCCACCGTTTGAGCGGACTTTGGCCCCGCGTGCAGGCCTTCGCGCCACGCCCAGCCGTAGTTGCCGCCGCGCGTGATGAGGTCGATCTCCTCGTAAACATTCTGCCCGACATCGGCCAACCACAGTTCGCCCGTGGTATCGAATGAGAAGCGCCAGGGATTTCGCAAACCGACCGCCCAAAACTCGGTGCGCACGGCGGAAGGCGTGACGGCGCTGCCATTGAAAGCGCTGATGCCGACGTACGGATTGTCCGGCGGCACCGAATAGCGGGCAACTCCGTTGTCCGTGGGAACCGCGGCGTGGGCGTTCGGTTCGAGCGACCCTTGCTTCTTGTCCACGTCGATTCGCAGCAAGCCGGCAAAGAAGTCGAGGTCGATGCGTTGCGAATTGTTGTATTGATCGTTTTGCCCGCCCTCATCACCGAGCGAAACGTAAAGATAGCCATCGGGTCCGAAATGCAGATCGCCGCCATTGTGGTTATCCGCTTGGTCCAACTGGCTGATGAGGATGAACTCCGAACCGCCCACTACCGAAGGCGATGAGCTCGCTGGGTTCTGCATCGTAAACCGGGACACTCGTTGATGAACGCCGCCCGTGGCATTGATCGAATAGAAAACGAAGAAGTAGCCGTTGGTCGCGTAATTCGGATGGAACGCCAAACCCAACAGACCTTGTTCGCTGCTCGTGTTCACTCCCAGCGTCATGATCGTCGTGGAGGTCGGCGTGGTGGCCGTCACGTCCTGGATCAATTTGAGCGCACCGGTTTTTTCACAAACAAACAACTGGGTGGTGCTTCCGGGAGGGCTGGCGAGACAAGTTGGCTGGTTGAACGACAACGAACCGAAGGCGTTGGCCAACTGGTAGTTGGTAGGCGGCGGCGACGACGGGACATTCAGAGTCGAATTCGCCAGCCGGAGCGAATTGGAGAACGTGATCGTGACGGTGGCCGTCGAGGAAACGCCTCCCGCGCTTGTGACGCGATAGGTGAACGTGTCGCTCGCGGGCGTCCCCGTGGTGTGGGTGTAAAGCACCTTGCCCAAGGAATCGACGACCGCCGTGCCGAATTGCGGCGCTTGTTCGACGACAACCTTCGGCACCGCCGCCACGTTCGAGTCATTCGCCAGCACCGCGATGCGGGCTTTCTGATTGCGGTGCATCGTCACCGCGTCCGCCACCGCCACCGGCGCCACGGGATCGGAGCCCGCAGCGAAGCTCGCGCTGATTTCCGTCGCGCTCATCGCATGGTCGTAAATCCGCACCTCGTTGTAACGGACGTTCGCATTGGAGTCGCCCGAGTACTGCGAACGGCCGAGCCAGTTGTTGACGTCCTCGATCGAGTTCAGGTGGAAATTCACGTCGAGCGTCGTCACCAGCACACCATTCCGGTACCACGCCATTCGCCCTCCGCTCGATCCATAGCTCCCCGCTCCGTCCGTGAAAGTGACGACGAAGTGGGATTCGCTCCCGGTTCCCAGCGTGGCGGCGGTATCGCTTTGAAGCTCGGCCGCGCCGTTCAAACGCGCCGCGAAGCGTTGGGTGTTCGCCGCCGTGCCGCGATTGATCGCCAGCATGAGGTCGTCGCTGGATGCTGTCCCGCCCGGCGCGGTGGTGGCGGTGGGCAGGATTTCCCCCGCCGCCGCGCCCGCGCCTTGGGCCGCGGCGTTGCCGGAAAGATCCGTGCGGCCGAAATCGAACAAGCGCTGCCAATTTTTGATCGAAACCGGCGTCGCCCAGATTTCGAGCGAGAAGTTCGTTTTCGAGGAAACGATACCGTTCGGCAGGTCCACGTAAGCCGAGAGATTCGCCGGCGCCTGGTTGCTCGTCGTGGCCCCGGGCAAAAGCAGGCTCGTGCCGTTGAAGATACCGAGATTGGCCGCCGCGGTTCCGCTCCAGACCGTCGCCGGCTGATTGGAAATCGAATCTGGAATGGTGGTTCCGGGCGTGGCGTCACCGGCGGGCAAATTGAACGCCCAGCGATGCACCAGCGCCGCTTGCACGGGAGAGGAAAGAAGCAGCCCGGCCGCGATCAGCCGGTTGATTCTCAATGGGTTTTTGAGAACGAAAGACATAAAGGTGACTTAAACAGAGCCCAGAAGCGGGCATTATCAAACTCCGCGGGGTTTTTGATTTAACCTGTTAACCCCAAAGATCAAAAAAAATCCCCGGCCGGGCGAACCGACCAGGGATCGTTGAATTCTTTTAAAACCAAAGGATTACCAATTCTTCACATCGTCGGCAGCCGTCTTGGGATCGTCGCTCTTGCCGTCCGCCCCGAGGCTCCAAACCGCCACGCGGCGACCATGCAAATTTTTCGTGGTGCCACCGACGGTCAAGGTCAGCTCTTCGTCGTAATCGTTATCGAGCATGATTTTGTAAGGACGGCCCCATGGATCGTAGAGACCACGAACCTTGGATGAGGAGCCGACTTCATAGACCAAGCCATCGATCCCGCCCGTGCCCTTGATTTTGCCGTCGGGCACCGAAAGGAAGGAAAGCTGCTTGGGATTTTGCACCGTGCTGCCACTGGCCGTGTCTTCCTTGGCGAGCAAGGGTTCGAGCAACTTTTTGCCGTCTTCCAGTGTGGTCTCATACTGGGCGTCCGCCGTCGCGTTATTCATCGCCGGGAGACGGCCATATTCGTTGTAGAACTGGTTCACCGCTTGTTCCACGGCGGTCAGCGCGGCGTGCGCCTTGGTGCTTTTCGCCTTGGCCATCGCTTTCATGGCCCCGGCGAAGCCCGCGGCGGCGAGGACGATGATGATCGTGATGACCACGAGAAGTTCGACGAGCGTGAATCCGCGTTGGCGGCGAATGGGCGGGGTTTTCATGGATGAATGAAGGATGAGATTCAAAACCAAGCCGAATTCCGGACGCGTGACAACGCCCCATTCCAAAGAAGGTAATTCATCCCGCTGATTTTTCACCTTACCCCGCAATCTGGGCGGCGCGGAGCTTTGCGTTTGCCGCTTTCCTCCATTCGTTCCACTCTAATGCATGGACGCGGAAAGAACGTTGCGGGACAGGCTGTTGGAAACCATGAGCGCGTCCCGTTACCGGCCGATGACCCGGTCGGAACTGGCCCGGCAATTGGAAATCCCCTCCGACGACCGCTCGGAATTGCGCCACGTCCTGAGCGATTTGACGAAGGAAGGCCGGATCGTGGAGGGGAAAAAAGGCCGCTATGAACTGCGTGGCGGCGCGGGCGATCGCCTTACCGGCACGATGCGCTTTCACCCAAAAGGTCACGCCTGGTTTTACCCGGACGTCACCGATCCGCAAAACGAAGCCAGCGGCATCGACCTTCAACGTTATTCGCGAATCTACATCGCCCGACGCGACACCGGCACCGGCCTCGATGGCGACCGCGTGCTGGTGAGCGTCCGTTTGCCTTCGCCCAAGAAAACGCTTCGCCGCGGCCTAACCATTCCCGACGCCGCGGACGAAGATGCGAAAGGCCGGGTCGAACGTGTCGTCGGTCGCCGCTCCGGGCGCTTGGTCGGCGTTTTCCGCCGCAAAGGAAAATACGCCTCGGTGGAGTGCGATGATCTGGCGATGGACGAGCCGATCGAAATTCATGGCGACACGACGGCCGAACCGGGCCAACTCGTGGTGGTCGATCTCGATCAATGGGAAGGCCGGCAGCATTCCCCGCGCGGGCGAATCCTCGAAGTGCTCGGTTGGCCGGGCGATCCGGGTGTCGACATCATCGGCGTGATCCACCGCCATGGCTTGCGGACGTCGTTTCCCGAAGAAGTCGTCGCCGCCGCCCGCAACACACCCGAGGAACCGGAGTCCGAAGAAATCGCCCGTCGACAGGATTGGCGCGACAAGCTCGTCATCACCATCGACCCCGCCGACGCGAAGGATCACGACGACGCGATCTGGCTGGAAAAAAACCAGCATGGCTGGACGCTCGCCGTGCATATCGCCGACGTCTCCCACTACGTCAAACCCGGCACCGGCCTCGACAAGGAAGCGATCGAACGTGGCAATTCGACCTACCTCGTCGACCGCGTGCTGCCGATGCTGCCGCCGGAATTGAGCAACGGTATTTGCTCGCTCAAACCGGATGTCGATCGCCTGACCAAGTGCGCGTTGATGGAGATTTCACCCAAGGGCGAGATCAAGAAGGCGCGCTTCTTCGACGCCGTGATCCACAGCCGGGCGAAGCTTTCCTACGAACAAGCCCAAGCGATCCTCGACGGCCAACCGGCGCCTGAAGGCTCGGAGAAAGGATTGGAGGAGATGGTCCGCGAAGCCTGGAAAATGGCCTCCGCCTTGCGTCATCGTCGTTTCGCCGAAGGCGCGCTCGATCTGGAAATGCCGGAGATCAAAGTGAAGCTCGACGAGAAGGGTCGCGCTTCAGGGATCATTCCGGTGCAACACACGTCCAGCCACCAGCTCATCGAGGAATGCATGCTCGCGGCGAACGAAGCGGTCGCGCGACTGCTCACCGGGCGGCAAAAACCCGCCGTCCACCGCATCCACGAAGACCCGGATCTTTCCCGCCTGTTGGAGTTCACCGAAACCGCCAAACTTCACGGCTACCGGCCGGGCGATCTCAGCAATCGCGCGCACATCCAAAAACTGTTGGATGAGTCGAAAGGCCAGCCGGAAGAACACGCGATCAAACTCGGCCTGCTGAAGAGCCTGAAGCGCGCGGCTTACTCGCCCGACGCCATCGGGCACTATGGCCTGGCGAAATCGGACTACTGCCATTTCACCAGCCCGATCCGTCGCTACGCCGACCTGATCGTCCACCGGGCAATGCAGGCGTTCCTCGACAACGCACCGAAGAAACCGGACCGCACGGCGACTCAGAACGAACTGCGCGAAATCGCCCGGCATATTTCCGACACCGAACGGAAGTCCGCCGATGCCGAGAGCGAGACGAAGCAGATCAAGATGTTCGAGTTTCTCGAACGTATTGCGAAACTGGAAGAACCGATCGTGTTCGATGGGCTCGTTACCGACGTTCGCCCGATGGGTCTGCTCGTCGAAATTCCCGACCTCAGTTTACGCGGGGCCGTGCGACGCGAAGAGCTTCCGGGCCGCTGGCGATTCGAAGGCCACCGCAAGGCGTGGGTAAACTGGGAAGGCCAATCGATCCAGCTTGGCATGCGCCTGCCGCTCGAAGTGTCCGGCGTGAACCGCGAACGCCGCTTCGTCGACTTCCGCATCGCGATCCGTCACGACGAAGCAATTGGCAAAAGCGAGCACTTCAATCGCCCGATCGTGCCACGGGAAATTAACAAGCCCCGCGGCAAAAAGGCGGCGAAGAAGGCTCCGGCGAAAACCGCCAAGCCGAAACCAAGCAGGCCCGCTGCGGCGGAATCGGCTTCGTCTTCACCTGCGGACAAAAAGCCGTTTCGCCAAGCGAAGTTCGGCGGGAAAAAACCGAAGAAGGGTAAGCGGTAGGAGTTCGCTTTCCAAGCGACATGAAGGGGGGCCGGCGGCATCCTGCCGCCGTTCTGGCATGGCGCCTTCAAGGTGCCCTTCAGATTATATCAATCCCCCATCACCGTGCTCAAAGGCTTCTCTTGAACCGCTTTCAAGAAAGCAGATTTATGTTGCTCATCGCTGAACACACGCAAAGGGACCGTGCACATTCCAGCCTCTCCGAATTGCAATTCCAGATACCGCGAGTGCTCGATAGACGCCGAAAGCTTCTCCAATGGAAACGAAACCTCAGAGCCAAGACATAAACAAGTGAGTCTGTCTTGCTCAGCAACAAAAATGGTGGCGGCGGGCAACCGATGACCTATTTCTCTCTTCAAATACTTAGTGATTCGCTTTGAAACGGTGTCCTTGTAAGTCCAAAACACTGCGCCGAACCCTATGACGGACGCGAAAATCGCCCCCTGCCAGAGAAAGGGCATTTTAGCCACATAGGAAAAAGCCGCCAACATGAGGTTGGCCATGAACACCGCATAGCCAGACTCAATTAAACGCCGCTGCTTGAATGATCGGCTGTGCAGATAATGCCGGATCTGTGATTCGCTCAAATCTTCGAGCGTCGCTTCGTATTCCAGTTTCATATTTCTAAAAATCGCCCCACTTGAGAGCAAGGAGCTAACTGACTCTTACGAAATCCGCCGCCACGGTTAAAACGGCACATCGTCGTCACCCCATGGATCACCGGCGACTTTCCATTCTTCCAGCAAATCCGCCGGGCAATCGTCGAGGAAACGCGAAGGCCGTTGGATGACATCGCCGCTGTAGGCCTTCGGATTGAACATCGGATAGCTGAGATACAGCTCATCCTTCGCCCGGGTGATCGCGACGTAAAACAGCCGTCGCTCCTCTTCCAACATCGCCTCGTCTTCGGCTTCGAGAATGCGGCTGTTCGGAAATTGTCCGTCGGCCAGCCAGATCAGGAACACCACCTTCCATTCGAGGCCTTTCGCCTGATGAATCGAGGAAAGAGTGACGCACTCGTCATCGCGCACCGCCTTTTCGCCCGTCGGCTCGCCGTCGGCCGAACCCATCAGGGAAAGCTGGGCGAGGAACTCGAGGACGTCGTCGAAGCCTTCGCCGTAGGCCATGAGTTGCTCGATGTCGCTGCGACGATTCTCGTAGTTATCGTAGCTTTCCTTGAGATAGTCATCGTAGACGCCTTCGAGCACGCTGAAGAGCATCAGGGCGGGGCGAACGAACTCTCCGCCGGGCGAAAGCTCATCGAGCGTGAAACAAAGCTGTTCCCAATGCTTCGCCGCTTTCTTGGGCGCTTTGAATGGCAGCAAAATCTCCGACCATTTCTCCGGCGGCGTGTCGCGCTCGGCCATGCCGGTGCCCAACCAGCTTTGCCAAAGTTTATCCGCCGCCGCCGGCCCGATGCCGGGCAAAAGCTGAAGCATGCGCTTGAAACTGACCTCGTCCTTGCGGTTCGTCACGAAGCGCAGGAACGCGGAGACGTCCTTGACGTGCGACTGTTCGAAAAACCGCAGACCGCTGGTGATGGAAAACGGAATCCCGCGACGCGTCAGTTCCATCTGCACTTCGAGGCTTTGAAAGTGTGCGCGGTAGAGAACCGCCATTTCTTCCAACGGAATGCCTTCCTCGCGAAGCTCCAGCATCCGCTGGGCGACGAACTCGGCCTGAGCCGAAGGCGCATCGAGGGCGACCAACGCGGGTTTCACGCCCAAGGCTTCGCGCGACGAGTGGAGATCCTTTTCGATACGCAAACGATTCGCCCGGATCGCGGCGTTCGAGAGATCCAGAATCTCCGGCACACTGCGGTAGTTGGTTTCGATTTTGAAAATCTTCGATTCGAGGTAACGCCGTTGGAACGAAAGGATGTGCTCCATGTCCGCGCCGCGCCATGAATAGATCGATTGAGCATCATCGCCAACCGCCATGAGGCTGTTCGAATCGCTCGCGAGCAAATCGATCATCCGGCTCTGGACGGCGTTGGTGTCCTGATACTCGTCGACCAGAATGTGACGGAACTTCCGCCGGTAGAGGTCGAGGATGTCGGGATGCTTTTCGAACAAGCGAACCGTCAGCACGAGCAGGTCGTCGAAATCCATCGAGTTCGTTTCCTGCTTCTTCCGGATGTAGCCTTCGCGAACCTGCCCGATCTTTTCGAGCCAATCCTGGAAATAGGGATAACGAACCGAAAGAATGTCTTCCAACGATTCGCCCGTGTTTTCGATCAGGCTGAAAATCGACGCGAGCACGTCGGCTTTGGGAAAGCGACGGACTTTCGTGTCGATGTCGCACGTCGCGATGACGCCGGTGAGCAACGATTTCTGATCGTCGCGATCAAGGATGGAAAACGAACGCGTGAACCCGAGATCTTCCGCATGACGACGAAGTATCCGATTGCCGATCGAATGGAACGTGCCGGCCCAGAGGTCGGAAGTGTCCTGATTCACCAAGTCGCGGACGCGATTGATCATCTCCCGCGCGGCCTTGTTGGTGAAAGTGAGCAGCAGGATTTCCCGCGACTGCACGCCATGATCGAGCAGCCACGCGACGCGGTAGGTCAGCGTTCGCGTCTTGCCCGAACCCGCGCCCGCGATGACCAACGCCCGGCCGGGCGGCGACGACACCGCGGCATATTGCTCGGCGTTCAGCTCGGCACGGTAGTCGATGCCGGACGCCGGCGCATGATGTCGGTGAAGCTTGTATTCGCGAGCCACGCGGAGAGCTTCGCGGATTGGGCGCAACGATCAAGCCGTGGCGCCGGATTTCATCATCAGGCCCGTACGATGGCTTTTACTTACTTTTGACATTCCAGACCGGCGTTTCTGCAAAACTGCTGAAGCTATGAAAACCTCGACCTACGTCATCGCCGCCTTGTTCCTCGGTTGTTTCCCTCTTGCCGCCCAAAACTCCACCGAAAGAGACCCGTTCGTCCGCACCGCCGTCACAGAAGGCTCGTCGACCAAGGCCACCCCCGTCTTCGCTTCGATTTGCTATGAAACGTTTTCCCTAGATCTCGCGGAAGCCGCGGCGCTTTACCGCCAAAAGTGGAGCGACGGAAAACTTTACGCGGAACTCACGGCGCGGGTCGCCAAGAGCAAGGCCAAACAGGAAGGTTTCGCGGTCGTTAGGACAAAGTCCGGACAACGGGCGAATCTCGAAAGCATTTCCGAATTCCAATATCCAACCGAATTCGAACGCCCTTCCCCCGCAGCTTCCGGCACTCCGACGCATCCTGTCGCACCCGTCACGCCGAGTGCGTTCGAAACCCGCAACCTCGGCTTCGCTCTCGAGGTGGAGGCGACGGTCGGGGAGGATGATCAGACCGTGGATCTACGGCTCTCGCCCCAAACGGTCACGCTTGTGGATCGCGTGCCGGGGGCGCAGGGGAATTCACCAACCGAGCGCCCCGTCTTCGAGACCCAACGCGTGACCACCTCCCTTACTCTTATTTCCGGTCAGCCGCGACTCGCATGCACGCCAAGCCGCCCTCCAGCTTCGAAAGTCGATGCTGACTCCGCCAACCGCGTCTGGTTCTCGTTCGTGACGGCGGACATCATTCCTGTCATCAAAGAATGATGCGCGGCCTCTGGCTCACTTTCGGACCGATGTTGGCCGCCGCCGCTCTGGTGCTCTGGGGCGGCGAACGGCTGGCGCGTCGCACGGTGGAAGACCGAATCCCCGCCGACCGCACGCGATTGTTTGATTTCACCGATGCGCTGCGCGGGGAGCTGGACCGATTGGATCAGTTATATGCGGACCATCTTTCGAGCATCGCCCACGCTTCTGCGGGATTGAAGCAAGAGGGACTTACCAGACGCTGCGAGAACCTTGTCGGTCTCCGCTCCTGTGTGGTGTTCGTCGCCTCCCGAAAGGAAGCTGAGATCCGCGGCGTTCAACCGCTCA
>Ga0307416_100001046_pt1 | contig 14742 bp, 13 predicted proteins | sample DK1Cmetagenome_2_FD_203821 | JGI IMG/M metagenome (GOLD analysis project Ga0307416, IMG submission 203821) | Maize rhizosphere microbial communities from greenhouse at UC Davis, California, United States - DK15-C-3 | ecosystem: Host-associated > Plants > Roots > Rhizosphere > Soil | place...
TGGAGGACGTGCCCAAGCGGGCGGTGGCCGTGACCACGCTGGTCGGCGGCATCACCAAGGCCGCCAATCCGATGAACGTGATCATCCTCGACGCCTGCCGCGACAATCCGTTCGGAGGCGAGAAGGCGGCCCGGCCGAAGGGGCTGTCGCAGATGGACGCGCCGCCGAGCACCCTGCTGGCCTACGCCACGTCGCCCGGCAACGTCGCCAGCGACGGGGAGGGGACGAACGGGCTCTACACGGAGCACTTGCTGCGCGAGCTGACGGTGAAGGAAGCCAGGATCGAGGACGTGTTCAAGCGCGTGCGGCTCGGCGTGCGGCGCCGGTCGAACGGCGCGCAGATCCCGTGGGAGAGCACCTCACTGGAGGAAGACTTCTACTTCCTGCCGTCCGCAGAGATGAAGAAGCTGTCGGACCAGGAGAAGCAGCGCCTGTTCAAGGAAGAGCTGGCGCTGTGGAGGAGCATCGAGGCGTCCACGGAGCCCGCGCCGCTGGAGGACTACCTCCGCCGCCATCCGAGCGGGAACTTCGCCGAGCTGGCCCAGCTCCAGCTCGATCGTGTCCTCGCCCGGCGCGGCGAGAAGCGGATCCAGATCGCCTCGCAGGCCGGCAACCCGTTCACCAAGGGGTCGGCGTTCGCCAGGATCGCGAAGGTCGGCGACACGATCAGCTATCGGGAGCTGGATCCCCGGTCGGGCGCCGAGCGCGGCACTTACAAGAACACCGTCGTCCGGGTCACCGACAGCGAGGTCGTGCACAGCAACGGCCTGATCTCCGATCTGCTCGGCAACCAGCGGCGGACCACGGCGGGCCTCGTGTTCTCCCCGAATCAGCTCGCGCCCTCCGAGTTCGCGGTCGGCAAGCGCTGGCGCACGGAGTTCGAGGTCACGGACCCCAAGGGCGTCACGTGGCACTCGGCGCAGGAGATCCGGATCACGGCGCGCGAGCGGGTAACGGTGCCGGCCGGGTCGTTCAACGCCTTCCGCCTCGAGGGCCGCGGCCAGTCGGCGAATCCCGCCGGCGCGACCGAGGCCGAGATCCGGCGCTGGCACGTCCCCGACTTCCAGTGGCCGGTCCTCCGCGAGGAGGTGCGCCGGCGAGCCGGCAAGGTGATTTCGGCCCAGCGGCTGGAGCTGCTCGCCTACACGCTGGCCTAACCCCCCGGTCGCTGCTAAGCTCCCCGCACATCGCCCGCACAGGAGACGTGCCATGCGTGTCACCGCCGCCGTGCTGTACGACGTCAACAAGCCGTACTCGGTCGAGCCCGTCGAGCTCGATCCGCCGAAGCGCGGCGAGGTGCTCGTCAAGGTGGGCGCGGCCGGCGTGTGCCGGAGCGACCTGCACTTCCAGAAGGGCGAGGCGACCATCGCCGTGCCGGCCGTCCTGGGGCACGAGGGGGCGGGGACCGTGCAGGCCGTGGGCGAGGGCGTGACGATGGCCAAGCCGGGCGACCGGGTCATCCTCAGCTTCGTGCCCAACTGCGGGCACTGCCACTCCTGCGAGAGCGGGCGGCCGCACCTCTGCGACGAGCATGCCCGCACCAGCGGCAAGCTGTACGACAACACCTCGCGCCTGCACACGCTGTCCGGCCAGGACTGCGCCCACATGGGCAAGGTGGCGTGCTTCGCCGAGTACGCCGTCGTGCCGGAGATGGGCTGCGTCCCGGCGCCGGCGTCGCTCGACTTCCCCGCGCTGGCGCTGATCGGCTGCAGTGTCACCACCGGGGTGGGCGCGGCCGTCTTCAACGCGCGCGTGCAGCCGGGCGACACCGTGGTGGTGATCGGCTGCGGCGGCGTCGGCCTCAACGTGCTGCAGGGCGCGCGGCTGGCCGGGGCGACGACCATCATCGCGGTGGACGTGAAGGACAGCGCGCTCGCCTTCGCGCAGAAGTTCGGCGCCACCCACGTGGTGCACGCGCGCAAGGAGAACGCGGTGGCGCGCGTCCAGGCCCTGACCGGCGGCGGCGTCCAGTTCGCCTTCGAAGCTTACGGCAGCGGCGCCACCACGCGGATGGCGGTGGACATGCTGCGCAAGCGCGGCACCGCGGTCATCGTGGGCATCGCGCCCATCGGCGACACCGCGGCCATCGAGCCGGTGGTCCTCACGCGCGGCGAGAAGACGATCACAGGCACCTACTACGGCTCGGCGCACCCGCGGCAGGACATGCCGAGGATCTCCGACTGGGCCGAGCGCGGCCTGCTCGACGTCGATGGGCTCGTCACGCGCCGCTACAGCCTCGCCGACATCAACCGGGCCTACGAGGACATCGAGACCGACGCCGTCGGCCGGGGCGTGATCGTCTTCTGACCAGCCTCGCGGGCATGCCGTCGATGGATGACCCGGTGGGCGCCGTGCTGGCGGGCGTCGATCGGCGTGAGCTGATCGACCTGGCCAGCGCGCTCATCCGCATTCCGAGCTTCAAGACCGAGGAGACGGCCGTCGCACGCTTCCTCGACGTCTTCTTCCGGGAGCGCGGATACGCGGTCGACCTGCAGGAGATCGAGCCCGGGCGCTTCCAGACCATCGCGACGCTGCGCGGGACCGGCGGCGGCGCCAGCCTGATGCTGAACGGCCACACCGACATCAACGCGCTGACCCGGCGGTGGCGGCGCGATCCCTGGTCACCGAGCCTCGAGGGCGACCGGCTCTACGGCCACGGCGTGCAGAACATGAAGGGTGGCCTGGCCAGCATCATCGTGGCGGCCGAGGCGATCCGGCGATCGGGCGTGCAGTTGCCCGGCGACCTCGTCGTGGCCTGCGTGGCCGGCGAGACGCAGGGCGGCGAAGGCACGCACTACCTGATGGAGCGCGGGCTGCGCACCGATGCCGCCGTGGTCGCCGAGCCGTTCGGCGCCCACCACCTCGTCACCGTGCACTCCGGCATCGTGCACATGGCGATCCACACCTACGGAGTGACCGGCCACATCGGGCGCCTGGAGGGGACGGTGAACGCCGTGCAGACGATGACCGCGGTCATCGAGGCACTCCAGCACGTGAAGTTCCGCCACACGCCGCGGCCGGACCTGCCGGCCTTTCCGAGGCTGAACGTCGGCGGCATCCTCGGCGGGCGCGGCCAGGACTACGTGCTCGTGGAGCCGCCCTACGTGCCCGACCTCTGCACGATCATCGTCGACGTCCACTTCCTGCCGGGCATGACCGTGGAGGGGATCCTGGCTGACATCCGGGCGGCGCTCGACCCGCTGGCCGCTCGCGATCCGCGGCTGCGCTACGAGATCGAGATCCCGCCGCCGGCGTCCTTCAAGGGCCGGCGACGGCTGGTGATGGACCCGTTCGACATGCCGGTGAGCGCGCCGATCGTGCAGGCGGTGGCCCGCAGCTATCGCGCCGTCCTGGGCCGGGAGCCGGCGGCGATCGGCACGGTGCTGCCGCACTCCTACAGCGCCGACGACACGTGCCACCTCTGGAAGGCCGGCATCCCGTGCCTGCTCTACGGGCCGGCCACCATCCGGGGCAACGAGACGGAGGACGACGCCTGCGTGCTGGTGAGCGAGATGGAGACCGTCACGCGCGTGCTGGCCGTGACGGCGCTCGACGTGTGCCGCCGGCGGCCGGCCGAGCTCGCCGTCAGCTGAACCGGGGGCGGTCGCCCTCCACGATGATGCGCCACAGGACGCGGCTCTCGCGACGGTCGTAGTCGCCGTGGGCGCGGTGCATGGTCCCGCGGTTGTCGATCACGAGCACGTCGCCCTTGCGCCAGGCGTGCTGGTAGGTGATCTCCGGCTTCACCATGCGCTCGATCAGGTCCGCCATGTAGGCCTGGCTGGCCTCCGGGCTCATGCCCTCGATGTGCGTCGCCTTCGTGATGTGGAAGTAGACCGCGCGCGAGCCGTGCACGGGATGCGTGCGCACCATGGGGTGCTGGATCGGCGCCCCGTACTTCTCGCGGTCGCTCTCGCGCGTGTCCGTGCGGTTGCGCTCGAGGCTGTTGTAGGTCGTCAACCCGTCCAGCCGCCGGCGCTCGTCCGCGGGCAGGGCGGTGTAGGCGGCGCGCATGCTCGCGACGCTGGTGGCGCCGCCGGCCGAGGGGATCTCCACGCCGTAGAGGATCGTCGCCGCCGGCGGGCGCTCGCGGTTGGTGTGGTCCGTGTGCCACATCTCGGCGGGCTGCTGGCCGTTGCGGTGCCAGATCAGGCCGATCAGCGGGAAGCCGTCCATGTTGTGCTGTGAGTAGTGCTGCGCCATCGGCGGGCCGAAGACCGACGCGGCGTCGAGGTACTGCTGTGGCGTCAGCGACTGGTTGCGGAACACCAGCGCCAGGTGATCGGCCAGCGCCCGCGACAGCGCCTCCCGGGTCGGCGCGTCGACCGGCTGGGAGAGATCGACCCCCGCGACCTCGGCGCCGAGCGCGGGGTGCAGCGGCGTGACCTTCAAGGAAGCCATGACGTGGGGCCTCAGCGGGCCAGGCTGGGGGTCCCGGCGGGCACCGCGTAGAAGTTCATCGTGAACGACACGGCGGTGTAGTAGCCCATCAGCACGATGACGTCGGTGATCCGCTCGTGGCCGAGGGTGTCGACCGCGCGGCCGTGGCCGGCGGCAGGCCGACCTCGATGCCGCGCTTCTCGTGCGCCGCCGTGGGATAGGCGGAGCGCCACGCGCTCGTGATGACGAGCACGGCGATCTCCCGCTCGCGCTCCGTGAGCGACGACTGGCCGGGCGTGAAGTGCTGGCCGAGCGGAGCGGCGGCGTGGATCAGCCGGGGATTGTGGACCCACACCTTGTAGGGCCCGGGCAGCCGCCCGCGGGGTCCCTCCACCAGGAAGCGATGGCCCGCACGCTGCTCGGCCGTCATCTGATCGACCCGGAGCTCGGCGTAGCGTCCGAACGTCGGGGTGCCGCTCATCGTGGGGCCTCCTGGTGGCGCGTGCCCGAGCCAAGATCCGGCGCGCCCGGCGCCTTGTCAAGGTGTCATACTCCGCCATATCGCGAGGAGGATGCATCCCATGATCGAGCTGGAGTTCCACGACCCGTCGGGCGCCATCGAGGTGAAGCAGCTGCACGCCGCGCGCCTGCCGACGCTCGAGCGCGCGCGCATCGGCTTCGTCAGCAACGAGCAGTGGCAGGCCTACCGGATGCTGCCGAAGCTGAAGGCTCTGCTCGAGGCGGACTTCCCCGGGATCGAGGTGCTGCCGATCGACGCCTTCCCGCAGGGCAACGCGGTAATCGGCTCGGAGGAGACGGCGGCCCTCGTCAAGCAGAGCGGCGTCCACGGGGTGATCATCGGCAACGCCGCCTGAGGGTCCTGCGCAACGGCGTGCGGCCGGGCGGCCGCCAGGCTCGAAGCACAGGGCATCCCCACCGTGACGCTGACCCGCGCGGACTTCGTCGGAGTCATGACGAACGCCGTCGCCGGCCTCGGACTGGCGCCGGACGCGGCGATGGTGACGTTCCCCATCGACATGTTCCTGCCGGGCAGCGACATCTCGCCGATGGAGGCGCGCAAACGCGAGTTCTACGACGGCCTCACCCGCTGGCGCTCGGCCCTCGCTGGCGACGGGGCGGGGGAGACGCCGATGGTTCGCGTGCAGGGCGCGAGCGCGGAGGACGCGCTCGCCCGTGCCAACCACCTGATGCTCGCCAACCGCTGGGGCGACGGCCTGCCGCTGTGGCCGCCCACGCGCGCGCGCGTGGACTGGATCCTGCGCGGCACGGCGCGGCCGCGCCGGCAGACGCTCGGCGCCTTCCCGCCGCGCGGGGGCGTGACGACGGTCGAGTCGTGCGCGGTCGCGCTCGCGATGGCGGGCGGCCGTCCCGAGTACCTGCCGGTGCTGGTGGCGGCCGTCGAGGCGTTCCTCGACCACGAGTCGGGCAGTGAGCAGCTGCAGGCGGCGTCGGGCAGCGCCTTCCCGGTGGTGATCGTCAACGGGCCCGTCGGCGCCGCGATCCGGCTCAACGCGGGCTTCGGCTGCCTGGGTCCGGACCCGCAGCGGCCGGCGGGCGCCAGTATCGGGCGCGCGCTGCGCCTGCTGCAGCAGAACCTCGGTGGCGCGCTGCCCGGCCTCGGTACCATGGCCAACTACGGCGGCCTGCGCTACACGAACGTGGTCTTCGCCGAGGACGAGGCGAGCCTGCCGCGCGGCTGGGCCAGTCACGCCACCGAGCGCCACGGGTTCGCGCCGGGCCAGAGCTCCATCTCGCTGGCGTTCGCCAACGGCGCCACCAACATCCGCCGGCGCGGCGCCAAGCGGGAGACGCCGGAGGAGGACGCACTCCAGGGCATGCACCGCATGGCGGACTTCATGCGCGTGCCGAACCTGGCCGGGCTCGCCGGCTACGAGCACGGCACGCCCGGCATTCTCATGATCCCCGGCGTCGTGGCCCAGACGATGGCCGGGCTCGGGTGGACGAAGGCCTCGATGCGCGACTTCCTCTGGGAGCACTCGCGGATCCCGCTCGATCACCTGCGCCGCGCGGGCGGGCCGGCGTGGATCGAGATCGACACGAGCAAGGTAGCGCGCGAGAGCCTGGGGCTCGACCCGTGGCCGATCACCGCCAGCCCCGACAACTTCGTGATCGTCGTCGCCGGCGGCGGCCATCCGACCAACAGCTACTGGCTGCAGGGCTACAGCCCCGGCGTGGTGGGCCGGCTGGTCGAGGCGTCACCCGCGATGGAGACGCTGCTCGCCGAGGCCGAGCGCGACCTCGGGCCGCGCTGAGAGGAGCGTCCGCCCCGAGGCATGCCCGAGCGCACCGACCGGCTGCTCCTCGTCAACGCGATGATGGGGCAGTTCATCTCCGGCGTGGCGACGCGAATCTTCATCGTGTCGCTCCCCACGATCGCGGCGGCGCTGGACACGGACATCCTGTCCGTGTCGTGGGCGCTCATCGCCTACCAGCTGGCGGGGATCTCGCTGTCGGTGGTCTTCGGGCGGCTGGGCGACGTCCACGGGCGCTACGCGATCTACGGCGGCGGCTTCGTCGTCATGACCGTCAGCTCGGTGCTCTGCGGGCTGGCGCCCAGCGTCGGCTGGCTCATCGCGTTCCGGCTCGTCCAGGGCGTCGGCGCGGCGATGATCGCCTCCGCCACGCGCGTGCTGGCCATGGAAGCCTCGCCGGAGGGCACCGAGGGCCGGGCCAACGGGTTCATGACCATGTCGTTCCACGGCGGCCTGTTGCTGGGGCCGCCGCTGGGCGGCCTGGTGATCGATCTCCTGAGCTGGCGCTGGATCTTCTTCCTGCTGGTGCCCATCGGGGTCGCGGGAACCGTGCTGACCATGCTCCGCGCGCGGGGCCCGCGAGCGGCGCGGCGCGCGGCGCCGCCCGCCGTCGACTACGTGGGCGCCGGCCTGCTCGTCGCGCTCACCGTGATGCTCACGCTCGCCGTGGACCGCCGGAGCGCGGAGGCGCTCGGCGCCGGCTCGAGCGGGGTCATGCTCGCCGTGTTCGTGCTCGGCCTGGCCGGCTTCCTCGTCCACGAGCGCCGGACCCTGAACCCCGTGGTGAACCTCGACCTGTTCCGGATCCGCATGTTCGCGTTCAGCGCGCTCAGCCTGCTGATCTTCGCCACGACCAGCAGCGTGCTCACGTTCCTGCTGCCCTTCTACATCCAGGACGTGCTGCACCTCTCGCCGTCGTTCATGGGGCTGCTGTTCCTGTCCGCCCCGGTGCTGACGATCAGCCTGGCGGTGCTCGCCGGCCAGCTCACGGATCGCGTCGGCCCGCGCATCCCCGCCACGCTCGGGCTGTCCGCGATCATGGTCGCGTTCTTGATCGGGGCCGGCCTGCGCGTCGACTCGCACTGGATCCTGCCCGCGCTGCTGCTGGCCTGCACCGGCGTCGGCCAGGGCTTCTTCAACACGCCCAACCAGACGGCCATCATCGGCTCCGTGCCGCGCGAGTACCGCGGCTTCGCCACCGGGCTCGTGCAGATGATCTTCGGGCTCGGCTCGCTGCTCGGGATCTCGCTGGGAGGCGCGCTGCTGACGCGGCTCTTCCGCCACTACTCCGGGATCCCCGACGCCACCCCGACGGCGGACGCGCCGGCGCCGTTCGTGGCGGCGATGGGCGCGAGCTACGCGATCTGCTTCGTCGTGATGATCGGCGCGCTGGCGGCCTCGCTCATGCGCGGCGGCCGCCGGATCGAGGCCGCGGCGGACAAGGGGTAAGCCGCGCGAACTTCGCTCCTGGGCCTCGCCGCCGCCGGCGGCGCTTCCGCCGCGGCGTCGCCTCAGTGCGGCTCCTTGGTCTTCAGCTCGGCGTCGTGCTCTTTCAGGAAGGCCCGGATCTCGTCGGCGAGGTCGAGCAGCTTGGCCCACTGCTCCTTGTAGAGGGTGACGGGGAAGCGGCCGAGCCCGTAGACGGAGACCCCGCCCTTCTCGCTGACCTTGATCGACACGCCGCGCGTGGTCCGGGCCTTCAGCGCGGCGTTCTCGGCCTTGAGCTTCTCGACCTCTGCCTGCAGCGGATCGTCAACCATCGTCGCTCTCCTCACTCGGATCATACGCTGCCCCGCGAGCCCGGCCCCGGCGCTACAATGGCCGTCATGACAGTCGCCAACGGACGAGAGTTCCTCGCCATTCCCGGACCCACCAACATCCCGGACGCCGTGCTGGCGGCCATGCATCGGCCGGCCATCGACATCTACTCGGGCGACATGCTCCGCATCACGCGGACGCTGCTCGAGGACCTGCCGCGGCTGTTCCGGACCCGCGGGCGCGCGTACATCTACGCGGCCAATGGCCACGGCGGCTGGGAGGCCGCGCTCACCAACGTGCTGTCGCGGGGCGAGACGATCCTCGTGCTGGAGAGCGGGCTCTTCGCCGTCGCCTGGGGCGACATGGCCGGGATGCTCGGCGTCAAGGTCGAGGTGCTGAAGGGCGACCCGCGGCGCGCGGTCGATCCGGCGGCGGTCACCCAGCGCCTGCGCGCCGACACCGGGCGCGAGATCAAGGCGGTCCTGGTCGTGCAGATCGACACCGCCTCCGGCGTCGTGAACGACATCGCCGCCATCCGCCGCGCGCTCGACGCGGCCGCACATCCCGCGCTGCTCATGGTGGATTGCGTGGCCTCGCTCGGCTGCATGCCGTTCGAGATGGACGGCTGGGGCGTCGACGTGGCCATGGCCGGCTCGCAGAAGGGGCTGATGACGCCGCCCGGCCTGGCCTTCACCGCCGCCAACGAGCGCGCGCACGCCGCTCACCAGAAAGCCGACCTGCGCACGCGCTACTGGGACTGGACGTTCCGGCAGGGCGAGGTGCACTACCAGAAGTACGGCGGCACGCCGCCCGAGCACTTGCTGTTCGGGCTGCGCGCGGCGCTGGACCTGCTGCAGGCCGAGGGGCTGGAGGCGGCGGCCCGTCGCCACGCGCTGCTCGCCGAGGCAACGCGTCGCGCCGTCGGCCGCTGGGCGGAAGGTGGCGTGCTCGGCTTCAACGTCACCGCGCCCGCCGAGCGCGGCAACTCGGTGACGACGGTGCTCGTGCAGGGCCGCGACCCCCGCCCACTGCTGGACTATTGCCGGGAGCGGTGCGGCGTGGTGCTCGGCGTCGGCATCGGCGACCTGTCGGGCAAGGCCTTCCGCATCGCCCACATGGGCCACGTCAACGCGCCCATGGTGTTCGGTGTGCTGGGCGCCGTCGAGATGGGCCTGGCCGCCCTCAACATCCCGCACGGCACCGGCGGCGTGCAGGCCGCGGTCGACTACCTCGCCTCCGAAGTGGGCGCCTAGCGGCTCAGGGAATCGCGGGCTGATCAAAAAGGTCCAGATTTTTTCATCAGCCCGCCAGCGCGGCGTAGACGAGGTCGATCAGGTGGCGGACGTGCTTGTGCTGCCAGCCGCCGCGTCCCTGGTTCATCGCGTAGCCGACGGCCACCTGTGCGTCGGGATCCGCGAAGCCGAGCGAGCCGCCGGCGCCGAAGTGGCCGAACGCCCGTGGGTTGGGGCCGAGCGGCCGCTCCGGCATCGCGAGCTGGAAGCCGAGCCCGAAGCGCGTGGGCCGCTGCAGCACGAGATCGTCGCCGTCGACCTGCGGTGTGCGGGCCCGCGCGATGGTCTCGGGCGAGAGAACGCGGAACCCGTCGAGCCGACCGTCGCCGGCGAGCGCTGCATAGAGCCGTGCCACCGCGCGCGCGTTGCCGTGCCCGTTGGTGGAAGGGACCTCCGCTGCGCGCCACGCGCGCGTGTTGACGACGCCCGTCCCGGAGACCTCCGGCGGATTGCGGTAAGCGTGCACGCGCATGAGGTCGAGGCCGGTGAGCGTCGCGGGATCCACGCCGAGCCGCCGGCGCAGCTCCTCGTCCTCGGGACTCGGCGGGCGCGGCACCACGTCGGCGCAGCGCGGGTCCATCTCCGGGCCCATGCCAACGAAGAAGTCGAGCCTCGCGGGGCCCGTCAGGCCCTCTCGCAGGTGGGCGCCGAAGCTCCGGCCGGTGACCCGGCGCACGACCTCGCCGAGCAGGAAGCCCTGCGTGTTGACGTGATAGCCATGACCGGTCCCCGGCTCCCACCAGGGCGCCTGGGCGGCGAGCGCCGCGGTCATCGCGTCCCATTGGCTCCACGCCCCCGAGGGCAGCGGACGGGCGATGGCCGGCAGCGCCGCCTGGTGCGTCAATAGATACCGCAGCGGCAGGCGCGCCTTGCCGGCCTGCGCGAACTCCGGCCACCAGGTCGCGACCGGCGCGTCGAGGTCGAGCCGGCCCGCCTCGACGAGGCGCAGCACGCAGACGGCGCTGACGGCCTTGCCGACCGAGTAGAGGTTCACGAGGGTGTTGCGCTCCCAGCGTCGCGTCCGCGCGGCGTCGGCATGGCCGGCCCACAGGTCCACGACGAGGCGCCCGCCGACGGCGACCGCGAGCGCGGCGCCCACCTCGGCGCCGGAGGCGATGCTGGCCGCGAGCGCCTCCCGCACGCGCTCGAAGGCGGGCTCGCAGTGTCCCCGGACCGGTCGGTCGTCATCGCGCTCGACGGACGTCACGGCGCCGCCTAGTATGCCGCCATGAGCCCGACCACGACCGCCGATCGCATCGACGCCTCCCGGGCCGCCCTGATCGTCTACGACGCCTGCCGCCGGGCGCTGACGCCCGCCGATCCCGCGCGGCGCGCGGCCATGCGGCCGGTCCTCGACGCCTGGGTCACCCTGATCGCCGCGTGCCGCGCGCGCGCCATGCCGATCGTCTACACGACGCCGGTCAGCCGCGCCGACGGCGCCGACGTCGTGCTCCTCCCGACCGACCTCAGCGCGCAGACCGGGACGCCGTCGCTCACCAACTGCGTCGAGGGCACGCCCGACGCGGGCTTCCCGGACGAGATCGCCCCGCGGCCCGAGGACTACGTCTACCTCAAGCGCCGCCCCAGCGCCTTCTACGGCACGGGCGTGGCCGAGCTGCTGCGCGCCCTGCGCCGCACGGCGCTCGTGATCGGCGGCGGCGCGACGAATCGCGGGGTCGAGACCAGCGTGCGCGAGGCGTTCAGCATGGACCTCGACACGGTGGTCGTGCGCGAGTGCTGCTGGGGCGGGGACGCGGCCGCCCACGCGTACAGCCTCGACACGTCGATGAAGATGTACGCGCGGGTCCGGACCCTGACGCAGATCGTGGCGATGCTCGCCTGAAGCGTGCGCCGTCGGCGGGCGAGGCGGTGGTATTCTGCCCACCCACCAACCAGGAGGGGCCATGGTCACACGTCGCGAGTTCCTGTCGATCAGCGCCGCGGGTGTTGCCGCCGTGTCCGTGCCGTCATCCGCCGTCGCGCAGACCCCGAAGCGCGGAGGCACGCTCACGATTCGCACGTGGGATCCGCCCCACTTCGATCACATCCTCGCCCATGCCTACAAGACCCACGTGGTCATCAGCTTCACGCACAGTCGGCTGCTGCGGCACCGCGCGGGACCGAACATCAAGCCCGGCTCGTTCCAGATCGAGGGCGACCTGGCCGAGTCGTGGCAGCAGACGAGCGACACGACCTACGTCTTCAAGCTGCGCAAGGGCGTCAAGTTTCACGCCAAGCCGCCCGTCAACGGCCGCGAGCTCACGGCGGACGACGTGCGCTACACCTTCGAGCGCATCCTGACCGACAAGGGCAGCGCCAACGTCTCGATGTACCGCTCCATCGCCAGGGTGGAGGTGGTGGACCGCCACACCGTCCGCTTCACGCTGAAGGAGCCATTCGCCTGGTTCCTCGACATGATCGCCAACCCCATGGCGGGCGCGATCATCGCCCGCGAGTGCGTGGAGACCTTCGGCGACCTGAAGAAGCCCGAGGCGGTCGTCGGCACCGGGCCCTACACGCTCGAGTCATACCGGCCCAACACGGGGCTCACGCTGGTGCGGAACCCGCACTACTTCGTGCCGTCGCTGCCCTACATCGACCGCGTCGAGATGGTGGTGGACGAGGACAACGCCTCGCGGATCGCCTCCTTCCTGTCCGGCAAGTACGACCTCGGCTGGGAATTTCCCGGCGTGATCAACCGCACCGACTGGGTCCAGCTCGCCGACACGCTGAAGAAGCGCCGGCCAACCCTGAAGGTGGCGGAGTTCCCGTCGAACGTCGTCAACGACCTCGCCCTGCGGACCGATCGGCCGCCGTTCGCGGACGCCCGCGTCCGCCAGGCGATCTCGCTCGCCATCGACCGCCAGACGCTGATCGACTCGACGCTGGAGGGTGTCGGCGTCGTCAACGGGCCCGTGCCCGCGGCGCTGACGGACTGGGCGCTACCGATCGACCAGCTCGGCGAGGGCGCGCGCTACTACCGCTACGACGCCGCCGAGGCCAAGCGGCTCCTGGCCGCCGCGGGATATCCGAACGGGTTCCCGGGCAGCGTCTGCTTCGCGACGTACGGATCGACCGTGCTCGTGGACACCATGGAGCTCGTGCGCAAGAACCTCAAGGAGGTCGGGATCGACGCGAAGCTCGACCAGAAGGAGTACGGCGCCTACCAGGCGACGTGCCGATTCGGAAAGTTCGACTCGATGGTCTTCGGGCCGCTCACGCCGTTCCTCGAGCCCGACAACTTCCTGTTCGGGCAGTACTACACCGGCGAGCCGCGCAACCGCAGCCACGTGAAGGACGCCGTCCTGGACGACCTGCTCGTCAAGCAGCGCCGCACGGCTGACGTCAAGGCTCGGAAGGACGTCCTCCACCAGATCCAGCGCCACCTCGCCCGGCAGCAGTACTACGTCCACGTGCCGTCGGGCAGCTACGTCGCCGTCTGGGAGAGCGCGCTCAAGAACTACGGGCCGAGCCTCGGCTACGACTACGGAGGGCGGCTGCTCACGGCCTGGCTCGACCGCTGACGGCGTGCCGCGCGGTCAGCGTCGCTGCGCGGCGAGCCACTCCGCGGCCGTCGGCACGTTGGGGTCGCGTGGCCGGAGGTGGTAGTAGGGCACCAGCGGGAAGTAGGCGTCGGCCAGCCGGCGGAGCTCCGTGACCGGAGCCGGGTGCAAGTCGACGCGCAGGTCGACCGTGGCGTAGGGCTCGCGGTCCACGACGAAGAGGCCGCTCGACACTTCGCCGTTCGGCTGGCCGCCCGCCGCCTTGCCGGCCTCGAGCGCCCGCAGCAGCCGCTCCCACAGCGGCAGCGCCTCGCCGGCCCGGAACGCCGCCAGCATCCCGTCGGCGACGGCCGCGCCCACCACCGCGTTGGCGGCCACCACGACGTTGCGCTCCACCCGGTGGCCCGCCCATGGCTTGTTCTCGGCGCCGGTACGGGCAGCGGCGAACCCGCTCACGTCGAGGCAGCCGAGCTGGCGGCGCTCGACGTGGGAGTCGCTCGCCGCGATCTCCTCCACCACCCGCGGCGCCGAGTGGCCCGCGCGCAGGAGGTTCAGCCCGAGGTGGCCGAGCCTCGGGTTCGTGCTGGCCTGTGTCACGATGGCGCCCACGCCGGGCGCGACGTGGATGCAGCGCGAGCCCACCGCCATCTCGCTGGTGGCGATGGCGATGCCGAACATGCCGGTGCGCTCGCACCGGCCGATGAGCGAGAACGTCGTGAACTCGATGCCGATCATGGCTGGGGCCCCCCGCCGGGGATGATACCGTGCACCGGCCGGCCGGCCCGGCTCATCACAAGGGAGTGAGAGACCTGCGAGCGGCGGCCATTCACCTTTCGCTCATTGTCAGCCTCCTCGCCCTGGCGGCGTGCAACCGCTCGCCCGAGGTCGGCGCCGCCCCGAAGCCGCCCGCGGTGACCGTCGTCACCGCGGCCCAGCGCGCGGTCCCGATCTACGGGCAGTACGTCGGCCAGACGGATGCCGTCACGACCGTCGAGATCCGCGCGCGGGTCGAGGGCTTCCTCGAGCGGCAGGTGGTCCCCGACGGCGCCAGCGTGAAGGCCGGCGACCTACTGTTCACCATCGATCCGCGCCCCTTCGAGGTCGCCCTGCGCCAGGCGGAGGCCAACGTCGCGCGCGACACCGCGGCGCTCGGCCAGGCGGAGGCCACGCTGGGGCAGCGCGAGGCCGACGTGCGGCAGGCGCAGGCCAACCTCGAGCGGGACATCGCCCAGCTCGACAACGCGCGCACCCAGGAGCGGCGCTACAGCACGCTCGTCCAGCAGGAGCTGGTCGCGCGTGAGCAGTACGACCAGATCCGCACGACCATGACGGCGATGGAGGCCACGGTGCAGGCGGACCGCGCCGCCTTCGAGAACGCGCGCGCCGCGCTCGCCGTCGCCCGGGCGACGATCGAGAACGCCCGGGCGGTCGTCCGCGCGGGCGAGGCCGTGCTGGACAGCGCGAAGATCCAGCTCGGCTACACGACCATCCGCTCGCCGCTCGAGGGGCGCATGG
>Ga0307416_100001051_pt1 | contig 14704 bp, 15 predicted proteins | sample DK1Cmetagenome_2_FD_203821 | JGI IMG/M metagenome (GOLD analysis project Ga0307416, IMG submission 203821) | Maize rhizosphere microbial communities from greenhouse at UC Davis, California, United States - DK15-C-3 | ecosystem: Host-associated > Plants > Roots > Rhizosphere > Soil | place...
GAGGTGCTTCAAGGCCGTGACGAACGACGTGTCGTCCTTCTTCTGCTCGTTCCACCAGCCGTACTTCGCGGAAAAGACCGCGCAGATGAACATCTCGTTGATCGGCGTGTAGAGCTGGACCCACGGGAAGCGCTCGGCGAATTCCCCGGCATAAGCCGCGAACAGCCGCGGGAAATCCGGGTTCTGGAAATTCCCGAGCCAGTCGGGGACCCCGAAGTGGCAGAGGTCGACAATCGGCGTGATGTCGCGGCGTTTCAGCTCGGCAAAGGTGAGGTCGGCGAACTCCCAGTCGAACTTGTTTGGGCCAAGGTACGTCTTGTGGATCGGCGGACCGTAGCGCAGGTAATTAATCCCGATCTCCTGGACGCAGTCGAAATCCTCGCGCCACCGTTCGTAATGGCCACAGACCTCCATCTCGTCGATTCGGGTCTTGCCGTGGTTGATGGTTGGGATGCTGTTCTCGATCCCGGTCGCGAACATGAAGTTGGCGATGGCTCAGTCTCCGTTGGCTTCGTCAGCCCGCAAAGGGGACCTCTGCCAATCCCCGAACGCCCGCACTGATCATAAACAATCCCCCGGCATTTGGTTGCATCGCCCGCGCCTGGTCGTCGAGGCCGATGCTGGCCGAAGTTATGTAGAGCCGGTCGAGGTCGCGGCCGCCGAAGGCGCAGCTGGTCGGCCGCTGGACGGGCATCTTGAGCGTTTCGACCCATTCGCCGTCGGGCGAATAACGCCGCAGGCACCAGCCGTCCCAGAAGGCGATCCACAAGCATCCTTCCGAATCGACCGTCATTCCGTCGGGATAGCCGTCGCCCTTGCCGAACTGGAGAAAGGTGCGGCGGTTCGAGGGGTTTCCGGCCGGGTCGACATCGAAGGCGTAAGTGACCTGCCGCGCGGAATCGTTGTGGTACATGACGGTGCCGTCGGGATTGAATGCGGGTCCGTTGGTCACCCGATATTGGCCATCGACCGCGGCGAGGGAGCGGTCTGCGTCCAGCCGATACAGCGTGCCGCTGTCGCTCTGCTCGGAATCGTCCATCGTCCCGGCCCAGAACCGACCCTGGCGGTCGAGCTTGCCGTCGTTGAAGCGATTATCGGGCAGATCGGCTTCCGGGTCGATCAAAATCCTGAACAGTTTCGCGCGCGGGTCGACTTCGGCGATCCCGCCTTCAGTGCCGCCGATGAAGCCGCCCTGTCTCCGCGGGACAATCGAGCCGACCCGGAAAGGAGTGGGCCAATCGCTGACCTGTCCCCGGTCGTCCAGGCGGAAAATCTTCAGGCCCTTGATGTCGAGCCAATAGAGCGAGTTCTCGCGTGCCACCCACACCGGGCCTTCGCCGAGAACGGCGTGGACGTTGGCAACGCAGGTCAGATCCGAGTCGGCGGGCATGCCGCCTTGCGATAGTGCGGCAGCTTAAAAAGAAAACCTGTGGAGCAAGCTTGCTGCGGCGATGTTCTAAGCTGCATGGCGGCAGGCATGGATTGGAGTGACGGTTTTATCGCGGGCGACTGGGGCACGACCAATCGCCGTGCATACCGGATCGATGCCTCGGGCAAATGCGTCGACGAGTTCGAGGACAACAAAGGCGTGCTGGCGGTTGCCGCCGGAGGCTTTCCCGCGGCCGTCGCCGAAATCCGCCAACGCCTCGGCGATCTTCCATTGCTGCTCGCCGGGATGATCGGTTCCAACCGCGGCTGGAAGGAAGCGCCCTACGTTGCAGCGCCCGCCGGACTCGACGAGCTCGCCAAAGGGCTCGTCTGGGCCGGCAAGCGCGAGGCGATCGTGCCGGGCGTCTCCTATCTCAAGAACCACCGTGCCGACGTCATGCGCGGCGAGGAGGTCCAGCTCCTCGGCGCAGTCGCGTCCGGGCAAGTCGGCGAAGGCCTGGTTTCCCACCCAGGGACTCACAACAAATGGGTCACCCTGCGCGATGGAAAAATCACCGGCTTCCGCACGGTGATGACCGGCGAGCTGTTCGGCCTTTTGAAGGAGCACAGCATCCTCTCCGACCTGCTTCAGGGACCGGTCGAGCCGAACGATATTTTCAAGGAGGCCGCGCGCTTCGCGATCTTCCACGAAGCGCTTCCCGCGGAACTCTTCACGGTCCGGGCGCGCGTCCTGCTGGGGCAGGCGAAAGCGGAGGACGCACCGTCCTATGCGAGCGGGCTGCTGATCGGCACCGATGTCCGCATCGGGCTTTCCTTGCCGACCTCGGCGCAGATCGCGGTGGTCGGCCGCCCCGAACTGACGCGGCTTTATGCAGCGGCGATTGCCGAGGCCCGCCGCGACGCAGTCGAGCTCGACGGTGAACAATGTTTCCTCGCAGGCATTCATGAAATTGCGAAGAGGATTGAAGCGTGAGCGCGAAGGAACTGCTGCACCGCTATCTCGAGGAGTGTCCCCTCGTCGGCATCATCCGCGGCGTAACGCCGGACGAGGCAGAGGCGATCGGTGCGGCGATCCACGAGGGCGGAATCCGGATCATCGAGGTTCCGCTCAATTCGCCCGACCCGCTCCAGAGCATCGAGCGGCTGGCGAAGAAGTTCGGCGACGAGGTGCTGGTCGGTGCCGGCACCGTGCTCGACCCAACCGACGTCGGGAAAGTCTGGGATGCGGGGGGCCGGATCATCGTCTCGCCGGACACGAATATCGACGTGATCGCCGCCACGGTGGCGATCGACCTCGTTTCCAGCCCAGGTTATTTTACGCCCTCCGAGGCGTTCGCGGCGATCCGCGCGGGTGCGACCGCGCTCAAGCTGTTCCCAGCGGAAGCGGCGACGCCGGCGGTGCTCAAGGCGCAACTGGCTGTGCTCCCGAACGACATTCCGGTCCTGGCCGTTGGCGGCGTCACACCCGACAATATGCGGCCCTGGCTGAATGCCGGCGCGACCGGCTTCGGCCTCGGCGGAGGTCTCTATCGGGCGGGCCAATCGCCCGAAGAGACGCTGGCAAAAGCACGCGCCTATGTCGCCGGCCTCAAGGCATGAAGCCAATCAGGATAGCGATCATCGGCTATGGCAAGATCGCCGCCGACCAGCATGTCCCCGCGATCCAGGGTAACGGCCGTTTCGATCTGGTCGCGACTTCGAGCCGCTCGGGGCAGGGGGTGGCGCGCACGTTCACCGACTGGCGCGAGCTGATCCGCCATGAAGGCCTCGAAGCCGTTGCAATCACGACCCCGCCCGGCCCGCGCTTCGAAATTGCCCGCGAATGCCTTGCGGCCGGGCTCCATTGCCTCCTCGAAAAGCCACCGACGTCGGGGCTCGCCGAGATCGCCGACCTGGATTGCTTCGCGCAGCCGAAAGGCCTGAGCCTGTTCACCACCTGGCATGCGCAGCATCATTCGACCGTGGATGCCGCCGCCAAGGCCCTCGCCGGCAAGCGCATCAAGTCGATGGACATCCACTGGCACGAGGACGTCCACAAGTGGCATCCCGGGCAGAAATGGATCTGGCAGGCGGGCGGCTTCGGCGTGTTTGATCCGGGGATCAATGCTCTGTCGATCGCCACCAAAATATTCCCCGGCGGACTATTCGTCCAAGCCGCAAAGCTCCAGGTGCCCGAGAACGCGCAGACGCCGATCGCGGCCGATATTACTTTCTCCAGCCCCGAAGCCGACGGGCAGCTTCGCGCAAGCCTCGACTGGCGGCGCAGCGAGGGCGAGGAATGGACGATTTCGGTGGAGACGACCGACGGCACGTCATTGCGCCTCGAAGGCGGCGGCGCGAAGCTTGTCCTGAATGGGGAAACCCGGGCCGACGACGACGGGATCGGCGAATATCCCGACATCTACCGCACGTTCGTCGACTTGATCGACGAGCGGCGCAGCCTAGTCGACGTCGCTCCCTTCCGCCTGGTCGCCGATTGCTTGCTCCTCGCGAAGACCGATCGGGTCGGGCCCGTAACAATGTAATGGAGCAACTTCGCCTCGCGCGCATTGTGTTGGGAAAGGCCGGGCCAGCCGCGTACCCAACAGCATTGCCGGCTCCAGGATGAACACGTGATTCAGACGACAGCTGATGAATTGATCCGGGCCGACCGGGCTTTCAGCGGAAACCGCCTGCTCTCAACCTTCTCGAGCGAGGCGCGCGCGCTGATCGAGCCCTACGGCGAGATGGTCGAACTCAAGCCCGGCGAGGTCGTGCTGGCGCGCGGCAACCAGGCTCGGGCAAGCCTGTTCCCCGTCGGCCCGACGATGATTTCGATGACCGTCGAGCTGTCGGGCGGCCGAACCGCCGAAGTGGCGTCGGTCGGGCGCGAGGGCGCGGTCGGCGGGATCGTCAGCTGCGGCCATGCGCCGGCCTTCTCCCGCTCCGAGGTGCTGATGCCGGGCGCGGCGTTCCGGGTCTCGATGGACGCGCTCGAGGATGCGAAGAACCGCTCGCCGTTCATCGCCAACCTGTTCTGCCGCTTTTCCGATTATCTGCTGGCGCAGGTCATGCAGTCGGCGGCGTGCAATGCCTTCCACTCGATCCCTGAGCGCGCCGCCCGCTGGCTGCTTCACGCGCAGGACCGCGCCGGCGACCGGATCGAGCTGACGCAGGAGGCATTCGCCGGACTGCTCGGGGTCCAGCGGACCACGGTCAATGCGGTGATCAAGGAGCTGTCGAGCGAAGGGCTGATCGCGGCCGGCCGCGGCAAGCTTACGGTGACCGACCGCGCGGGCCTCAAGCGACGTGCCTGCGAATGCTATCAGCGCCTGGAGGAACACTTCGGAGCCGTCATCGGAACGAGCGGACGCGGCGCGGCCTAGCCGACGAACCTCCAGCGCATCTTCTCGCCGGCTTGAAACGGGACCAGGCCGGCCACTTCTGCGGGCACATCATGATAGAATCGCTCAAGCGTGACGTTGTCTTCGTTGATCGGAAGACCGTAGAAATTCGCGCCATTGACCGAGGCGAAGGCTTCGAAGCGGTCGAGCGCATCTTCCTCGTCGAACACGTCCACATAGCTTTCGAGCGCGAATGGCGCGTTGAAGATTCCGGCGCAGCCGCAGCCGCTCTCCTTGGCCTCGCGGCTGTGCGGCGCGCTGTCGGTGCCGAGGAAAAACTTGGGGGAACCCGACGTTGCGGCCTTGCGCACCGCCAGCCGATGCTGCTCGCGCTTGGCGACTGGGAGACAATAAGCGTGCGGCCTCAGCCCGCCGGCGAAGATCGCGTTGCGGTTGATGATCAGGTGCTGAGGCGTGACGGTCGCGCCGATGTTCGGGCCCGATCCCTCGACGAACCGTACGGCCTCGGCCGTTGTGATATGCTCGAACACGATCTTGAGCGCAGGAAAGTCGCGCACCAGCTCCAAAAGCACGCGGTCGATGAACACCGCCTCGCGGTCGAATACGTCGACCTCCGGGTCGGTCACCTCGCCGTGGACGCACAGCACCATCCCGAGCTTCTCCATCCGGGTCAGCGCGGGATAGATGTTGCGGATGTCGGTGACCCCGCTCGCGCTGTTGGTGGTCGCGCCGGCGGGGTAGAGCTTGGCCGCGATCCAAACGCCTTCCTCATGACCGCGTGCCAGCTCGTCGGGGCTTGTGTCATCGGTGAGATAGCACGTCATCAGCGGGGTGAAGCCGGGCGCCGTCGCCTCGAGGATGCGCTTGCGATAATCGCGCGCCGCTTCGACCGTCGTCACCGGCGGGACGAGGTTGGGCATGACAATCGCCCGCGCGAACTGCCGCGCGGTGTAGGGCGCGACCGTCGCGAGCATCTCGCCGTCGCGCAAATGCACGTGCCAGTCGTCGGGCTTGCGGATGGTCAGCGTTTGCGATGCCACAGCCGGCTCCCTAACTGATGAGCATGGCCGCAACCACCCTCGCCGACCGCGCCGTGATCCGCCTTTCGGGCGAGGACGTGCGCGGATTCGTGCAGGGGCTTGTCACCAGCGACGTCACGCGCGAGCTGCCTGTGTGGGCGGGGCTGCTGAGCCCGCAGGGCAAATGCCTGTTCGACTTTTTCGTGTGGGCCGATGGCGACGATCTGCTGCTCGACTGCGAGGCCGATGCAGCCGACGACCTCATAAAGCGCCTCACCATCTATCGCCTCCGCCGCCCGATCCGCATCGAGCGCGATCCTTCGCTCGCGGCCCATTGGTCGAAGGAAGCGGGAGATACGGCCGACCCACGCCTGGCCGAACTTGGTTATCGCTGGCTCGGCCCGGTGGATGAGCCCGCGAGCGGCTGGCTCGCGCATCGGCTGCGCCTCGGCGTCTGCGAGGGCCGAGCGGAGCTCGGCGACCTTCTCTGGCTCGAATGCAATGCGGCCGAATTGAACGGCGTCAGCTTCTCCAAGGGCTGCTTCGTCGGCCAGGAGAATACCGCCCGGATGAACTGGCGGCAGAAGGTGAACCGGCGGCTCGTCGTCGTCGAGACCGACACGCCGGGGCCGCGGACCCGGGTCCACTATCCGGAGCTTGGTCTCGCAGTGGAGCATCGCCGGGTTGACGATCTGGACGGCACGCTTAGGCCGAAATGGCTGGCTGCAGCGCTCGAACCTTCGGCCTCGGAGTAAGGCACCGAATGAAATCTTTTTGGTTCGCAGTAGCGGCGCTTGCCGCCGCGCCGGCTGCCGGTGCCGCGCCCGACGACACCGTTCGGCAGATCATTGCCAGCCCGGCCTACCGGGCGGCAGCCGCATCGCTTGACGCGAGGCACCAGCAGTGGATCGCGGATATCGTTCGGATCACCGAGATCCCGGCACCGCCGTTCAAGGAGCAAGCACGGGCAGAGGCTTTCGCGGAGATGCTTCGGACGCGCGGGCTTGATCCGAACATCGATGCGGAAGGCAACGTCCTCGCATTACGCAAGGGGAGCGATCCAGGTCAGGTCGTGGTCGTGTCCGCGCATCTCGACACCGTCTTCCCGGAGGGCACCAACGTCACGGTCAAGCGCGATGGAACGAGGCTCAGCGCGCCCGGCGTCGGCGACGACAGCACCGGGCTCGCCACTCTTCTCGCGCTGGTCGACGCAATGAATGCCGGCCGGGTCCAGACCCGCAGCGACATCCTGTTCGTCGGTACGGTGGGCGAGGAAGGCCTCGGCGACCTCCGCGGCGTCCGCTACCTGTTCGGGAAAGGCGATTACAAAGGCCGCATCCGAGCCTTCTTCTCGCTCGACGGCAGCGGCCTCGATTCGATGACCACCGGCGGCACCGGTTCAAAGCGCTACCGCGTCACCTTCAAGGGTCCGGGCGGTCACAGCTACGGCGCCTTCGGCATCGTCAATCCGCTGGTGCCGCTCGCGACCACCGTCGCTCAGCTCTACAAGCTCGACGTTCCGGCCAGCCCCAAGACAACCTACAGCGCCAGCGTCATCGGCGGCGGCACTTCGGTCAATGCCATCCCCGAGCAAGTCTGGCTGGAGGTCGACATGCGCTCGGCCAGCGCGGCGGAGCTGGCCCGGCTGGAGCGCCAGTTCCTCGACATCGTCCCGCGCGCGGTAGCGGCGGAGAATTCGGCGCGCTCAACCAGGGCGGGCGCGGTAGCGGCGGAGTTGAAGCCCATCGGCGCGCGCCCCGCAGGGCATACGCCTGACGATGCCGAGACCGTGCGCTTCGCCGAGGCCGCCTATCGCGCCGAGGGCATCGCGGTGAAGAGGGACATTTCGTCGACCGACGCCAATGCGCCGATGAGCCTCGGCATCCCGGCGATCACCATGTCGCGCGTCGCAAGGTCGGCGGGTGCCCATTCCCCGGCCGAATGGGTGGACGTCGAAAAGGCCCCGAACCTGAAGCTCAAGCGAATCCTGCTCGCGACCATCCTCGCGACTGCCGGTCTGCCCTAGCCGAGCACCGCGTAGGCGCGCACCGGGAAGGTGCCCATGCCGCGCACCTTCGGCGGGACAGCCGAAAAGCGGAAGCCCTCGTCAGGCAGGCCGCTAAGCCCCGTCATATGCTCGCAGATCGGGATCTCCGCGCCGAGCAGCAGGGTGTGGACCGGCCGTGCGCGGGCGTGCATGTTGTCGATGTTACAGCTGTCGATGCCGATGATCGCGGCGCCATTGTCGGCCAGCCAGCCGGCCGCTTCCGCGGTCAGATAGGGGTGCTCCCCGAAATAGGAATCGGTCCGCCAATTGCGGTCCCAGCCGGTGTGGACCAGTACGGCCTTGCCCGTCACTTCGCGGCCTTCGAAGGCATCGGCGCCGATGGAGAGGCCATTCTCCCACGGCCGCCGGACGACGATTCCCGGTACGTCCGCCAGGGAAGCGAGGCTGAGTTCCGACAGGTCCGCGCCATCTTCATAGCGATGGAACGGCGAATCCAGATAGGTACCGGTGTTGGCAACCATGTCGATCCGGCCGATGTGGAAGCTCGAGCCATCGTCGTAGTTCGCGGCCGATCCCTCGCGCGTCCAGAAGTCGCAAATCTGGGGAGGCGGCAGGCCGCGATAGGTCGTCATGCCATGCTCGATCACGTGGCTGAGGTCGACGATCCTTTTTTCTTCATGATCCGCCATGACGCGATCGCTCCGATGAGCAGCCATAGCACGTTGAGCGCTGCGCTCGGCAAAGCGCCGTGCCACCAGCCGTTGACGATGAAACCCGCGGCGCCAACCACGTTCATGCCCTGATAGATTAGCGATTGGCCAGTGACCTTGCCCGCCGACAGGAAGAGGTAGGCAAACAGGATCAGAGCGGCCCCGGCCCAGCCCGCAATCTCAACCAGCCAGCGGGTGAGGTCCCAGGCTGGAAATGCCGTCATGCGGCGGCCAGCCTCCGCAGCACATAGTGGAGGATGCCACCCGCGCGGAAATATTCGAGCTCGTTGAAGGTATCGATGCGGCAGCGGGCGGTGAAGCTGAACTCCTCGCCGCTGTCGCGCGTCACCTTGACTTCGACATCCTGCCGCGGCTGCAGATCGGCGATGCCGGTGATCGTATATTTCTCGGCGCCGGTCAGGCCATGCGTCTCGCCGTTCTCACCTTCGCGGAACTGGAGCGGAAGCACGCCCATGCCGACCAGGTTGGAGCGGTGGATGCGCTCAAAGCTCTCGGCGATCACCGCGCGGACTCCGAGCAGGACGGTGCCCTTGGCCGCCCAGTCGCGGGAGCTGCCGGTGCCATATTCCTTGCCGGCGATGACGACCAGCGGGCGGCCGTCCTGCTTGTACAGCATGGCCGCGTCGTAGATCGGCATGGATTCGCCGGTCGGCGCATATTTGGTGAAGCCGCCCTCGACATTGTCGAGCATGCGGTTGCGGATGCGGATGTTGGCGAAGGTGCCCCGCATCATCACTTCATGGTTGCCGCGCCGCGAGCCGTAGCTGTTGAACTCGCCGCGGCTGACCTCGTGCTCGAGAAGGTAGCGGCCGGCCGGGCTGTCAGGCTTGATCGCGCCGGCGGGCGAGATGTGATCGGTGGTGATCGAATCGCCGAAGATCGCCAGCGGCCGAGCCCGCGCGATGTCGGTGAGCGGCTTGGCCTCCATCGTCATCCCGGCGAAGTAGGGCGGGTTCTGGATGTAGGTCGATCCGGCGGGCCAGCCGTAGGTCTCGCCGCCCTTGACCTCGATCTTCCGCCAGCGCTCGTCGCCGCGATAGACGTCGGCGTAGCGGCGGCGGAACATCTCGGAATGGACATGCGCGTCGATCAGCGCGCGGATCTCCGCGTTGGTCGGCCAGATGTCTTTCAGGAACACGGGCTCGCCGTTGGACGCAGTGCCGATCGGCTCCTTGACCATGTCGGCGCGGACCGTGCCCTTCAGCGCGTAAGCGACGACCAGCGGCGGCGAGGCGAGATAGTTTGCCCGGCAATCGGGCGACACACGGCCTTCGAAGTTGCGGTTTCCCGAGAGGATGCTGACCGCGACCAGGTCGTTGTCGTTGATCGCCTTGCTGATCGGCTCGGGCAACGGCCCGGAATTGCCGATGCAGGTGGTGCAGCCGTAGCCGACCAGGTCGAACCCGAGCGCGTCGAGATCCTCGCTGAGCCCGCTCTCGTTGAGATAGTCGGTGACCACCTGGCTGCCCGGGGCCAGGCTGGTCTTGACCCAGGGCTTGCTCTGCAGGCCCTTCTCGCGCGCCTTGCGGGCAACGAGACCCGCGGCGATCAGCACCGACGGGTTGGAGGTGTTGGTGCAGCTGGTGATCGCAGCGATGGCGACGTCGCCGTTACCAAAGTCGAAGCTTTCGCCGTCGATCGCCACGCGCGGTGCGTCGCCCTGGCGATAGATGTCGTCGAGGTCCTGGTTGAACTTGTCGTCGACCTCGCTCAGCAGAACTCGGTCCTGCGGCCGCTTCGGCCCGGCCAGCGAGGGCTCGATGCTGCTCATGTCGAGCTCTAGCGTGTCGGTGAACAGCGGCTCCGCGGAATTTGCGTCGCGCCACAGACCCTGCTCCTGCGCGTAGGCCCGGACCAGCGCGATCCGCTGTTCGTCGCGGCCTGTCAGCCGCAGATAATCGATCGTGCGCTCGTCGATCGGGAAGAAGCCGCAGGTTGCGCCATATTCGGGCGACATGTTGCTGATGGTGGCGCGATCCGCGAGCGGGAGGTTGTCGAGGCCTGGCCCGTAGAATTCGACGAAGCGGCCGACCACGCCCTTCTGGCGCAACATTTGGGTGACGGTCAGCACCAGGTCGGTCGCCGTGATACCTTCGCGCAGCTGGCCGGCGAGGCGGAAGCCGACGACTTCGGGGATCAGCATGCTGATCGGCTGGCCCAGCATGGCCGCCTCGGCCTCGATGCCGCCGACCCCCCAGCCGAGCACGCCGAGGCCGTTGACCATGGTCGTATGGCTGTCGGTCCCAACCAGGGTATCGGGATAGGCAACGGTCTCGCCGGTCTGGTCCTGGCCCGTCCACACCGCTTCGGAGATGTGCTCGAGGTTGACCTGGTGGCAGATGCCGGTGCCCGGTGGAACCACCTTGAAATCGTCGAATGCCTGACTGCCCCATTTGAGGAACTCGTAGCGCTCGGCATTGCGCTCATATTCGAACTCGACGTTCTTCTCGAAGGCTCGGGGCGTGCCGAATTCATCGACCATCACGCTGTGGTCGATGATAAGATGAACCGGAACGAGCGGATTGATCTTCTGCGGATCGCCGCCGAGCTGGCGCATCGCGTCGCGCATCGCGGCAAGGTCGACCACCGCCGGGACTCCGGTGAAGTCCTGCATCAGCACCCGCGCCGGGCGATACTGGATCTCACGGTTGACACGGCGTTCCTTGAGCCAGTCGGCCATTGCCTGGAGGTCGTCGCGCGTGACCGTGACGCCGTCCTCGAACCGCAGCAGATTCTCGAGCAGGACCTTCATCGAATAGGGCAGTCGCGACACGTCGCCGATCGTTTCGCCGGCCTTGCGAACCGAGTAATACGCATAGGTCCGTCCCTCGACATCGAGGGTCGAGCGGGTGCGGAGGCTGTCCTGGCCGGTAGGGATCATTGCTATCCTTCGATCGTCGTAAAAGCGCCGCCAATTCCGCACGCTAGATGGGGAGCGGCTGCGGCCTTAGCAATCCGCCCGGACCGCCGCAAACCGCCGCGGCCGAGTGGATTTCTTGCGCCAGGATGAACAGCGGCTGCGCCGGATTGCCGGGCAAGCTCTCGCAATCGTCTCGCGCGCGCAATAAGTTCCGGTGAACAAGAAGGTAAGGAAGCCCTGCCGCGTGACGCACGATACCGAATATTTCCGCCGCCGTGCCGCCGAAGCGAGGGCCGCCGCTTGCTCGAAGGATGAGCCCGAGCGGGTCGAGATCGCGGGTGAGCTGGCGCTCGCCTACGCCGCGCTTGCCCGGCGCCGCGCCAAGGCGGCCGCCGCCGCCGAGGAGCGGATGGCTATCCCGCTCGAGCAGCCGGCCTGACTTAGATCCACCCGCGCCATTTGAAGAAAAGATAGGGACCGATCGCGCTCGCCAGCATCACGACGAGCGCCGCGGGATAGCCGTAATGCCAGTCCAGCTCTGGCATGTAATGGAAATTCATCCCGAAAATTCCGGCAATCAGCGTTGGGGGCAGTAGCACCACGGCGGCCCACGAGAACAGCTTCATCGCCGCATTCTGCTCGATGCTGATCAATCCCAGCGAGGCGTCGAGCAGGAAGGTGAGGTTGTCCGACAGGAAGCTTGCATATTCGCTCAGGCTCGTGATGTCGGCGGTGAGCGTGGTGAGATGATGGCGGGTGTCGATGGCGCCGGCTTCATGGAAGCGGTTGGCCCCTGACAGAAAGGTCAGCATTCGGATCGTGCTGACCGCCGAATAGCGAATCTTGGTGACCAGCGTCTGCGCGCGGCCGATCCGGGTCAGCAAGGCGGTGAGACGCGCCGCGGGGATTCGCCGCTGATCCATCCGCTTGTGGAAGATGTGCGCTGAAAGCTGCTCCATGTCCTCGCTGACATTCTCGAGCTCGTCCGCAAGCCGGTCGATGATTGCATCCATCATCCGCACGAGGGCGGTCGGCGCGTCGCGCACGAGCTCGCCGTCGCGACGAGCATGGTCGGAGAAGGACCGGACCGGCTTCGGCGTCGCATAACGGACCGTGACGAGCCGGTTGTCGGCGAGCACGAAGCTGATCGGAGCTGTCTTCGGCTCGCCGTCCTCGACGCCGTAGAGGACGCTGATGGTCATGTAGAGCGCGCCGTTCCGGTCGTAGAGGCGGCTCGACGGCTCGATCTCGGCCATCTCGTCCTCGGTCGGCACGTCCATCCGGAGGCAGCGTTCGACCAGCGCTTCTTCCGCTTCGGTTGGTTCCTCGAGGTCGACCCAGGTCGCACTGTCCGGAATCTTCTCCGTCCTCAACTCGACGATGCTTCCGTCGCATCCGGGGCCATAGGCGCGCAGCATGAGTCTTCATCTGTCATTGCGACCCCGGATTCAATCCGGGGAAAGCAATCCAGTAATGCGCCGGTGGATTGCTTCGTCGCTGCGCGCCTCGCAATGACCGCGGATGATGTCGCGCCGCGCCAGGTCGTTCACTATCCTCATCCTCATCGCGGCGGCGGCGATCCTGCTCGCGATGGGCCGGAATCCGATCTGCACCTGCGGCACGGTAGTGCTTTGGGTCGGCGAGCGCGACAGCGCGAAGACCAGCCAGATGCTGGCCGACTGGTACAGCCTCAGCCACATCGTCCACGGCCTGCTCTTTTATGCGGGCCTGTGGCTCCTTGCGCGGCGCTGGCCGATGGAATGGCGCTTTCTCGCCGCCTTACTGCTCGAAGCCAGCTGGGAAGTCATCGAGAATACCCCGATGGTGATCGATCGCTACCGCGCGACCACGGCTGCGCTGGGCTATACCGGCGACAGCGTGATCAACTCGCTTTCCGACATCGCGATGATGGCGCTCGGGTTCCTCGCCGCGCGCAAGCTTCCGTTGTGGGCAGCAGTGGCGCTCTTATCGCTGCTCGAGCTCGTCCCGCTGTTCGTCATCCGCGACAATCTCGCGCTCAACATCTGGACCCTGCTGTCGCCCAATGCCGCGGTTCAGGCGTGGCAGGCTGGCGGTTAGGGCACCATTCGTTAAACGGAACATTGATAGCGGCGGTGCCGAAGCCAGGAGACCTTCCTTGAGAGCAGCTGCAATCCTGGCCGGCGCGGCGATCGCGGCTGCAGCGCCGACTTCCGCGCATGCCGGCGAATTGTTCGGCGGCCTTTACGTTCACGACGTCAAGCTGCCGACCAACCTCAGCGGAATCGAGGGCGGCATGGACGTGCAGCTCGGCTATCGGGGCGGCGGGCTCTTCCGCCTGTGGCGGGCGCAGGTGCAGCCCTATGTGTTCGCCGCCGTCAATACGGCCGGAAACACCAATTACGGCGCGGTCGGCCTGTCCGCGAAATTCCCGCTGGGTCAACGATGGTACTTCCGACCTGGCCTTGGCGTGGCCGTCCAGACCGGCTCCGCCGGCAAGTTCTATCGAACCGACAAGATCGCCTTCGGCAGCCGAGTCTTGTTCGAACCCGAGCTCAATCTTGGAACGCGAATCAACGATCACCTCAGCATCGAGGCAAGCTGGGTGCACATGAGCCACGCGCAGCTTCGGGGACGCGAAAATCCGGGCATCGACAATCTCGGGCTGCGGCTGAGCCTGGCGCTCTAGCGCCCGAGCATCGTTTCCGGCTTGACGACGCGGTCGAAGGTCGCCTCGTCGACCAGCCCAAGCTCCAGCCCGGCTTGCTTCAGCGTCAGGCCCTTCTTGTGCGCATGCTTGGCAATCGTCGCGGCATTGTCGTAGCCGATCTCCGGCGCCAGCGCGGTCACCAGCATCAGCGACCGGTTCATCAGCTCGGCGATCCTGTTCTCATCGGGCTCGGCGCCGTCGAGCATCCGCTCCGTGAAGCTTTCTATGCCGGTCGACAGGAGGTTGATCGAGCGGATCACGTTGGCGGCGATCAGCGGCTTGAACACGTTCAGCTCGAGGTGACCCTGGAGTCCCCCGACGGTCACCGCGACGTGATTGCCCATCACCTGCGCGGCTACCATGGTCAGCATTTCGGCCTGGGTCGGGTTGACCTTGCCGGGCATGATCGAGCTTCCGGGCTCGTTCTCGGGAAGCTTCAGTTCGCCGAGGCCGCAGCGCGGTCCCGAGCCGAGCAGGCGGACATCGTTGGCGATCTTGGTGCACGCGGTTGCGATGACGTTGAGCACGCCCGACAGCTCGACCATCGTGTCGTGGGCGGCGAGCTCAGCGAACTTGTTCGGCGCCGAGGTGAAGGGCAGCTGGGTGAGGTTCGCGACCTCCCTGGCGAACTCCTCGGCAAAGCCCTTGGGCGCGTTGAGCCCGG
>Ga0307416_100001052_pt1 | contig 14703 bp, 10 predicted proteins | sample DK1Cmetagenome_2_FD_203821 | JGI IMG/M metagenome (GOLD analysis project Ga0307416, IMG submission 203821) | Maize rhizosphere microbial communities from greenhouse at UC Davis, California, United States - DK15-C-3 | ecosystem: Host-associated > Plants > Roots > Rhizosphere > Soil | place...
CACGCGATGCCGCGACGACCGGCTCGGAATCGACCCGAACGTGTCCCGGCATGCCTTCGCCCAGCCCCTGCGACGGCAGGAAGCCGCCCGACTGGTGCTTCCACAGCAGCGCGTAGTGGCCGCCGAGGCGGAGCAGCTCGTCGTGCGTTCCCTGCTCGACGATCCTGCCCTGCTCGAGGACGACGAGCCGGTCCATGCGCGCGATCGTCGACAGCCGGTGCGCGATCGCGATCACGGTCTTGCCCTGCATCAGCGTCGCGAGCTGGTCCTGGATCGCGAGCTCGACCTCGCTGTCGAGCGCCGACGTCGCCTCGTCGAGGACGAGGATCGGCGCGTCCTTCAGGATCACGCGCGCGAGCGCGATGCGCTGGCGCTGGCCGCCCGAGAGCTTGACGCCGCGCTCGCCGACGTGGGCGTCGTAGCCGGTGCGCCCTTTCCAGTCGACCAGGTCGACGATGAAGTCGTGCGCCTGCGCCTGCTTCGCCGCCGCCTCGATCTCGGCCGCCGTGCTGCCCGGCCGGCCGTAGGCGATGTTGGCCGCGATCGAGCGGTGCAGGAGCGACGTGTCCTGGGTGACCATGCCGATCGCGGCGCGCAGGCTTTCCTGCGTCGCCTGCGAGATGTCCTGGCCATCGATCCGGATCGATCCCTGCTCGACCTCGTGGAAGCGCAGCAGCAGGTTGACGAGCGTCGACTTGCCGGCGCCCGAGCGGCCGACCAGGCCGACGCGCTCGCCGGGGCGGACGACGAGATTGAGATCGTCGAGCACGCGACGGCCGTCGGCGCGGCCGTAGGTGAAGGTGAGATGCTCGACGCGGATCTCGCCGCGCGGCACCTCGAGCTCGCGCGCGCCGGGCTTGTCGACGAGGGCGTGCGGCACGGCGATCGTCTCCATGCCCTCCTGGACGATGCCGATGTTCTCGAAGATGCCGGTCACTTCCCAGCTCACCCAGCCCGAGACGTTGGCGATCTGCCAGGCGAGCGGCAGGGCCGTCGCGACGACGCCGGCGCCGACCGCGCCGCGGCTCCAGAGGACGATGCCGATCGCCGCCGTCGCGACGAGCAGAAGAGCGTTCATCGCCGACAGCGTCAGCATGAAGCGGGTGATGAGCCGCATGTGGGCGGCGATCGCGCCGGTGTGCTGCTCGATCACCTCGCGCACGTAGGCGTCCTCGTCGCGCGCGCGGGCGAACAGCTTCACCGTGAGGATGTTGGTGTAGCTGTCGACGACGCGGCCCATCACGTGCGAGCGCACCTCCGACGACGCCTTCGCGAGGTCGCGCATGCGCGGCACGAAGTACGCCAGGAAGGCGACGTAGCCGCCGACCCAGAGCGCCGTCGGCACGGCGAGGCGCCAGTCGGCGAACGCCATCAGCACGAGCGCGCTGATGCCGTAGATCGCGATGTACCAGATCGCCCGGATGCTGGAGACGACGCATTCGCGCACCGCGTTGCCGGTCTGCATGACGCGGTTGGCGATCCGGCCGGCGAAGTCGTTCTGGAAGAACGGCCAGCTCTGGCGCACGACGTGCCAGTGGCTCTGCCAGCGGATCAGGCTGGTCACGCCGGGGACGACGGCGTTGTTGCGGACGAGGCTGTCGGCGAGCAGCGCGAGCGGCCGTCCGACGAGGACGAGCAGCGCCATGGCGATGAGCGCGGGCAGCGCGTGCTCGAACGCGGCGCGGCGATCGCTCGTCTCCATGAGGCCGACGAGGCGGCCGATGAAGACCGGAATCGCGGTGTCGATCAGGGCGACCGCGAGGCCGGTGACGAACATCGCGGCATAGAGGCCCCGGGTCTGGCGGATGAAGTGCCAGTAGAAGGCGAGGAGACCTGGCGGTGGAGCCGTGCCGGGGACGAACGTGGGGCGGATGCGGGATTCGAAGAAGGCGAACATGGAGACCGGCTGGGCGAGCGGCTCAGCGTACCCGAAGCGTGCGCCGTGGCGCGCGAGCTTCCAGACAGCGCACGGTCGCAGCGACGAGAGGCTCGATGGCCGAGTCCGGAAACGGTGCGACGCTGCTGACATTGATCTCGCAGAGCACGAAGCTCTCTGCAGTTGCCGGAGACGTCGTGCCGGGCAGGAAGTCGCAGTCCCAGAGGAGCGGCAGCTCGTCGGGGGCGATGGCGAGCGTCTGCCGAAGCTCAGGCACCCACTCGACCTCCAGCCGTTGCTTCAGGTCTTGCAGGTGCGGCAAATCCGGAGGGTGATAGTGCCTCGTGCTCGGCGTCGGCGGCTCCGCGGCCGCACTCGCCGGCGCCGGATAGAGCGCGTTCACGGCCTGAAGGCCGAAGCCGGCGACGCGGTCCCGGACGAGATAGCAGCGCACCATCCCTTCGGTCATGCGCGGCTGCCAGGCCTGGTCCACCATGTGGCCGCCGTCCTCGAAATAGGGCGCCATGCGCGCGATGAATTCGTCGAAGCTCAGCTCGAGCTCGGCACTGCCGCGCTGCGCTTGGCGAGCCCGGACAAGACTTTGCGGCTGCAGGCGGCCACGGTCCTGCACGCGCTGGACGCGCCAGACGCCGATGCCGCTGTGGCCACGCCATCGCTTCAGCACCCGCGCTGCGCCGGGGAGCAGACGATGGCCGAGCTCCGCCCTCAGCTGCGCCAGCGTGTCGACGCGATGCACGTCGCTGCCCCATCCCATGTCGCGCGTGTCGACGAGGACGTCTTTCGTGCCGAGCTTGAGGATCACGTCCGGGTGGGTGCTGACGAAGACGCCTGCCGCGGCGACCTCGCGCAGGACAGCGTCGAGCCGGTCGCGCGAATGCCCGTTGTCGATCGGATTGACCCAGACGAGGGCGCCATCGAGCGCCAGCAACTGATCGCGCAGAGCGCCCGGATCGTCGTGATCGTAGACAGCGGGGTGGGCCGCGACGCCCTGCGCGTCGAACGCAGCGAACAACGAGGCGAATCGATTGTTGGACGGGGTCGCCAGGCGACGTGTCTCGGCGTCTCCCGGATAGACGATGGCGAGCTGCAGCGGTCGAGTCATGGCGGACATCCTGGTGAGATCGGGGCGCTCGATCGGCGGTGCGATCTCGGCCCCGAGGGATGAGCAAGCGTTGTCCTTTACTCTACATCAATGTAAGATTTCCTACATGAAATTGGATTCCGAAGCGGGCTGGTGGCTTCTCGTCATCTCGTTGCCGACGTCGAGCGCGACGGGGCGGATGCGGATCTGGCGCGCCCTCAGGTCGCTCGGTTGCGCCGCCCTCCGCGACGGCGCATACCTGTTGCCTTCGGGCCCTGGTCGCCCTGAAGCGCTCCGGCAGCTCGCCGACGAATGCGTGCAAGAGGGCGGAAGCGCGTGGCTGATGACGGTCGCCCCGGACTCGCCCGACGACGACCTCGCCTATCGCCAGCTGTTCGATCGGTCGGAGCAGTACGCCGAGCTGCGCGCGAGCTGGCGGAGCGAGAACCGGGGTCTCCGGACGCTGTCGCCGGCCGACCTCGCGCGCCTCAAGCGGCGCCTGCAGAAGGAGCTCGACGCGCTGCGGGCGACCGACTTCTTCCCTTCGGAGGCGAGTGTCGAAGCCGAAGCGGCGTGGCTCGACTTCGGCAAGCGCATCGATGCGCTCCTCTCGCCCGACGAGCCGCGCGAGAGCGCCGGGCGCACTCCGCGGCTCGATCCCGCGAAGTACCGCGGGCGCACCTGGGCGACGCGCAAGCGCCTCTGGGTCGATCGCGTGGCGAGCGCCTGGTTGATCCGCCGGTTCATCGATCCCGAGGCCAAGTTCCGCTGGCTGGCCAAGCCGTCCGACTGCCCGAAGAGCGCGCTCGGATTCGACTTCGACGGAGCGACCTTCACGCACGTCGACGACCACGTCACCTTCGAGACGCTGACGGCGAGCTTCGGGCTCGATGGCGATCCGGCGCTCGTCCGGCTGGGAACGATCGTCCACGCGCTCGATGTCGGCGGCGAGCCCGTCGCCGAGGCCAAGGGCTTCGAGGCCGTGATGGCGGGAGCGCGCGAGCGGCTGGCGGACGACGACGCGCTGCTCGTCGAAATGAGCGCGGTGCTCGACTCGCTGTACACGCATTTCGCGCGTGAGGCGCAGCGCATTGGCGAGACCCCGCGGCCGTGGCCGCCTGGGCCCGCGACGTGCCGAGCAGCGGCAGGGCGGCCGATCGATCCGAAAGTAACCGCATCATGAAGCTGGCGATCCGCAGCATTGCGCGACGGTCGCTGGCGGCGACGCCACACTGCGGCGTGCCGAACTCGGAAGATGACGCGAACTTGGGGAATGACGATGCGACCGGTCCTGTACGTTGCGCTGTGCTGTCTTTCGGCGGGCGTCATGGCTGAGACGAGCAGCTTCGATGCCGACGCGGTCGGCCAGCCGCCGGCGGGATGGACGTGCGGCGCGACCGGCCGCGGCAATCCCAAGTGGACCGTCGAGACCGATCCGAGCGCGCCCGGCAAGGGAAAGGTGCTGCGCCAATCCGGAACCGCGGCGTTTCCGTGGTGCGTCAGAGCCGAGCACAAGTTCGCCGACGGCTGGGTCGAGGTGAAGTTCAAGCCGCTGTCCGGCCGTGAGGACCAGGCCGGTGGCGTCGTCTGGCGCTGGAAGGATGGCGACAACTACTACGTCGCCCGCGCCAATGCGCTCGAGAACAACGTCTCGCTCTATTACACCGAGCGCGGCAGTCGCAAGACGATCAAATACGTCGACGCGCCGGTGCCGGCCGGACAGTGGCACACGCTTCGGGTCGACTTCGCGAACACGAAGATCGCCGTGTCGCTCGACGGCAGGCGCTACATCGATGTCGTCGACAGCCGCATCGCCGGCGCCGGCGCCGTCGGCGTCTGGACCAAGGCCGACAGCGTGACCTCGTTCAGCGATTTCGCCTACGAGGCGGCTCGTCCTTGACTTTGCCGACCTCATGAGGAATGCCCATGTTCCGCTCATCGTGTACCGCGCTGGCGCTGGTCGCGTCGGTGTTCATCCCCGCTGCCCGGGCAGCCGATCCGCCGCTGGACACTGCCCGCATCGAATCGATCACGGGTCTGTCGGGCACTTTCAACAAGGACGAGAACGTCTTCAAGGTCAGCAAGCCGCGCACCGACATCAAGCCGAGCGTCGACCGGTGGGCCTTGCCGCCGTTCATGGGGATCACTTCGTATGCCGCGTTCACGCCGATGGTCGGTGGCACGATGGTGATGGGTGACACCGTTCTGCTCGAGGACGAAGTCAATCCGGCGATGAGCGCAGCCCTCGACGCCGGCCTCGAAGTGACCGCCCTGCACAACCACTTCTTCTTCGATCAGCCGAGGATCTACTTCATGCACATCGGCGGCATGGGCGACACCGGGCGGCTGGCCACGGCCGTCAAGGCGGTCTATGACCGGATCGCTCAGGTTCGTTCCGCGCAGTCTTCCCCGGCGAGCGCCTTTCCCGGCGACATTCCAGCGACCAGCAGCATCTCGGCGGCGCCGATCGAAGAGGTGTTCGGGATGAAATCCCAGACCAGCAACGGCATGGTGAAGATCGTGATCGGCCGCAGGGCGACGATGCACGGCGTCGAGGTCGGCAACGAGATGGGAGTCAACACGTGGGCTGCGTTCGCCGGCACCGACCAGCAGGCGGTCGTCGACGGCGACTTCGCGATGCTCGAAAGCGAGCTGCAGCCCGTCTTGAAGACGATGCGGGCTGCCGGCCTCAACATCGTCGCGATCCATCAGCACATGACCCACGAAATCCCGCGCTACGTCTTCTTGCACTACTGGGGCAAGGGGCGGGCCGTCGACCTGGCCCGGGCGGTGAAACAGGCGCTCGGGACGCAGAGGCTCTGACCGCCGAGCGCCGAGCAAGAAGCTCCTCACCGTTCGCCCCCGGTGAAGTGATGGAACCCGGAGCGCGGCGCCGGCCGGCGCTTCGAGGAGGGATCCTCGCGCTGACGGCGGCCGTTCTGTTCGGGGTCAGCACGCCGCTCGTGCAACGGTTCGGAGCGGGCATCGGCAGCCTTTCGACAGCGGCGCTCCTCTACGTCGGCGCAGCGCTGATCGGCGCCGTGCTGCGGCGTCCGATCGAGCAGGAAGCACGGGTTCATCGCCGCGATGCGCCCCGGCTCGCCGCGATGGCGCTGTTCGGCGCGGCCATCGGTCCGGTTGCGCTCGCCTGGGGCCTGCAGCACACGAGCGGGACGAGCGCGTCTCTGATGCTGACTCTCGAGGCAGTGTTCACGGCTCTGCTTGCGTGGCTGTGGTACCACGAGACCCTCGATCGTCGCGTGATCCTGGCGCTGGCACTGCTCACGCTCGGCGGCGCGGCTCTGGTCCTCGACCGGACCGACGCCGGCTCGACTCAGGTCATCGGCCTGATGGTGGTGCTGGTCGCCACCGCCGCCTGGGGCGTCGACAACACCCTGTCGCGCGGGCTGGCGGATCGCGATCCGGGCCAGGTGGTCATGATCAAAGGCGCGCTCGGCGCGAGCGCGACGGCGTTCCTCGCATTCTTCTTCGGCGAGCCGCTGCCGCGACTGTGGCCGGCGCTGGGCCTGCTGGCGGTGGGAGCGACCGGCTACGGCCTGAGCCTTCGCTTTTACCTGCTTGCGCAACGCGCGTTCGGGGCTGCCCGCACAGGCTCGGTCTTCGCGTTCGCCCCCTTCGTCGGGGCGGCGGTGGCGTTCATGCTCGGCGAGCGCAGCGGCAGCCTCTGGATGCTGGTCGGGGCCGCGCTCATGGTCGCCGGCATCCTTCTTCACCTCGCCGAAAGCCACTCGCACGAGCACGAGCACGAGGCGATCGAGCACGAGCATGCGCACGCTCACGACGATCCGCACCACGCCCACCACCATCCAGTGCCGACAGGGCCACACAGTCACTGGCACAAGCACGAGCCGATGCGGCATGCCCATCCTCACGTGCCAGACGAACACCATGGCCATCGGCACTAGCCGCGGCCAGACGGCGCCGCCCGCTCGCTGCAGCGGGCGCACCGACAAGCCCTGGTTTACCCTTCGCCGCCATGGAAGACGTCGTTGCCGCGCTCTACCGGACCGAGAGCCGCCGCGTGTTCTCGACGCTGGTGCGGCTGCTCGGCAGCTTCGATCTCGCCGAGGACGCGTTGCACGATGCTTTCGTCGCCGCATCGGAGCAATGGCCCGCGCAAGGCGTGCCGGCGAATCCGGTGGCGTGGCTCGTCTCGACCGGGCGCTTTCGCGCCATCGACCGCCTCCGCCGCGAGCGACGGTTCGTCGCGCTCGACGATGTCGCCGAGCACGTCGAGAACGTCGCCGACGACGCGCCAGGTTGGGAGGAGCGCCACGACGCCCGCGATGCGGTCGAGGACGACCGCCTCCGCCTCGTCTTCACCTGCTGCCACCCGAGCCTCTCGGAAGAGGCGCGCATCGCGCTGACGCTGCGCGAGGTGTGCGGCCTGACGACCGAGGCGATCGCCGGCGCGTTCCTGGTCGCGACGCCGACGCTGGCGCAACGCATCGTTCGCGCCAAGGCGAAGATCGCCGCGGCGCGGATTCCGTACGAGGTGCCCGGCCCGGCCGAGCGGCCGGCGCGGCTCGCGAGCGTGCTGCGCGTCGTCTACCTCGTCTTCAACGAAGGCCATGCAGCGCACGCCGCCGGACTCGCCGACGAGGCGATCCGGCTGGCGCGGCTGCTGCACGCGCTGCTGCCCGACGAGCCCGAAGTCAGCGGCCTGCTCGCGTTGCTGCTCCTCCACGACGCCCGCCGCGACGCGCGCGCGACCGCTGAGGGCGAGCTCGTGCCGCTCGACGAGCAGGACCGCTCGCGCTGGAACCGCGCCGCGATCGACGAGGGCTCGGCGCTGGCCGAGGACGCGCTCTCGCGGCCGGGCTTCGGCGCCTACGCGCTCCAGGCTGCGATCGCCGCCCTGCACGCCGAGGCGCCGAGCGCCGAAGCCACCGACTGGCCGCAGATCGTCGGCCTGTACGACGCGCTCCTGCGCGTCGAGCCGAGCCCCGTGATCGCGCTGAACCGCGCCGTCGCCGTCGCCATGCGCGACGGGGCCGAGGCGGGGCTCGCGCTGGTCGCGCCGCTCCTTGCGGCGTTGCCCGGCTACCACGCCGCCTCGGCGGCGGCCGCCGAGCTCTGCCGCCGCGCCCGACGCTTGCCGGAGGCGGCCGCGCACTACCGCGCCGCGATCGCGCTGGCGCGGCAGGAGCCCGAGCGACGCGTGCTGTTGCGCCGTCTCGCGGAGCTCGGGGCCTGAAAATGTCTCGAAACCATTGTCGAATGCGGTCCAGGCCGTTCGACTACCGGGTGCCGGCACGTCGGCGCAATCTTTCCAACCGGGAGCACTCCATGTCCACCACCCTCACGCCCTACCTGGCGTTCAACGGCAACACCCGCGAGGCCTTTCGCTGCTACGAGCAGGCGCTCGGCGCCAGGATCGAGACCATGATGAGCTTCGCGGAGATGCCGCAGCAGGCCGCACCCGCCGAGGGCTGCGATGGCGGCAGGCCGAGCGGCGACGGCATCATGCATGCACGGCTCGTCCTGCCCGGCGGCGCGCTGCTGTTCGCCGGCGACACGCCGCCCGGCATGCCGTACGAAGGGATCAAGGGCGCGATGCTCGCGCTGCAGTACGACACCGTCGACGAGGCGCAGAGCGCGTTCCACGCCCTCGCGCAAGGCGGCCAGGTGACGATGCCGCTCGTGCCGACGTTCTGGGCCAAGACCTTCGGCATGCTGACCGACCGCTTCGGCGTCAGCTGGGGCATCAACGGCGAGCCGATCGCGTTCCAGTGACGACGGCCGCGGCAGCCAGGAGATCGCTGTGAAGTACCTCTGCCTCGTCTACCTCGACGCCGAGCACTGGTCGGCATGCCGCGACGCCGAGTGCGCCGACTACGCGGCGCAGCTCGCCGCGGGCAGGCGCATGCTCGCGGCCGAGCCGCTGCACCCGACGCACACCGCGACGACGGTGCGCGTGCGCGGCGGCGAGGTGACGCTCTTCGACGGCCCGTTCGCCGAGACGCGCGAGATGCTCGCCGGCTTCTACCTGCTCGACGCCCGCGACCTGAACGAAGCGATCCAGCTCGCCGCGCGGATTCCGCCGGCACGGCACGGCAGCATCGAGGTCCGGCCGGTGCGGGAGCTGCAGGTCGGCACGCAGAGCGGCACCCGCGCGGCCTAACCCTCGGCCCTCGAGCTTTCAGGAAGCCGTCTCTGGCTCTGCGAGGAACTCGCACAGCAGCCGGTGAAAGTGGTGCACCCCGCGCTCGTGCGACGGCGAATAGCGGCCGCCGCCGTAGAGGCGCGAGCGCAGGCCGCGCTGCACCGATTCGACGGCCGCCTCGTCTTCCGCCTCGACCTGGTCGAGCGCGGCGCCGGCGCCGCTGCCGAGGCGGCCGGCGTCGTGCACGTAGCCGCGAAAGCTCACGCGCGTGCGATCGGGAGCCAGCGGCTGCACCAGGTTCAATGACAGGCCCCAGGGATAGAAGTTCAGCATCAAATTCGGGAACACCCACCAGTAGTACGCGGCGACTTGCAGGCCATGGTCGGGCGAGGCGAGCGGCAGCTCGAACGCAGCCTCGCCCGCGCGCGCCAGCGCGCGCTGCAGGCTGCAGTAGCGTCCGAGCCGGTAGTCGTAGCGCTGCATGTCGAGCACCTGGTGCAGCCCGGGATGCAGGAAGGGAATGTGCAGCCCCTCCAGATAGTTCTCGACGTAGAGCGCCCAGTGCGCCGCGATCTCGAACTCGCGGTCGCGCGCCGGATCGTGGCGGAACTCGCCGAGCGGCAGCCACGCCAGGCGGGCGCGGATCTCGGCAAAGAAGTCATCAAACGGCGCCGCCGGTGCGAGCGATGCGAACGCCTGCCCAGCGAAGTCTTGAAACGCGACACGCGGCAGGTCGTCCGACGCGGCCGGGAACTCCTTGGCATCGTCGAAGCCGGGCATGAAGGTCATGCGCCCGGCGAGGTCGAAGCGTCTCGAGTGGTAGCTGCAGCGGATCTGCTCGGCCCGGCAGCGCTCGCGCAAGAGGATGTTGCCGCGATGCGTGCAAACGTTGGACAGGCAGCGCAGCGTGCCCGCGCCGTCCCGCGCGAGCAGGAGCGGCTCGTCGAGATGCCCGGGCAGCATCTCGCGCGGCGACAGCGAGCCCGGCGCGTCGACATCGGCAAGGTCGCCGAGCCATTGCCAGGTGCGCGCGAAGACGCGCTCGCGCGTCAGCAGGTGGACGGCAGGATCGAGATAGAAGGCGCTCGGCAGCGTTCGCGCCAGCGTGACGTCGGGGTCGACCGTGAACGCGCTCGTCGAGCTCATGGCGGCCAGCATATCCGGCGGCAGAATCGCGCACTCGCGCCGGTCCGGCGTGCCTGCCGGGAGCCAGCCTTCCGGTCTCGAGGGTGCCAGTCATGGAACTGCAGATCCGCGACCTCGCCAAGACGTATGCGAACGGCGTTCGCGCGCTCGACCGGGTCTCGCTGACGATCCCGACCGGCATGTTCGGCCTGCTCGGCCCGAACGGCGCCGGCAAGTCGACGCTGATGCGAACGCTCGCGACGCTGCAGGACGCCGATGCCGGCAGCGCGACATTGCGGGGCCTGCCCGGCGGCGACATCGACGTGCTGCGCGAGAAGGATGCGGTGCGCCGGGTGCTCGGCTACCTGCCGCAGGACTTCGGCGTCTACGCGAAGGTGTCGGCGCAGGATCTGCTCGACCACTTCGCGCGACTGAAGGGCATCGTCGACAAGGCATCGCGGCGGCAGAGCGTCGAGGCTCTCCTGCACCGCGTCAACCTCCACGCCGTGCGCAAGCACCATCTCGGCGGCTTCTCCGGCGGCATGCGGCAGCGCTTCGGCATCGCCCAGGCGCTGCTCTGCGATCCCAAGCTCGTCATCGTCGACGAGCCGACCGCCGGCCTCGACCCGGAGGAGCGCGTCCGCTTCCACAACCTGCTCGCCGACATCGCCGCCGACGTGATCGTCATCCTGTCGACGCACATCGTCAGCGACGTCGCCGACCTGTGCAACCACCTGGCGATCATCGACGCCGGCCGCGTCCTCGTCGACGGCGAGCCGGACGCGCTGGTCGCCGGTCTGCGCGGCCGGATCTGGCGCAAGGCGGTCGACAAAGGCGAGATCGAGACGATGAAGTCGCGCGTCCGCCTCGTCTCGACAAGGCTGCAGGCGGGCCAGACGGTCGTGCGCGCGTACGCGAGCGGCGGCGACGCGCTCGAGCCCGGCTTCACGCCGGTCGAGGCCGAGCTCGAGGACGTCTACTTCTGCAGCATCGCCGGCTACCTGCGCGATCCGCTCGAAGCGCGGGCGGCCTGACATGAGGTCCGCGTTCTGGACCATCGCGCGCTTCGATTTCGGGCGCCGCCTGCGCATGATCTCGACCTGGGTCTACCTCGTCCTCTTCACCGTGCTCGCGGGCTTCTGGATGGCGGCGGCAGGCGGCGCGATCGCGGGTGCGATCGTCAGCTTCGGCGGCGACAAGATCCTCATCAACGGCACCAACGCGCTGGCGATCGCGATCGGCATCCTCGGCTTCGCCGGCATCACGGTGATCGGCTCGGTCGCCGGCCGTGCCGTGCAGCAGGACTTCGAGGTCGGCATCGACCCGTTCTTCTTCAGCGCGCCGATCACGAAGCGCGCCTATTTTTTCGGCCGGCTCGCCGGCGCCTGGGCGACGCTGGTGATGATCTTTCTTGCCGTCGTCGTCGGCATCGTCATCGGCACCCACTGGCCCGGCGTCGACCCGGCGCGCGTCGCCGCCGCGCCGTCGTGGCAGAGCTTCGCCCGGCCGTATCTCTTCGTGCTGATCCCGAACGTGCTCTGGCTCGGCGGATGCTTTTTCGTCCTCGCTGCGCTGACGCGGCAGATGGCGCCGGTGTACGTCGCCGGCGTCGTCGCGCTGGTCGGCTATCTGTTCGCCGTGAACCTGCTCGGCGACATGGAGAACAAGACGCTCGCCGCCCTGATCGACCCGTCTGGGGCGACCGCGGTCGACGTCCTGACGCGCTACTGGAGCGTCGCGCAGAAGAACGAGCAGCAGGTGCCGCTCGAAGGCGTGCTGCTCTGGAACCGCATCGCCTGGGTCGGCTTCGGCGTACTGGCGACGCTGGTCGGCTATCGCGCGTTCCGCATGGCGTCCGCCGCGCCGGCGGGGCGCAGGCGCGAGAAGGTCGTCGCCGACGTCGAAGGCGACGCGGTCGGCAGCGCGGCGTCGTCGCGTGCCGGGCCGCTGCCCGCGGTCGTCCCCGACCGCAGCGCCGCCGCGTTCGCGCGCATGCTGCCCGGCCTCGCGCGCCTCTACCTCGGCGAGATCTTTCGCAGCCCGCGCTTCCTCACGATCGTCCTCGGCGGCGTGCTGCTCGTCGTTGGCAACGCGCTCACGCTCGGCTCGTTCTACGGCACCAACACCCATCCGCTGACCTACAAGGTGCTCGACGTCGTCTCGGGGCTGTTCAACATCTTCGTCCTCGTGGTCACCGCGATCTACACCGGCGAGCTCGTCTGGCGCGAGCGCGACGCGCGGATGGACGACATCGGCGACAGCATGCCGGCGCCGACGTGGCTCGGCTTTCTCGCCAAGTTCATCGCCGTGCTCGTGCTGCAGCTCGTCCTGCTCTCGCTGGTGATGGTCTGCGGCATCGCGGTGCAGCTGCTGCACGGCTTCACCAGCATCGACCTCGGCCAATACCTGTTCCAGCTGTTCGTGCTGCAGTTCTCCGCCGACGTGCTGGTCGCGGTGCTCGCGTTCGCCGTCCACACGCTCGTCAACAACAAGTACGTCGGCCACTTCGTCGTCGTCGTGCTGTTCCTCGTCGTCACGCGGCTGCCGGCGTTCGGCTTCGAGGACCGGCTCTATCTGTACGGCAGCGCGCCGTCGTTGATCTATTCCGACCTGAACGGCTGGGGCCACTTCCTGCCGGCCGTCCTCTGGTTCCGGCTCTACTGGCTCGCCTTCGCGGCGCTGCTCCTCGTCCTCTCGTATGCGCTCTGGGTGCGCGGCCGCGAGAGCGGCTGGCGCCGGCGCGTTCGCGCCGCCGCGGCGCGCATGGAGCGGCCCGCGTGGGCAATCACCGGCGTCGCCGCGCTCGCGTTCGCCGGCGCGGGCGGCTGGATCTTCTACAACACGCACGTCGTCAATCCCTACCTCGGCCGCCACGACAGCCAGCGGCTGCAGGCCGAATACGAGCGACGCTACAAGTCGCTCGCCGGCGCGCCGCAGCCGCGCATCACGGCGGTCAACGTGCGCGTCGATCTCCGTCCCGAGGAGACCGTGGCGCGGATTGCGGGCGAACTGACGCTGGTCAACAAGAGCGGCGTCCCGATCCGCGACGTCTACGTGGTCTACCCGCGGCGAGCACGAGCGCTCGCGATGGCGTTCGGCGTGCCGGCGCGGCTCGCCGACGAGGCGCCGGAGCTCCGCTGGCACCACTACGTGCTGACCGAAGCGCTCGCGCCGGGCGCGACGACCGAGCTCCGCTTCGACCTCGAGGTCGGCGCGCGCGGCTTCGGCAACGACGGCGCCGACCCGGTCGTGCTCGGCAACGGGACGTTCCTCAACGCCGGGCTCAGCCCCGAGACGTCGCTGATCCCGAGCTTCGGCTACGCCGCCGACGCCGAGCTCTCGTCCGACCGCGACCGCAAGGACTTCGGCCTCGCGCCGAAGCCGCGCATGCCCGACCTGAACGATGCGGCGCAGGTGCAGCAGAACGCACTGTCGCGCGACGCCGACTTCATCGACTACCGGGCCCGCGTCTGCACCGCCGCCGACCAGCTGCCGGTGACCTCGGGCTACGTCCTCAAGGACACGGTCGAGAACGGCCGCCGCTGCATCGACTACCGCATGGACGCCGGGATGGCCGACATCTACGCATTCGTGTCGGCCCGCTACGACGTGCGGCGCGACGTCTGGCACGGCCCGGCGGGCGACGTCGCGATCGAGATCGACTACCAGCGCGGCCACGAATACAACCTCGACCGCATGGTCGCCGGCGTCAAGGATTCGCTCGCCTATTTCACGGCGCACTACGGGCCGTACCAGCACAAGATCGTCCGCATCGTGGAGTTCCCGCGCTTCTCGCGCGGCGGCGGCTTCGCCGAGTCGTTCCCGAACACCGTGCCATTCAACGAGGCGATCGGCTTCACCGCGAAGGTCGACGACCGCGACCCGCAGGACGTCGACTATCCCTACTTCGTCACCGCGCACGAAGTCGCGCACCAGTGGTGGGCGCACCAGGAAGTGCCGGCCAACGTGCAGGGCGCCGAGTTCATCACCGAGAGCCTGGCCGAGTACTCGGCGCTGATGGTGCTGAAGCAGAAGTACGGCGACGCCAGGATGCGGCGCTTCCTCAAGTACGAGCTCGACCGCTACCTGCTCGGCCGCGGCACCGAAGAGAAACAGGAGCAGCCGCTGGTGCGCGCCGACGGCGCTTCCTACGTGCACTACCAGAAGGGCGCGCTCGCCCTTTACGCGCTGCAGGACGCGATCGGCGAGCCGGCGATCGACGACGCGATCTCGGCGTTCCTGAAGCGCTGGCGCTTCGCCGGACCGCCGTATCCGCGCTCGGTCGACCTGCTGGCCGAATTCCGGCGCGTCACCCCGGCGGCGCTGCAGCCGCTGATCACCGACCTGTTCGAGACGATCACGCTCTACGACGTGCGCGCGGTCAGCGCCAGCGCGAAGAAGCAGGCCGACGGCAGCGACGCGATCGACCTCGTCGTCACCGCGCGCAAGGTCCGCGCCGACGGCGGCGGCAAC
>Ga0307416_100001053_pt1 | contig 14692 bp, 13 predicted proteins | sample DK1Cmetagenome_2_FD_203821 | JGI IMG/M metagenome (GOLD analysis project Ga0307416, IMG submission 203821) | Maize rhizosphere microbial communities from greenhouse at UC Davis, California, United States - DK15-C-3 | ecosystem: Host-associated > Plants > Roots > Rhizosphere > Soil | place...
ACGACGTCGCTGCGCTCTTCCGTTCCACGGCGGAAGGCGAAACGGGCCACGCGCACGGTCACCTCGATTACCTGTCGGCGGTCGGCGATCCCGCCACCGATCTGCCGATCGGCGCGAGCCGCGACAATCTGAAGGCTGCCGTGGCCGGCGAGACGCATGAATACACCGACATGTATCCGGGCATGGCGAAGGCGGCGCGGGGCGAGGGCTTCGACGAAATCGCCGACTGGTTCGAGACGCTCGCGAAGGCCGAGCGCTCGCACGCCAACCGCTTCCAGAAGGCGCTCGATTCGCTCACCGATTGACGCGATCGAACGGCTGACATGACGCAGCGCGAAGGCAACCTGGAGGCGCCGACGCGCCATCCGCTCGAGTGGCGCGCCCCCGAGTTCTACGACGAGGCGGCGCTGTACCAGGAGCAGGAGCGGATATTCGGGATCTGCCACGGCTGCCGGCGCTGCGTCTCGCTGTGCGGCGCCTTTCCGACGCTGTTCGACCTCGTCGATGAAAGCCCGACGATGGAGGTCGACGGCGTCGCGAAGGCGGATTACTGGAAGGTCGTCGACCAGTGCTACCTGTGCGACGTCTGCTACATGACCAAGTGCCCGTACGTTCCGCCGCATCCGTGGAACGTCGATTTTCCGCACCTGATGCTGCGCGCCAAGGCGTACCGGTTTCGCAATCGGCCGGTTTCCGCGCGCGACCGGCTGCTGACGTCAACCGACGCGGTCGGCAAGCTCGCGACGATTCCGATCGTCGTGCAGGCGGTCAACAAGGCCAATTCGTCCCCGCTGGCGCGCAAGGTGATGCAGAGCGTCATCGGCGTGGCCGAGGATGCATGGCTGCCGCCGTACGCCGAGCGGCGCTTTCGCGAATCGGCGCCGCCCTCGCTCAAGTGGCCCGTGCGCGACGGCCCGCGCTCGCCGGGAAAGGTTGCGATCTTCTCGACGTGCTACGTCAACTACAACGAGCCGGGCATCGGCAACGACCTGCTGCGGTTGCTGGCGCATTTCCAGGTCCCGTACGAGGTTGTCGCCGGCGACGCGTGCTGCGGCATGCCGAAGCTCGAGATCGGCGATCTCGAGCGGGTCGAGTCGCTTGCGAGCCGGAACGTGCCGGTGCTCGCGCCGCTCGCCCGCGCGGGTTACGCGATCGTGACGCCGGTGCCGTCATGCACGCTGATGTTCAAGCAGGAGATGCCGCTGTTGTTCCCCGGCGATTCCGACGTGCAGGCGGTCGCCGACGCGATGTTCGACCCGTTCGAATATTTCGTCCTGCGCGAGCGCGACGGACTGCTCGACAAGTCGTTCAAGCGCGGCCTCGGCAAGGTGAGCTATCACATCCCGTGTCACTCGCGCGTGCAGAACATCGGCCAGAAGACCCGCGAGGCGCTGGAGTGGATTCCGGACACGACGGTCAACACCGTCGAGCGCTGCGCCGGGCACGACGGCACCTGGGGCGTGAAGCGCGAGTTCTTCGCGGCTTCGATGAAGATCGGCAAGCCGGTGTTCGCCCGGATGGCCGATGGCGAGCCCGACTTCATCAGCTCCGACTGCCCGATCGCCGGGCGGCGGATCGAGCAGGGCATCGCCCAGGGCGGCGGCGGCAACGTGCGCAAGCTGCACCCGCTGACGCTGCTGTGCATCGCCTACGGCCTCGCCTGATCCCGGTATGCCAGCCATCACGCGTGACAGCCTGCTGACGCTCGAGGCCTACGCCAGGGAGCGGAAGGCATTCCGCGCGCGCGCGCTCGCGCACAAGCGCGATCGCACGATCCATGTCGGCGAGCACGTGACGCTGCTCTTCGAGGACGAGCTCACGATCCGCTACCAGATCCAGGAGATGCTGCGGATCGAGAAGACGTTCGAGGAGGCCGGCATCCAGGACGAGCTCGATGCGTATAACCCGCTCGTGCCCGATGGGCGCAATCTCAAGGCGACGATGCTGATCGAGTACGAGGACGTCGACGAGCGGCGCGATGCGCTCGCGCGGCTGCGCGGAATCGAGGATGCCGTGTATGTCCGCGTCGAGGGCTTTCCCGACGTGCGCGCCATTGCCGACGAGGATCTCGAGCGCGAGAACGCCGACAAGACGTCGGCCGTGCACTTCGTCCGCTTCGAGCTGACGCCCGCGATGATCGCCGGGTTCAGGGACGGGCGCGACGTGGAGATCGGCGTCGACCATCCGGAATACCGCGCGCAGGTGACGCTGTCACCCGCGTCGCGCGCGGCGCTCGCCGCCGACTTCGCCTAGATTTCAGTCGCGGAAGTTCTGGTACTGCAGCGGGTAGTCGGTGATCGACTTCCGCGCCAGCGCGATCGCCGCCTGCAGGTCGTCCTTTTTCGTACCGGAGACGCGGATCGCGTCGCCCTGGATCGATCCCTGCACCTTGAGCTTGCTGTCCTTCAGCAGCCGGACGATCTTCTTCGCGAGCTCCTGCTCGACGCCGGTGCGAACCGTCACGGCCTGCTTGACCTTGTTGCCGGAGATCTTCTCGGGGTCGCCATGCTTGAGCGAGCGCACGTCGACCTGCCGCTTCGTCAGCTTGCCGACGAGGATGTCGGTCACCTGCTTCAGCTTGAACTCGTCGTCGGCGAAGAGCGTCAGCGCCTTCCCGTCGTACTCGACGCGCGCGTCCGAGCCCTTGAAGTCGAAGCGCGTTCCGAGCTCCTTGTTCGCCTGGTCGACGGCGTTGCGGACCTCGACCTGGTTGACTTCGGACACGATGTCGAAGGAAGGCATGAGCGTCTCTTTTCCGCGTTGACAGGGCAACGCTAGCACGCCGCCAGCCGGGCTTGCAATCGACGGCCGCCGCGAAGCCCATGCGGCGACGTGTGCAGCCACTCGAGCAGCCGATCCTCGGGCAGCGGCCGGCTCATCAAGAAGCCCTGCGCCTCGTCGCAGTCCATCGCGCGCAGGCGCGCAAGGCTCTTCTCGTCCTCGATGCCTTCGGCGACCACGTTGAGCCCGAGGTTGTGGGCGAGCTCGATCGTCGAGCGGACGATCACCATGTCGTCGCTTTCCTCCATGGCCGCGATGAACGTGCGGTCGATCTTGATCTCGTGCACGCGCAGCTTGCGCAGGTACGCGAGCGAGGAAAAACCCGTTCCGAAATCGTCGATCGACAGACGGATGCCCAGTGCGCGCAGCCGGCCCAGCGTGTGCAGCGCGCGCTGCGGATTCTCCATGAAGCTGCTCTCGGTGATCTCGAGGCACACGAGCTCGGGCGGCACGGTGCAGCTCGCAAGCAGGCTCGCGACGATGTCCGGCAAGTCGGTGTTCTGCAGGTCACGCACCGAGATGTTGATCGAAACCTGCAGCCGCATGCCCTGCGCCAGCCATTGGCCGCAACGCGTGAGAGCCGTCTCCAGCACGAAGCGCGTCACCGTGCGGACGAAGCCGGTGCGCTCGGCGAACGGCATGAACTCGATCGGCGGCACGATCCCCCGCATCGGGTGCATCCAGCGCACCAGCGCCTCCACGCCGCGCGTGCGGCCGGTGCGCAGGTCGATCTTGGGCTGGAAATAGACGCGGAGCTCCTGCCGCTCCATCGCCCGGCGCAGCTCGCCCAGCAGCGACAGCTGTTCCTGCTGCGTCCCGTCGTGCGTCGCGTCGTAGAAGGCGAACTCGGAGTTCGCCGCCTTCGCCAGATACATCGCGACGTCGGCGCGCGAGATCAGCGTGTCGGGCTTGTCGCCGTGCTCGGGAAAGCGGGCGATGCCGATGCTCGCGCCGACATCGAGCCACTGCCCGTCGGCTTCGATCGGCTGCTCGATCGCACGCAGGATCTTGTGCACGACTTCGCCGATCTGGTCCTCGTGGGCAGTGGGCAGCAGCACGCCGAACTCGTCGCCGCCAAGACGCGCGATCGTGTCCGATTCGCGCAGCGCCGCGCGGAGCCGCGTGGCGACCTCGCGCAGCACGTTGTCGCCGATCGTGTGGCCGAGCGTGTCGTTGATGTGCTTGAAGCGGTCCAGGTCCATCAGCATCACGGCGAGCGGCGTGCCGTTGCGTCGCGCGAGGTTCACGGCACCGGCCAGCCGGTCATTGAACAGGGCACGGTTCGGCAGTCCGGTCAGCCGGTCCTCGTAGGCCAGGCGCAGGATCTCCTTCTCGTGCGACTCGATGCCTTCACGCATGCGGTTGAACGCCTGCGCGACCGCACCGATCTCGTCCCCGCTCGCGATGTCGATCGGCTGCGAATAGTCGCCGCGGCTGATCCGGGCGGCGGCCCTCGCGAGCCGGTTGAGCGGACCCGTGATGCCACGGGCGATGAAGACGCTGCCGATCAGCGAGCCACCGAGGCTCACCGCCGCGAGGCCCATCAGCAGCGTCTGCAGCTCCGCCGTGCGCGCCAGCGTATCGTTGGGCGACCGCTGCAGGACGGCCATGATCTCGGTGCCCTGGCCTGGCGAAACGTTCAGCGTGCGAATCTGGTAATCGCGGCCCTCGAGCGAGACCTGCGCGCGGCCGTCGCGCAGCACGGACGCTTCAGGCAGGCGCGCGGCAAGCGTGGCGCGGCTGCCGGCCGGCAGCGTGGATGCGGCGATCGACCACGCGCCCCCGGGCTCGCGCACCGCGAACGAGACCTGCAACTCGGTGAGCCGCGCAACCTCGCGCACGAACGCTTCGTCGTAGGCGAGCGCGCCTTTCGCGAGACGATCGCTCTCGTGCTCGAGCCCGCGGCGAACGATTCGCTCGCCGGTTGCCAGCTCCTGATCGACGATGCTGCGCGCGTTGTCGGAATTGGCCGCATTGACGAGCAGGAAGGCGGCGCCCTGCACGAGCACGAGCAGCACGGTGAAGAAGACGACGATCCGCGTGCGCACGCGATGCATGCCGGGGCGCTCGGGTTTCAGCGTCTTCATGCGGGCGAGCAACCGCAGCGCCGCCTTGCGGCTGGCTGAATGGCCTGCGGGTTTGCTTGCGAAGCGCATGAAGCAGCGGCGGCACGATCGAGTCCGACGTCGTCAAGCAAGTTGCGCACCCGGGCGCGCGCGCCCGCGTGTCGGCTGACGTGTTGTGACGGCACGGCTGTTACGGGATCGTTGTGCTGGACAGCCTGCAGCGCACGCGTCGCCCGCATAGATGCGCGGGAACGCGCACATCGTCTCTCGTCTATGGCGAAAGACGCCCCTGCGGCGTCTTCATGCCTCGCGCGGAAAGCTCGCGTGCAGCAGCCGCGACAGCGCCCGATCGGCGAGGATCACGCCGTTCGTCTGGCAGCCGGGACAGTAGTTGCACTCGTTCTCGGCGTAGACGATCCGCTGAACGGCCGTGCCGCACACCGGGCAGGGCTCGCGGAACTTGCCGTGAACGGCCATTTGGGAACGGAAGGCGGTCACGTGCTCGGGGAAACCGTCGCCCGCCTCGGCCGCGAGCCGCGCGGTCCACTCGACGAGGACGCTTCGCGTCGCCTCGAACAGCCGCACCATCGCCGCGTCGTCGACCTTTCGCGTGTGCGCGAGCGGCGACAGCCGGGCGCGGTGCAGGATCTCGTCGGAGTAGGCGTTGCCGATGCCGCTCAGGATGCGCGGATCGGTCAGCGCGCGCTTGAGCGTGTGATTCTCCTCGCGCAATCGAGCGGCGAATGTCGCGACGTCGGCGCCTTCGACCTCGAGGCCGCCCATGTCGAATTCCGCCAGCGCCGCCGCATTTTCGACGACGTGGAGCGATGCGCGGCGTTTCGTTCCCGCCTCGGTCAGCGCAAGTGTGCCGCCGTCGAAATCGAGCAGCGCGAGCGTGATTCGACCGGGCGGCTTGCGTCCATCGGACAACCAGCGCAGGCGGCCGGCGATCATCAGATGCACGACCAGATAGAGATCGCCCTCGAACGCGAGCACGATGCGCTTGCCGATCCGGCGCACTTCGACGACCCGCCTGCCGACGAGGCCGCCAAGCGGCGGCACGGCCGTTCGCAGGACGAACGCATTGACGATCCGCGCGCCGTGGAGCGGCTTGCCGCCGATGCGCGCATTCAGCGCCTTGCAGTAGACGGCGACGTCGGGAAGCTCAGGCATCGGCGGCGTAGGCTGTCGTCCGACAGCGGGTGTCGCCCTGGGCCGATTCCGGCCGTGTGACGCACCTGCGATGATCGTGGACTGGACCACTCCCGGAGAACCGGCATGAATGCGCAACGAGTGGGTCGATTGGCATTGTCACTGATCTTCGCCGCGACGCTCTCGACGGCGCACGCGCAACCTGCGAATGGGATGCCTCGCCAGGGACAGGTCGGCTACCTGAACGGCGGGTTCGGCGAGGAGCAGGCCGACCTGATGCGCGACATGACGTCGCAGTTTCCAGTGCGCTTCACGTTTTCGCGCCACAACGGGACGCATCGCACCGACGAATTCGTTGCCGACGTGCATCTGCGCATCGTCGACGCCGGCGGACGTACGCTGCTCGACCTGCCGCAGCAGGGTCCGATCTTCCTGCTGCGCCTGCCGGAAGGCGCGTACTCGATCGAGGCCGAATACAACGGCGAGGTGAAGACGCGAAAGTTCGACGTCGTCGCGGGGCGGCACCAGGCGATTGCCCTGTCGTGGGCCGGCTGAAGCGTCCAGCGGTCCTCCCCGCGTACCAACGCGCCCAGGATGCGCCCGGGGCGTGAACAGGCAGGCTCTAACGGCCGCGGCCGAGCCTCGCGGCGATGCGCATCCGCAGCGCGTTGAGCCTGATGAACCCGGCCGCGTCCTTCTGGTCGTACGCGCCTGCGTCGTCGTCGAACGTCGCGATCTTCGCGTCGAACAGCGAGTCGGCGGCGGATGCGCGGCCGACGCACATCACGGTGCCCTTGTAGAGCTTCAGGCGCACCGTCCCGTTGACCGGCGCCTGCGACGCGTCGATCAATCCCTGCAGCAGCCTGCGCTCGGGACTGAACCAGTAGCCGTTGTAGATCATCCGCGCGTAGCGCGGCATGAGATCGTCCTTGAGCGCGAGCACCTCGCGGTCGAGCGTGATCGACTCCATCGCGCGGTGCCCCTTCAGCAGGATCGTTCCGCCGGGTGTCTCGTAGCAGCCGCGCGATTTCATGCCGACGTAGCGGTTCTCCACCATGTCGAGGCGACCGACACCATGCCGCCCGCCGATCTCGTTCAGCTTCGTGAGCACGGCCGCCGGGGACAGGGCGGCTCCGTCCACCGCGACGACGTCGCCCGCACGGTATTCGAGCTCGATCGTCTGCGGCGCGTCAGGCGCCTTTTCGGGCGACACGGTGATTCGCCACATTGACTCTTCGGGCTCGAAAGCGGGATCCTCGAGGACGCCGCCCTCGTAGCTGATATGCAGCAGGTTGGCGTCCATCGAATACGGCGCGCCGCCCGCGCGCTTCTTGAAGTCGACCGGAATGCCATGGCGGTCGGCGTAGTCGAGCAGCAACTCACGCGAAAGCAGGTCCCATTCGCGCCACGGCGCGATGATCCGGATGTCCGGCGCGAGCGCGTATGCGCCGAGCTCGAAGCGGACCTGGTCGTTGCCCTTGCCGGTCGCACCGTGCGAGATCGCGTCGGCGCCGCTGCGTTTCGCAATCTCGACCAGCCGCTTGGCGATCAGCGGCCGCGCGATCGACGTGCCGAGCAGATACTCGCCCTCGTACACGGCGTTGGCGCGGAACATCGGGAACACGAAGTCGCGGACGAATTCCTCGCGCAGGTCCTCGATGAAGATGTTCTCCGGCGCGATGCCGAGCTTGACCGCCTTCGCACGCGCCGGCTCGACTTCTTCCCCTTGCCCGATGTCGGCGGTGAACGTGACGACCTCGCAGCCGTACGTGTCCTGCAGCCACTTGAGGATGACGGACGTGTCGAGCCCACCCGAATAGGCGAGCACCACCTTCTTGACTTCGCTCATGGGTTTTTCAATCGACCTTGAGCCCGACCTTGCGGATCACCGGCTCCCAGCGCTTCGCCTCGCCGGCAATCAGCGCGCCGAAATCCTCCGGCGTTCCGCCGATCAGGTCGAATCCGAAACCTTGCATCTTCTGGACGACGTCGGGCTCCTTCAGGATCGCGTTCATTTCGGTGTTCAGCCGCGCGACGATCGGCTTCGGCGTGCCGGCCGCGACGAGCACGCCGTTCCACGCCAGCGCCTCGAAGCCCGGATAGCCCGATTCGGCGATCGTCGGCAGGTCGGGCAGCAGCGGGAAGCGCTTGCTCGTGGTCACCGCAATCGCGCGCAGCGCGCCGGCCTGGATCTGCGCCTGCAGCGGCTGCATCACGGCGAACAGCATTTGCGTTTCGTTCTGCACGGTGGACTTGACCGCCGGCGGCGAGCCGTTGAACGGAACGTGCAGCGCATCGAATCCCGCGATGCTCTTGAACGCCTCCATGTTGAGATGCGACGAGCTGCCGTTGCCGACCGACGCGTAATTGAGCTTGCCCGGATTCGCCTTCGCGTACGCGACCAGCTCCTTGACCGAATGCACGGGCAGCGTCGCGTTCACCGCCAGCACGTTCGGCTGGCTCGACGTGATGATCACCGGCGCCAGGTCCTTGCTCACGTCGTACGGCAGCTTCTGCAGGAAGGGCGCGAACGCGAGCGGGCCATTGAACGCGAGGACCATCGTGTAGCCGTCCGGCGCCGAATGCGCGACCTCGGATGTCGCGACGGTGCCGCCCGCGGCCGGCTTGTTCTCGACGACGACCGGCTGCCCGAGGCGATCCTTGAGCTTGTCCGCGATCGCGCGGCCGAGCACGTCGATCGAGCTGCCGGCGGGCGCCGACATCAGAAAGCGGATCGGCTTGTCGGGCCACGCCTGGGCCCGCGCGGCGGGCGCCGCGACCATCGCGGCGATGAGTGCGATCGTCCAGCGTGCGAGCATTGGGTTCACTCCCGAAAGGTTGGCGAAGCAGGGCCGGGAGACGTCCCGATCCATGCGGAAAGTCGTTTGCTCATACGCGCCCGCACACCAGGTACTCGAGCAGCGCCTTCTGCGTGTGCAGGCGGTTCTCGGCCTCGTCCCAGACGACGCTCTGCGGCCCGTCGATCACGTCGGCCGCGACCTCCTCGCCGCGATGCGCAGGCAGGCAATGCATGAACAGCGCATCGGGACGCGCCTGCCGCATGAGCCCGGCGTCGACCTGCCAGTCCTCGAACGCGCGCTTGCGCGCCTCGTTCTCCGCCTCGAAACCCATGCTGGTCCAGACGTCCGTGGTGACCAGATCCGCGTCGCGGCATGCGTCGGCGGGATCGTCGAAGTACGCGCAATGCGCGGACGTTCGCTGCTTGGCCGTCATCCGGTAGCCCGGCGGGGACGACACGTGCACGTTGAAGTCGAAGATCGGAGCCGCCTGCAGCCACGTCGCGCACATGTTGTTGATGTCGCCGATCCACGCGACCGTCTTCCCACGGATCGGGCCGCGATGCTCGACATACGTGTAGAGGTCGGCCAGGATCTGGCAGGGATGGTATTCGTTGGTGAGGCCGTTGATCACCGGCACGCGCGAATGCGCGGCGAAGCGCTCGATGATCGCCTGCTCGAACGTGCGGATCATCACGACGTCGACCATTCTCGATACGACGCGGGCGACGTCCTCGATCGGCTCGCCGCGCGAGAGCTGCGTGTCGCCGCGCGTCAGGTTGATCGCGATGCCGCCGAGCTGGTTCATGCCGGCTTCGAACGACACGCGCGTGCGCGTGGAAGCCTTCTCGAACACCATCGCGAGCGTGCGATCGCGCAGCGGCTGATAGACGTCGTATTGCTTGAAGCGGGCCTTGATCCAGCGCGTGCGCTCGAACAGGTAGTCGAACTCGTCGGGCGAAAAATCGCTGAACTGCAGGAAGTGTCGAGGTGGGGAGGCGACCATCGGGCCCGGCGTGACCGCGCGGTCACCGTGCGACTTTCAGAGGTAAAAGTCTAGCACGGCCATCAGGCGGCCACGCCCGGCAGCGTGGCGACGAACACGCGATTGCGGCCGGCGCGCTTCGCCTCGTACAGCGCGCGGTCGGCGGCGCCCAGCAGTTCCATGAACGTGGTGCCGTGCACGCCGAGCACCGCGACGCCCGCCGAGAACGAAAAGCCGCCGAGCGTCTGCCCGTCCCACGTCACGCGCAGGTCGCGCAACCGCGCGGCGAGGCTCGCGAGCGCCTTCTCGGCGCCGAAGCCGTCGGCATCGGGCAGCACGAGGCAGAACTCTTCGCCCCCGTAGCGGCAAACGACGTCGGACGGCCGCAACGAATTGGGCAGGACGCGGCCGATCTCGCGCAACACGACGTCGCCGGCCGGATGTCCGTAACGGTCGTTCACCTGCTTGAAGTGATCGAGGTCGACGAGCGCGAGTGCAAGCGGCGCGTCGCGCCGCCGGGCCGCGGCGATGAGCCCCGGCAGCACCGAATCGAGATAGCGCCGGTTGAAAAGCTGCGTCAGCGGATCGTGCACCGCCTCGACGGCGAGCTGCGCCTGCAGCGCTTCCACCTGGATCATCTTGTGCGACAAGTCCGCGTTGAGCCGGGCGAGCTCCTCGTTGAGCCGCTCGGTTTCCTGGCGCTGCGACAGCGCGCGGTCGCGTTCGGCGCGCGCGTGCGAGAGCTCGTGCTGGACGCGCAACAGGTAGTACTTGGCGCTCGCGCGGTGCGACAGGCGCTCGGTCTGCGCGGCCAGCAGGCGCTTCGCGCAATGGTAGGCCGCCTCGAATGCGCCGGCTTCCGCATGCCGCCCCGCAAGCCGCGCCCACGCCTTGCATTCTCCGGGCAGGTAGCGAAGGCGCCGAGACACCTCGCCCGCCGCCTCGAGCAGGCGAATCGCCGCGTCGCGATCGTCGCCGGCATCGGCGACCACGGCCTCGGCCCACGCGCGGTGCACTTCGTTGAAGCCGCCGGGAAAATCGTCGTATATCGCGCGCGCCGTCTCGGCACAACGCGCGGCTTCGGCAATGCGGCCATGGCGTGCAAGCACTTCGGCCGCGATCGCCATGTAGTGATTCTGCGCGGCCCGCCGCGGTGGCGCGGGGGCCTCCGCGAGCATGCGCTCGACGATGGCGAGCGCGCCCGCGTCGTCGCCGCTGCCGACGAGCGCCTCGGCGTAGTTGGACCGCGCGAACAGAACGAGCTGCGGATTCTCCGTGTGCACGAGCTCGGCAAGCGCGCCCGCGGCAAGCTCGCTGGCCGGCGCGTAGTCGCCCACGGTGACGAGCGCCGCCGCCAGGTTCGACATCACCGTCGCGTTCTGCGGCGACGACTCGCGGTCGCGCAGCGTCTCGAGCGCTTCGTACAGATACCGGATCGCGTCGTCGAGGCGATCGGTGAAGTAGTGCGCCGCGCCGATGGCGTTCAGCAGCCAGAAGCGGTCCTGCGGCGACAGGACCTGCTGCGCTTCCGGATAGAGCGCGACCAGGCGGTCGCGCGCCGGAATCGGCGAGCTCTCGTTGATGGCGAGGCGCGCGGCGCCGATCTCCGTCAGCAGCGCGCCGCGGCGGTCGTCGAGCGCCGCAAAGCGCTGGGCGGCGGCAGCGATCCACGGCCGCGCCTCGCGCGGATTCGGGGTGAAGAACAGATGGTGGTACGCGATCGTGAGCTCGGACCACGCGCGCACGCCAGGTGCGAGGTCGTCGGCGTCGCGAAGCAGCGCCTGCGCCTCGGCGAACGCGCCTTCGGGATCGCGGAAATGGCGGTCCCACAACGCGGCGGCGCGGTCATCGCTCATCGCAGTTGAAGTCCACAAACTCGACCCGCCGAAACAACGAGGGCGCCCCGAGGGACGCCCTGCTGGAGACCGGAGTCCGGCGACAGTGCTCTAGGCGAGCACCTTGATGGCCTGCGCGAGACGCGACTTGGTGCGCGCCGCGAGGTTCTTGTGCACGATCCGCTTGTCCGCGATGCGGTCGATCACCGCTTGCGATTCGCGCAATGTCGCCGTCGCGGCCGCCTTGTCACCGGTGGCGATCGCTTTCTTCACCTTCTTGACTGCCGTGCGCAATGCCGACTTCTGGCTTGCATTGCGCTGGCGCGTGGCTTCCGCCTGCCGCGCGCGCTTGCGCGCTTGTGCCGAATTGGCCATGAAATCGCGTTCCTCGAAAAAGACCGGGCATAATACGCGATTTTCACATCGCGGGCAAGGCACTGTCCGCACGCCCGAAGCCGCGCCGCGCGGGCCCGGACTCCGACTTGAACCTCCTCCGCACCTTGTCGACAGTCAGCGGGATGACGCTGCTGTCGCGCATCACCGGACTTCTGCGCGAAACGATCAAGGCAACCGCCTTCGGCGCAGGCCTGTCGATGGACGCGTTCGAGGCCGCCTTCCGGCTGCCGAACCTGCTCCGGCGCCTGTTCGGCGAGGGCGCGTTCTCGCAGGCGTTCGTGCCGATTCTCGCCGAATACCGGCGCAAGCGCGGCCAGGACGCAACGCGCGCGCTCGTCTCCAACGTCGGCACGCTGCTCGCGCTCGCGCTGATCGTGCTTTCGGTCATCGGGTCGCTGGCCGCACCCTGGCTCGTGTATCTGCTCGCCGGCGGCTTCGCGCGCACGCCCGGCAAGGTCGAGCTGACCGCGGAGATGATCCGGATCGTATTTCCGTACATCCTCTTCGTGTCGCTCGTCTCGCTCGCCGGCGGCGTGCTGAACGTGTTCCGCCGCTTTGCGATCCCCGCGTTCACGCCGGTGATGCTCAACCTGTCGATCATCGGCGCGGCGATCTTTCTCGCGCGCTGGTTCGACCCGCCGATCATCGCGCTCGCATGGGGTGTCGCGATCGGCGGCCTTGCGCAGCTTTTGCTGCAGATCCGGCCGCTCCTCGCGATCGGCATGCTGCCGCGGCCGCGCTTCGACTTTCGCGACGAAGGCGTGCGGCGCGTACTGACGGCGATGGGTCCCGCGGTGATCGGCGTGTCGGCGGCGCAGATCTCCGGGTTGATCAACACGCAGCTCGCGGCGCTGCTCGGCGACGGCCGCATCTCCTGGATCACGTATGCCGACCGCCTGATGGAATTTCCGAGCGCGTTGCTCGGCGTCGCACTCGGAACGGTGCTGCTGCCTTCGCTCGCGCAGCATCACAGCGACGCCGATCACGCGCAGTATTCGGCACTCCTCGACTGGGGACTGCGGCTCGCGGTGCTGCTGGCACTGCCGGCCGCGGTCGCGCTCGCGATTCTCGCGCTCCCGCTCGTGTCGACGCTTTACCAGTATGGAAAATTCACCGTCGACGATGCGCTGCAGACCCACGCGGCGCTGCTCGGATACAGCGTCGGACTTCCGGCACTGGTTTTCGTCAAGATTCTCGCGCCGGGCTTCTATGCGCGGCAGGTGATGGGCACGCCGGTGAAGATCGCGTTCGTCACGGTGCTGATCACGCAAGCGCTCGCGGTGATCTTCGCGTGGCCGCTCGGGCTCGGACACGCCGGATTGACGCTCGCGACCAGCGTCGGCGCGTGCTTCAATGCGGCGCTGCTGCTGCGGCTTCTGTTGCGCAAGGGCTACTACCACCCGCAGCCGGGATGGCGGCGCTTTTTCGCGAAGGTGATCGTCGCGGTCGCGTTGCTGGCGGCGGTGATCGCGGCGGCAAGTGGCCCGGCCGCGGCGTGGCTCGCCGCGGGGGTGGGATGGAAGGTGGGGCGGCTGGCGCTCGTGATCGCGGGCGGCGCGGTCGTGTATTTCGGCGCGCTGTACGCGCTTGGATTCAGGCTCGCCGATTTCAACCGTCAGGAGGCGCCTGCGGCGGACGCGTTGCCGCCGGCCGGCGACGACGACGCGTAACCTCCAGGGCCTGTGATCAGGCTGCTAGTTCGGCCCGCCGAGCTTGTTGCGATACGGGCAGCGCGGCTTCGTGCAATCCGCATACAGGTACAGCGCATGCTCGCTGATCACGAAGCCGCGCTCCTTCGCGATCCGGGTTTGCCGCTTTTCGATTTCGGCGTCGTAGAACTCCTCGACGCGCCCGCATTGCATGCACACGAGGTGGTCGTGGTGCTTGCCCTCGTTCAATTCGAAGACGGCCTTGCCGGATTCGAAATGATGACGAACGAGAAGCCCTGCCTGCTCGAACTGCGTGAGCACGCGATAGACGGTGGCGAGCCCGATGTCGAGGCCCTCGGTGAGCAGTATCTTGTACACGTCCTCGGCGCTCAGATGCCGTACCGTCGACGTCTCGAACAGGTTGATGATCTTGAGCCGGGGCACCGTGGCCTTCAGTCCTGCGCTCTTGAGGTCGTGCGATGTGCTCACTGGGCTTGGCTCCGCGCTGGCAGCGCTTTCGGCATTTCGCGTTCTGAAGGCGTCGCGCCGGCATTTCGGCAGCGATGTCGCAGCTATAATAGCGATTTGCCTCGATGATTCCCATAGTGCTCCGCGATCCCGGCCGCATGCGCGCGATGCTGCGCGCCGCGGCGCTCGCGCTCGTGTGCGCCGCCGCGGGCGGCTGCGCGACGGCCGACCAGTACATGCCGACGTGGCGCTCGTTCGGCGTCTACAAGATGGACATCAACCAGGGCAACTACCTGTCGCAGGACATGGTCGACAAGCTCAAGGTCGGCATGACGCAGGCGCAGGTGAGGCAGGTGCTCGGCACCCCGCTCGTCGCCTCGCCGTTCCGCGCCGATCGCTGGGACTACGTCTACGAGTACACGCGCCAGGGCCGGGTCACCGAGCATCGCACGTTCACCGTCTGGTTCGCCGACTCGAAGCTCGCCCGCTGGGAAGGCGACCCGCTGCCGGAAACGGTGCTCGATCTCAACCGCTCCGCGAGCGCCAAGGCGCTGCCGTCGAA
>Ga0307416_100001054_pt1 | contig 14686 bp, 8 predicted proteins | sample DK1Cmetagenome_2_FD_203821 | JGI IMG/M metagenome (GOLD analysis project Ga0307416, IMG submission 203821) | Maize rhizosphere microbial communities from greenhouse at UC Davis, California, United States - DK15-C-3 | ecosystem: Host-associated > Plants > Roots > Rhizosphere > Soil | place: USA...
CGAGAGTATTTTGATCATCTCCTGCCGCTGCTTTTCAGAAGGGAGCTTACCAAACGCTGCTCCCATGTTGTCCATCATATGCCCCGGTTTACTTGTTCCCGGGATCACACAAGTGACTGCCGGCTGTGATAGTATAAACTTGAGGAAGAATTGCGCCCAGCTGTTGCAATCGAACTCTGTAGCCCAGCCGGGGAGTTCTTTACCCTTAACCTGCCGAAATAACGATCCGCTTTCAAATGGCTGGTTAACCACGACAGAAACACGTCTTTCCAAGGCGTACGGAAGTAGCTTTTTTTCGGCGTTGCGATCGGCAATGTTGTAGTTGATCTGAATAAAATCAACGTCCTCGCGCGAAAGGATCGATGCAAGCCTGTCATGCGCGCTCGCTGTGTAATGAGTGAGACCGATATATTTTATTTTTCCCTGCTCTTTCCACGCACGCAGTGTTTTGATATGTGTTTCCCAATCGGTTAGGTTGTGAATTTGCATCAGCTCAATTTTTTCGCGGCCCAGCAACGTTAGTGACTCATTCATTTGCCGCACACCGCTGTCCTTTCCGTTAGTCCAGACTTTCGTCGCCATGAACAACCTGTCATTAAGCTTCAACTCAGTCGAAAGATCGCCGACAACTTCTTCCGAGCGCCCGTACATCGGAGAGCTGTCGACCACTGTGCCGCCTTTTGACACGAGTGCTCGCAATACTCCCTTAAGAGGCTCCCTTTCATCAGCCGGCTCGGAAACATCAAACGTCTGCCATGTACCGAGTCCGACCGCCGGAAGCAGCTCACCTGTCGAATGTATGGAGCGCTTCATAATGGGTTCATTGGCGATCATTCTGTGAGGACTAATCATGGAGAAGCCGAGCGCTTGTATCGTCATTAAACAATCACGTCGGTTCATTTTTTTGGAATTTAAAAAGTTTAACCGGTGATTATGCCTTAAAAAAAAAGCTGCCAGACGGCAGCTTTTAACAATTACAAAGGTTTAGACGGCGCCCACATTCGTCGTTCGAGTCCGGAGGGCAGCGGTTCTGTTCTTAGCCTGCTTCCCGATGCCGGTACTGTTATTTCCGAGATCTCTACAAATTCACCGTTGACTATACGGAACGTTTGTGCAATGGCCGGGTTAGCCTCCGACTCATCCCATCGATTGATATTCGCCGTTGTATAAGAAGCCGCGAAAATTTCGCGCTCGGCTTCTGCCTCCAGGGAGCCTGCTACATAGTCAACAAATTGAACCTCGAAATTCATTGGACTTGCCGTTCCCGAGTAATAGATGAAACTCAACCCAAAGGCGGCTTCTGTGATCGCTTCTGATATTACCGTGGGGATAAAGATCAGTTCCTGGCGCGGTGTGGTACGCGGTGTGATGGCTGTGGCGATCACACCATCGAAATCGTCTATGGTCTGACCGGCCCATAGGAACATATCCATGTCCACATCCGTGTGAGCATCGTCCCAAACAAGAGCGATCACCTTGCCATCCTGCTGTTCAACTGTAACAGTCATGGTATTGTTAGTACCCACTTTCACCTCATTGGTTTCGGTAAGCGTTAGTTCAATCGTTTCGTCGTCTTCAAACATGAAGTCTGAATACAACTGGATATCTATGGTGCCAGTGGTTGATCCCGCGGGGATGACAACCTCGCCACTCACGCCGTCCACATAATAGTCATAATACGCAGGAGGAATAGGCTGCGGGTCATAATTGAATGCAAACAAACTGTCGATAGCACTGCCATCCAATGTATAGGCTACAGTAACATCAGATGTAGGCGCGTGATCCAGTTGCACGGTTAGCGAGATCGGTCCTTCTATGCCATCACTTTCATTTACGGTCATAGCCGCCGCGGCAAAAGAAGCGATCAGTTGAGCATCATCGTTAGTGATGGTTATCACGACATCATCGTCGGCAGTCACTTCGATAGCATCGGTGTTTGTATCGAGAATTGATATCTCTATTGTTTCATCATCTTCGAATGCAGCATCTGAGTAAATGTCAAGCTCTATAACGCCGGTGGTCTGTCCACTTTCAATCACTACAACGCCATGGTCACCTGCCACCTCATAGTCGGCGTTTGCTGTCCCGACAACATCCTGATCGCTTGCGGTGCCACCTAACTCGTATTCAATGTTTAGGTCCTGAGAATACGCTTTGTCGAGTACTACCTGCACTTCAATGGTACCATCATCTTCACCAACAGTCATCTCCGTGTCAGCAAATGACAGTTTTGGCTTTGCAGGTGGTTCATCTTCTTTGCACGATGAAATTCCGAAACCCACCGCCAGGATCACGGCGATGGTAACGATGAAGGCAGTATATTTTTTCATGACCGTATTGATTTATATTAATTTAAAGATTTTTTTATCAATAGAACAGTATCATTGACTTGCATTGACAAATACGAAGCTCCATCCTGTACAGGGATTGAAGAATTCGTATACATTGTTGTTCAGCTGGAAGACATAGGTATTGTCACCTTGTGTAAGCGCGTCGAGATAGATATTCACATTTTGGATGTTGGCATCCGTCTGCTTATTACCGAAGATTGAAATTTCGGGTTCGAAATTGAAGGTAATTTTATTGTCACTGAGTATCGGAGTGAATTCTCTTAACGCAAAAGTGATGGTGCCGTCGACGTTCCGGATGACGAAGCCAATACCATATAACAAGTTTCCTCCACCGAGATCATAAGCATAATAGAGGTGCATCTCGAGGGCTCCTGCGATGTCAGTTTGGATCTGCTCGGTAACTGACTCGCCATTGTTGAAGATGTAGAAAAGGGGGCTGAAATAAAAATCAGACAACTCCGCAAAAGATTTCCCACTCACGTCTATGAGACTTGTTTCCAGAACGATCGGTTCTGCTGTGGAAGTGACGCCCGAAAACGTGTGAATAGTGATCGGGCTGGCGCACACATTAATGGATGATTCCCCGATATCATTCAGCTTGATGCTCCGGATGTTGACGTTATTGCCGAGCACCGTGCCCTGGAAAGGTTCATCAAGTATGATAGAATCTCCCTCTATGAGATACCCCGTCGTGTGACCGATGTTCTGGACATTGTTTGTATTACTATTCTGAGACGCTGATGTAATCGTCACCATTCTTCGAAGCTCATCCAGCGAAAGGTATAATGCAAGATCCCGGTTGGAATAAGTAAGTTTTAACGAGGAGGTGAATTTGTCGAGGTCACCGGAAAGCGTATTGAGATTTCTGGCAAGATTCACCCCGAGCAGATTTGCGTCAGTGGCTGAAGCTTCCTCGAACAAGATGATATCCGGCGTGGAAAGATCTGTCTTACTTTGGAATACAAGCGCGTTGTCGGGCGTTTTATTGACATAGTTAAATTCATATTCGGCACCGAAGGTGGCCTGGTCCTGTTCAAACAGAAAGCTGAAGAATGAATAATTCTCAAGGATGAGTTCAAGGCCGAGTGAATTGTCAATTCTGTACGAGACCGTATCTTCAAAGTACTCGCCGTTCTCTGCGCCGAGGTCAGTCTTGATGATCACTTTATTATTCTCCTGAAAATCCATCAACACATAATATGTTCCCGCTCCTTCCTGTGGCCGATAGGTGACAATCCACCCGTTTGCCGGAGCCACGAGATCCTGCTTGAGATCCGCGATGGCCTGCGCTGCCCTCTCATCCGCCGTCTTTTCAAATACATTTATATCATCATCTTTACAGGAGACGAGCGCCAGGAGCATGACCGCGAGGATATAGACTATCTGTTTCATTACTGTAATTTAGCCTGAATGATGGCCCTCACTTCTAAAAGATCCACGCCCGTATGTTGTTCATAATGTTCGAGCACCGCACTGTACTTCCTTCGCAGTTTTGCACGCCCCTCGTTCCTTGCAACACACTCAGCGGTAACACAACCTGTTTCGTCTTCAAGAAATCGTGTGTAAAAGTCTGGCCGGAATAAAAGGTGTGCGACAACCTCGGCAAAGTCTTCATTGAAAGTGCTCGTACCATATGGGGATACGAATCCGCGCTCCAGCGCTTCCTCGTCTGAAAGATTATACCATGACCCGAGAGACGTATAGCCCTGCGGTGAGATCTCCTGCCATGCAGGCGGCAGATTGTAACGCTGATGCATGATATGCGCAAACTCGTGATAGATCGTCCCCAGTTGTCTGAACACCCAGTCCTGATTTTCCGGATCGACAAAATTGACTTCCGTTAAGGTGATCCGCGCCCCGGCATCTGCCGTGCCAAGTGTCACGGTCCCGTCCGCATTGTACATCGTCGAGCCGATAAGAACAATTTCAGCTGGTACGTGAGACTTAAAAAAACGGGCGCCGTTTGCCACGTCAACGAAGGGTTCAATCCATAGCTCAGTCAAAAAATCAAGCATTGGTTGAACCTTGTCCAGTTTGGGAGGAGTTACGCGTTTATTCGCATCGACATAGCGATCGACATATCGATAACGGACGGCAATTCCGTATGCTTCGCCAAAATTCTCCCGGATATATACGTCCAGCGGGTCGGTCGACCATTCCTCAGACCTCACTGGCGCCGTTACCTGTTCATCCGGATAACAAGCTGTTATAACCGTAAGCGCACCAAGTAAAATGAATATGAAAGTCCTTTTCATAACCAGGATTTGAAACATTATCGGGGATTTGGTTCCAGACCGCCTACATCAATAGCGGCCTGTGGTATTTGTAAAACTTTTCGATTGTCTTCTTCATCCAGTGTGATCATGCCACCATCCTGGAGCATGTGAGTGACCGGAATATCGAGGCGTTTGATGTCGAACCAACGCATCCCTTCATGGATGAACTCTTTTTGGCGTTCCTCGAGCAGGTAAACAAAAGCGTTAAGCTGATCATTGGTCGAACCATAATAGGATCGAAGTGCCTGTTTTAACTGGGCGGGAGTTATCGTCGGAATCTCTCGGTAACGTCTGCTCGCCAGCACAAGCAGGTCGGCGAGAGCAGCGTCGACATTATTTTGCGCTATGTAACATTCTGCACGGTTCAGCAACACCTCTTCACCTCGGAATGCAAGAAAGATTGTGTAGTTAAATCCCACGTTTGAAGTGATGCTTGTGCGCTCAAATAGAAACTCAAACTTCGTCGCCGAAAGTCCATTCTCGCCCGCCACCCACGCAGGATCCTGCCGTTCGTCCGTCAGGCCATATGGGTTGATCTCAAACAATTGCGAATAAAGAGGACGTGTTGGCCAATGCCCCAGGTTCGGCAAATGAAAATTTGAGATCTGTCGCATAAGCAGGAGGTTGCTGTCATCATTCGGTGAGTGATACAATCGTACATAGTCGTCTGTATTGATGCGTTCCTCAAGAAGGGCAGGGATGTTCTTTACGTAAAGGCTTGGATTCGCGCCCAGCAATTGATTGCTGTATTTCACGCAATCATTTAAGTCACCCTTAAAGAGATAAAACCGCGATGCGAAAGCAAGGGCTGCGTTGCGTGTAAAATGATATTTGCCTGAATTCGCGTAATAGCTATCATCCACCAGGTCTAACCCCTCGAGCAGATCATCTTCTATAAAGTCATAAACTTCCTCAACAGTATTGCGCGTATATTTCTTGATAAAGACTGTCTCAGGCTCCAGCACATACGGGATTCCCGGATCCGTGTCTGCAGTTGCTCCGTCATAGTGTTCAGCAAAGAGATTGACGAGCATGAAGTGTCCATAAGCGCGTGTGAGTAATGCCTCACCCTTGACAGCCTGCTTGTGCGCCCGGTCTCCATCCATGTTATCTATTACGGCGAGAACTTCGTTGGAGTGCGCTATAGCATCGTACGTCGATGTCCAGAACTGACTGGGTGTATCCTGATCAATGCCTGTGAACTCCGACCACGTATATGCCTGATCATGCTCGGGAAGTTTTGTCGTTCCAAAAGTGTAGCTGACGTTGTCACTCATCCATTCAGTAAAAGTGTAGGCGGCATTCGAGTAAGCATTGGTCAGCAATTGTGCCGCCTTGTCTGGATTATTTAACTCTACGCGGTTATCCGGATTTTCTTCCAGGAACCGGTCGCAGCTCCCCAGCACAAGGAGACTGAACAACAAGAAACTGTATTTTGTGAAATGACTTCTCATTCGCTAATTTTCTAAAATCCTATTGTAATTGACGTTGTGATCAGCCTTGGTTGAGGCAGCGCTACTCCTCCGGTAGAAAAGAACTCCGGGTCCTGTCCATTCAGCGCCGGGTCAGAATACAAGAGCAACATGTTTTGTGCTTCTACTGACACAGAGGCAGTGTTGGCACCGATCCTTCTTGCCAGATTTCCCGGAAGAGAATAGCCCAGGCGCACGGATTTCAGCCGCAAATAGCTCCCATCAGCAACACGTACGGTGCTGTTGTTGTATAGATCATAGGCCGAGAGGTAATCCGTGAAGCCACCTTCAAGAGTTTCTTTGTCGAGGATGACCGGTACGTCCGTAAACTCCTCATCGCCGGGTACCATCCAGCGGTTCACGAAACTTCTCGGCATCGAGCTGAAATCTGTATACCGTGGACTGAACGCATCATCAAGACGGATCTTGTAATCAAACTTGAAGGAAAGAAAGACGTTAAGGGAGAAATTCTTGTAATTGAAAATATTACTGAGTCCGCCTGCTCCCCGTGGCTCTGCGGATCCTTCGAACTTGAGGATACTGCGTAGATTCTCACGGTCCTGGAGGTCATAGTTGTACACAACTTCGCCGGTGTCATCATAATAAGTAGGTATCCCACGTGAGTCGAGGCCGGCAAACTTCGTTGAAAACAATCCGCGTCTTGGTCCTCCGATCACGGCAGCTCCGCCCTGAACGACAGCGTCTGCAATACGCGGGTTGAAATCGAGCCGGGTTATCCTGTCGCGTGCATACCCTACGTTAAAGTTCGTCATCCAGGTAAAATCATTGATGGTCAGGTTGACCGTATTGATGGCAACTTCAAATCCTTCTGACGCCATATCAGCATAGTTGCCCCACTTAAAGGCGTTGCCACCGACTCCGCTTGTTTGAATCTGTCCAATGAGGTCAAAAGAATTCCTCTTGTAAAAATCGGCCGTTCCTGTAACACGGTTGTTATACGCACCAAAGTCGAAACCTACATTTAATTCATTGAGCTTTTCCCATGTCAGATCAGAATTTTCCAGGTCCTGAATAAACAGATATGTCTCCACGTCGGTTGGTCGCAACGTTACGGCTGAGCGCAGGTTCAGCAGGGCGCTGGTGTTTGGCCCGAGGTTGGCTGAAAGTCCATACGTTGCTCGAAGCTTCAGATAATTGATCCAGGGCACCTGGAAAAATGATTCGCGGTCCACGTTCCAGGCCCCGCTGACATTCCAGGTAGGCAAGTATCGGGCATTTTTACTCTTACCCAGGCGGTTGGAGCCATCATACCGTACGGTGCCGTTAAAAATGTATTTCTCATTGAACGAATAGGCGCCATTGAGGAAAAAACCTGCAAAGCGCTCGCGGTCGACGCTGATCTCATACGTTTGAATACCTTGCTGATTAAGGAACTCAATCATCAAAGGATCGGTATTGACGATGCCACCATTTTCGTAAACAACTCCGATACCATCAACCCTTCTCGCCATGCGATCAGTGTATTTTACTTCCTGACCCGCCATGACGCTTATGTTGTGCACATTGTTGAATGTCGATGACCAGTCGACACTGTTCCGGATATAAAAGTTTTTGAGCTCGTCCTCATTAACGTTGTTGAAGCCGCCTTCCGGCAGCACAACTTTGGGCAGGGCTCCGGGATCATTGGGATCGGTAAAAAGGAGTTGGTTTGCTTCCTGGATATATTGTGTATCATCCGCGCGATATGCTTCCGCCTGATTTGAGTGCTCATGGATGACATGTTCGCGCTGTGTTGTTGCATATCTTCCCTGCAGCGTGCTGCGGAAGGTGAGGTTGTCCGTCAGATCATAGTTGATATCCGCTTGTGTTGCAATGTCTGCAACGTTGATGTTGATGTAGTTCAATTCCACTTCACGAAGGATGTTGAAGGGAGCATAGTTGCGCCGGAAGTATTCAAGCTCACCGTTATCATCATAGGGTCTGATCGAGCGACTGGTATTCAGCGCATAGCTCAACGGGTTGATGTCAAAGTCTCTCCTGTACCTTCCGGTGATGGGATCAAAATCCCGGTTCTGAGTGCCGGGTACTTTTTGCAACCGGTAGTTCGCGGTGAGTTTGAGGTCCATTGAGAACCTGTTCGTGAACTGAAAACTATTCTTTGCCGTGCCCGAGTAACGCTTGACGTTATCGGCAATGGTCTGACCGTTGTCGTTGAGAAAACTCAAGGAATAATAGCTGTTATGCTTTTCTGTGCCCGAAGTAAGGCTGATCGAGTGCTGTTGTTGTAGTGAGTAGTCGCGAAAAAGCACGTCGAACCAGTCGGTATTGGCGGTTTCATAGATGTTGAGAAACTCCTCGTTCGGGGTGTAGTTGGGTCCCCATGATATTTGTTTTTCGTTGAGGAGGTTGAACATCTTGCCCATGGGACCATAATTTTGGGCTTTCACGGATGTGGTGATATCGATGAGCCCTTTCTCATACATTTCACGATATACCGACATCTCATCCACCGAATTCATGATATCGAACTGCGAATACGAAGGCCTGAGATGGATGGAAAAGTTGCCGGAATAATTAACGCGGGTCTGGCCGCTTTTTCCGCGCTTGGTAGTTATAACAATGACACCGCTTTTCGCGCGCGTGCCGTACAGAGCGGTTGCTGACGCGTCCTTCAAAACCTGGAAGGACTCAATGTCATCGGGATTTATCCCTGCGATGGATGACGCTGTAAGAGTGTTCGCGTTGCCTGTGATAATATCATCAGCACTCACGTTATTGAGGTCTTCCAGGATAACGCCATCAACTACGAACAGCGGCTGATTGTCGCCATTGATAGATGTGTTTCCGCGTATGCGGATCTTCGGGCTGGTGCCGAACGTGCCTGAAACGTTATCAACTGTGACGCCCGCAACACGGCCTTCCAGCATCTGCGTGGCGTCGGTCATACCAGTGATCTTCGCCTCGCTCATCTTCACGTTTGCGGCCGAGCCTGTAAACAGTTTTCGCTGCACTTCCTGGAATCCCGTGATCACCACTTCCCCGAGCTCAGTGGACACTTCTTCGAGCTGCACGTTGATGACCTGCCGCTGACCGACTATTTGTCGTTCGACATTGTATCCAACGAAGGTGAACAAAAGTGTATCGGCGGGGCTGGCTGATATACTGTAATCGCCATTCATATCCGTGACCGTAGCCCGGACTGAGTTATTGATCCTCACACTTACCCCCGGTAGTTGGTCGCCGTTTGACGTTGCTGTCACTTTTCCGGTAATGGTCACTTCCTGACCCCGGGTTTGCACGAAAATGCCAAACACCAATACTATTGGAACTAAAAATTTCATCATGCGTCAGCTTAGTCCGTTAGAAAAGGCTCTTCTTTGCAAATAGCAATCGGATGTTTTCAGAAACGAAAATCGAAAAGAATCAAACATATCTTTTGTGAAAAAAATAAACAATTGATCAAGAATCCAAAGGGTGGGGAGGAATTATAAAGTTCGCAAAAATTCTTTATTTACCCTAATTCGGGAACAATAACAGCCTAAGGCGCAGGGATATTTTACCGCTCATTCAAATTAATTCAGCCCATCAGAAGAGCCAAAGCGTGTTACGCGACGGATACGTTCCTGTTTAAAGGCTAGGCGCATAGATCTGAAATGAAAAAAGCCCTGAAAATCATGTTTTCAGGGCTTTATTGTCCTATATAATGTGGTTATGCCAACTCACGGAGATCAACAGGAACCACCCGCGAGATGCCTTTCTCCACCATAGTTATACCGTAGATAACATCCGTGGAGGACATCGTGCGCTTGTTGTGGGTCACAATCACAAACTGACTGTCCTTGCTGAAGTTCCGGATGATGTTGTTGAACTTGTCAATGTTCGCATCGTCAAGAGGAGCATCAACCTCATCAAAAATACAGAAAGGCGCGGGCTTCAGAAGATACATGCTGAATAACAACGCCGTGGCTGTCAGGGTTTTTTCGCCACCAGACAGCTGATTGATGGTCAGCGGTCGCTTACCCTTTGGCTTCGCGATGATCTCGATCTCAGAATCCAGCGGTTTCGTGGGATCAACAAGCCGGAGGTCGCATTCATCTCCCTCGGTAAACAACGATCGGAACACGCGTATGAAGTGGTCCTTGATCTTGTTGAACGAGTCCATAAAGGTTTCGCTTGCCACGCCTTCAATCTCGTTGATAGTATTAAACAGCGATTCTTTCGCCTTCAACAGATCATCTTTTTGCGCGTTAATGAAATCGTTTCGCTGCTTGATCTCGGTGTAAGCCTCCATCGCCATCGGGTTGATCGGGCCCATGTTGTCAAGGCGCTCGCGGATCTTGTTCACTTCCTGCCGGACCTTTTCTTCGTCGGTGTGGAGAAGTGCCTCACTTTCCTCCGGAGCTGCCTGGCCCGTAACTTCATCAAGGTCCACATTGAACTCGACAGACAAACGCTCTTTCACTGAATTCAGCTGGAGCTTGCTTTCGTTTAATGAGTTCTGCAACTCCATCAACAACGTGTCAAGATTCTGCCGCTTGTGCTGTATTTCGCGAAGCTCCTTTTCGATCACGTCAATGTTACCGCGCGATTCGTAATATTCTTTCTCGGCTTCGCTCAGCCCTTTCTCCATCTCCTCTTTTTCGCCGTACATGCCGAGGAGTTCATCATCATTTGTCTGAGTGGAATCAGCAATCTTCTGGATCTCCTGCTCATTCTTCTTGAGCTCGTCAGAATTCACCTGAATGCGGTGACCGCTTTGATCCATCGACTCCTGCTTGAACCTGATCTCCTGGTCAATGCTTTTTACGCGGTTCTCCTGTTGATGGAAGAAGATGTTTTGTTCATTAAACGCAGCCGATTTCTGACTCAGAAGCTCGCTGTGTGACGCCAGGTCTTCTCCCATTAATGAAAGCTTGCTTTCCTGTTCTGCGAGTTCATGCTTGGCCTTTTGCGCGCGAGGTCTGAGCTCGTCAAGTTCGCGCAACAGGGTGTCAATCTTTTCCAGCATGTCCTCCCGTCTGAGGTCTGCGCTGCTCAGCATGTTCGCAAACTGCTCTCGTTTGGTTCGAACCGAAACATATTCTTCGTTCACCTGCCGGATGCTGTGCTGCAGATTTTCAATTTCATGCCGCAACTTGTTGTTGCGCAGCTTTTCGAAATCACGCTGTTTTTCAACCAGGCTGGATCTGATCTCATCAAGTTTGGTGGTGAGCTCCTTGATCTCTTTCTCGAGCTTTTCCAGATTTTTGGCTCGCCCGATCTTCTTTCCTTCAAACAAGCCTACCGATCCTCCGGAAACGCTAAAGCGGCGACGGGTCAGCTTCCCGCTTTTTGTGATGAATGTATTCTCATCGCTCGCAGGAATATTTTTTACATCGCCTTCATAGATGTAAACCCTGTCGAGTATGTAGGACATAAGCTTCCTGTACTTGGGATCGAACTCAATGATCTGCGTAGCAGGGAAAGCGTTTGAGTAAATGCGCGTCGACGACGACTCAAATTTTTCAAAAGCATCTAGTATAAAGAAATGCGCCTTGCCTTTTGAAGCATCACTGAGGATGTTGATGGCTTCATATGCTTCCGATTCGTGCTCGACTATGTAATAGTTGAGGTAAGGCTCAAGATAGTTTTCTATCGCTACCCGATATTCCTCCGAAGTAGTGAGTATGTCCGACAGGAGGGGGGCATTTTTCGCGATCTTTTTCTTCAGGAACTTGATAGCCTCTGGAAAGCCCTCGAGATTCTCAACCAGCGACTTTGTGAGGTTGTATTCATTCTGACGGGCATCAAGCTTCCGGTTGGTGACATTCATTTCCTCGCGGATCATGTCGATGGTTTTCTCCAGATGAGCGGTGCGTTCCTGCACATTCTCCTCTTCCTTCTTGAGTGTGTCGAGCTCGTCCGTTTTCACCCGGATGTCGTCCTGAAGCACAACAAGCTTCTTTTCGAATTCCTGAAGGCTTGCGCTCTGCTGGGAAGTATCGGTCGCAGTGCGTTCCAGCTCCTGTTTAAGGGATGAAACCTGAATTTCGCGAATCTCAACGTCCTTATTTACCTTGAATGTTTCCTCCTGGCGCTCACGCTGCACCTGGCGGATGGCATCTGACTGCGCCTGAAGGGACGACGTCTTCTGCTTTTGCTCATCGTATTCGCCCTTGAGGTGTTCAAGCTTCTGATTGATATCCCGCAGGATCTGCTCGGCAGCAGCCTTTTCGTTCTCAAGGCTCTGGATGCTGAAACGCGCGCGCTCATTACTCTTGCGGTCTTGCTCTATCTGCTCGCGCAGGCCATTAGCCCGATCGTTGAGATACTTCAGCCTTTCGTTCTTGATCTGCTTCTCGCTTTCGTAATGGCGGATCTTCGAGACAAATTCGTTGATTGCTTTCTGACGTGATGAAAGCGTCTTTTCTTTCAGGATCAATTCAGCTTTCGCCTTCTCAATAGCTGCTTCCTTCTCGGCTATATCTGAAGTCAGCGCTACCTTGCGATCATTCTCTGCCGCGATCTGTCCGGTGATGTTGTTAAACTTCTCTTTTTGTTTGTTGACCACAACCTTCGCCAGGTGAATACTCTTCTGTTTGTATTCTTCCTTTATGCGATAATAGTTTTCCGTTTGCTTCGCCTGTTTTTCAAGGCTCTTCATATTTTTCTCGATTTCAAACAGAAGGTCCTCTACGCGTTCCAGGTCGGCGTCCGTATCTTCAAGCTTCTTGAGAGTCTCCTTTTTCCGCTTTTTGAATTTGGAAATACCCGCAGCTTCTTCAAAGAGCGTTCTGCGACTGTTGTCCTTGTCGTTCAGCAGATCGTCAACCATTCCCAGCTCGATGATAGCATAGCTGTTCGACGCAACCCCGGTATCCAAAAAGAGGTTGGTGATGTCCTTTAGCCTGCACGTTACGCCATTGAGAAGATACTCGCTTTCGCCGGAGCGGTAGAGCCGGCGCGTAATGGTGATCTGCGAATATTCGGTAGGCAAGATGTTCTTGGTGTTGTTGATGGTGAGAGATACCTCTGCCATCTGCTGCGGCGATCGCTGACTTGTTCCGTTGAAAATGACGTTTTCCATTTTCTCCGAACGCAGCGCACTTGTCTTTTGCTCTCCCAAGACCCAGCGGATCGAGTCAACGACATTTGACTTTCCACATCCGTTGGGACCAACAATCCCGGTAATACCTTCGTCAAAATTAATTACGATCTTGTCGGCAAAACTCTTGAAGCCTTTAATCTCCAGTTTCGCTAATTGCATGCTGTAGTGGTTGTAGTGGTTGAAAAAATGCCCTCAAGTATGATGCGAGCAGTTATAGAGATTGCCAGCACTGCGTACTTTTTGGTAGGAAGCAAAGATAAGGGACTGCCATCTGCAATTCAAAATAAAAAAATAGGCAGTGGGAAATGAATGTCGAAAGGGATAGAAATCAGCACTATAGGCTTTCTGATTTATTTTAGTAGATTTGTCTGATGGATGCTCAGTTCTGGATATCTATAGTCATAGTAGCCATATATTTTTTGAGCAGATTGCTTAAAAAACCGGAGCAGACAACGGGGGAAGCACCTGAGAGCCAACGCCCTGATAAAAAACGTCCCTCGCAAGTTCCTCAGCCATCAACTGAGACGCGGAGACAACTCACCTTCGAGGAGTTGTTACGTGAAATAACGGAGGGAAAACAGGCACAGAAACAACAAAGGGCTCCAGAACCTGCCCCGGCATACGAAACGTATGAGAAGGATCCCGGTGAAGAAGCCCGCAGTCTCGAACGAGTCGATTTTGATGAGGCGAAGAATGCGAACAGGTGGAAGCCGTATGAGCAGATCCCTGCCCGTTCATTTGAACGCAAATCTCTTGAGGAAACGCTACGATTGGAAGACACGGTCGTCAATTTCGGTAAGTTCGAAGCGTTCGAGAACAAGCATCGCGCAAGATTACTCGACGACTATATCAAAATACTACGGAATCGCGCAACGCTGAGACAGGCTGTGGTGATGAGCGAGATTCTTAAGAGGAAGTTTTAGCAACGCACAAAACTTATTTTTTTAACTAAACATTACCTGCATAGGGTAATCGATTTTTTAGGCGGGCAGTACAATAGCGTAATCCAGACCTTTATTTGTGGCCCCTTGGGTTACTATGCCTTTTTGAGAGTTATTTAGAAGGTATACCGATTTTGGTATTTGATATAGTTTACCTGTACCTGTATGGAAGTTAGGTGTAGTCCCTACAACTCACTGCTGTTTCTCGGCACAGCTGTGCTATTGATTTTTTGCAGCCAACTTGCCTCTGCTCAATGCAAGGCTGATTTCACCTATCAAGCACTTTCATCAGAAAAAGGTTTGCATTCCGGCAAGATCGAGGTATCCGTTAGCAATCCAGCTCCCGGAACGTACAATTTCAAAGTTTTCGAAATGAATGGCACTATCAGAATGGTGGAGTCTAAGAAGACGTCGTCACCTGACAAAGTCACATTCGAAGGTCTGAAACCCGCGACATACTTTATTAAGGTCGAATGGGGCGACACATGTTCGAAAACTTTAGGAGGGTTCGATGGGATCATTGTAACTGAGAAAGACCAGGGAAGATGAACCGATTAGTCAACAGGATCCTGATTGTTTCAATCTTGTCGGCCGTCTC
>Ga0307416_100001055_pt1 | contig 14682 bp, 12 predicted proteins | sample DK1Cmetagenome_2_FD_203821 | JGI IMG/M metagenome (GOLD analysis project Ga0307416, IMG submission 203821) | Maize rhizosphere microbial communities from greenhouse at UC Davis, California, United States - DK15-C-3 | ecosystem: Host-associated > Plants > Roots > Rhizosphere > Soil | place...
CTCCGGCGGCTCGAGTGCGCTGGTCATCTGCTGAGCGAGCGAGTCGCACGTGCCAATCAGCTGTTAGAGATGATGGGCAGCCCGGAGCGTGCGTCACTGGACGACCACCAGACGCTCCTCCAGCGTTTGGCACCCAGGCTGCTGCCTATTGCCGCCGACACCGGTCTGCTGGTTCATCGCGCGGTACGTGAAAGACGTCGTGTGCTCCTGGAAGGAGCTCAGGGTGCATTGCTCGACGTGGATCACGGGACCTATCCCTACGTCACCTCATCGAACACCACCGCCGGCGGTGCCGCCGTTGGTGCCGGCATCGGTCCCACCGCTATCCACGGAGTGCTCGGTGTGGTGAAGGCCTATACCACGCGGGTAGGGAACGGTCCCTTGCCTACCGAAGCGGAGAGCCCCCACGAGGAGCGTCTTCGCCAGCTCGGCGGCGAATTCGGTGCGGTGACCGGGAGGCCTCGTCGCTGCGGGTGGTTCGACGCTACCGTGGTGCGCTATGCAGCCCGTGTGAACGGCTTGACTGGCTTGGCGGTCACCAAGCTGGACGTACTCGACTCATTTACCGAGATCCCGGTGGGGATCGCATATCGGCTCGATGGTCAAAGCTGCGAGGAGATGCCGAGCGAGGTGGATGCGCTGGGGCGGGTGGAGCCGGTCTATGAGGTGCACCAGGGCTGGCAGCAGTCCACTGCGGCAGCTCGCCGGCTGTCCGACCTTCCCACCGGCGCCCGCAGGTATCTCGACCGGCTGGAGGCCTTGTCGGGCGTGCCGGTTCGATATGTCAGCGTAGGGACCCGGCGCGACCAGATCATCGAAGTCTGAGAGAGTGAACGGTGAACAGTAACCGTGAAGTGGAAGAGACTGATCTCCTGGTGATTGGAGCGGGACCCTGCGGACTGGCGGTCGGCATCGCCGCCGAGCAGGCCGGAATCCCCTGTGTGCTGCTGGACCGTTTGACGGTCGTTTCAACGATCGAACGCTACCCGCTCGCGATGACGTTCTTTTCGACTCCAGAGCGCATCGAGATCGGCGACGTGCCATTCATTGCCAGCCACGAGAAGCCTACCCGGCAGGACGGCCTCATCTATTACCGGCGGGTCGCGGAACACTATGGCCTGGGCATCCGCCCTGGAGAAGAAGCGGTGGACGTGAGCCGCCGTTCCGACGGGTCGTATCAGGTTGAGGTCGCACGGCGGCACGACTCGAAGCTGTACCATGCCGGCGCCGTTGTGTTCGCCACCGGATACTATGACAACCCCAATTACCTGCGGGTGCCCGGCGAGGATCTTCCGCATGTCACTCACTACTTCGTCGAGGGACATCCCTATTGGCATCAGCGGGTAGTCGTGATCGGCGCCGGCAACAGCAGCGTGGATGCCGCGCTCGAGTGCTGGCGTGCCGGAGCAACTGTGACGCTGGTGCACTTCGGTGAAGGTTTCGACCGTACCGTCAAGGCGTGGGTGTTACCCGACATCCTCAACCGGGTGAAAGAAGGGAGTATTGGGGTGCGCTGGCGATGCCGGGTGCGGGCCATCACCCCTACGCATGTGGAGCTTGTCTCGGATACGGATGGGGGAACCGAATTGCTGCCCACCGACGCAGTGCTGGCCATGACCGGATACCACGCGGATACCACAATGTTGCAGCGGCTGGGTGTTGCCGTGGATTCGGTGAGCGGAGTGCCGGCGCATGACGAAGCTACCATGGCGACGAACCTTCCGGGCTGCTATCTGGCAGGGGTCATTGCGAGTGGTAACGATGCCAACCGGCTGTTTATCGAAAATGCTCGCGGACATGGCGAGCTGATCGTACGACACCTTCTGCAGGCACGGGCCGGCCTCAGGCCGGCATCTTCGTCACCCGTTGGTCCCAGTGTCGCATCATCCCGATGAAGGCTTGCGCGATGGCCGGATCGAACTCGACTCCTGCCCGATCCCGGATGTAGGCCAGGGCGCGTTCGGATTCCCAGGCTTCGCGGTACGGCCGATTCGTTCTCAGGGCATCGTAGACGTCGCAGACGTGCACCAGCATGCTGGCGTACTGAGCGCCCCGGGCATCCTGCAGGGCGGGGTACCCACCACCGTCGAGCATGACGTGGTGCTCGTAGGCGACCACGGCCGCCAGCTCCATCGGCTCGGCGCTGGCGAGAAGCATCCGGGCTCCCACGATGGGATGCTCCCGGATGACGAGCCGCTCGGAATCCGTGAGCTTGCCGGGCTTGACGAGGATTTCCCTTGGAATGCAGGTCTTGCCCAGGTCGTGCAGCAAGCCTGCTACGCCGAGCGCCCTGACAGTGGCACCACCCAGCTCCAGATACTCACCGAGCGCCATCGCCAGCACTGACACGTTCATGGAATGCGTGGTGGTGTACTGGTCGAACTCCTTGAGCTGCAGCAGCGGGAGCACCATGGCCTGCTCCGCATGCATCGCGATCGACAGGGAACGGACGACTGCGTCGGCCTCGACCATGGGGATTCTGGAACCTCTCTGAATCTCCTGGTGCACCCATTCCATCGCTTCACGTTCCTCGTGAAGCGAATACATGAGTGTCGCCACACGAGCCGGCTCCGCCCGAGGCGTCTCGCCTTCCTTCAGTGCCACCTGGCCGAACCGAATAGAAGACTCACCCATCTGCCAGAGGTCAGCCGTGGCCGCCGGCCGAATGCCGAGACACACGGCGATGTGGGACAAGAACTTTCCAAAAACCTCAGCCTCGATGCGGGCGAGAAACTCCATCCGCTCGATACCTGCTGTCGTCAAACGGCTGCTCCACTCCCAGCCCTCCAGCTCCTGTACCACTTCGGCACCAAACAGGACCTCCCCCGCGAGGAAGGTGAACTGCAGTTTCGGCTCCGGCTCTTGCAGCTCGCGCAGACGTTCCAGCGCTGAATTGACGACACGGGTGGTGGCAGGATGGTCGTCGCCATACAAGCTCATGGTCGCCAGTGCCTGCGACAGCGTGGTGAGGAACTTGACCGGATCGTTCATGCGGCCGCCGTTGCAGCGGCGCGAATCTCGGGATCCGAGTGCCGCATGGCGTGGGCAAGAACCTCCGACGCACGGGGATCGTCCTTCCAGTACACCGCGAGGGCAGACAGTGCAGCCAGCAGCTCCGGGGACTTGGGTGGTAGCCGGCGGCCGAACCACCTCCTCCGCTGCCTGGCGTATGCCAACAACACCTTGAGCGCTTCGGGGCTGCGGCTTCGGGACAGGATGCGCAGGGAAGTCATTCTCACGTCCTGCGGCCGGCCGGGATCCACGGCGATCGTTGCGACCAGCGGAATTGCTTCGTGAGGACACGATTCGAGGGCCGCGTTCAGCGCCAGAAAAACGACACCGTGATCGGAGTCCCGAAGGCCCAGCAGCGCGCCTTCTACCATGTGGGCGGATGACTCGAGCAAGAGCTTGATGCCTTCCCGGCGGATCCGCGGGTCGAGATGTGCGGCATAGCTCAGGGGCGAGAAGCCCTGAGGCCAGCTGCCCAGCCGGCCGATCAGCACCAGTATGTTGCGCTGCAGGTGCCAGGGTGCGTGGGGAAGCCTGGCGACCGCCACATCCCCCATCTGGGATCCGAGGGCGAGCAGCTGTTTCATCAGGGAGGCGCGAGTGGAACGGTCGTCGGTGCGGCCGAGGTGATCGAGCAGCGCGTCCACGGCCTTGAGGCCGAGGCGGCTCACCAGGATCGCGACGGCATCGGCGTCAGGCGGCGATATGGCGAGCTCGGCATCCAGACGATCGGGAGTTGCCACGAAGCGCCAGAGTGCCTCTGTGGCCTCGGTCCGCGGCGCCGCGTCGAGCAAGCGGGCGACACGCACGAGCTCTCGGCGGTTCAGCATGGCCTCCGCGGCAGCGTACACCGACGGTCCCACACAATCCAGCTCCAACGCCATTCTGACGATGATCTCGGGCTCGCATCCACCCTGGCTGTCCGCGGTCAAGTCCTCAGGGGCATCGCGCACCATGCCTTCGAGCACGGCTGTGTACTGCTCCGGGTTCGGATCTTCCAGCTTCCAGTCGCCGATCAACCGGGCCACGTTGTTGCGCAGCGCTCCCTCAGCTTCAGCCCGGATGTTCACCGGCCCGCCCTGCGCGTGGTGGGCGAGCTTGTGCAGTAGATTGAGCAGGTTATGTGAGATGGTCTGATGGGACGCCTTGGCAGCCGCTTCGAGCACCTCCATCACGGCATCCGCGGCGAGAACCTGAGACGCGTTGAGGACGAACTGCCTGCGCTCGTCCTGACTGGCTCCTGTCTCCAGCAGACGTCGAAGCGTATCGGGATTGAGTGCCTGGATCAGGCCGGACAGCCGTTGGCTCAGTTGGTCGTCCACCGCCCCTTTGCGGCCTGACATCTCCTCGGCAACCCTCGACAAGTAGCCGAGGACCACGCGATCGTAGGCCACCTCTCCGGATTTGCGATGGATGGCCTGGGCGACCACGAGGGGATCGGCAACGGTCTCCGCCGGCGGAACCGCACCGTCACTCGAAAGTGCCAGCTGGGCGAGCTCCACCCACGCGTCCCTGCCACTCAGGGGCTTGGCGGTGCCGCGAACATCCGGATTCTGGAGCGTGAGCCGGTCGTAGCCCACGGGGCGCAGCTGGATGTGATTCCAGGGGCCTACCCGGTCGAGCCGCTTGCCGAGCGGGCCATCACCACGTTGAGCGTCGGCGCTCAGTGCCGCCAGAACGTCCTCGATCTCGTCGGCCGTTGCCCCGCGCGTCAGGTGTACCGCCGCGATTCGATGGCGGTGAAGGCGGTGGGCGAGATCGCGAAGCAGGGCGTTCTTCGGGTCGGTGGTGACTCTCTCGATGACCAGGCGATTTCGGGCCACGCCGAGGGTGACTGACTCCCGGTTCCCGAGCAGCGCGTTCAAACGTTGGGCAAAGCGCACGGCGGAGTTTCTGAGTTGCGGATGTGCTGCGGGGTACATCGACCGGTTGTGCAAGACAATCGAAAACTCAACCAGGAAGTCGGCGAGCTCGCGGGAGAGCGACGTTACCCGTTTGGAGTTGTCCATATCCGACGACGACGGCGCTGCCTCGAGGTCGGCAGACTCATGATCGTCCGTTGGGCCGGGCTGTCCGCCCATGGGCAGGCCTCGTCTCTGCTGGATATAGGGTTCGGGACCGCACAAATTGGCAAGTTCCAAGCCGGGGGGAGGTATCGGGATAAGTCATTTCACAGGCATTATTTACCCGGTTATCTCCTGATCCGCGCGAAGGCTTTGTCTCCGCCAACTCGCCTGAAATTGCCGGTTCTGCCGCGCTTCCTTGCCACGGCTGGCCGCCCTATCTTCCCCCGCTGATCTCAGGCCGCCCTTCCTCTTGTGGAACTCCATGGCTGACACCGCCTTGATGGACAAGCTCGTCTCCCTGTGCAAACGCCGCGGATTCGTCTTCCAGTCTTCCGAGATATACGGGGGCTTGGGGTCGGTCTGGGACTATGGCCCGTTGGGGGTGGCACTCAAGAGAAACGTCAAGGACCGCTGGTGGAGCTCGATGGTGCACGCCCGCGATGACATCGAGGGACTGGATGCGGCGATCCTCATGCACCCGAGGGTGTGGGAGGCCTCGGGTCATGTGGCGGGTTTCACGGATCCGCTGGTGGACTGCCGGCAATGCAAAAATCGGTTTCGCGCCGACGACCCACGAATCAAGGGGACGCCGGGCCAACCCGACGCCCAGTGTCCGGTGTGTGGGACCCGCGGCTCGCTGACCGAGCCTCGCATGTTCAACCTGATGTTCAAGACCTTCATGGGACCGGTCGAGGATTCTGCATCCGTGGTGTACCTGCGACCGGAGACGGCCCAGGGCATCTACGTGAACTATCTGAACGTGCTTCAGTCCTCGAGGCAGAAGATCCCGTTCGGAATCGCGCAAATCGGCAAGGCGTTTCGAAACGAGATTACGCCAGGCAACTTCATCTTCAGAACCCGCGAGTTCGAGCAGATGGAGATGCAGTTCTTCGTGCAGCCGGGAACCGATGGAGATTGGTTCGACCGCTGGCGCGAATGGCGCATGGAGTGGCATCGGTCACTGGGTCTCGATCCCGCAAAATTGCAATGGCATCAGCATGCAGGGAGTGAGCTCGCCCACTATGCGAAGGCCGCGTTCGACATCCAGTATCAGTTTCCGTTCGGCTGGCAGGAGATCGAGGGCATCCACAATCGCGGTGACTTCGATCTGGGACGTCACCAGGAGTTTTCGGGGAAGAAGCTCGAGTACTTCGATCAGGCTGAGAATCGGCGATATCTGCCGTACATTGTAGAGACGTCGGCCGGTGCCGACCGGGTTACGCTCACGTTGCTGGTCGATGCGTACCGCGAGGAGCAGGTGGAGGGTGAAACCAGGGTCGTTCTGGGGCTCCACCCAGGTGTCGCGCCCATCAAGGCCGGTGTGTTTCCACTCGTGAAGAAGGACGGCATGCCGGAGCTCGCCACCACCCTCTATCATGAGCTTCGCCGCGAGCTCGCGTGCTTCTACGATGACAGTGGCGCGATCGGACGCCGCTACCGCCGCATGGATGAGGCTGGCACGCCGTTCGGGATCACCGTGGATGGCGAAACCCTAGCTGCCCGCACCGTGACCATTCGCCACCGGGATTCGATGCAACAGGAGCGAGTAGGGCTGGACCGGGTCGAGGGTTATATCAAGGACAAGTTGGGAGCAACCCCTGGCTCCTAGCTGCGAGCTCACAATGCGCCTCGCGGATTTTGAGAACATGGTGCGGCGCCTTTGCGACGAGGTGCCCGCAGATTTCTTCGACGGCATTGCTGAGGTAGTCGTCTCGCCGCGGGTGATCCCGCATCCGGAGCGAGCGGACGTCTTCACGCTCGGAGAGTGCATCCCGCTGCCGGTGCAGGTTGGGAGCGGTGTGGAAGGCTTGCAGAGCCAGGTAGTCATGTATCATGGTTCGTTCGCGGCGCTGGCAGCGCTGGAGCAGGGATTGGACTGGAGACTGGAAGCGTGGGAAACGCTGACACACGAGCTTCGCCACCACCTGGAGTGGAGAGCGCACGCGCCTGATCTCGAGGAGTTTGACTGGGCTGTCGAGCACAACTTCGCGCGCCACGATGGGGAGCCGTTCGATCCCACGTTCTTTCTAAGTGGGGCTTCGGAGGGAAAGGACCGCTACTCGGTCGACGATGATGTATTCATCGATCATATCGTCTCCTCGATACCGCGTTCGATCGACTTCTCCTGGCAGGACCGAGAGTACCACTTAGAGATACCGCAGGACGCCGAGCTGCCCTGCTTCCTGGTGGTCGAAGGCGTCGGTGAGCCACCGGACGGAGAGCTCGTCATCGTGCTCAGGCGGAGACCCGGTGTGCGAGACCTGTTCGGAACGGGCGGAGCGTTTCAGGCCACCGTGCAGGTACCCCGGTAGGCAGGTATCTTCCGGCAGTCGTGGCTGATCAACCAAGGAAGAAGAGATGAGCAGGTTATTACTTGCGGCGGCGGCACTGCTAGCTGGCCCCGCAGCGGCCCAGACAGCAGATCCAGGGTATCGTGTTGGGGTGGTCAGTGAATCCGGTGATGTCGCCACCTGGCTCAGGCCGGTTGGTTCGGGGCTGGCCATAGACCGCGTTGTGCCGCTAGGTATCATGCCCACCAGCATCGACGGTCCTCACAACATCACGGTCTCTCCCGACGGCAAGAATTACTACGTCACCGTGGCGCACGGGACTCCATTCGGGTCGCTGTGGAAGATGTCGGTGGCGGGAGATTCCCTGGTCGGGCGAGCGCAGGTCGAGCTTTTTCCGACCACCATCACCCTTACGCCGGATGGGCAGTTCGCGTTCGTGGCGAACTCGGATTTCCACGGAGATCACCCGCGGGTCAATGTCGTGTCCGTGGTCCACACCCCAACGATGAACAAGATCACCGACATCCCCGCCTGCGACATGCCGCACGGGGTCAAGGTGAATCGGGCCGGGACCCGTATCTATGTGTCGTGCATGCACAGCGACGAGATTCTCGAGCTCGACGTGAGCACCTTCAGAGTTGCACGGCGTCTCAAGACCGGAGAGGGACACGCGACCACAGCCACTGGCCCAGCTCACCACGGACCGGCGGCTCCGCTGGTAGGCGGTGTGGCGAAGGAATGCTCTCCCACCTTCGTCTCCGTTTCGCCCGATGATAAGCGCCTGTATGTGGCTTGCAATTACGGCAATAACCTTCAGGTCTGGGACGCGGAGACCTTTGCCCTGGTGAAGGAGGTCCCCGTCGGGAGAGGCGCCTACAACGCCGAGCCGTCGCCAGACGGCAAATTGATCCTGGTTACCAACAAGAAGGAGCAGAGTGTCAGTCTGGTCGATGCCGCGAGACTCACAGAAGTGGCCCGAATCCCTACCAGCAAGAAGGTAGTGCACGGAATCGCGTACTCTCCTGATGGACGCCTGGCGTATGTCTCCTCAGAATCGGTGGGTGCGGATCCAGGAGCGGTGGACGTGATCGATTTGTCACTCCGGAAGGTGGTGGGAACTGTTTCAGTACCTGGTCAGCCCACCGGCATTGCCATTGCCCGCTCTGTCTCTACCACTGCAGGACGCTAAGCATGGTCTACGAGGCTATCACAACACTGCCCGGCCCGGAGGTTCTCTATCGTGCCAAGCGCTTCTTCGCCGAGCGGGTGCCATTGAACGCGGCTTATCCCGAAAAGGAGGGTCCCGGCTTCGTGACATTTCGGGGTCAGGGTGGAGAGGAGATCGCTCTGGCAGTCTGGGCTGATGCACGGGGAACCCGGGTCCGGGCTTCCACGCTGCTGTTCGATCAGGTTGTCGACCGATTCCTGTCGACGCTGCCACTCCCGGCCGAGCACGTCGCGTGACCGCGCCCATGCCCGTGCGAGTGACGGTAGAGGACGCCTGGGACGAAGTCTTTCTGGAGCTCCCTGACGGAACGCCCCTGTCGGAGCTTAAACGGCAGGCGCTGGAGCTGACCCACATCACCAGGCATCCATCGGAGTACCTGATCAAGTACCGGGGAGCGGCTCTTTCCGACGAATCCAGGTCTCTGGCGCAAGTCGGATTCGTCCCGAATTCTCCGTTGATTATCCTGGCGAAGCGACGTCGGCCGGTCAGATAGCCATCCATGAGCGGCTCTCCGGTTGTAAGCCGCGGGTTGACCCTGGTCGCCATTGGATTTCTGACTTTCGATGGTGCGGCACTGGCGGGCCTAGGTCTCGTGAGCGGGCGCACCATGCTCGTCGCCATGGGGCTCGTCTTCTTTGTCTCCGCTGCGGTGGTGCTGCTGTACTGGCGGTGGCACCGGCGGAGACTTCTGGACATCGCCTCCGAACGAAGCGCCTTGAGCGAGGATGCTCGCGAGATGCAGCGCTTTCTGCGTAAGAAGTAGTCCGTGTAAGCCATGCGGGTACCAGTCTTCACGCATCCCAGCTGTCTCAAACACGATCCCGGATCGGGGCATCCGGAAACGTCGGCCAGACTCGGCACCGTGCTGAGCCGTCTTAGAACCGAGCCCGCCGTCACGCTCCAGGAAGCGGCTGCAGCCACGCGTGAGTCGCTGACCGCCGTTCATCCCGAGTCGTATCTCGCAACTGTCCAGGCGATGAGCGAGCAAGGTGGAGGCGCCCTGTTTCTGGATACGGTTCTGAGCCGCGACAGTTGGGATGCGGCCCTCGGGGGTGCTGGAGCTGCGCTTGCCGCGACCGCCCACGCAGTCGAAGGCAAAGGTCATGCGTTCGCCGCCATTCGACCGCCCGGGCACCATGCTCTGGCCGGGAAGGGAATGGGATTTTGCCTGGTGAACAACGTGGTGGTAGCTGCCCGCCGGGCGCAGGCCGCCGGCCGCGAACGTGTGCTCATCATTGACTGGGACGTGCACCACGGTAACGGGACTCAGGCGCTGGTGGAGGCTGACCGCACGGTTCGCTATGTCTCACTCCATCAATATCCTTGGTATCCCGGCACAGGCGCAGCCGACGAGCGCGGTGTCGGAAATGTCTTCAACGTGCCACGGCGGCCGGGAAAGCCTGCCTCACTCTATGTGGGGGATCTCTGGGCGGCTATCGTTGCCGCAACGATGAACTGGGCTCCGGACGTCGTCTTCATATCGGCTGGGTTCGATGCCATGAAGGGCGACCCGCTCGGGGGCTTTACCCTGGAGCCCGAGCATTACGCCGACTGGACCATGCGGCTTCGCGATCATCTGCCCACCACACCCATCGTCGGGCTCATGGAGGGTGGATATGTGCCCCAACGCCTCGCTGAAGGGGTAGTTTCCCACGTGCGCGCACTCGCGTAGGCACCGCACGCAAGTTCTTCTACCAGCCCTCGAGGACCCTTGCCTCAACCACTGCGGATGGATGTCGAGCTACTTCAGCTCCGCACCAAACACCCCTTCATCATTGCCCGTGGTGGTCAGAGCGACTATCGGACAGTCTGGGTCAGGCTCACCGATGCCGATGGCAACGAAGGGTGGGGCGAGGCCGCGCCTACCAGGTTTTACGGCGAGACAACAGACTCGGCGGTCGCGGCGCTCACTTTTTACGGGACGGCATTACCGGAAGATCCGCTCGACCTCGAGGCGGCTGAGCGGCGCTGGGAGGACATGCTCCGAGGAAATGCGGCGGCTCGATCCGGATTGTCGGCAGCCCTCCACGACCTGGCAGGCAAGCGACTCGGCATCCCCGTGTACCGCATGTGGGGCCTCGACCCCTCCAAGGCGCCGAAGTCCACGTTCACCATTGGCCTCGATACTCCCGATCGAATTCGGGCCAAGGTCCTGGAGGCCGCACAGTACCCGGTTCTCAAGATCAAGCTCGGTACCGACCGAGATACCGAGATCCTCCAGACTATTCGCGAGACGACTGATAAGGAAATCAGGGTGGACGCGAATTGCGGCTGGACGGTGAAAGGCGCGATTCGGATGCTGCCGGTACTGGAGGAGTTCGGGGTTACCGTCCTCGAGCAGCCGCTTCCGCCCGAAGACCTCGATGGGCTCGCGGCAGTGACAGCGCAATCGGCTATTCCAGTCATTGCCGATGAAAGCTGTGTGACGAGTGCTGACATCCCGGCGCTCGTCGGTAAGGTTGACGGCATCAACATCAAGCTGGCGAAGTGCGGCAGCCTGCGAGAAGCATTGCGGATGATCGCGATCGCACGGGCGCACGGCATGATGGTCATGGTCGGCTGCATGATCGAGAGCTCGCTCGGCATCACAGCCGCCGCCCACTTCACGCCGCTCGTGGATATCGTTGACCTGGACGGCGCGGCTCTTCTGGATAATGATCCGTTTGTTGGAGCCGGCATAGACGGCGGGCAGGTCACCCTTCCATCCGGCCCAGGGCTGGGCGTCAGGCGGCGATGAGCGATCGTTTCGCGCTCGTCGCTCTGCCCCTCCCGCTCGCCACTCCCTACACCTACCGCATTCCCGAAACCGAGGGCGACCGGGTTGTTCCCGGCGCACGTGTTGTCGTGCCGGTTCGCCGCCGCGAATTGATTGGAGTCGTGGTTGACGCGGACACTGCGCCTCCCAGCGCGGCCGCCAAAGACATCCTGGCAGTTCCCGATGCAGAACCAGCACTTTCGCCCGCCTTGCTGGCGACAGCGGAGTGGATATCAGGCTATTACGCGGCGCCTCTCGGCCTGACACTCAAGAGCATACTGCCCGGGGGCATGTGGGGAGAATCCCGGGTGATTATCTCGCGTCGGAATGGCGCGCAAGACATGGGAGGGGTCGCTGGTCAGCTACTGACCTGGCTGCAGGGACGAGCAGGGAGAGCAACTGTTTCGGCGGCGTCTCGCGCCCTTAAGCGGCCGCTGTGGGATGTCATTGGCCGGCTGATGCGCGTAGACGCAGTGACTCTCGACGTGGAGCCACCCGATACCAGGGCGGCGGGTCTGACCGAACGTGTGCTCGTGCTGTCCCCGCAGAGGCCAACCCTCATCGAGCGTGACGCTCTCTTCAAACGCCGACCGAAGCAGCGGCAGCTGTATGAAACCCTGGAGGCTCTGGGCGGGAGCGCTCCAGTACGGCACCTGTCCGAGCAGTTGGGGTTTGGGGACGGGGTGGTCAAGAAGCTGGTCCAGGAGGGCCTGGCCAGTCTCGATCGTTCCGAGGTGTTGCGAGACCCTTTTGCAGGCTCACCCGCTTCGCCGCCGCCGGCACAGTTGACCCCGGATCAGCGCTCTGCTTTGGACGCCATCAACACAATCGGTCCGGAAGGCGGAGCGCTGCTCTTCGGCGTAACTGGCAGTGGAAAGACACTCGTCTATCTGGAAGCAGTGCGACAGGTGCTCAGCACTGGCCGTGGCGCCATCGTTCTGGTTCCCGAGATTGGACTGACGCCGCAGACCGTGAGCCGCTTCCGCGGGCTTTTTGGCGATCAGATCGCCGTGCTTCACAGTGGATTATCCGACGGTGAACGGGCGGATGCCTGGCGTCTCTTGCGACGAGGAGACCGCCGGGTGGCAGTCGGTGCCCGGTCTGCCGTCTTCGCGCCTGTAGCCGATCTTGGCATCATCGTCATAGACGAAGAGCACGAAGCGAGCTACAAGAACGGTGAGACACCGCGCTATCACACTCGTGACGTGGCCGCCGTGCGCGCGCGCTTGGAAGGTGCCCGCCTCGTTCTCGGGAGTGCCACTCCCTCTTTGGAGACGATGGTCAGGACCGAGACCAGCCTGAAACTCCTGAGACTACCGGTGCGGATCGGCGCCCGGCCCCTCCCGCCCGTGGAAATTCTCGATCTCAGGGTGGTGCCAAAGGTGACGGGCACCGGGCCGGTCCCCTGGTCGGAAGCCCTGGAAGCCGGCGTCGTGGCGGGATTGGCCAAGGGAGAGCAGACATTGCTGCTGCTCAACCGCCGGGGCTATGCCGCCTTCCTGCACTGTCCAGATTGTGGCGAGGTATGGCAGTGCCCGCACTGCAGTATCTCCCTCACCGTGCACCAGGCGCCTGCCGGCTTGCGCTGCCACTACTGCGGCCATGAGGAACCGCTGCCCTTTAGCTGTAGAACATGCGCCAACCCGGTGCAGCAGATGCGGGGTGTCGGCACCCAGCAGCTGGAGCAGATGTTGAGAGATCGGTATCCTGACGCCCGCATCACGCGCATGGATCTGGATACCACCAGCACGAAGTGGTCCCATCAGCGGATCCTCGCATCGGTCGAGTCGGGGGATGTGGACATCCTCATCGGTACGCAGATGATTGCCAAAGGGCTGGATTTCCCGAATGTCACCCTCGTCGGTGTGATCGACGCGGATACCGGTCTCTACCTGCCGGACTTTCGGTCGGCGGAGCGTACCTTTCAGCTGCTGGCGCAGGTAGCGGGGCGAGCGGGCAGGGGCCGCAAGGGTGGCCGTGTCCTGGTTCAGACTCGCCATCCGGGGCACCATGCGCTGGTGTTCGCGCGGGACCATGATACCGAGGCGTTCTTGCGGCAGGAGCGGCAGATTCGCGAGGAGCCGCCGTATCCACCGGCGACCTCACTCGTCAACCTGTTGATCTCGGGACCGGATGAAGGAAAGGTAGGCCGCCGTGCGGCCCAGGTTGCAGACTGGTGTTCCGCTCTGGTCCAACGCTATGCGCTGCCTATCGGGGTCCTCGGACCTGCACCGTGTCCCCTGGTCCGAATCAAGGACCGCTGGAGATGGCACGTGCTTTTAAGGGGACCCTCGCGGTCATTGGGCAGAATCGTTCGGTATGGAGCACGGAGGCTACGGCGGGAGGGCACTACCCGCATCGTCATCGACCGCGATCCTGTCTCGCTGCTGTAAGCTTCGCAGCCGCCCCGTCAACCGTTAAGAGGGCCAGGTCCCAAGCGCACGGCGCACGACGACGAGCTCACCGAGATCCGCTTCAACTCCTCTCGGTCACGACGGAAAGCGGCGACACTCCTATCCCATGCGTCGGGCGACGGCGGGGCCGCGGTCTGAGGCCAATAGTCATCCGGCCAGCTGCGCTCCCGGTACTCGGGATCGGTGCAGAACTGCGGGATATCCTCCTGGGCGATGCGAAGGTGCTCGAGCAACTGCCAGACGGAGTAGGGAAGTCCCAGGGGTATCTCTCCCCGAAGATGGGGAGGAAGACCGGCGACAACCTTGTCGAAGCCGGCATGCGCGTCGTCCCAGTCGAGCAGACGAGCAAGGCTCGCGCGGACCTCAGGGTGCTGCTGCGTAGCCGATCTCCGTGCCAAGGTACACCACCCGACGAGGCGCGGGTTCGATCACGCGCCCGCCTACGCCGTTGAGTGTCACTGATCCGATATAGCGCCGGTCCCAAAGATTGTTCAGGCCCAGGAAAGGCGCGAGTCGAACTCCCCCAGTATTCCCGGACCAGCCGAGACGCAGATTGGTTACGCCGGCTCCCCAGGCCGGCACGATAATCGTGTTCGCATCATCAGCGGCGACCGACGTACTGATCGTATGATCGGCATCGGCGTAGAAACCGGCAGGCAGGATTGTGCGTACCCCCAAGCGCCAGAAATGCTCCGGTACCCCGGGCAGCCTGTTACCATCCAGGGAATCTCCGGAGAAGCGATATCGAGCATAGGTGTAGGCGGCGCTCAGGGTCAGGGCAGACACCGGCGAGACCGTCAGTCCCGCCTCGGCACCGTCGTTGTGGGTCTTCCCGGCATTCCGGAAGAAAGCTCTCCCGCCCACTTCGGACTGCTGGACGATGGCATCCGTCACCCGGCCCAGGAATACTGCCACTGAG
>Ga0307416_100001056_pt1 | contig 14677 bp, 18 predicted proteins | sample DK1Cmetagenome_2_FD_203821 | JGI IMG/M metagenome (GOLD analysis project Ga0307416, IMG submission 203821) | Maize rhizosphere microbial communities from greenhouse at UC Davis, California, United States - DK15-C-3 | ecosystem: Host-associated > Plants > Roots > Rhizosphere > Soil | place...
CGGGAGGACCGGTCGGTCGCTGGCGGCCTCCTGGCTGTTCGTGTGCGGCCGTGGTCGGTGGTGATGACCATCGTCCCGGATGCGCCGACCGCCGAGGAGCTACTCGACGGGTAACTCGCCCCAGGACCGTGGCGAGGCGCGCACACAGAGAGTGTGTGTTTTGCCAGCAATCTGCCAGCAACTCCAGAGCGAGGGTAGGTGAGGGCGCGTGTGGGCGCCGCGCTCCCTTCACACGGCAGCGGCCACAATTCGAAACTGTCACGTCCACCAGTGCAACGGGTTCCTTCAGTTCTACAACGACGACCCGTCATGCAGGCGCCATGCGACCTGGTAGCGGTTGCCACGCTTGCGCCAGTTCACCGACCCCATCAGAGCCTCCCCGCCTCAGACTGGGGGGCGGCGCTCGGCAGGCCGGGCCGTCGAGGCGCACAGGAGGGCCGCTGGCGGACGCTGGCGGCGTGGCGCGACCCCTGGACATGGCCGGGAACGGCTGGGGCCGTTTTCGCTGGATAACGTGACAGCCGCCCTCCCTTCCATCAGCGGCTCCCGGAGGTGTTGCCACGCAACTCAAAACCCTCAGAACCCACAGAACCCGGTTGCGGGTGAGGTTTTGTGAGTTGTGAGGGTTCTGAGTTGTGAGGCAGAGGGTTGACGAGGAACCGCGGGGAGGGGGGTCGGCCGCCCTTAGGGCCGGGCGGGTCGGCATCGAGGCGGCGCAGGTAGCCGTGCTCTTCGAGCAGGGCCAGAGCTGGTTCCAGGTCGGTGGCCTTGCGGAAGCGGCTGCGGGCGGCTTGGTGGGCGTCGCGGCGGCTGAACTGCGCCTGGCTGGTGCGAGCGATCCAGTCCAGCAGCCAGCGGGCGTCGTCGACCAGAGGGTCGGCGCCCATGAGGTCGAACACCGCCCGGGCGTGCTCGGTCAGGTAGTCGGCCAGGCGGATGGCGGCGGCGACGGTGTCGGCGCCGATGGGGCGGTTCCAGCCGTCGCGGAGGTGGCGGGCGAGGTGCAGGAGGGCGCCGAGGCGGCAGGTTGCGCCGGCGAGCTTGGCTGCCCAGCCGGCCAGGTGAGCGAGGTCGCCGTTGCCGGCGGCGAGTCGGGGCTCGAGGTCGCGCTCAAGGTCGAGCAGCAGCTCTCCCGCGGGTGGGTCGAGGGTGAGTACGGTGGGATCGTCGCTGGCCGAATCGGTCAGGCTGGCCGCGAGCGTTCGGAGCTCGAGGGTGTAGCGGTCGGCGACAGGTTCGGGGACGGGTGCGGCGCCGGGCTGTCGGTGGCCGACCAGGCTTGACGGAAGGCTGTACAGGAACCGGGCCAGCAGTCCACGTCCCCGGAATCCGGGCCGGCTGGCCAGCCCCTGGAGGACTTCGGGTTGGACGGTGAGCCCGATGGTGAGGCAGGGCCGTTGGACGTATTCGGATGGTCGTCCGCGGCGGTCGACTTTGAGCAGGTCGCCGGCGTGGCCTTTGAGGTAGACACCGAGGTTTGGGCCGGCGCCCTGGTTGTAGCGGCCGGCCATCTGGTCGAACACATCTCCCTCGGGGCTGAGGAGGGCGATGCGGCCGTAGGTGCCCAGCAGCCCGGCCAGGGCCTCAGAGGTGGCGTCATCGACCAGCCACCTGGGCATCGGGGGGACGATCAGGTTGGCGGCTTCGGCAGCGCGGGCGATCGCCTCCGCCTGCCGTTCTTCCTGCTGGTCGATAGGAGCTTTGCTGGCCGCGGCCTCAGCGTGGGCGGCTGTTTGCTCCGCAATGCGGCGCAGGGTCAAGGTCTCGGTTATTGACGGCAGCGCCGCGGCGGCCTGCTGGCGTTCGAAGTCAGCCACGGGTCGGGTGAGGGCGCTGAAGACGCTGCTCTTGCGAGTCCCGGCTTCCATGCCGACGGCCACGAACAGGCACAGCGGCTCGCGCCAGCCGGGGCGGGGTTGGACCTCGACGGCGCCGGCGGCCACCGTGGCGAGGACGGCGAAGGCGAGCATGCCGGCCAGATCCGGTGGGGTCTGAGTGGCCGTGGCCACGGCGGCCACATAGTCGCCAAGCCAGGCCGGGAGCACCTCGACCGGGAAGCTGGGCAGCTCGCCACCCACGCCGAAGGGGATGGGCGGCGCCCAGCTGTGCCTATCAACTCCACTGGTAGTGTCGGTCAGCTCGCCGGCCAGGTGCGCCACGACGGCTGGGTCGGCGTCGGAGTGGGCCAGCTGGATGCCGAGGTCGATGACCCGTCGGCGCCGGGCCATGTCGGCGACCAGCTGGGCGTAGCGGGCGGCGTTGGCCACCGTGGGCACGGCCTGGACCAAGGTGTGCAGGAACGGAGCACCGCCGATATCAGCAAGCTCGCCGCTGTGATCCAGCTCCCCGAGCAAGGTCACCGGGGTCAGTGGGCTGATCTCGGTCGGTCAGGCGCAGGATTGCCCGCCAGATGGCCCGATGGGCTGGTCGGTAGAAGTCGGCTTCCTCGAGCAGGGCTGCAACCTCGGTCAGCAGCCGTCCGGCGGTAAGGACGGCGCCGAGCACGGCCTCCTCGGCCTCCAGATTGTGGGGTGGCTGCCGGACAGGGTCGGGCACCGGGCGCAGGCGGCCCCGCGCCCCTCTGGGTCGCGGCTCGCTGCCGGTCATCGGCGTGGAGCACGGGGCCCACTCCCCCGCCGCCGGGACCTGGGTGCGGGTCGCCGCTGGTCCAGGATGTGTTTGACGTAGCGCTCGGTGACCTCCAGGCCTTCGTTGGCCAGGGCGGCGGTCAGCTCGCGCATGGTCAGATGCTGGAGCTGTTCGGAACTGAGCCGGTCAAGGTAGGCCTCGATGCGCTGGCGCTTGGTCACCGCGCCGTCCCGACCGGCCCCAGCCGGTAGGCCAGTTTGCCCGTTGTGTGAGTTTTCCGGAAACTCCTGGCCTGCCGGAACCCGACCGTAGGCGCTCGGTGGATACCCGCCAGGCAAGCTGTGGGACGGAACGTTCCATTCCAGCCCGTCCGAGCGCCAGACCGCCCCCGGCAGCACACCCTCAGGAGGCGGGGGAGCGATGGGGCCGAGGGGCTTGCCGAGGGCGGTCATGACCCACTTCACGATCTGGATGTCGATCTCGAAGGCCAGCGTCATCAGCACCGGCGGCAGGGCGGCGGCCAGGCGGCGGCCGGGATCGCTGCCGGCGTGCTGGAGGTTGAACCAGACCGTGAGGGCGCCGGTCAGCAGCATGGTGAGGATCGGCCAGCCACGCGAGCCGCGGAGGATGCCGGCCAAGATTGCGGCGAGCTGAGCGACGATGAACGCGCCATCGAGCAGGAGGGGCCACAGGCGGGTGAGGCGGTCGCTGTAGAGGCCGGTGTCGCGGGCGTAGGCGTAGAGGGCGCCGTAGCTGGTGGCGAAGGAGATCGCGGCCACGCCGAAGGTGAGGGCGGCGACGACGATGATGATGGCCCGGCCGAGGGGGTTGAGGTCCGAGAAGCGCAGGGTCACAGGAGCCTCCAGGTCGAGCTAAGGGAGGGGGGATGGCCTGGCCCGAGGGCGTGGTGGTGGCGGGGGGACGGCGGGGGTGGTCGGAGGTGGCGCCGGCTTGGCGCCAGAGGTCGACCAGCCAGCCGACCGCCCCGGCCACGGCACGGATCGCCTTGGCCACCACCCGGGTCACCGCAGCGGCAACGCGCAGGAAGCCAGGCTGGTCGTCGCCGGCCCTGAGGTCCGGCGTGGAGGGGCCGGCCCGGTTGGCCTCGTTGTTGGCTGAGGAGCCGGCGGGGTTGGACGGTGGCTGGTTGAGGCCGCCCGCCAGGGCGAGGAGGGCAGCCAGGAGGGCGACGACGGCGTACTCGGCGGTGGTCCGGGCCAGGCGGGCGGGCCCGGCGGCGCGGTGGATGCTGAGCAGGACGACGACCACGGCGGCCAGGGCGATGGTGAGCAGGCCGCGGGTGGACAGGTTGGGGCCGGGCTGGTCGTGGCCGAGGATGAAGCCGGCCACGGCCCCGAAGCCGGCCAGGGCTAGGGTTGGCCACCACCAGCGGGCCACGGATCCGGCGATCCGTACGGGCAGCGAACCATCGTCGGCGAGCGGGTTCCAGCCCGCGAGGTGGGGTTGAGCCCATCCCTGGCCTCGTCCCCAGCCGGGGATCCCGCTGGCGGGGTGGCTGCGATAGCTGCGCTTCACAAGGCTGCTCCTTGAATGCTGGTGTGAGTGGAAGAGCTCAGTGACGGTCTCTCGGAATCGCGGGGGCCGCCGAGGGTGTAGGGCTGGTTAGGCTGGCCGGGGTCGGCGGCCGAGGGGGAGGACGGGTTCGCAGTAGTGGCCGTTGGCGGCGCGGTCGGCGCCGGCCTTGGACCCGTGGTACAGGGCGAGACGACAGGCCATTCAGCAGACGGCCCAGGTGCCGTCGCCCATGTCGATGAGCCAGAGGTTCCGGCTGGGCATGGCGGGGCTCCTTGGTGCTGGTGTCGGTGTGGTCGCTGCCTGGGAGTCGGGGTGGGCTGGAGGTTGGCGGGTCAGATGAGGCCGAGGGCCAGCAGTCAGGACGGCTGGCCGTGTTCGCAGGTGCCGTCGGGTTCGACGAAGCAGCCGTCGATGGCCTCACAACCGCCGTCCTCCTCGAGTTGGCGTTGGAGCTCCTCGAGCGAGGGACGCCGCATGCGGTTCACCTCCCTTCAGGGGTGGGGTTGGCGGTGGGGGGCGCGTCCGTCCGTGGGGTGGGTTCCGGGTTCGCGCCCGCCCACCGGGCCCCGGATCGGGGCACGCTGGGAGGTGGTGGGGGTCGGAGGGATAGCGCGCTGCTTGATGCGGGCGGGGTCCAGGCGCCGGTCGGCGGTCACCGCTACCAGTCCTTCTCGGGCGGCAGACGGTGGCCGGGGTCGCTGACGTCCTGGCCGCAGGGTGGGCACAGCCTGACCACGACGTCCGCCTTTGGAAGGGCCCACGTGGGCCTGCACCAGTGCCCTGGTGGGGGTGGGGTTGCCGCACAGCGGGCAGCACCGCGGGGGCCGTCCTGGGCGCGGTCATCGGCCGCCACCGCCTGAGGCCCGGTAGCGGCCGGCGATGTTCTTGACCTTGGCCACGTAGGACCAGGAGTGGTTGTAGGCGTAGATGGCTCGATCCAGCCGGCCGGGAGCCCCGGCAGCGCACAGGTAGTCAGCAGCTGCTGGGATGGCGTCGCCGGGGTCATATACGCTGCGGCGGCCGTCATGGTCGAAGTCAGCGCCGTAGCGGGCCCAGGCATTGCCGGCCCGCCCCACGCCGATGCCGAACTGCATCGGCCCAGCCGCCCCAGCCGTGTTCCAGCCCGAGCGGACCCCAGGCAGACGGGTGCGGCCGTGGTCGGACTCGACCTTGCCGACGGCGGCCAACACCGCCCAGGACAGCCCCGGGCAGCGGCGAGCCGCCTGCCGGTAGAGGCGCAGGTAGCTGGTGGGGATGTCGGCGCGGGCGGCCGGGCTCGGCCCCGCCGGTGGAGCTGGTCGAGCTCGACGGGCTGGTTTGGCGGCTGCCGGCGGGTCGAGCAGCCCGAGGTCTTGGGCCACCCCGTAGGCGGTCACGGCAAGCACGAACAGGCAGGCCAGGATCAGGCTGCGGCGCAGCCCGAGGGCGGCCAGCAGCCGCAGCGGGGCCAGCGCCAGCCAGGCGGCCAGGGTCATCGGCACCACCGCCGCACCAGCCTGTCCGGGCTGACGGGGGGCCCGCCGTTGGGGTGGATCTGGAAGTGGAGGTGCGGTGGGCCGCCGCGGGCGTTGCCGGTGGTCCCGACCCGGGCGATCTGCTGGCCGGCCCGGACGCGCTGGCCGAGGCGGACCAGGTTGTGCTGGTTGTGGGCGTAGTAGAAGGCCGTGCCACGCCGGTCCCGCAGCCACAGGCTGATCCCACCCCGGCCACGATCATGGTTGCTGAGGCGGCTGATGTGGCCGCTGGCCACTGCAACCAGCTGGGTGCCGGCGGGGGCGAGCAGGTCGATGCCCTGATGACGGCGGCGACCGCCGTCGCGGGGAGCGCCCCAGCCCTGCCCGATCCGCACCGGCCCCATGACCGGACACAGCCCACCAGGGGAGGGCGGGGGACGGTGGGGGAGCAGCCTGGACGGATCGCCCTGGCGGAGCTGGTCGACCAGGGACCGCAGCCGACCCAGCTGGGGCGCGGCCAGCACGGCCAGGACCGTGACCACCACCAGCACCGCCAGCCCGCCACCGGGGGCGGGCCGGCCCGGCACCGGGCGGGCGATCACGGCCGCCCCCCGAGCTGCTGCTGGACGGCCACGACGGCTTGGGCTGGGTCGAGGGGGCCGCCGGTGCCTCGGCACAGCGGACATCGCCGATAGGCCGAGCCCTGGTTCTTGAGCCGCCGCTCCCGCCCGCGGGTGGCCGGATACTCCAGCCAGGCCAGCTCGAAGGTCAGCCCCGCCGCCATGGCGACCTGGACGAGGCGGCCGGCTCCGGTCCAGGCCGGGTTGTGGTGCTGGGCGATGCGGCGGATCAGGTTCTCGGTCCAGCCCCAGTAGTGGCCGGCGTACTGGCCTCGGCAGCCCTGGCCGTGCAGGGGCCGGTGGGCGCCGGTGGCCGGGTCGCGGAAGCACAGCAGGTACACCCAGCCCTGGGGACCAGGTTGGGCCCAGGGCTGGTCGGCAATCCAGGCCCGCAGGGCTGCCCCGGCGTCCACCTCGGGCTGGGCGGTCGGCGGCGTCACGCCTGGTTGGCTGGCGGCCTGGGCTTGGATGGCCACCTTGACCGCGTGTCGTAGGCGACCCACATGGACTTGGATCTCCAGGGGGAGCCGGCCGGTGAGCCGGTGGGCATCCAGCAGCACCAGCAGCCCGGAGGCAACCGAGGCCACCTGCAGCCCCGGCCGATCCGAGGCCGGCACGACAGCAGCCCGGCCTGGCTCCAGCTCCGCGGCCGCGGTCACGAGCCCGCACCACCCTGGCCGTCCAGGGACCGCCGACGGCGCTGACGGGCCCGGTCGACCGTCCGTAGCCGCACGGCCGAGGCCGGGTCCTGCCGCCGGCGACTCCGGATCTCGCGGGCCGCTGCCTGGGTGCAGGGCTGGCAGTAGGACGACACCTGGCCGCGGCGGCGCCGGTAGAACTGGCTGGCCGCCTTGAGCTGGCCGCAGCGGGGACAGCGCTTGGCGGCGGTCATGCCGCCGACCCCTCGGGCCGGTAGGCCGCCTCGACTAGCCGGTCGAACACGTCGCGAGGCAGTCCAGCCAGCAGCTGGTGCAGCGCGAGCTCCGACAGGCCGCGGACATAGGCGGCCAGGACGAGACAGCGAGCCCCGCTCAGTGGAGTCGCCCAGGCCAGGGCCGCGGCCGCGTACCCACGACGCCGCCACCGGAAGATCCCGGCCGCCTGGACCGGCTCGCCGGTCCGGGTCCAGGCCCGATAGACCATCGGCCCGCCTGGGAGGCGGTCGCGGGTCAGGGTGCCCAGCCGCCGCCGCGGCGCACAGGCGACCACCGCCCAGCCATCCAAGCCGGGAGCGGGCTCGAACCGCAACAGCAGCCCCGCCGGCAGCACCGGCCATGCCAGCGCGACCTCAACCAGCGCAGTGAAACTCAGCTTGGGGAGCTGCAGCAGCAGTTCGTTGAGCTCGTGGTTGCCCAGCCGGCGAACATGGCGGGCCAGCTCGTCGACCTGGCGGGTCACGAGGCCTCACCGCCCTCCGGGGCAGGGGGGAGGCCTTCCTGCTCGATGCGTCGCAACACCGCCGCCGGCACATACAGATCTCGCGCGCCCAGACGGGTGGTGGGCAGGCGGCCGGAGCGGGCCAGCTTGTAGGCCTGCCAGCGCGAGATCCCCAGCCGCTCGGCCGCCTCGGGCAGCGGAATCAGGACGCGGGGGTCACCGTCCAACACCGACCCAGACGCAGCCGGGGTGGGGGAGGGGTGAGGGGTGATGGCCATCAGGCGTGCACCTCCTGGGTCAGGGAGGCAGCGAGCTCGCGGATGGCCGGTTCGGGGTAGCGGCGATGGCCGCCCAGGGTGCGCTGATAGGGCAGCAGGCCTAGCCCGAGTTTCCTGGCTATGGGTTGTGATGACTGTCTGCAGGCGTTGAGGGTGGGTTCCTAAGGGAGCTGACCAGCAGCTTTGTGTTGAGGTGCTCGTAATCGGACGCTCGATGGTGTATTACCCACAATTATGGCAAGCCTGGTGGGCAAGCGCCGCGGCGGACGCACCTACTACTACCTGGTGGAGTCGGCCCGGGTGGCTGGCAAGCCCCGCATCATCGCTCAGCAGTATTTGGGCAGCGGCGAGGAGCTGGCCGCGCGGCTGTCGCAGACCGGCCCGGGCGAGCCCGCCCGCACCCGCCACCGGGCCTTTGGGGACCTGGCCGCGGCCTGGCAGGTGCTGCAACGGCTGCAGGTGACGCAGGTGATTGACGAGCAGGTCGGGTCGCGGCGGGCGGACGCGGCCGCCTCGGTGGGCACCTACCTGGCCTTGGCAGCCTGTAACCGGGTGGTGGCGCCCCGGTCCAAGCTCGCCTTCGCTGGCTGGTGGCAGACCACCGCCGGGGACCGGCTGGTCAAGCTGCCGGCGGCCGCGCTGGACCACCGTCGCTTCTGGGACGCCATGGACACCCTTCAGGTCAGGGCGCTGCGGGCCGCCGAGCGAGCGATCGCGGCCCGGATGGTCGAGGTGTTCGACCTGGACCTGGCCGGGTTGGTGCTGGACATGACCAACTTCGCCACCTTCGTGGACTCGGCCAACCAGCGCAACACCATCGCCCAGCGGGGCCATGCCAAGCAGAAGCGGTTGGATCTGCGCCTGGTCGGGGTCGGGCTGGTGGTGACCGCCGATGGCGGCGTGCCCGTCCTCAGCCACGCCTACCAGGGCAATCGGCCCGACGTGACCCAGTTCTCGGCGGTGATCGACGAGCTGGTCGCCCGCTTCGGGAGGCTGGCGCGGGCCACCGACGCGCTGACGGTGGTCTATGACGCCGGCTGCGACTCGGCCGACGGCCAGGCCGACGTCCAGGCCAGCCCGCTGCACTTCGTCGGCAGCCTGCGCCCATCCGACCATCCCGACCTGCTGGCCATCCCGGCCCGCCGCTTCCGGGTGGTCGACACCACCCGCTTCCCAGACCTCACGGCCGTGGAGACCCGCACGATGGCGTTGGGCGCCGACCGGCGGGTGGTCATCACCCACTCCGAGACCTTCCACCTGCGCCAGGTCCGAGGGTTCGAGCAGACCCTCGCCAAGGCCCGCCATCGCCTGGCCACCCTGCAGGCCCGCCTGGCCCGTGGCCGCACCCGCCGACCACGCCAGGCGGTCGAGGCCGAGATCACCGACATCCTCAACCCTCGCTGGCTGTCGCGAGTCATCACCTGGCAGCTTGCCGGCGAGGAACCGGCCAGCCTGCGGCTGAGGTGGCGCACCGACCCGGCAGCCAAGCGGCGCCTGGCCCGTGAGGTGTTCGGCAAGCGCCTGCTGTTCACTGACCGGGAGGACTGGCCGCTGGCCGAGGTCGTGGCCGCCTACCGCTCCCAGGCCGACGTGGAGGCCGGCTTCCGGCAGCTCAAAGACCCCAAGGTCGTCTCCTTCAGCCCGATGTTCCACTGGACCGACCAGAAGATCCGCGTGCACGTCTTCTACTGCGTGCTGGCGCTGGCGGTGGCGCACCTGCTACGCCGCCAGGCCGCCCAGGCCGGCATCGTGATGAGCGTGCGGGAACTGCTGGCGACCCTGGCCGGCATCCAGGAGACCGTCCTGCTGTATCAGGGCGCGAGGGGCCGCCCCCGAGCCCGGCGCGTGCTGACCGAGATGAACCCGATCCAGCAGCGCCTGTACGACCTGTTCAGCCTGGACGCCTACGCCCCCAAACGCTGAGTGGGTAATACAGCGGCCCCACCCGCTCATGGCTATTGACCTGGTACTTCACCCCACCACCACGAGCTAGCCAGGAAACTCGCGCTAGGGGCCGGATGGTCCGCCGGGTGGCGAGCAGGCTGGACAGCGGCGCCGCCGCAAGCCACGCGTCATCGCCCACGGGGTCGTGTCGGGCCCTCAAGCCCAGACGGGGGCGTCTGGTCAAACAGCAGCAGCCAGGCCACGTTCACCCCCAAGAACACCAGCATGGTCAACAGCACCGCCTCCACCCGCAGCGGTAGGGCCAGCACGCCGATCTCGGCGACCATGCCGGGCACCACCGCCACCAGGGCGATCAGGAGATACAGGACCACCGCGGCCCCATAGGCCGCCGCGCCCAGCCCGGTTGGCGCCGGACCCCGCACCAGGACCAGGGCCAGGACGCCACCGGCGGCGACGATCGCAAACGAGATCCGCCACAGCGTGGTGCTGGCCGGATCCACCAGCGACAGCAGGCTCATCAGCCCGGGCAGCGAGAAGTGCAAGGCGACCCCATAGGCCCGCCGTCGATGGACCGCGCTGTGGCGCCACTCGCCATGGCGGGTCTGGACCACGATGATCCACAGGCCCAACAGGGTGAAGCACACCGTGGCGAAGGCGACGTAGAAGTCGGTGAGCATGGCCTCCCCTTGTTGTCTCGGCTGACATGGTGATGGTGTCGCGGCCACCCGTGAGGCACGGCTGCGCCCCGGCCACAAACGCTGCCTGACGTCGGGTCGTGCTCGGGTTCCGCGGCGCTGGTGATAGCCGAGCATGGCCGGCTGAGGCTGGACAGGGTTGGTCGGCGTCTTGTGGCTGCGCATATCTGGACCGCAGAGATGACCGCAACGGGCATGGCGCTAGCCGACACACCAAGCCGTCGGGAATCAACCAGCCAAATCCACGATGGGACGTGCTCGACCGCCGGGCACAGGAGCTGGACCGCTCAGGCCGTCGGCTGCACCTGGAGCTCGGCGGCCAGCTGGCGGATCTCTGCCGCCGGATAGCGGCGATGGCCGCCAAGGGTCTTCAGGAACGGCAGTTTGCCTTCCTTGGCCCAGCGGGACACGGTCTTGCAGCCTTCGGCGCGCACCGATCGAGGCGCCGCGTGCTTGCCTTGCCGCCTGCGAGAGGATTTGCCGTCTCCTGCGGGGTTGTGCGTAACTGGCGCGTCGGCGGCCTGGCCCTTGGGACGGCGGGCCGCCCGTGGTTCGGGGGCTGAGCATGTCGGGGGAGCAGGCGGTAACCCATCCAACGCTCCACGGTGACCGTGGGTGGATCGCCCTGCAGTCCGTCCAGCAGGCGGCGGAGGCAGGTTCCGCCAGTATGGTGGCGTCCACGTCCAGGACCGCGACCTACACGCCCGGGAGGCCGGCACCGGCCTCGGCACGCTCGCCTGGGCCATGGCCGTCACCTACTGCACTGGACGGCGGTCTGGCTCACCTGGTTGGGCCAGCCGGCCTTGACGCCGGAGGGGGCAACGATGGCCACCGACGCCAGCGACCACGAGCAGCAACGGCGGGAGTTGGAGGAGATCCGCCATAAGTTCGCCGAGGTCGGCAAGCGCATGGGCTCGGCGTTCGAGCCCGCCGCTCCCGACGAGCACCGCGAACGGCCATTTGCCCTGGCGCCGCCCACCGCGCCGCCCGACGAGCAGCCAGCGCGGCCGCGCTGGCAGTGGGCGGCCGCGCTGGCGCTGATCTTCGTGCTCGGAACCGGGTTCGGGTTCGTGCTGCCACGTGGCGACGGGTCGAGCGACCCGCCGCCACCGCCGTCGACGGCGCGGTCGCCGGTGAGCACCCAGGCCCCGCAGCCGCAGCCCGTGCCGAGCGTGCCGGAGGTCTGCCTGGAGACGGCCCGGATGGGCGATCAGGTGATCGCCAAGCTCATGATCAACGACCGTGACCGACGTCTGGCCGAGGCGCTGAAGGCCTACACGCTCGCCAGCCAGGCCTGCCGCAAACAGGCATCCCCCTGAGCCGCAGTGATGTCATTCTGTGCTGGCCAGAGTGGATACGAGACCGGCTGGCCTTCGTGCGATCAGGAACCGGACGCGATAGCCCTGACCTGCCCTCCGGGCAATGCAGTCATCGCTGGCTGACTGCCAAGTTGACTGCCAACCGCTCGAACGAGCGATGTTCAGCGTGGACAGTGGCGGACGGGTGCAAGCCGCTGATCTGGTGATATGGACGGTGATGGACCAGTCTGGACAGGCGGGGAAGAGTTAGAAGCCCGCCGCTCACGTCCAGAGGTGCTCACGGCGTGCTAACGAGACTCCCCAGACCTGCCCCGGGACAAGCCGGGACGGCTACCGGTGGGAAGACGCAAACACCCTTGTCAGCCGGCGGTCTCCGGGCCCAGAGAGCAGGGCGAGGAACGGCGGTCAAACGACTCATAATCCAGCGGCGCCTTGTGCCATGAACCAGGGACATCAAGCTAGACAACAGGCGCGAACCGCTGCTCCCGACGCATAATCGCGGCCGGTCCAAGGTGCAAATGAGGCTCTTCGTCATGAAGCGTGGTGGGCACCTTCGCAGGCTTGCGGTGGGGGTGAGTCTGCCACGTGGCGCCGCAGTGCAGTAGCAGCCGGTCGTTTTGGAGGCTGAAGGATCAACACGGCTCGCTTGAGCTGAAGTCCGTCCTCAGCCGATAGTGCTCGAGGGCGGCTGCGCTGAGCACGCATTGGTGTGGCGCGATTCGCGGCGACGACCGGCGCTTGCCCGTGGCCGGACTCGCTACGCAACCAGTGCCTACGGGGTTCCTGACCGGCGTCCGCCGCGTTCCCCCGCCCCGACGGGTGCTGGCCACCGTGCTGTTCACTGAGATCGTCGGCTCCACTGAGCAGGCAGGGAAGCTGGGCGATCGGCGCTGGCGTCAACTGCTGGACCTGCACGACGAGGTGGCCGGCTGGTTGCGGAGGCGAGCGGGCGGCTGATCAAGACGACTGGCGATGGGATCTTGGCTACCTTCGACGGTCCCGGCCGGGCACCGGCTGTGCGGCCGCGCTCAGGGACGAAGTGCGCGGCATCGGACTTCAGCTTCGGGAGGGTCTGCATACCGGCGAGGTCGAGCTACGCGACGGCGACGTGGGTGGTGTCGCGGTGCACATCGCGGCGCGGGTGATGGACGCCGCCAGGCCCGGGGAGATCCTGACCTCCAGGACCGTGCGGACTTGGTCGTGGGCTCTGACGTCGTCCTGGAGGACCGGGGAGACCAGCGGATGAGGGGCGTCGACGGTCGCTGGCAGCTCTATGCCGTCGCCCGTCCTAGATCGCCATGACAGTCGCTACGGTTAGGTTTGATGACGTCGCAAAATCCACCCCTCCAGGGAGGCCGTGATGGCGGAACATCCCAATGCCGAACGCATCCGTCGGGCCTTTGCCGCCTTCGCTCAGGGCGACATGGCCACCATGACGGAGCTGATCGCCGAGGACACCGTCTGGCACATCCCCGGCCGCGGGCCACTGTCGGGTGACCACAGGGGGCGGGACACCGTCTTTGCGTTGTTCAGCCGCTTGGTGCAGGGGTCGGAGGGGACCTTCACCCAGGAGCTGCACGACGCGCTGGGCAGCGATGAGCATGCTGTGGCCTTGACCCACGCCAGCGCCCGCCGCGGCCCGCACACCTACGATTTCAACGACGCGTGGGTGTTCCACCTGCGGGACGGACAGATCACCGAGGCATGGTGGCGACCGGAGGACCTGTACGCCTCCGACGAGTTCTGGACCTGACCTCGCTTGGTCGCTCACCGTGGCCTCATCGCTGCGTGCCTCGATCAAGGGAGCGCTGACGCTAGCCGCTCTTTTGAGCGGACCGGGTGAACAGGCGGCATCCATGGCCCAGTCGATTCGTCTCAGCCTAGGAATGGCCTGGTAGACGGCCAGTCACGGCCGCCGCCAAGTTCGGGAACAACCGTCGGGCCTCTCCAATGTGGGCACCCGGGCCGGTGCGTCGCAGGGCGGCTGGGCAGCGGTTCGGGTGCTGGAACGGCGCCCGAGGAGGGATCCGGCTCCTGCGGCGCTGCGCCCGTTGAGCAATACGACATCAGCGTGCTCCTGGGCCTGCCCGCACAGTGCTCCAGAAGCGGCTCGCTGTTCGCCCAGGCCCCGCATCACCGGCGGCCTAAGAGCCCTGTGGGGTTGTATGGGGCTGGCAGGCTGCTTAGGCTCGATGGGTCGGTCGAAGCCGTGGAACAGGTCCGCACGCCGTCTGGGGGGCAGGGTGGCCGACGAGATCCTCGGACGCGATGCTGAGCTTGCCGCGATCGCGTCCTGGCTTGACCGGCTCGTGGCCGGCCCGGTCGCCCTCGTGCTCGAAGGCGAAGCCGGGATCGGGAAGACGACCCTGTGGGAGGCTGGCGTGGCCGCAGCACGCCGCAGGGGCTATCCGGTGTTGGTCTGCCGGCCGGTCGAGGCGGAGGTGACGCTGTCGTTTGCGGCCTTGGGGGACCTGCTTGACCGTGTCCTCGATCAGGTCGTCGGGGCCCTGCCGGCCCCGCAGGGTCGAGCCCTGGAGGTGGCGCTGCTGCGGGCCGATGCCGGCGAGGATCCTGCCGACCAGCGTGCGGTGTCCGTGGCCACCCTGGGGGTGCTGCGGCTGCTGGCACGGTCTGGGCCGCTGGTGGTGGCCGTCGATGATGTGCAGTGGCTGGATGGCCCGTCGGCGCGGGTGCTTGCCTTTGCCGTCCGTCGCCTGACCAACGAGCCGGTCGGGCTCCTGGTCTCGGTCCGGACGACCGGCAGGCAGGCTGTCCCGCTCCGCCTCGAGGCGTGGCCCGGGGACCGGGTCGGCCGGCTGCATCTTGGCCCCTTGAGTGTTGGTGCCCTGCAGCGCCTGGTCCGTTCCCGTCTCGGTCGTTCGCTGCCGCGCTCGGTCCTGCTCC
>Ga0307416_100001059_pt1 | contig 14665 bp, 17 predicted proteins | sample DK1Cmetagenome_2_FD_203821 | JGI IMG/M metagenome (GOLD analysis project Ga0307416, IMG submission 203821) | Maize rhizosphere microbial communities from greenhouse at UC Davis, California, United States - DK15-C-3 | ecosystem: Host-associated > Plants > Roots > Rhizosphere > Soil | place...
ATTAAGGACACTCACTACTTTTTCGTCGCCTTTCATAGTCGCCTGCCTTTCTCACAACGATTTTTCCTGATCGTGTGGCCTCGTTTCAAGAACTCAACGAACCGTTCCGCCGACAGTGACTGTCACTGTGGTGGCCTCGTTATTGCCGCCGACCGTGATCATCACGGTTCTGGCATCTTTGGCGTAAGTCAGCATTCCACCCTTGGAGATGACGCCGAGGTTGGGCTGCCAACCGCGTGACGGCATCTCCTTTTCATAAAACTCAATCACTTTCCCGGGTTCCAGCTGACCGCGAAATGAACTTTGACCGCCGCCAAAACCGAGCAGTGCCACTTCAACCCCCGCTCCATCGGATTTTTTCATGCCGCGCGGGATCGGTATCTCCACACCGGCGATTTTTTCGTCATAGGATCTACTGCAGCCGGCAAAAATCAAAACCATTGCCGACAGGAAAAGTATCGGAGCACTAGCAGTCATAGGCCATACGGCGATTTAAAATACCAGTTCGCATGTTCCCGTATTTATACGAATGATACCGTCCAGGCAAAGCAGAATTAATCAACGATCTAAGTCGATGAGACAAAAGCTATCAAGAAGCAGTTTCCGGCGCCGTGGGTAGTCCGGTGAAATACCACAGCACCAACAGCGTCACACCGAGCAATTCCGGTAGCGCGGGAGAGATATGGATCAGTACCCCACCGAGCATGCCGCCGAGGGATGAGCCGATGAAGCCGAAGAAGGTATAAACACCCGTGGCGGTGCCGCGGCCGCCCTGCGGAATCCTCTTGGTGAGAAATGTCGGCAACAGCGGTTGAAACAAGCTGTAACCGAAGAAAAAAGCCGCGCCACTGACATACAACAGCAAGTCCGACTGAGCGCCGACCAGATACACGGCATACCCCATTGCGGCGGCTAGCCAGCCGATCATGATGGGTACGCGAAAACGGCCCAGTCTTTCGGCGCGACGCATATAAGGGAATACCAATAATGCACTGGGTAAAAAGATAATCACATAGACTTTCCACAGCTCGGCGCGGTTCAATCCCATCTCCTGCCAGCTCAGCGGATAGGTGAAAAAGAAAAGATTGAGAGTGAAAGAAAGAACAAAGGCGGCGATAAAAATCGGCCGCAGCTCGCCGTGCATCAGAATCGGTCTGAAGGCCATCGCCGATTCTTTGTCGATGGATCGATTTTCTTTTGGAAAGGAGATTGCCGCAAGAATCATTGCCGCAAAAGCGAGCGCGGCCAAAACATAGAACAAGCCGCTGAGACCGATGGTCGCCGCCAACAGCGGACCGCCCAGGATGCCGATCATAAAGGCAGAGCCAATGGCGATTCCGGTAATGGTAAATGCCTGAGTGCGAACCTCCGGCCTTGTAAGATCAGCCAGCGCCGCCAAAGCTACTGAGCCGACCGCGCCAGTGCCTTGAATAGCCCGCGCGATGATGAGTTGGGAAATGGTCTGCGCCAAACCACAACCGATGCTGCCCGCTCCAAACAGCGCCAGGCCGATGAGCAATATTGGCTTGCGTCCCCACCGATCACTCGCCCAACCCAGCGGGATTTGCAGGATACTCTGAGTGAGCGCGTAGGCTCCGAAAGCGACGCCGGCCATGGCAAGGCTGGCTTCCGGATAATGGATGGCGTAGACGCTGAATACCGGGAGGATCAGAAAAATACCGAGTAAACGCAATGCCGATATCAGACTGACGACAATCACCGGGCCGATTTCAGCGCGGTTAAAGGAGTGGTCATTGTCAGCCAATGTGATGCGCGAGCTCCAAGATCCCGAGTCGGAGAAAATAATCAGTCCAATTTACACGCTTTGCCGAAAATGGGAAGGCTCGGGAAACATTATCGTTGAAACGGATAGGCCCGGGTCAATTCCGTTCCGACTGTTTGATGCCGAGCGGCAACCGCTCCTTGGCTTCCCCCACAAGGACCGTTTTCTGGGGGAATGGAAACTCGATGTGTTCGGCGTCGAATGCCTTTTTCAACCGGCGGCGGTACTCTCGGCCCACCATCCACTGTCTTATCGGCAATGTTTTTAGCCGCGCCTTGATCGTGACTGCTGAATCCGTGAACGCATCCACGCCGATGATCTCGATGGGCTCGAGCATCGCCGAACCGTATTGCGGATCGGATTGCAACTCGCCGGCGACCCGACGCATCACTTCGACGATACGATCGGTATCTTCCCTGTAAGAGACCCCGACGTCGATGACGTACGCCGACCAGTCCTTGGTCATGTTGGACAGCGTATTGATCGAGCCGTTTGGAAATACGTGAACCACAGCGGCTTGGTCGCGCAGGACAATGGTGCGGAAGGTGATCGCTTCGACCAGACCGCCGGTTCCATTGATGACCGCGACATCCCCGACGCGAATTTGGTTTTCCAAAATCAGAAAGAATCCGCTGACGAAATCCTTCACTAAGTTTTGCGCTCCGAATCCCACCGCAAGTCCGACGACGCCGGCGCTGGCAAGAATCGGCGTGACGTTCACGCCGACTTGCCCGAGGATTGTCAAAACCGCAGTGAACCAGACAAGACCGGCGACGATCGTCCAGAGCACGCTCATCAAGGTTCGGATTCGCATCGCCGCCGCGCCCGGGACCGATTCCGAAGGTTCGCGTGCCCGCACAAGGATGGCTTCCAGCCGGCTAAGCCCAACACGGATAAACTTGATGGCGAGCAAAGCCGCTATAACTATTAAAACAACACGTAACGACGACTGCGCAAAATTGATGCTGAAGTCGATAAGCTTCGGCACATAGGCTTCGAACGAGGTTCCAAACATGCTCTATCCTCCGCGGGTAGCAGGTCGTTAGACCCACCCCGATTTTTAAGTGTTGTGCGGCTGCGACAGCAAGGTTTGTACTTGCCGCAGCCACGGATCGTTTTGAATGAGTTTCACGAAGTTTGTATGGACCATTCGAGAGATTAATTCAGGCGTAGAGCTTTTAATCCGAGCGAGCTCATCGATTACTTTTTTGATGTCCGACGGCATGCCCATGATGCCTTTCAGCCATTTCAAACCGCCCGGATTGTCGGTTTCGGTGAGAAGCAGGCCATCGGGAATCTCGCGCGCGATTGCCTGAATCGTTTCCGAATAGAGGATCTCGACTCCGACGGTAAAGTAAGCGCCGAACTGTACTAAGGCGCGGAGGATATCCAGAGGGCCGGAGTACCAATGAATGATCGGCCGGTTTACGTCGTACCGCTCCAACAGGTCGAGAATGGAGCGCTCGCCGCCTTTGGTGTGGAGGTTGACGACTTTTTTCTGTTCGCGAGCGGCTGCAAAAAAATATTTCAGGACTTTCAACTGAGCCGGATACTCGGAGCGATCCTTGACCCAGTGGAAATCGAGCCCAATTTCGCCGATGGCGGGACTCGTCTCGATATACGGACCGAGTTCACGCAGCCGGTCGACATATTGCGGAGCGCGTCGAGGATGAATTCCAAAAGTTGGCAGCACCAGCGCTGAGCGCCTCCCGATTTCCTGGAGATCTTCATAGGACGCCACATCCATCGCCGTGGCGACGGTAAAAATGTTTTCACTTTCGATTTGTCTCAAGGCATCGGCGAGTAAGTCGCCGTATTTGTCCAGATGAACATGAGCATCGATCAACATAACGGATCAACTCCGGTTCCAGTAAATCGACAAACCGATGAGCGCCACCACTGCCGTCGCCGCATACATCAGGGAAAAATTCTGGTCGACTAAATCGAGAAACGCTCCCAGTGTCAACGAGCCCACGCCGATGCCGAGATCGTAAAAGCACTGATATTGCGCCATGGATTGGCCGCGCCGCTGCGGCGAAGTTTGATCCACGGCCACGGTCATGAGCGCCGGTTGCGCGGCGCCGGTGCCGAAACCTCCAACCACTGCCGCCGCCATGAGCCATGCAGGTGAAGACGCCAACGCCAGTATGCCGATGCCGAGCAGGTTAAGAATCAAGCCGGGAATGATCACCGCGCGGCGGCTGATCCGGTCTGAAAGCGGTCCGGCAACGGGCCGGCTGAGCAAAAGGCAAAGCGCGTAGAGGCCGAACCAAAGTCCGGGATTTTCAAGGCCAAGTTTCAGCGCGTGAATTGGTAAGAAGGTGAGAATGCCGCCGTGGCCGAACGATAGAAAAGCGACCGCCACCGCAGGCAATAGAGTCTCGGGAATCACCAGCAGATCAATCCAGCTTAGTTCCCGCTGGTTGTTTCGAGGACCGTGGCCCGGCTCCCTGACCAGAGCCGCAAGGATCAGACCGACAAACAACAGCGCTGCCGCGCCGAGAAATACTCCGAAGAAATCAAACCGTTGCAACAATGCGAACCCGGCCACCGGCCCGATGGCTCCGCCCAGACTGCTTGCCATCGCCGCATAACCGATCAACTCGCCGCGCCGCTTCTGCGGCGCGATATCGGCGGCCAATGTCGCCACTGCGGTGGTGCAGCCGGACCAGCCGACGCCGTGAAGCATGCGGAACGGCAGCATGAACAGAATGCTGGGGGCCCACATATAGCCGAAGTTGCCGGCCGCGAAGAGCGCGACCCCGGCGATGAGAAATGGCTTTCTGCCGATTCTGTCGATGAGTAATCCTACCGGAATTCGCATGATAGTGGCGGTGATGGTGAAGACCGCCATGACGGCGCCAATGACCGTGAAAGAAGCGCCGAAGCTGACAAGGTAGAGCGGCAGGATCGGCCGAGTGAGATGGTGCGCGAGAAAAAAGCTAAATCGATTGATCCAGGTGAAGAAGAAATCTTTTACCCAAGTCTCCGATGGTGTTTGCTCCTGCTCTGGCACGGCCGCCGCCATTCAATTTGAAAAAGCTCATCATTGCGGCAGGGCTGAATCAAAGTCAATCTGCTGTTGCAGGATTGGATCATTTCGGATTATGTAATTGCGTTCGTTGCATCGGAAACAGTTCGTCACATTCATCCTTTTTTTATGATAAGTCCGGGCGGCGGAATCCAATGCGAGTCTAACAAAAACCACGAGGTCACGAAGAGCACGAAGGAAAGGGTCATGTCTCATAATGTGCAGAATGAAATTAAAAGAATCTTCGTGACCTTCGTGTTCTTCGTGGTAAAAACGACGATTCGGTCTAGCGTTCAGGAGGACTTTAATGATTATTAGTCGGCGACACTTTCTTAGCAAAATTGTTATTGGCGTGGCCGCAGCGCCTTGGCTTGGCGATCTCAGCTGGGCGCAGACTAAAGGCAAGCTCGGCTATATGAAGATCGTCGATGTTGCCGCGATGTTCATGGCGATGGAGAAAGGATTTTTCAAGTCCGAGGGTCTAGAACTCGAGACCGTGCCCATGGCAGGCGGTGCGGTCATCGTGCAAGGAGTTACCTCGGGTGATTTGCAGATCGGCTGGACCAACGTAATCTCGCTTTATCAAGCCTATGCGGAAGGATTCGATTTCAAGCTTGTGGCGCCTGGCGCGAGCAACGGCCGCGGGAAAAACGAGAGTCATGCGATTTTGGTGACTAATGCGGCGCCGATCAAAAGCGCCAAAGATCTGGAGGGGAAAACAGTCGCGGTTAATACGCTCAACAATATCGTTCATCTTATGGCAATGGCTTGGATCGACAAAAACGGCGGCGCTTCAAATAAGGTGAAATTCGTCGAGGTGCCGTTTCCCCAGATGGAAGCGGCACTCACCGGCGGCAAGCTCGATGCCGCCAGTATTCATGAACCCTTTGCCACCGCAGCCATGGAAAAGGGTGGGGCGAGAGTTCTTGCCCGTCCATGGGGCGACGTGCTTGCTAGATTTCATATCGCCGGCTGGTTCGCTTCTGAGAAGTGGATACAGAAGAATAAGCAAATGACTCAATCGTTCATTCGAGCCATTACTCGCGGCGCCGACGCCATACAGGCCGATCCCGAAGCCAGCCGCGCGGCAATGATAAAATGGGCCGGATTGAATCCTGGGCTGGCGGGCAAAATCGGTTTGCCGATCTTCGATAAAACATTATCGGAAAAAGATCTCCAGTCGACCATCGATTTAACCCACAAATATAAGATGATCTCCCGCGCCATCAAAGCACGGGAGGTGATCAACGATCTGGCACCCAAAGCTTAATACAGCCGGGCAGGAAAACGACTTGAGCGCATACCAGCTTATGGCCCCGGGTCATGTGCCGGAGAAGGGCAATTGGCCAGCGGCATCGGCGCTGAAAAGATGACGAGCACTTAAGGCTTGACTATTTGATGGTGCGGTCGGTTTTCCCGTTCTTGTTGCTCGTGGCTTCCGCATTTGTTATCGCTTCATGGTTAATTGGCTTTCATGCCTCTTTTAGAAGTCCAAAACCTTTCCAAGACCTACCGACAGATGGGCGGCGACACGACCGTCGCGATCGGAGAGATCTCGTGCAAGATCGAACCGGGCGAGTTTGTCAGTTTCGTCGGGCCGTCGGGGTGCGGCAAAACGACTTTGCTGATGTCGATTGCGGGACTGATCGCTCCCAGCGCCGGACAAGTCATAATTCATGGCAAGGAGGTGAGTGGGCCGCCTCCGAACCTGGTCCTGGTTTTCCAAGATTTCAATAAATCTTTGTTTGCGTGGCGCTCCGTGCTCGGCAATGTGCGCTTCGGCTTGGAGGCGCGGGGACATCGTTGGCGCCAAGGGGAGGATAAAGCGCGCTCGCTGATCGACCTCGTCGGCCTCAAAGGTTTCGAGGATCATTATCCATGGGAGCTTTCGGGCGGCATGCAGCAGCGAGTGGCGATCGCCCGAGCGCTTGCTTACGAACCCGAAGTTTTGCTGATGGACGAGCCTTTTGGCTCTCTCGATGCACTGACCCGCCTGGAGTTGGAGGATACAGTTCTACAGCTCTGGGAGGAGTTGCGCACGACCATTTTGTTTATTACCCATGACATCGAAGAGGCCGTTTACCTTTCGGACCGTATTTTGTTGCTTAGCCAACGGCCGTCACGGATTATCGAGGAACTGCCGATTGATTTTGCCAGGCCGCGCAATCAAGTGATCACCAGGTCACAACCTCGCTTTATGGAAATTAGAAATTGCATTTACCAACGAATCCGCAACGAAAGTGCGCTGTCGTGAACGTTGGACGAGGTTTTAATTGGGCGGGCTGGATGCTGTTCGCCCTCCTTTTGCTGATGTGGGAGTTCGGCTCCCGGCTAAGTCCGGCGCTCCAATCCTACCTGCCGCCCGTAAGCCGGATATTCAGGAGCTTGGCCGAGCTAGTTATTTCCGGCCAGCTGGTTAGCCATCTGATGATTACCCTGAGCCGATTTCTTCAGGGCTATTTGCTTGCCGCTTCGATAGCGGTCATTCTGGGCATAGTCCTGGGATATTTCCGTCTGGCGCACAGCCTGTTTGAGGCCGTCATCGAGTTCTTGCGCCCGATGCCTTCCGTGGCGATCATTCCCGTGGCGGTTTTGTTGCTCGGCATTGGCGACGCGATGATTGTCGCGGTCACGGTTTACGCCAGCGTCTGGCCGGTTCTCATCAATACCATGGATGGGGTTCGGCACCTTGAGCGGACGTTGATCGATACCGGCAGAACCTTTGCACTTAATCGCCGCAAGATTCTTTGGCTGGTCGTGCTGCCCGCGGCAGCGCCCTACATCGTCACCGGATTGCGTATCAGTCTGTCAATTGCGCTGATCCTGGTCACCACTGCCGAGATGATCGCTGGCAGCAGAGGGCTGGGGTTTTTCATTCTCGACCAGGAGCGCTCCATGAACAGCAGCAACATGTACGCCGGTGTTATTCTAGTTTCAGCCCTGGGATATGTGCTTAATCGCTTGTTTGTCCTTGGCGAAGGCTGGGCGATGCAGTGGCGCCGCGGTATGCTCGCCCAAGAGTCCGTCTGACATGAGAGCATCGAAGCTTAACGGTTTGCTATTCTTTCTCGGCCTGCTGATCGTTTGGGAACTGGTTGCTCAAGCCCGATTGATCAATCCGTTGGTCGTGCCGCCGTTGAGCAGGATTCTTGGAGTTTTCTCCGATTTAGTCTGGTCCGGACAAATTCCCTTACAAGTGGCATCCAGCATGAAGCGGGCGGCGGCAGGCTATATCATGGCTGCCGTAGTGTTTATTCCCCTGGGAATTCTGATGGGTCTTTCGCAAAGTGTTTACCGCCTCTTTGAAGTAATCGTTGAGATGCTGCGGCCGGTGCCTCCTCCTGTGATGATTCCGGTGGCGATGCTGTTCTTCGGCTTGGAAGATGAGATGAAGATTTTTGTCATCTTCTTTTCCTGCGCCTGGCCGATTCTCCTGAACACCCTGGATGGCACCCGTAATGTCGATCGGGTGCTCCTCAACACGGCCCGAACTTTTGGGTTATCGCGGTGGAAAATCATCTGGAATATAATTCTGCCGGCAGCCTCGCCGCAGATCGTTACCGGACTGAAGGTCAGCCTGCCGATCACGCTTATTCTTGTGGTCATTTCAGAAATGGTCGGGAGCACCGATGGGATCGGCTACTTTATTCTCGATTCGCAGCGTCGATTCAGAGTAGCGCAAATGTATGCGGGGATGCTGACCCTGGCCATTCTCGGCTACGCGCTCAACCAATTTTTCAATGTGCTCTATAGGCTACTCATGCCGTGGCATGTAGGCTTAATGAGAATGAAAGACGCGGCGTGACTTGGGGTATGGGGTCGTGGGTGTTAGCTGTTGGGTTTTAGCACCCGAAACCCATCACCCTACACCCAAAAACCCTTTACACTTTGTGCATGCCGCCGCCCGGAGGCGGCTGCGGTTGGTTTTTCCCAGGCAACCAGTCGGCATCCTTGCGCGGGCTGTTGCCTTTGACCTGAAACTTCGCCCGGCCCATGTTGGCGAATTCGATTTCTATAGTATCGCCCGAATTCACCGGCTTAAGTCCTTCGTGAAAAGTGCCGGTGGCGACGATGTCTCCCGGATTCAGCTTGACGAAACGTGATAGCCAGGCAATCTGATTGGGGATCTTGTGCGCCATCGCGCTGGTACTGTAGTTTTGCCGAGCCTCGCCGTTGGTCCACGATTTTACATAAACATTGTGCGGATCGGGAATTTCGTCCTTGGTGATGATCCATGGCCCGACACAGCCATGGGTGTCCTGTCCCTTGGGAACAAATTGCGTGCGACGCACCATTCCACGCGTCGAAATATCGAAGAAAGGCACATAGCCGAAAACGTAATCCAATGCTTTTGACTCTGAAACATTTTTAGTGGGTTTGCCGATAACGAATGCGAGTTCGGCTTCGGGTTGATAAACGACTGCGGCGGGGATGTCGGTTAACTCCACCGCACCGTCGGGCCCGACGAGATCGGGAGACTTGTAAAAATATTCATTGGGAAAACTATCGGCAGTACGCTCCGGACGATCGATATAATTGCTGAAGGCGGCAATGCACTTGCTCGGGCGTGGCAGGGGTGAGCGGAGTTGGACACTGCTTAAGGGCACACCTTCCTGTTCGCTCATGATCTTTTCAAAGCGGCGCCGGTACTTGCGCCAGCCCTCGATGATTTCCTCGATTACCCGTTGCGGCCCCTTGGCCTTGCGCGCACTGATGGCATCGCTGACGTCGACAACTTTATCATCGTTCTTGATCACCCCGATCCTGTCGTCATCAAATCGTAGAATCTTCACGGTGTGCTCCCTCCAGTGCAATTTGCGCCTATATTTGCGACAACCGCGGAGTAATGTCAATCTCGCTCGGATGATTTTAGGTCAGCGGAAAGAGCGCTTTTGGCGGCAATCCCGAATCAAGAGAGACAATCATTTCGGAGCAGTGAGGATTTCTCGGAGAACAAGTTCGTAGTAACCTTCGCTAGGACTTCGGCCAATGAACGTTGTGTTGAGGAAATACTTTGCCGCCGATTTAGAGGATTGCGTGTCGGTGCTCGCCGATGCTTTCGTTTCCAGCCCCCTGCACCTGTCTGCGTTCGGCAAGGATGGTATCGATCAGAACCGGCGTTTCTTCCGGCTCGCCCTGCGCAATATGTTCTTCGGTCAAGCCTTCGTCGCGTTGGTCGACGGCGCGCTGTGCGGCTATGTTCATTTCAGAGCATGGCCTTATTGCCTGCCGGCGCCGGAGGAAATTCCTACCGCCGCCGCGACCTTGTTGAAGCCTCTAGGCAACGCGGTGCCGAAATTCATCCAGTGGTTCGCTCGATGGTGCCACCTTGATCCCCAGGAGCCGCATATTCATCTCGGACCCATCGGTGTGATCCCAGCAAGCCAGCGACAGGGAATCGGCACCGCATTGATGAATCGTTATATCGACGGACTGGAGGAGGAAAGATCGGTCGGTTATCTCGAGACCGATCGAGTTGAGAACGTTCAGTTCTATAAAAAATTCGGCTTCGTGGTTAAGCACGAGGAAGTAGTCATTGGCACGCCCACCTGGTACATGTCCAGACCTCTACAGTAAGCGGCGGTGGTGATCAAACGTTTATCCGAGGTTTCTTGCAGAAGAATTCACGCCTGTAGAAATGATTAGCAAGCCCGCTAGCCACCCGCCGATTCTGCGCATTTGTGTTGCACTGCCTTGCTGGGTTCGTCCAGATCTGCGCTACACCATTCCCGCATCTTCACCTTGCCGGTATTATTTGTAGCTTTTATCGACGATCGCCAAACTCATCCGTTGGCTCGTTAATTGCTCTCCGGTGCACCCTCAGTGATCCTGAGTTGTAACACCTATGGAAGTTACCATTGGGCTAGCGCGATCCGATTACGAAAAACTGTTGCACGGCATCCCCCCTCAACATTCCGCCTATAATGTTCTTCGCCGTTCTCCGGAGCTTGATCGTTGGGCCGATGAGAAGCCGTTCTCGATGTGTGTTGTGATCGAATGCAGCGAAGAGGAAGCACTGAACCTTTATCACGCCGCCAAGCAGCACTGCCCGCATGTCCTCCGCGACATAGAATACGGCCTTAGTTCAGCGGCGGCACGCCAACCGTAGAAAGAGAGTCAGGATGAAAACACTATTTGCGTCGGCTGCCATCATTATGGCTATCGCGCGTTTGTGCAGAAATCGAGATTTTGAATGCAACGGTCTCCGGGCTGAAAGCTTGCCGATTTATTTGCCCCAAGAGAGCATTGAGAACCTGAACAGGGATCCTCGGCGGCCCTACGATTTATTTAACTTCTACTATCCCCCCGGACAAACTAGTGTCCGTTTTCACTAAAGCCTCCCTCCCTAGGTGTTCAGGAGCCGCATCTGCTGCCTGCTTTCTGGAACCGGCAGTTCGCTAAAGCAGTCCGGGAGCACAGCGGCGGCAAGGCTTCCAAACACCTGAATCTCACAGTTTGTTGCAGACTCACTGATTAGATCGGCAGGTATCGCGAAGCAGTATCGAGGTTTTTGATGCCGCATTGCTTTAAAGCGGTGTCAGAAATTCCAAACTTTGAGGTTCGACGGTTATATCGATCACCGTCAACGAGGGCGGAAAACTTGCGCCGCTTTCGGGCCATGCTTGATCGTCGATATGAATCGGCGTCCCTTCCCACTCAATATGTATCCGTTTTCCTCTTCGAACGGGCAAGCCATTCGGCGACGGATTGCCTTCCTTACATTCCTCGAGACAACGATCCAGTGTCTCCTGAGCGCCACGGGTCAGGCAAATCACATCGAAGAGGCCGTCGCCAGGATCGGCGTCAGGCGCTAAAAACAAATTCGGACCGATGGATTTTATATTCATCACCTCGAACAGAATGTATTCGCCGGAGAGATCGCGGCCGTCCACGCTAACGTGGAGTTCTATCTCTGGACACGTCAATAGCCGGGCCTGCAACATTTCCAAAACCGAGGTGATTTTCTCTTCAGGCTCTGTCAGATGGGCAAGATCCACATTCCCTCTGGCGTCGAGCCGGGTCATCATGTCGGTGAAAAGCCCGATGCCGAGACCCTCGACAAAATGCGCCGAACCCCAAGGTCCGTTGGCGATGCCGGAATCAAATTTCCTGCGCCGCGCACGGCTCCATTCGTTAATCAACTGGGCCAGTGAAACGTCCATCAGGTTGAGTGTTTTGGCGATATTATTGGCTGTCCCTAACGGTAAAACCGCGATTGGCGTTCCTTTCCCGATCATGAGCTCGGCAACCGCGCCGACGATGCCGTCGCCACCAGCTACCGCGATGATATCCGCCGGTTTGTTCAGGACCGTTTTCCAATGACTGTCCTTTGAAGATTGATAAACAAGCTGGTGCCCGGCGCGGCGAATCAAGTCGACAGGTTCTTCGCCGCAGGGTAGATCATCGCTGCCGGCATCCGGGTTATGAATCAGCGTAACTTTCATGAATTCCTTATCTTGCTGGAGCGGAGAAATATGAAATACTCATACTAGCACTGCTGACCAACTTTGTAAGTTGGAGCCGGAGGAGGAGGCTTGGCGCATGCGTATCCTGGTTGCCAATGATGACGGCATTTACAGCCCAGGAATTGCCGTCTTGGCCGAAGTGGCAAGCGACTTTGGCGAAGTGCGTATGGTGGCGCCTGACGTGGAGCGGTCTTCGGCCGGACATTCAATCACCGCTATGCGGCCGCTTTCCTACCGCCGCACTCCGATCGGCAATTTTGAAGCTTACCGGGTCGATGGCACACCGGCCGATTGCGTCGCGCTCGGGATCTTTAACTGGGATAAAGTTGACGTGGTACTTTCGGGGATCAATCTCGGCAGTAATCTCGGCAATTCCATTTGGCATTCCGGTACCTTGGCTGCCGCTAAACAGGCCACGCTGCTGGGTTTACGCGGCATCGCGTTGAGTTCGACCGTGACCATCGACGAGCCGAACTTTGATCTCTTGAGACCTTCTCTGAAGGAAGTCCTGGCGCTTCTGTTGAACGACAACAAGGATTTGTGTTTGGTGAATGTGAACTTTCCCGATGAAAAGCCTAAAGGGCTTCGGTGGACCCGGCAGTCGGTGCGCCACTACGATGGTAAAATCGCCACCGGCGAGGACCCGTTTGGACGCAAGCACTTCTGGTTCAGTGTGGTTCCGGTCGAGGGGACCGAGGAGGGGACCGATCGCTGGGCAGTCGAGCAAGGTTACGTCTCTTTGACCCCGTTGCGGCTTGATTTGACCAACGAAAAGGAATTGGCCGCGGCTTTGGAGCGGTATCCGCTGGCGTGATCTTCACGTGCCGCAAGCGTCCGCGACCGCGGGCCGCCTTGCAGCGCGGTCAGTTCGAACTAGTGTAGAAGCCCAAGACAGAAATTTTACGGAGGCAGCATGCCTGATCAGCAGCTCAATGGAAGTTGTCTTTGCCGAGCAGTGCGCTATCAGATGACACCCCCATTCATGAGATTTTCTCATTGCTACTGTTCGCGCTGCCGAAAAGCCACTGGCGGCGTGAGAGCGACCAACATTGCCGTTCCGATCGATCAGTTTCGTTGGACTCAGGGAGAGGAGCTGATTGCGCGTTTCGACCTGCCCGAAGCCAAGAGCTTCGCGCGGCAGATCTGTACCCGTTGCAATTGTCCCGTGCCTCATCCGTCACGAGATCGCCAGCGGGTCATCGTTCCAGCCGGTACTTTGGACGATGAACCCACAACAAAACCGACAGCCCATGGTCATTGGTCCAGCCGCGTAAGCTGGGTTGAAATTGACGAATCCGACCTGCCCTGCTCGGATTGAACACGGCCTAGTATCAGTAGGTTGTTCAAATCGGTCCGCGACGTGTTTAGCAGAGCGAGTTGACAGCCTGCACAGTCGACCTTAAATTTTTTTTAGCTGGGCGAATCTAATTCAGGAGGACTTTATGGAACTCACGATATGGCGCCCGTTTGCCGGCTTAGAGAATTTTACTTCTCAAATTAATAACCTAATCGATGAAACTCTGGATCGAGGCTGGAGTAGCGCAAGTTCGGCTGGCACCATTTGGACTCCCGCAGTGGACGTGTTGGAAAGCAAAGATTCATATCTCTTGCGCGCCGAGCTTCCCGGGATGAACAAGGAAGATTTCAATTTAGAGGTGAAAAATGGAATGTTGACCATCAGCGGCGAGCGCAAGCTCGATCAGCCGGTGAGCAACGTCCAATACCGCAGTGTTGAGCGCATTGCGGGGAAATTCTCACGATCGTTCTATTTGCCTCAAACCGTCCAGCAGGATGGAATCCAGGCGACTTATCGCGAGGGTATCTTGGAAATTTACGTCCCTAAATTGGACCATGCTAAAGCGCGGCAGATCAGGGTGAGCTAACCGCCCTCGACTAGATGACGCAATAGGTTGTATGACTGTTTGCTCGCTCAGCCGCTGCTGGTCCGGTGGCAGCGGATTGTAGAGCGAGGGATGAGCGCGAAGCACAAAGCGCTGCGGAAGAGCTGCGGAAGATATGACGAACAAGCTATTGAGCGTAGCGGCGTTTTCGGCGTTGGGTGTTCTGCTTGCCGTCGGTTCGCCTATCAAGCATCCGATCTTAGCGTTGCAATTGGCTGTGGCCGAACCGCCGGCGAGCTTGCCCGTTGGTGTGGATGGGATTCGGCCGTCGGCTATCCGTGATAGTTGGCGAGCTCCGAGAGACGGAGGTCGTCATCATCAAGGTGTCGATATTTTTGCCAAACCGGGAACCCCGGTTCGGTCGACGACTGAGGGTCTCATCATTCGACGCGGACAAAACCGGTTAGGTGGCAATGTAGTCTGGGTAATGGGACCGGGGCGGCAAACGCATTACTATGCGCATGTGAGTGATTTGGGCGCGTTT
>Ga0307416_100001060_pt1 | contig 14663 bp, 13 predicted proteins | sample DK1Cmetagenome_2_FD_203821 | JGI IMG/M metagenome (GOLD analysis project Ga0307416, IMG submission 203821) | Maize rhizosphere microbial communities from greenhouse at UC Davis, California, United States - DK15-C-3 | ecosystem: Host-associated > Plants > Roots > Rhizosphere > Soil | place...
CTCGACTCGTTCGCCGAGCAGGTCGGTAACCTTCCCCTTGCCCTCGTCGCCCCACTGGGCACCGATGAGCACGATCGCTGGCATTGTCATCGCCTCCAGGGCACTGCATGGCGGGGTGCCCGCCGAAAGGACGCAGTCCCGGGATGTCAGGCTAACAAGGATCGCCGCCGCCGAACCCGAGGGAGGCTCGCATGTCCGATGTCGTGCTGCTCTCCCTCGCCGACGCCTCCGGGTGCGCCCAACCCCGGGTACCCGTGCTGGAGTGCGCCGAAGCGCTCCGGGCCGGCGGCGCGACGGTGGAGCTGGCCACGGCCCACGACGACTCCGAAGTCGACGCGGCCGTCAAACCGGTCGAGGCCGGCCAGACGCGCCTCGTGGTGGCCGCGGCCACCGACGCCGAGGTACGGGCGGTCGTGCGCCGGCTGGTCCGCCGGTACGCCCCGCCGCCCTCGAAGCGCCCGGCCGAGCTGCCGGCCGGCCGGACCGTGTTCGACCTGCCGCCGCTGGCCGTCCTGCCACTGGCGCCGGCGATGCCGGATCTGGTCGGGGAGCTGGGCCTGCCGCGCACGCCGGCCGATGTGGCGGCGACGACGCTGGCCGGCCGGGCCCGGCGGCTGGATCTGCTCCGTACCGACGCCGGATCGGTGACGCTGCTCGGCTGCCTGCTCGGCGGCATCGATGGTGAGGGTACGGCGGTGGCCTGGCGGGCCCGGGTGGAGGTCGACGACGCCGTGCTGAGCGACGGCGCGGAACCGTTGCTGGCCTGTGCCATCCGCTCGGCCGGCGCCTCCGAAGTGGACGGACTGCCGCTGCTGCCCGCGGCCGAGCCGGACGACGGCAGCGTGCACGTGGCCGTCGCGGTGGCCCAGATGCGGTCGCGCCCGCTGCGCCGCGCCCGGGTGCGTTTCGAGGTACGCCGGGCCAGGGGCCGGGCGGTCGCGGTGAGCCCGCGCGAGGAGATCCCACTCGTCGATGACGCGGTCGCGGGCGTGCTTTCCCGCAAACGCGCGTGGTGGGTCGAGGCCGGCTGCTGGGCGGCGTACGTAATGTGACGCACCGGTTACCGACAACCGGGGCGGGTGTGCGACGCTGGGCTGGCGGCACCCGACGGCCAGGCGAGGAGGTGGGCCGTGCATCGCGGCGATGACCTCGACGAGTCGGTGGAGTTCGCGCCGCAGTCGCCGTGGAGCCGCCCACCGTCCCCCCGCCCCGAGCCCACGCCACGTCCGGGGCAGCACCGCCCGGACGCGCACCGCCCCGAGACGCACCGCCCCGAGACGCACCGCCCCGAGACGCATCCTCAGGACACGCGCCGCCCCGACGGCCGGCCGGGCGCGGAGCCGGGCGGCAACCACACCGTGGCACCGCCCGGGTACGGACCGGAGCCGGACCCGGAGGAGACCGACCACCCCGACTACGCCGCCGCGGCCGAGCCCACGTACGCGGATCCCCCGAGCAACGACAACGGGAGCGGATACACGGAGACCGAGGTACCGCTGAGCTACCCGGTGCCGACCGCCGAGGAGTTCGTCACCCGGCGCGCGGTACGGCCGCGGGACTGGGTCGCCACCACCGGGGTACGGGCGGCCGCCCGCCGCGGCACGTTCGGCCTGGTGCGGCTGCGGCCCAGCCAGCGCGAGCGGGATCGGCTGATTGCCATGGCCGCGGTCCGGCGCAACTTCGGCGGGCTGCGCCAGGTCACGATCGTCAACCCGAAGGGCGGCGCCGGCAAGACGGTCGCCACGCTCATGCTGGGCTACACGTTCGGCCTGGCGCGCGGCGGGTTCGTCCTGACCTGGGACAACAACGAGACTCAGGGCACGCTCGGCATGCGAGCACAGCCGTACCTGCATGCCCGTACCGTCCGGGACCTGTTGCGCGACCTGGGCCGGTTTCGCGGCGAGGCCGGCCGGATCGGGGAACTGGCCGCGTACGTGCGGTCCCAGGAGGACGGCATGTTCGATGTGCTGGCCTCCGACGAGGCGGCGACCGCGGGGGAGATGCTGACCGCGCGGGCCTTCCGCGACATCCGGGCGGTCGTTGGGCGTTTCTACAAACTGCTGCTCGTCGACACGGGCAACAACGTGCGGGCCGAGAACTGGCAGGCCGCCGTCGACGCGTCGGACCAGCTCGTGATCACGATGTCGGCCCGCAACGACTCGGCCGAGACGGCGGCGCGGCTGCTCGACCACCTGGAGCAGACCGGCCGGCTCGAACTGGTCCGCCGGGCCGTCGTGGTGGTGACCATGCCGCCGCACCGCAAGGACGTCAACCCGCGCCCGATCGAGCGACACTTCGATGCGCGTTGCCGCGTCGTGGTGCGAGTGCCGTACGACAAGCACGTCGACTCGGGCGCCCCGGTGCGCTTCGGGGCGCTGTCCGAGGAGAGCCGGCAGGCGTGGCTGGGCGTAGCCGCGACCGTCGCCGAAGGCCTGTGAGGCGCCATGCTGGGTCGCCGCACGGCCTTCCGTACACAATCGATAGCTGAACGGGTGAGGTGTGTTCCACACGTCCAGCCATGGTCAGGGTGCTCACGGTCGACTTGAATCAGAAGTCCGGAGCCTCCCCAGGACCCGGTAAGCAGTGGCCCGGTGCGCCGGGCCACTGCCCTTTCTGGGCCCACCGCTTCCCCAACTCGGACATTGCGGTCTTAGCGCGCCGCGGGTCGCCCGGCCTGGTCGTCCAGGAGACTGACCGATCGCCGGAGTGTTGGGCCGCGGGTCTTCGAGCAGCATTGTCGGCGGACAACCTATTCTTCTCGCAATAATTTCTACGTCGAATAAGTGATGGAGCGCCGCGTTGGTCCCATTCACGGGAAGAGTTCGGGACTTCGACCGGATGTCGTGGGTCGCCGACGTTGAGGACGCGGCGGCGCGAGTCCGCGGTTGTCGCAGCGTGGTGGCGCCTTTCGGCTTTGAACCGATCTTTGTCGGGTCCTCGCACACGATCAAGCCGAGGCGATTCTATGTCTACCTGACGGCCGACCGGGACGGGGCCAAGGGGAGTGGGCCCGAAGGGCTGGGGGACGGGGAAATCAGAGTGGAGCATGATCTCGCTCGGGAAATCGTTCGGTCCGTGCTGGACGAGATCCGGATCGTGGTCACCTCCTCCGATACGACTGTCCGCGACGACGGCCGGCGGGGAAGCCTGTACGTGCGGGCCATCGGCACCGGGCCCGAGACGGCCACGGTGCTGTACGCGCGGTACCTGGCCGCCCTGCCCGTGCTCGCGACGACCGGGCGACTGCGGGAGTTGCGGGACTACACGCACCGGCCGTCCGCCCGGCGGTACCTGATGCACACCACGATCGCGCTCGTGTCGCTGTACCCGGCGATCCCTTCGCCCAACACGGAGCACCTGCGCCACATCACGGATCTGGCCCGGCACCAACGCGACCGGGACCCGGACACGGGTGCCCCGCCCGAGGTACCGGCGCGGCCCGAGGAGCTGGCCGCGCTCGGCGACATCATCCTCCCGTACCTGTCGAAGATCTCGGCCTGGCTGTCGGGTCCCGAACCGGCGTCGATCGGCGTGGTCGACGTCCACAATGGCGAGACGTCGTGGGTCCGCGTGGACGAGGGTCGACTGGACACGATCGCCGGCCGGATCGAGGCCTGCTACCGGGGCACGCCGCAGGATCCGTGACATCGAGCCGATTCTCCACCGGCACCTCTAGCAAGGAGGGTTCGTGGACGCCGCCGCCGCGTGGTCGACCATTCTGGGTACCGCCATCGCGCTCGTGACCGCCGTCATCACCGTGGTCGCCGCCCGCAAGGCGCGGCGCACCAGCGCCGCCACGGCCGAGGCCCGGCCGTCGCGGATCGACGCCGTCAAGGGGCGCGGGTCGTTCCGGTTCGGCTGCCTCAACCACTGGCCGCTGATCTCCTGGCATGCCGGTGCCGACGGGGACTTCGTCTTCGAGGGCCTGTACGTCGAGATCGCCCGGAAGGTCGGCGAAGTCGCCGGCCTCGACGTGGAGCTGGTGCCGATGGACTGGGGCGAGCTGTCCCGGTCGTTCGACAAATACGACCTCGACGCCGTGCTGTCGGTGTTCGAGACGCGGGCCCGGCTCGAGTTCGGCGAGTTCGTGGCGCCCATGCACAAGGTCGGCGTCGGTGCTCTCGTACCCGTCGGCGCCGCCAAGGTCCGGGAGATTCCCGACCTGCAGCGTGGCGACGTCAAGGTCGCCGTGGTCAACGGCGAGGTCGGCTGGGAGGTCGCGGTGTACGACCTGAAGATCCCCCGGCACCGCCTGATCCTGGTCGACTCGGCCGACCTGCGAAACATCTTCGGCCCACTCCTCACCGGCGCCGCCGACGTGGGGATCATCGATACCGTCAGCTGCGCCGAGCTGATCGCGTCCAACCCCGGGTACGAGCATCTGTTCTCCAGCGATCCGATCCAGATGTGCAAGAACGCGATCATGGTGCCCCGGGGTGACAACGCGTTCGCCGAGTGGATCGACGAGCTGTTCATCCAGGCCCGATCCGACTCCGAGATCCTCCAGCGGGAGGCCGAGGTTCTGGCGCCGTACAAGGACATCATCCGGAGGTTCCGGTGACCCGCATTTTCGGGTACTGCCGCCCGATCTACGACCTGCTCGCGCATCTTCCGTCGTCCAGCATCGAAGCGGTCCTGGAGGATCTCGAGGTCCCGCGCGGCGTCTCGTTCGTCGACGCGGCGAAGGCGTCCCAGGCGTTGCGACTGCTCGAGAACCTTGCCCCGAATCTCGAATGGTCACCGGGTGGTCCCGTCAGCAACGCGCTGTACGCGATCGGGTGCCACCTGGCCCGCTATCCCCGGCCGATCGGGCTGACCTGGGTCGGCCCGGTGAGCCTCGGCGAGAACCGGGGCTCGACGGACGGCATCGCGTCGCTGCGGCGCGTCGGCGTCCACATCGAATGCCCGCCCGGGGACCCGATCCCGCTGCAGGTGTCGGTGTGCCTGAACGACGTGGACAGCGGTGAGGTGGAGGCGATCCTCGTCGGCCCGCGGGCCCGGCTGCAGCGCGGCCGCGAGACGTGGACGCCGGCGGACACCGCGTTCGTCCGGCTCGCCGACCTTGTCGTGGTGGTCGGCTCCTCGCCGGACCTCGATGCGATCGGCGGGTTCGCCGTGGTGATGGCCGACGTGGGTAAGCCGTCCGACGCCGAGGTGGCGGCGCTGGAGGCGCTCGCCGGGGCCGGCAAGCTGCGCTTCATGGTCGGCCGGCGGAGCGAGTTCATCGACGCCGGGTTGGCCACGGACGACTCCGTCGTGCCGTTCCTGGCGGACACGGAGATCGTCGGCACCGCCGGTGGCGGGCCGGTTTCCGTCTCGGCCGCCGGCGACGTCGGCTTCGAGCGCCTGGACATCGAGTCCGGGGTCGCGCCGACGCGGTCGTTCCTAGGCTCCGGCGACTCGTACGCCGGCGTGTACCTCGCCGAGCGCCTGGCCGGGCGGCCGAACCGCGACGCCCATCGCGAAGCGGTGCAAGGCGCTCGCCTGGCCAGTTACTCGCGGACGGCGCGACGCAGCTACCGGTCGACGCTGACCGAGGCGTTCGGCGCCCGGATCGAGCGCGGCGCCGACGCCGACGACTGGGCCCACTTCGATACGGTCCGGCACACGTCCGGGCTGACGGTGATCGCCTGCGGCCAGCCCGGCGTGGACATCGCGGCCCTGCACGCCGCGGTCGGGTGGGGCCTGGCCGCGTTCGCGATCACGCCGCTCGGCCCGCGCAACGAACTCACCGACGCCGGGTCCGGCGCCGACCTGCCGGCCGGGGCCCGGCTGATCCAGCTCGGCTCGCCCAGCTACCGGTACTGCACCTGGGCGAACGTGTTCCTCGCCGACGGCACGGTGCTGGTCGACCTCACCCGCGGCGAGGGCTCGGCCGAGACCCGCCGGGCCGCCCACGATCTGTCGCGCCCCCTGTTCGAGATGGGACCGGCGCCGACCGGCGCCACACTGTCCGAATTGGAGGCGTGGTGCCGGCGGCACGCGATCCGGGTGCTGAACGTCGCGGGCTCGCGGGCGTCCCGGCTGAACGCGGCCCAACGCGAGGCGGTGCCGGGGATCGTCGACGCCATCGTGCGGACCTGCGCCGCGACGTTCGGCACGGCACTCGGTCCGGCACCCGACCCGTCGCCCGATCCGCCCGGGTCGACGGCTCGCTCGATCCTCGGTGTCCCCGCGCTGGCCGAGGTCCGCCGCGCCGTCGCCGAGCAGCTCGGCGATGTGGCCAACCCGGGCTTCCGGGCGGCCGGTGGTGCCGGCGGCGCCGACGTCGTGTTCGCCCGGTCCATGGACCTCGTGCTCATGCTGGAGAGCGGGGTGCTCGACGCCGCGCTGGTCGGCGAGGACATGCTGCTCGAGCACGACTCCGACGCGCTGGAGGTGGCGGCGCGGGCCGGTGTCTTCAACTGCCTGCTCGCCGTGGTGACCCGGGCGGGCGACGTGACACCCCCGTCCACAGTGGTCTCGCAGTACCCGCGATTCGCGGCCCGTGAGTTCGCGCGCAGTGGCGTGAGCGTCACGGCGGTGGCGGGCGCGGCCGAGGGATGGGTCGCCGGCGGCCTGTACGACGCCACGGTGGACACCTGGCGCACCGGGGCCACCGCGGCCGCCAACGGGCTGGACATCGCCCGGGCGCTGGAGGTCACCACCCTCGCCCTTGTCCGGCGCTCCGAGGCCGAGGACACGCCCGCCCTCCGCCTGGGTTGGCAACTGTTGCGCGGCTTCCGCCGCGCCCACGGCCCCCGGAGGTGACCTGAATGGCCAGGATACTCGTCGAGGTCGCGGGCTGGATCGGCACGCTGTTGGTGCTGTTCGCGTACCAGCAGGTCTCGTTCAAGGGCCGCCAACCGGGGCCGTCCTTCTACGTCATGAACACGGTCGGCGGCGCCGGCCTCGTCCTCAACGGCGCGGTGAACGGCGCGTGGCCCTCGGCCGGGCTCAACGTCGTGTGGGTCGTGATCGGCGTGGTGTCGCTGATCCGCTTCCGCTCCCGGGCGGCCGACCGCGCCGCCCGACCGCAGGATCCGCCACCGACGTAGACCCGCGCGTGTCGCGGCGCCGCCGGCCACCGAGGCCGCCCGACACGCCGGTGGCGTCCGTGTGTGCAGCGCAGATACAAAGGGCAGAGGTACCTCGGTAGCGACGACACGCCGGCGAGCGGGCGACACGCCGGCCGCGACGAAGTGCGGAAAGCGGAACTAGGCGGCCAGGTTCTTCGTCAACCCGTCGATGACCGCATCGGAGATCCCGGCCGTCCGGGCCCATTCCCGGGCGCCGCCGTAGCGGGCGTCCAGCAGTTTCATGAATGTGGCGATCGCCCGCCGGTCGACCCGCACGACCGTGGTATCGAGCCGTTCATGGTGCTGGTACATGGGATTGGCGGAAAGGCGTGCCGCCAACCGTTCCGCGTGACGATTGCTCTCGAGATAGTCGGACACGACGCCCTGTTTCGTGACGCCGAGAATGAGAAGCACGAGCGCCGCGACGACGCCGGTGCGATCGCGGCCGGCCGCGCAATGAAACAGGACCGGCGTTCCCGCGTCGACGGACTCGGCAATGGCCTCGAGTACCTGTCGAGCCTCCACGCCGCCGTCGTCCAGGTACCCCAGATAGTGGTGGGCGACCGCCGCCGGATCCCCGATCGGAAACGGTTCCAGCTCCATTTCCCGATCCGGGATCAGGGGTATCGACAGCGTCCGTACGGCGGGGAACAGTCGAGCGTCCGACCGCCCGTCCCCGCCCGACTCGCGCCGGGTGCGCAGATCGATGACGGTACCGATGGACAGGACGTCGAATAGCAGGTGCCGGTCGTCCGGCGTCAGCCAGTCCAGCGCGTCCGCGCGGTAGAGCGACCCGCATCGGACCGACCGTCGGCCTCGGACCGGTAGGTGACCCAGGTCACGTGCGTTGAACGCCCCGTCCAACCGGAGGTCTCGCGCATGCCGGCCATCGACGCACGGCGGTGTATCGACCCGCCGGTGGAACTCCCTGTCTCCGTGGGCCAGCTGCCTACTTGCCATATACGGTCACGTCCGGTCATCGTCAGGTCTACTTGTGTGCGCTGCCACCAGGTGGCCAGACCCTCGCGCCGACCGGCAGGCGCTCGATGCTACCCGACGCGCGCGTGACCGGTCGGGGATCCGGGCTTCTCACCCGATCAGGTGACCGGCCTACGTTGGCCGGAAGGGCTGCCGTGTCCGCCCGTGCCCCGGGCGGATGATCTAACGATGACGGGCTACGGATGGGTCGAGGCGCTCGAGGCGTACTGCTTCACGGCCATCGTCGGTCTCGAGGCCGATGAGGCGATCCGGCGCCTGGGCGGCGACCCGGCCGGGGGCGATCGCCGCACCTTCGACGAGTGTTTCTGGGCCGCCGCCGGGCCGCAGTGGGTACAGATCGGCCAGGTCTCCCGGGGCGTCCTGCTGGCCGAGCACAACGGCTGGCGCGCGGAGGAGGCCGTGCACGAACTGTCGGCCGGGGCGCGGGTCGCCTGCTTCGTGCGCGACGTCAACGCGGTGATGCGGTTCATCCTCGCGGTCGACGGGCGGGTCGTGGCCGACTTCGACCCCTTGGTCGACGCCCCGCCCGCGTCGCTGCGATCCGCCGCGGCCGGGCTTCCGTTCGGACTCTTCGCGGCCGAACCCTCCGCGATGGCTCTGCTGCACCGCGTGACCGGGATCCGGGTCACGCCGGGTTGGCTGCACCGGTCGCGGCGGGCGTTCCAGGTGCCGGCATTCACCGCCCTCGTCTGACCCGTGCCTGTGACGCAACAAGTACGCTGCCGGTCGTGTGTACGGTTCTGCTGCGGCTGGCACCCGACCAACCGTGGCCAATGCTCCTGGCGGCGGTGCGTGACGAGTTCCTGGAGCGGGCGTGGGACCCGCCCGGCCGGCATTGGCCGGCCAGCGCCGCGGACCTCATCGGTGGCCGGGACCGCACGGGCCACGGGACCTGGCTCGCCGTCCGTCCGGGCGGGGCCAGGCGATCGGGCGCCGCGGTCGCGGCGTTGCTCAACGGCGTGCGGCTGCCGGCGCCCGCGTACGGGGCCCGGCCCACGCGGGGTGGCCTGCCGCTGACCGTGCTCGCCGGCGGGCCCGATCTCGACGTCGACGACCTCGCCGGATACGACGGGTTTCACCTGCTGCGCGCGGACGCCGACGGCGCGGTGGTGTGGACCTGGGACGGGGCCGAGCTGTCCCGCCTGGACCTGCCGCCGGGCGACCACATCATCGTCAACGCCGGCGTCGACCGGACCGACTCCGCGCTCGTGGAGCACTTCGGACCGCGGTTGGCCGCGCTGCCGGCGCCCGACCCGCGATCGGGCCGGGACACCCTGGCCGCCTGGGGGTCCTGGCTCGACCTGCTCCGCGGCGACGGCCTGCCGGGCGACGACCCGCGGGCCCTGATCGTGCGGCGGACGTTCGTCACCGACAGCGGCGACGAACTCGTCTACGGATCGTCGTCGGCCAGCCTCGTCGCGATCGGCCGGGACGACGCGGTGAGGTTCGACTTCACCGCCCACCCGGCCGATCCACAGTGGTACGAGGTGTCCTAAGTAGATCGACTACGACGGCTTGCCAGAGATGCTGGTCCCGGCGCTGCGCAGGTCCTCGCAGGCCCGAACGACGCGCTGGGCCATACCCTCCTCAGCGATCTTGCCCCAGGTGCGCGGATCGTAGGCCTTCTTGCTGCCGACCTCGCCGTCGACCTTGAGCACGCCGTCGTAGTTGGTGAACATGTGCGCGGCCGCCGGGCGGGTGAACGCGTACTGGGTGTCGGTATCGACGTTCATCTTGACCACGCCGTAGTCGAGGGCGTCGCGGATCTCCGAGAGCAGCGAACCCGAGCCGCCGTGGAAGACCAGGTCGAGCGGCTTCTCCTTGCCGTACTTGGCGCCGACCGCGTCCTGGGTCTCCTTGAGGATCTCCGGACGGAGCTTCACGTTGCCGGGCTTGTAGACGCCGTGCACATTGCCGAACGTCAACGCGGCCATGTAGCGGCCCTTCTCGCCGAGCCCGAGCGCGGCGACCGTGGCCAGGCCGTCCTCGGCCGTCGTGTACAGCTTCTCGTCGATGGCGCCGACGATGCCGTCCTCCTCGCCGCCGACGACGCCGACCTCGATCTCCAGCACCACCTTGGCCGCCGCGCACTCGGCCAGCAGCTCCTCGGCGATGCGCAGGTTCTCGTCCAGCGGCACGGCCGACCCGTCCCACATGTGCGACTGGTAGAGCGGCGGCTCGCCCTGGGCCACCCGCTCCTTGGAGATCGCGAGCAGCGGCCTGACGAACTTGTCCAGCTTGTCCGCCGGGCAGTGGTCGGTGTGCAGCGCGACGTTGACCGGATAGTTCCGGGCCACCTCGACGGCGTACGCGGCGAAGGCCACCGAACCGGCCACCATGTCCTTGATCGTGGGGCCCGAGAGGTACTCCGCGCCGCCCGTCGACACCTGCACGATGCCGTCGCTGCCGGCGTCGGCGAAGCCCCGCAGGGCGGCGTTGAGCGTCTGGGAGGAGGTCACATTGATGGCCGGATACGCGAACCCGCCCGCCTTCGCGCGGTCGAGCATCTCGGCATAGACCTCGGGTGTGGCGATGGGCATGGCGAACGCTCCTTGATCATCTGACCGTCGGGTCGGCTGCCCCCGCAGTATCCCGCAGCGCCGGTCCGCCCGCTGAAAGAGGGCGGTATCCGTCTCTGTCTGTGGGCGAAGAGCGGCACGGAGGCGGCCGGCGCCGTACGGTGTGAGGAGACGACGATCGGGAGGAGCCCCACCCATGACGACGCCCGACGAAGCCCTGGCCGCCGTCGAGGAGGATCTCACGCCCGGCGATCGCCTCGAGGCCGGCGAACGGGACATCGAGGCGCCCGAGGCCGACGCCGTCGAGCAGGCCACACCCGCGGACCCGTCCGCGGTGACCCGCCAGGACGTCCACCGGGGCCTCGAGGTCAACGAGTACGACGCGTGGGAGCAGTCCCAGGTGGTCCAGCTGGACGACGACTACCGCTGACGATCAGGTCAGCGCCATGGCCGCGTAACCGACGACGCGGCTGGTGTCGTTCGTGGTATCGGCCGATGTGCTCCGGTGCAGCAGTCGCGGCACCGACCGGTGTGACCGCGCCCAGTGCACGAGCCCGCGCAGGGAGTAGTACCCGCAGGCATCGCGCGGGCCGAACCCATCCGGCTCGAGCGCCAGCACCGCGCCCACCGTGCGCTCGTCCTGCGCGTTGGCCGTCGTCTGGTCGGCGTAGTGGGACAGATCCGTGCTGCAGATCACCACGGTGCCCTCGGCGCCGGCCCCGGCGGCCTCGATGGCCCGCGCCACTGTCTCCATGGTGGACGGACCGGCCACGATCGGGACGACCGGTACCTCGGACCCGACGGCCCGCTGCAGGAACGGCAGCTGCACCTCCAGCGAGTGCTCCGGCGCGTGGGGCTCGTCGTCGGCCGTCGCGTGGCCGGAGTCCACAAGGGCGGCGCAGGATTCGCCGTCGACGTTCACCGGGCCCAGCGGCGTCAGCCAGCGGGGCGTGGTCGGCACGGCGCATCCCCGTACCGGGCGATAGTGCGCCGGCCCGATCAGCACCACGCGGCGGATCGCCCCGGCGTGCTCGCGCAGGTGCCGGTACACGTAGGACGCCGTGTGGCCCGAGTAGCGGTAGCCGGCGTGCGGCGACACGTAGGCCGACGCGAGACCGTCCTCGGCCGGCGGCGCCGCGTCGAGCATCCCGTCCACCAGCCGGGCCAGCTCGTCGGCCTCGGCCGGATAGAAGCGCCCGGCCACGGCCGGCGGACGGTCCGACCCGGCCGGGCGGTGCATCACCGGGCCTCGATCAAAACCGGTAGGCGGCGGGCGCCCCACGTCCCGACGGGTCCGTCGAACACACCGGGCACCGCCGCGCCGCAACTCTGGCAGGCGCCGGAGTCGTCGAGCCGGTACCGCTTCATCACGTACCAGTCCCGCACCACGACGGCCGCGTCACAGCTCGGACAGTACGTGGTCTGGCCCTCCGGGTCGTGCACGTTGCCGGTGTAGACGTAGCGCAGGCCGTGGTCGCGGGCGATCCGGCGCGCGCGACGGAGCGTCTCCGGGGGCGTCCGGGGCACATCGAGCATCTTGAAGTCGGGATGGAACGCGCTGAAGTGCAACGGAACGTCGGGCCCGAGATGCTCGGCGATCCAGGCGGCCGCCCGCTCGAGCTCGTCGTCGGAGTCGTTGTGCCCGGGGATCAGCAGCGTCGTGATCTCCATCCAGGCGTCGGTCTCGTGATGGATGTATTCCAGCGTTTCGAGCACGTCGCCCAGCCGGCCCAGGGCGACCTTCTGGTAGAACGCCTCGGTGAAGCCCTTCAGGTCGACGTTCGCCGCGTCCATGTGGGCGTAGAACTCGGCCCGCGGCGCCGGATTGATGTAGCCCGCGGTCACCGCCACCGCCTTGATGCCTCGCTCGGCACAGGCGTCGGCCACATCCATGGCGTACTCCATGAAGATGACCGGATCGTTGTAGGTGAACGCCACGCTCCGGCAGCCGAGCCGCTGGGCCGCCTCGGCCAGCGCCTCCGGCGAGGCCTCGCCCGAGAGCGTGTCGATCTCGCGTGACTTGGAGATGTCCCAGTTCTGGCAGAAGCGGCAGGCCAGGTTGCAGCCGGCGGTGCCGAACGACAGCACGGCCGAGCCCGGCAGGAAGTGGTTGAGCGGCTTCTTCTCGATCGGGTCGACGCAGAAGCCGGAGGACCGTCCGTACGAGGCGAGCACGATCTGGTCGTCCACCCGTCCCCGTACGAAGCACAGGCCCCGCTGGCCCTCGTGCAGCCGGCAGGCCCGGGGGCAGACGTCGCACTGCACGCGGCCATCGTCAAGCCGATGCCAGTGCCGGGTGGCGATCGTGTACGGGTCGGCCAGGCTCAGCGCGTCGGGCTTAGCCGGCGAGGTGCCCGGCTCGGGTGCCGGCGCGTCGGAGCGCTCGGAATCGGCGGCCACGCCCTCCACCGTACGCCGCGCCCGACCAAAACTGCGTTGACCATGAACTGGGGTTCATGGTCAACGCAGTTCGAAGCCCCCAACTTCATGATCAACGAGGTGGGGTCGGTGGGTGACGTCGGTCAGACGGAGATGCGACCGGCGCCGGCGCCCGCGGTCACGCTGCCCCTGACGTTCCCGGAGCTCTCGAGCGAGAACGAGTACGGGATGGAGGCGCAACTGCCGCCGGCGTCACCGGCACCGGAGTTGACGAACGTGTTGTTCCGGGCCACCAGCGAGCCGGGCGGAGAGTCGCCCTCACCCCGGTGGTACGGGTCATCGGTGTTCTCGAAGTAGTTGCCCTCGACGATGACGCAGCCCTCCATAGTGGACGCGACGCCGTAGTCACCGATGCTGTTGTAGTAGTTGTTGTACACGTGCACCGGGTTGCCGAAGCGCACCCGCGGGTGGCGGGAGTTGGTGCCGTCGAACCAGTTGTGGTGGTACGTGACACGCAGGTGGCCCCGATCCTCACTGCCGTTGCCGTCGTCGTGGCCGAGCAGCATCGTCTTGGAGTGGCTGAAGAACCGGTTCCACGACACGGTGGCGAAGTCGGAGGTCCGCTTGATGTCGACCGCGCCGTCGTTGCCGTTGGAGAACGTGTTGTGGTCGATCCAGACCCGGGTGGAGTACTGGACGTTGATCGCGTCGTCATCCCAGTCGCGGAACGTCAGGTTACGCACGATGACGTTGGACGCCTCGCTGATGTTGAACCCGCAGCCGGCGATGGTGGCGCCGGAGTTGCCGAGGATGGACTTGTTCGACGCCACCCGCAGCATGCCCGAGCACGAGATGGTGCCGGAGACCCGGATCACCGCCGTGCCCGACGCCGACAGCGCACTGGTCAACGCGGACGCGCTGTTCACTGTGATGGGAGAGGCGTTGCCGCCACCGGTGGTGCCACCACCCTGGGTACCCCAGCCGACCAGCCCGCCGGGCGGGGGAGGCGGAGGCGGCGAGGACGTGGAGGTCGAGGTGCTCGTGCTGGTACTGGTACTGGTGCTGGTGCTCGTCGGCGGGGCGGTGTCGCTGACCAGTACGTCGTCGAACGAGGCGGTCGCGTGGAACGTCTGCAGGGCGACGCGCCCGTTGTCCTCCATCGTGTTGGATCCGGACGCGATCTGGGAACCGTCGACGAAGCCACTGATCGTCGTGCCCGCGGTCGTGATCCGCAGCGTGTACCAGGTGCCGATGCTGACGGTCCGGTTCACGCCGCCGATGACGGTGACCGAGCTGCCGTTGACGGCCTGGAGTTCGGCCCGGTTCGAGTTGAGCAGCGCGAGGCGGTAGAACTTGGTCGCCCCGCTGGTCCGGGCCGAGATGCCGACGAACCGCGCGGAGCCGTCGAAGGCCAGCGGCCTCACCCGGGCCTGCACGGTGTAGTTGGTCCAGCTCGTCGATCCGGCGAAGACCCGGGCCAGCTCGCTGGTCAGGTTGCTCTGCCGGTATGCCCGCGAACCGTCGGACACGACGGTCCAGGTGCCGCCGGACTTGGACCAGCCGTCGGCGTTGCCGTCCTCGAAGTTGTCCGAGAACAGGGTCGCCGCGGAGGCGCTCGGTGCGAAGACGACGGCGGCGATGACCACGGCCATCACCGAGCCCACGGCCAGCAGCACGGCGCGAATCGCCATAGGGCGATGTGTAGGTG
>Ga0307416_100001061_pt1 | contig 14659 bp, 10 predicted proteins | sample DK1Cmetagenome_2_FD_203821 | JGI IMG/M metagenome (GOLD analysis project Ga0307416, IMG submission 203821) | Maize rhizosphere microbial communities from greenhouse at UC Davis, California, United States - DK15-C-3 | ecosystem: Host-associated > Plants > Roots > Rhizosphere > Soil | place...
GGTGGCTGACCGAGCGGGTTGCACCGGTGCCGAGCTGCCGCCGCACGCGGCGAGCAGGATCCCGGCCCAGCACCATCCTTGCTTGCGCACAAGTCTCTCGCTGGTCAAAGGTTAGGCAGCCAACTTAACGGGCTCTGGAGCGGCGAGCAATGCGGCTCTACATCAACATCGATCACGTCGCCACGGTGCGCGAAGCGCGGAAGACTGATGAACCCGACCCGGTCGCTGCCGCGCTCCTCTGCCAGGAAGCCGGTGCGGATGGCATTACTGCCCATCTCCGGGAGGACCGCCGTCACATTCAGGACCACGATGTAGAACGACTCAGGGCGGCGGCCAAGGTCTTCAACCTCGAGCTTGCCACCAGCTCCGATGTCATCAACCTGGCCTGCCGCCTCCGCCCGTATCAGGCGACGCTGGTACCGGAGAAGCGGGAGGAAATCACCACGGAAGGTGGACTCGACCTGAGCCAGCCAAACCCACGGCTACGTGAAACCATTCGCCGGCTGGAAGAGGTCGGTGTGCGGGTCAGCCTGTTCATCGATCCCGATATCCGGGTACTGGATGCAGCCAAGGATCTTGGGGTTCCAGCAATCGAGCTGCACACCGGGCGGTATGCCCATAGCTGGCGCGATAGTGACCTGGCGCTTCAGCAGCTGCACCAGGCCAGCAGGCACGCCGCTGACATGGGGCTCGCAGTGCACGCCGGCCACGGCCTCACGTACACCAATGTGGCGCCGGTGGCCGCGATCGCCGAAATCGAGGAACTGAACATCGGGCACAGCGTAGTGAGCCGCGCCCTGATGGTTGGGATGAAGGCCGCAGTCACGGAGATGCGAAAGGCTTTAACTTATGCGTCATGACGAACCCGCTCGGTACCGCTGATTTCTTTGCGCTCGAGGCCGGTGAGTGCCTCGACCGGCTGGAGAGTCTGGTGCAGGGCTCCAACCCTCCGCCGGCTGACGAGTTTCTCCGGATGGCGCGGGTGCTTCGAGGCTCGGCGCTGATGGCGGCACAGCCGCACATCGCCAAAGCAGCGGCCGGCCTGGAGGCATTCGCCCGCACTCATCGGGAGAAGCAGCGCGCCTGGGACGCCGGCACTCGGGAACAGATCGCACACGCGATAGAGGAATTCCGGCACCTGGTCCGCCGAGTGCGCGAGTGGAACGAAGCGGATACTGCACGGGCCGCTCGCCTGGGCGGCGAGCTCGAGACTGTGAGTGGACGAGCCGGGAGTTCAGACCTCCCTGGGTCGCGCGAACCGCGAAAACACGATCTCAATCCCGGCGTTCGGGCCTTTGTGGCCCGGGAAGGTGCACTGATCGCCAGCGCACTGGATCGGGCCTCGCGCGCCCTCCGAACTTCGGCGGCCGATCGCGAGCCGCTGTACAACGTGATCCGGCGGATGCAGTCGCTCAGGGGACTGGCCGAGTTGAGCGAGCTTGCACCGCTCCCTGACATCCTGGACGGCATCGAGCTGGCAGTGGGCGACCTCACCCGCCTGTTTGCGCCTCCACCCGGAGTAGACGAGGTCATGGATGCGGCCGCCCACGCGCTGACTCGAATCTCCCGCGACGTGGCCGAGCACGGCCGGCCTGATCCCGAAGCAGAAGAGGCTCGGCGGTTCACTGAGCTGCTGCTCCGGGCGTTTGCGGTAGAGCGCGACGTCGTTCCCATCGAGTCACTCTACTACGAGGGCGATGCCGAGCCTCTCAGCCATCCGGTATCGCAGCCTCACTTCGCCGGGCCCGAGCCTCTGGGACCGCTGGAGCTGGTCAGCCAGGGCGAGCATCTCTGCCAGACGGCCGACCTGATCGCCGCTGCACGGTCCTCTGCCGAACGAGATCTGCGCCTGTATCGACTGCTGGGCACCCTGCGTGCCGCCACGGCGCCAAGCTCGGATCCAGTCGCCGGTGCCTTGGGGATCTTCGCCCGATCCGCGCGGGAAGCACTGGCATCGGGTGCGGCGAGCCATAGCGTCGATGATCTGGTGATCCGGCTTCGGGAGGCTGGACAGTTACTGCGCGCAGTCGTGGAGAGCGACGACCGGATGCTCATCTCCCGGAGGCTGCTGGACGTCGCTCACCGGGTGGATGGCCTGCGGGAAGAGGCTGAGTCCTCCGATCAGCCGGTCCCGATCGAATCGCTGGCTTATGACCCGGGCACTGATCCGGACCTCGTCGTGCCGATCGAGAGCCTGGCTCCGGACCTGCCACCGGCTGCCCCGGAGCGCCGCGAAAACCCTGTTGGTGGACTGGAAGGCAGCTTCGGGACCTTGGAGCGGCTGACAAGAGAGCGCGCCGCGACGACGGCAGCGTTCTCAGCCTTGATCGGCGACGGCATAGCCGGGACAGAGCAGCACTCTGGCGCGACCGACGAAGCCGTCGTCTCCATCGGTACGCTCTGCTACAGCGGTATTGCTGCACTGGAGCGCGCCAACGCGGTGCGCCAGCAGATTACGGCCGAGCTCGAGCGCGAACCCAGCCTGGCCACGCTTCAACCCCTGCTGCAGGAGCTGCTGGACCTCGTTCCCTTGGCGCTTGCCGACTCCTGAACCGGCGGGTGACCCGCGTACCCGGCAACTGCTCGCGGCGCTTCTGGCCCTGGGCATCTCGGTCGCGCTTCTCTGGTGGGCGCTCCGGGGCGTAAGTCTCGCCGACGTGATCCGCCACGTTCGGGCTGCCCGACCGGGGCCGCTCGCGCTCGCGGTTGTTTTGGCGACACTCACCTTTCCAGTCCGTTGGATCCGCTGGCGGGTGCTGCTCCAGGGCGGAGAAGCGGCCGGCCGCTCGGGGCCGCTCTGGCACGCGGTTGCCGTTGGGTTCATGGCCAACAACCTGCTCCCTTTTCGCGCCGGTGAGCTGGTCCGATCGTATACCGCGGCTCGGCTCGGTGGAATTCGTTTTACCACCGTCCTGACCTCAGTGGCGGTTGAACGGATCTTCGACGGTTTGACCGTTGTGGCGCTGCTCACCCTTGGGCTATTGAGCTCCGACCTCCCGTCCTCACTCACCATAGGTGGAATTTCGGTAGCGCATGTAGCCCAGGTGGGGGCGCTCATCAGTGGTGCCGCCTTTGTACTTGCGCTGTCCGCCGTGGTGTTCCCGGCGTATGCCGAGGGTGTGGTCAGACGTCTCTCTCCTTCCGAGCCGCTGGCCAACAAGCTGGTCAGTGTCATCGAGGGGATCCGCCAAGGTTTGATGGTGCTGAGCACTCCAGCGCGGCTGCTCCCGGTGGTGGTCTGGTCTTTGGTGCTCTGGATGGGAAACGCGTTGGCGTTCTACGTCGGGTATGCCGCCTTCGATATTCCGGTCAGCTACAGCGGGGCGCTGTTGATGCAGGGCCTCCTGGTACTTGGTATCTCGATTCCATCCACCCCAGGTTTCTTTGGGCCGTTCGAGGCGGTCATCGTCGCAGTCCTCGCGCTGTATGGCATTTCAAACGAGATCGCATTCTCCTACGCGATCGCGTACCACATCACCTCCTTCGTGCCGATCACTCTGCTTGGCCTGTGGTCGCTGACCCGCATCCCCGGTGGATTCCGCGGGCTCCGGCAGGCCCAACTGTGAGCCGAACTGTAAGTTCGACCGCACTGGCCAAACTAAATCTCTTTTTGCGGGTCTTGGCTCGAAACGATGACGGTTTGCATGGGATCGAGACTCTGCTCTGCCTGATCAACCTGGCGGATACACTGCAGGCGGAACGGCGGGAGGGGCGGGGTGTCACCATTCAGGTAGAAGGCCCGGACGTCGGACCAGCCGCCGAGAACCTGGCAGTGCGCGCAGCCGCACGGGTGCTGGAGGCCACGGGAAACCGGTTTGCCGTCCACCTGACTCTGGCCAAACGGATTCCGATCCGCGCCGGCCTGGGGGGCGGATCGAGCGACGCCGCAGCCACGCTCCATCTGGTCAACAGCCTGGCAGGCAATGCGGTGCCACGGCACGAGCTGCTCCAGCTTGCGGCTCAGATCGGCAGCGATGTTCCCTTCTTCTTTACCGGCGCTCCCCTGGCGCTGGCCTGGAGCAGAGGGGAGCGGATGATGCGCTTGCCGCCGCTTCCTCCCTCCCCCGCTCTGCTGGTCACCCCTCCGGTGCCGATACCGACCGCAGAGGCCTACGCCTGGGTGGACCAGGCCAGAATGGGGTCAGAGCGCCGGGGAGCGGTCGCGCTGGATCTCGATGCCCTGGCGCACTGGGGAGACATCGGACGGATGGCCGGAAATGATTTCGAAGCCCCAGTCTTCAGCCGCCACCCCGCGGTACGCACCGCCTTCGAGGCGCTGGTGACGACACGACCGCTCGTGTGCCGGATGACCGGCTCCGGCTCGACCCTATTTGCCATCTACCGCTCGCCAAGGGACCGGGAAGACGCCACGATGATGTTGGGACGAAAACACGGCACAGTTACCTCGGTCGAGACCCTGGCGATCACTGCTCCGGCAGTGACCATGGGTCCTACTGCGCTGGACGGCGCTAGTGGATCAGGATGATCGATGAGATTGAGGGAACTCCGGCGTCGTTCAGGACAGTGAGGAGGTAGGGGCCAGGAGGCGCTTTAGCCCCGTTCGCCGGCGCCGCCACCGAGAGCCCGCCGGCAACCCGGCGGAATGAGAGCTCCAGAAAGCGCTGGCTCTGATCGAAGGCGTGCGTCACCGAGCCGAGCCGTACCAGCGTTGTCCGCACCACATTCCCCGCATCCGGCGTAGTGATCAAGAACTGCTGGCCGTATCCTGCCACTCGCGGCGCGCTCTGGACCAGCGGCCGGCGTCCGTGAAACAGGTAAGGCGGCGAGAAAATCTCCGCGCTCAGCTCCCGCGGTAGTCCGGGCCCATCACCGCTGCCGGCGTGCAGGATGCGTCCATCCGGAAGCAGCAGGCTGCTGGAGTGGTAGACGCGGCCGATTTGGTTGGAGGCGAGCAGGGTCCAATGTTCCGTGCTCGGATTCCACAGCTCGGCCGCATGCACCGCACCGGAGGGGTCGCTGAACCCGGGGGCGCTGGTGCCCCCGGTCACCAGAACCTGCCCATCCGGCAAGAGCGTGGCGTTGAGTTGCCGCCGCGAGTACCTCATCGGCTCGGTATACTGCCAGGCCGGCTGTGGTTGATTCAGATCGATGAGCTCGGCGGAATTGGTGGGGAGGCCGTCGGGCGGGTCGCTGCCACCAACGATCATCACCTTCCCTGCCGCATACATCAGCGCCGAACCGTAGTCCCGCCGGCCGTACCGGCTGGTCGCCACCGGTATCCATCTCCCCTGCCCTGCCGGATCCAAATACGTCGACTGCTGCAGCTCTCCCGCGTAAAAGAGAAGACCGTTGGGCGCTACAAAGGTCCGGGGGTAGTACGGCAGGACTCGCCTGCCTCCCTCGAGGGAGCGCCAGGACCCAGCGCTCCAGATCTCGGGGACCTCGACGGTGTCACCTCGTTCATCGGTGCCGGCCAGGCTGATGACACTGCCGTCGGCCAGGGTTGTCGTTGTGGGATACCAGCGGGCATAACGCATGGCGGAAACCGGGGACCACGTGCTCGCCACCGGATCGAAGATGTTCACGTCGGCAAGCCCCCGGAGGTCATCCAAGTGACCACCGCTCACCAGCAGGCGTCCGTCCGAAAGGAAGGTGTGACCGCTGCAGAACACCATCGTGGGGGTAGGCGCTTCGCGGAAGGTTCCCTCAGCAGGATCGTATACCTGCGGTTGGCCAATGCGGCCCCAGGACAGCACCCGTCCGTCCGGGAGGAGGTGAAGGTGCACTGCTACAACGGGCCAGGGAAACGGAGCGGTCCACTCGCCCAGATCGGCTCTGGACTCCGATGGCACGCTGGGGGGACAGGCTACACCGCCATTCTCCGCTGGCGGAGCCAGCTCTGCTCCACTCGAGACCTGGAGGTCACCGGGTGCCAACGTGGTAAGCTGGAAGAACCCCGGGCCGGACTCGGAGCTCGCCGGCACGAGCACATCGCCTGTCTCGGGTGTGCCCAGAACGATGTAATGGAGCAGTTGTTCGGAGGGGCTGTGGCTACGGAGCTCGAACTTGTTGCCGCAGACATAGGTGACGGTAACCTGGGAGAGTCCGCCTTCGGTCGAAACTGGTTTGACTGTGTCCTGGCAGGCGGCACCTGCCAGACTCAGCAGCGTTGCCGCCAGCCGGATGGCGGACCTCGACGGAGTCACCGTGCCCTATGCGGCCTCAGGATGGGGACGCTGTGGCGTCGACCAGTTCCCTGACCTTGCGGGCAAGGGTCTCGGGCTCCAGCGGCTTTTGTACGAATTCGCTTCCTTCGTCCAGAAGGCCCCGGCTGACGACATCGTGTCCGGTATAACCGGAGGTAAACAACACGGGGATATGGGGCCAGCGCTGGGAAACCCGGATAGCCATTTCCCGGCCACCCATGTCGGGCATCACCACGTCTGCCACAATCAGGCTGACGCGCCCATCCTGTTCCTCCAGGAGCTTCAGGGCCTCATTCCCGTCAGCGGCCTCGAGGACGCCATAGCCGCACCCTCTCAAGGTACGGGCCACAATGTTCCGGACCATGGGCTCGTCTTCCGCCACCACGACCAGTTCTTCCGGCCTGCCCTTTGGCGGCGGCAGCTCCGGGGCAAGCGGGTCGGAGGTCGCGTTGACGATGGGGAAATACAGCTTGAACGTGGTCCCCAGGCCCGGTTCACTATAGGCCCAGATGAAACCGCCGCTCTGCTTGACGATGCCGTACACAGTGGAGAGGCCCAGCCCGGTTCCCTGCCCCACTCCTTTGGTGGTGAAGAAGGGCTCGAAGATGCGGGCCAGCGTCGCCTGATCCATGCCGTGCCCTGTGTCAGTGACCACGAGCGCGGCGTAGTCCCCAGCTTCCAGGCTCTCCACCTGCTTGGCCCCGACATAGGCGGCATCGAGCGTCACATTCATGGTCTCGATGGTGAGTCTACCACCCTCGTCCATGGCGTCGCGCGCGTTCAGGGTAAGATTGACCAGGACCTGCTCCAGCTGCCCGGGATCGGCGCGGACCAGACCGAGCGTGGGTGACAGGTGCATCTTCACGCCTTGGGTTTCGCCCAGGGCGCGGTTGAGAATCGGTTCCAGCTCGCGGACCGCCGCGTTCAGGTCCAGCAGCTGAGGCTGGAGCATCTGCCGCCGGCTGAACGCGAGCAGCTGCTGGGTGATGCCGGCCGTGCGCTTGGCCGCGCGCCAGATCTGATCTACGTCCTGCCGCACCTGATCCGGGATGTCGGATCGCTGCAACACATAATCGGCGCAGCCCAGAACGACCGACATCATGTTGTTTGCCTCATGCGCGATGCCGCCAGCCAACTGGCCCACCGAGTCCATACGCTGCGCTTGCCGGAGTCGTTCCTCCGTGAGCCGCCGGTCAGTCACGTCGAGGCACACACCAGTGAGATAGAGTGCCGTCCCTGCGGGATCGCGCACGAGGTGCCCCTGATCGCTGAGCCAGCGTACTTTGCCGTTGGGAAGGACTATCCGGAACTCGGAGCTCAGGGTGCCAGTGCCGCGAAGGGCCTGCTGGAAATTGCGGTGGACGTGCTCCCGGTCATCTTCATGCACCCGCTCCAGAAACTGCTCGTACCGAGTCACCTGCTGATTCAGAGCCACTGCATAGAGCTGATTCAGCCCGTCATCCCAGCTCATTGCTTCAGTCTTCACATCCCAACGCCATGTACCCATGCGCGCCGCCCGCAGCGCCAGCTCCAACCGCTCCTGGCTCTGGGCCAGCGCCTGCTGCGCCTGGCGCCACTCGGTGACATCGCGCTTGATGCTGGAGGCGCCAATGACTTCCCCTTGTCCGTTGCGAATAGGTGAGACACTGACGGCGACATAAATCTGGCCGCCATCCTTGCGGATTCGCTCCGCCTCGGAGAACCCGACCCGCTCCCCTTGGCGAATCTGGCTCAGCAGCTGGTGCTCGTCAGAGTGCAGGTGCTTCGGGATCAGGGTGAACACCGATCTCCCGATCATTTCCTCGGCAGTATAGCCGAACATGTGTTCCGCGGAGGCGTTCCAGCTGGTGATGACCCCCTCGAGTGTCTTACCGATAATCGCATCGGCGGAGGACGCCACGATGGCGGCGAGGCGCTGGCTCGCCTGCTCCGCTTCCCGCTGCTTCGTAACATCGCGGGTGAAGCACCGGGTGTGCCCGAACTGGCCGTCCTGAAAGTAGACGCTCGAGTCGATCAGGACCTCGATAATGGAACCGTTCTTGGCCCGCAGCCGCGCCGGATAATCATGCAGCACTTCACCCCGGGCGAGACGCCGCAGGATATCGGCAATGGCAGCCTGATCCGCGTGGAATTCGTCGATGTTGCGGCCGATGTATTCGTCCCGCCTATAGCCGAGCAGGTCCAACTCTGCCTGATTGGCCCGGATGATGGTGCCGTCGGCGGCAACCCAGTGGATCGGCACGGCCGCATTTTCGAGGAAATCGCTGAGCTCACGCTCTCGCTGCCGTAGCGCTTCGTGGGCTTTCTTGTGATCGTCGATATTAATGAAGGTGCCGATCCAGCCCTCCAGCTCTTCCGCACCGTTGAGGAGCGGTACCAACCGGACCAGCATCCAGCAATAACAACCGTCCTGCCGCCGGTACCGTAGCTCCAGTTCAACGGCAGCCTGCCGCCGGCTTGCTTCACTCCACTGGGCCCGGGCCTGCTCCAGGTCGTCGGGATGAACGAGAGCCTCCCAGCCGACCCGATTGAGCTCCGCCAGGCTCACACCGGTGGAGTCTTCCCAGCCTTTGTTGACGTAGGTGTAGTGCCCACCGGAGTCTGCCACCCAGAGGAGCCCCGGCATTGCATTGCCCAGGGTGCGCTGTAGCCGTTCGGCCGGCGGCCCCGGATCAATGCCGGGCCGTGAGTGGTGATGCCCCTGCCGTCGCTCCAGAAAGGTCCTGTCGGTCATGGGAGTAAGGGTGACGACCTTGCTATTTGCATGCTGCAATTTGAAGGTCACTTTGAACCCTGCAAGGGCAGGATACCTTTAAATACACTGGCCCTTCGTCCAACGGCAGGACAGCGGACTTTGGATCCGTTAATGGTGGTTCGAATCCACCAGGGCCAACTGAACTTACCCCCGTCTGCTTCGAGGGCCAGCTAGCCCGATCCCCCAAGCTGCTGGTTATCTTGTCCCGATGCAAAAAAAGGCCCTTTTCGGCACGCTCGCGCTCCTGGCACTGGCGGGGGTCGTATTCGCCCTGAATCTGTACCCCCGGGATTCGCGGCTCCCGACTGTGAGGCCGGTGACCGACTCGATGCTGGGCGATGCCGCCGGCAGCGGCGACTGGCTCACCTATGGCCGCGACTATGCCAACCAGCGGTTCGCCCCGTTTACCCAGATCAACCGCCAGACGATTCAACGCCTTGAGCCACTGTGGCGGCAAGGCCCCCGCCGACTCCTGAAGAGCTACCTGCGCACGGAGAGCACGCCGGTGGTGGTGGACGGCATGCTGATCTACACCGATCCCGGCATGCGGGTGGCTCGGCCGGGTAATCACGTCATCGCCGTGGACCTCCGCACCGGCCGCGCGCTATGGTCGTGGTACCACGGTCCGAGCAACACGGCCCTATGCTGCGGGCTGGTTAATCGGGGAGTGGCCCTCCACGGCAATAAGGTCTACGTGGGGACGCTGGACGCTCGCCTCGTCGCGCTCGACCGCCGCACCGGCAAGGTGGTCTGGGATCAGCAGGTTGCAGGGGCAGATCCGGCCCAAGGCTACTCGTTTACCATGGCGCCGCTCGCCGCGGGGGGAAAGATCATCATCGGCACCAGCGGCGGGGAGTTCGGGATTCGAGGCTTTCTCGATGCCTATGATCCGGAGACGGGGCGGCGGCTCTGGCGGTTCTACACGATCCCCTCGCCTGAGGAAGGCGGGTGGTGGGGCCGGCTCTCGCTCACCACACCGGCTGGCGACCGGCTTCCGCGCGATACCGCCCTGGAGCGCCGAGACAGCGCAAGGTACGCTGATACCTGGAAACGCGGCGGAGGGCCCGTGTGGACCACTCCAGCCTATGACCCTGAACTAGGCCTGGTCATTTTCGGCATCGGCAATCCGTCGGGCGTGGACGGTCGCACTCCACCGGGGGACAATCTCTATACCGTATCCCTTGCGGCGCTCGATGTCGCCACGGGTAAGCTCCGGTGGTACTACCAGATGGTGCCGCACGACGAGTGGGACTACGATCCGGCAAGTCCGCCAGTGCTGCTGGAGGTTCCCCACAACGGCACCAGCGTGCCGGCAGTGGCGCAGGCCGGGAAGACCGGATGGGTATACATCCTGGACCGCCGGAGTGGCAAGTTGCTTCGGCGTTCGCAGCCGTTCGTGCCGATCGAGAATATTTTTTCAGCAGCAACGGCGGCAGGCGTGCGCATCGCGCCCGGGACCCGTGGCGGGAGCAACTGGCCATCCACCGCCTACTCCCCCGAAACCGGAGCCCTCTACGTTCTCGGGAGCCACATCCCCATGCTCCGCAAAGTCGACTCGGCCGCAACAGCAAATGCCCGGGCCAAACGACCGGACCTGCCGCCGCACCACGTGTTGTCGACCTTCACCGAGGTCAAGAACAGCGGCCGGTTTGGAACCTTCACGGCCGTGGACGCCACCACCGGAAGATTACGCTGGCAGCATAAGGTGAAGACGCCACTGATGCAGGGGGGTGCGTTAGCCACCGCCGGCGGGCTCGTCTTCTTTCCAGAGCCCCCCTACCTGAACGCTCTCGACGCCGAGACCGGAAAGCCCGTCTGGCGCCACGAGCTGGATAAGGGAAGCAAGGGTGCCCTGGGGCCCCCGATCACGTTTATGGTGGATGGCAGGCAACGGGTGGCGATCACCTCTGTCAGCGGCGTAACCGTTTTCGGGCTGCGCGGGGACTGACTCCTGCCAGTTCGGCTGCTCCAAAAGTCTTCGGCGCTTCGGACCGCGGTGGGATTCGCCCTCGGCGGGGTGGGGTTTGCCCTCGGCAACTTGCTGCTGGCTCGGGCTCTTTCCCCAGCGCAGTTCGGTGTCTTCACCCTATTTCTCGCTCTGGTTCAGATCGGAGTGTCGCTCGCCCCCATTGGCCTCGAAGGTCAGGTAAACCGCCGCCCTGGTGGTACGGTCTCTCCTCACCGCCCCCTGCTCACCTCGCTGATCGTCGGCGCAGTAACCGCGGTCATTGCCTGGTTCCTGTACCGGATGGATGCCGCCCTGATTGTTGCCTTGCTCATCTGCATCATCGCCGGCGGAACCGCCCGGGTAGCCTCGGCCATATTCCAGAGCCAGCTGCGGTTCGGTCTTGCGCTCAGCCTGTCGCAGGGCCTTGCGGTCATGCTGATCGGCATGGGAGCGCTCGCGGTGGTGGCGGGAGGAGCGCAGTTGCGGCTTCTCGCCGCACTCGTGGCCGGTTACTACGTGATCTCGTCCAGCGTCGGCTGGGGAATTCTGGCGGGCCACAGAACTCGAGGTTCGGCCGCGGCGCACTCGTTGTGGGAGGGACTCAGCCTGCTGGGGATAACCGCGGCTGCGTTGATTTTGATGCAGCTGGAGCGCTTGCTGACCCCGCGCCTGTTGACGCTCGAAGATCTCGCAACATTCGCGGTGGTGACTACCCTTGTCGGATCACCATTGCGGATGCTGCAGATGGGAGCCGGATACACGCTGTTGCCGAGGCTCAGCGCCGCCTCGTCCCCGCAGGAGCGGCGGGATCTGGTCCGCCGCGAAGCCGCGGCGATCCTGTTGATCGCCGGCAGCGGCACGGTCGCGATCTGGGTTGCGGCTCCCGAGATAGCCCACTGGCTACTCGCGGGCAAGTATCAGCTTCCGGCAGCGCTGATGATGGCGGCGGTGGTGAGCGGAGCGGTCAAGCTGGCCGATGGGTTCGCGACAACTATGGTCTGGGCCCTTGGCAGCGCGCGTCAACTGGGATTGCTCAACTGGGCAAGCTGGACCTGCGCCGTCCTGGGGGTGGCCGGGGCATGGATTGGGGCGCGATGGGGTCTGATCGGTTTGATGTACGGGGTAACTTTTGGCTGGGTCTGCCGCGGTGCGGTGTCGGCAGCCCTGGCAAGCAAGTTGCTGCGCGGTTGGCCGGCTACCGCCGCGCTGCGCACCGAGCCCACCGCCGGCATTTCCTCCTGAGCCAGCTACTGACCTGAATAACGAAGATCCTGCATGACCCAGCCAACGGTCACCGCGGTCGTCGCGGTTCACAATGGCGCCCCCACGATCGGGGCCTGCCTCGACGCCATTGCCGGACAATCATACCCGGTTACATCCATCATGGTGGTCGATGACGCGAGCACCGACTACACGGTCAAGCTGGTTCGGGAGCGGCATGATCGGCTCATCGAGCTCACAGAGCTCAGGCAGAATGTGGGACCCGCCGAGGCTCGCAATCTCGTCCTGCCCCGGGTAACGACTGAGTATTTCTGGATTGTTGACTCCGACTGTGTTCCAGTGCCGGACTGCCTGGAGCATCTGTGCGCTGTCCTCGCGACCGATCGGAAAATAGGAATTGTCGGAGGCCCCAACCCCCAGAATCCTGAAACCTCGACCTACGCCGCTGCCGCATTCGACTTTTCAAACCGGTATCTGGTCGACCGGGCAGCGCCGCCGACCGATGTGCCGTACGTAGTGGGAGCCAACATGCTGGTTCGCCGGGCGGTAGTCGAGCAGGTGGGTTACTACGATCCGAGCCTGCGAATCGCCGAAGATTTTGATCTCTGTGTGAGGGCCCGGCAGGCCGGGTGGCGAGTCGTGTTCGAGCCAAAGGCGATATCGGAGCACCGGCATCCCCGCTCCAGCGTCGCCAGTTACTTGCGCTACCAGTACAAGATTGGGCGTTATGGCTGCCGTTTTCGGGTGAAGCACCGCGCCGCCGTCCCATTCGGGCGCTGGTATCCTACTACCCCTGCACGGGCGGCCTTACTCGCCCCCGCGTATGTGGGGATGGCGCTCGGCCGGATTGTGGCGAAGAACGTTGCCGTAGGAGCAATCCGCCCGCTCCTCTGGTATCTCCCGCTGATCGCCCTGGGCCAGTGCTGGGTTATTGCAGGGGTCGTTCGGGGCCTGGCAGATCTGAAGAGCCGATAAGCCTCAGCTCAGCTGCATCACTGCAGATATCCGTTGGCCCTCATTTCATCCCCGCAAATACTCTCGAACGTCTGGGTGTGGTGGCCATCCCATTCCCGCCAGTGGGGCAGTTTATAGGTCCCGGTCGCGTTCCGCTGAACACCGGTCTCTCGCTTCCAGACGTCGTGCGGCATCCGCAGCCCGAAGGGACGGAGAATCCGCTGCTCGAAGCATTCGTAGTCTCGAATGACCTCCTCGAACTTGACCGTGTTCCCGATGCTGGTACGCAGGTGCTGATTCTCTACCTGCCAGTACCAGCACAGCTTGGCGAACCGATCCATCGTAGGCCACTGGGTGAAGAACGGGTCGGTTTCGTGCGGCCTGAGCCACCAGGTCCACATGAATCCAGGCATCAGTGCATCGGTCGACATCATGGTTCGGACGACGTCCCGACCGTCCCGCACCAGGTGCAGGAATCCAGCGCCGGGAAAGTGCCGGCTCAAGGCATGATAGTGGCGGCGCAGTAGCGAGTTGACCTCGCCATAGACGGCAAACTCACGGGTGCGGGTCCGGAGATACATCTCCTTCTTGCGAAAGGATGCAATGTAGCGCTCGGCATCATCCGGGCTGAAAAAAGCTCGTCGGTAGGCGTCGATGTCACTGCGGATGGGCTCGTGAAACACGACGGCATCGGATGACATGTTCAGCAGATGTGCCAGGAACGTCGTCCCCGAACGGCCGAGTGCCAGAATGAAGAAAAACTTCTTGCTCGCAATCCACTGCTCGACCTGATGATTGGTAACCCCGACCTGACCCGTGACCCGCAGCGCCTCGAGCAGGCGCGATATCTCCGTGCGCACCCTCTCCGATCGCATTTTCACCAGAAAACGGGCACTCCGGACCAATTCCGAATCCATCCTGTGCTTCCTTTCAAGTCCTGTCGTCTCAAGTCCTGTCGTCGAACATTTCCGTCAGAATTCTATCAGCAGCCCGCTCCCACGTTTTTTGCGGGGCCGTAGCTAGGCAGAACTCGGCGGCGCGCTGGAGTCGTTCAGGCGATTTCAGCAGCTCAATGGTCAGGCTGGAGATTTCCTGGATGTTGCAGGGATCCACCATCCAGCCGGATTTTCCTTCCTCGATGGCATCGGGAATGCCGCCACTCCGACCGGCAAGGGAGGGAAGGCCGCACGCCGCCGCTTCCAGGAATACCAGCCCAAAGCCCTCCACATCCGGCAGCGCCTCTCGCGAGAGCATGATGAAAAGGTCGGCGACGTTATACAGCTCCACAATCTTCGATAAGGCTACCGCTCCCAGGAAGCTGACATGCGCCTGCAGGTCCAGACGGATTGCCAGCTCCTGTAGCCGCTGCTGGTCCGGCCCGGTGCCTACTACCAGATATTTGACGTCAGGGACAGCCCGTACAATGGCGGGAAGCGACTCCAGCATGCGGTCTACCCCTTTGTACGGGTACAGGCGGGTCACCGTCAGCAGGATTCTCTCGCCGCCGGGTTTATACCTCGCTCGAGCTGCTGACGTTGCCGGCATTTTCTTGAAGATTGCCGGGTTCACGCCATTGTTGACAGTAATCACCGAGGCTTCAGTCCCGCCGCCCTC
>Ga0307416_100001063_pt1 | contig 14657 bp, 14 predicted proteins | sample DK1Cmetagenome_2_FD_203821 | JGI IMG/M metagenome (GOLD analysis project Ga0307416, IMG submission 203821) | Maize rhizosphere microbial communities from greenhouse at UC Davis, California, United States - DK15-C-3 | ecosystem: Host-associated > Plants > Roots > Rhizosphere > Soil | place...
TGGGCAAGGTCGACCTCCATCATCTCGGGCGCGAAGGTGGCGAGCGTCTGACCGCGGCGGACGGTGTCGCCGACATTGACGCGGACGTCGGCCAGGCGCAGGCCGTTGGCCTCGGTGCCGATCACCGCCTCCTGCCAGGCGGCGATGTTGCCGTTGGCGAGGATGCGCAGCGGCAGGTTGGCGCGCTCGAGGCGCGCCAGCGTGACGGTGAGCGCCGGCCGCGCCGCGGAAGCCGCCGGCTTCGCGGCCTCGGCTTTCTGGGCGCTGGCTTGGAACGCGAACGTCGTCAGGCCTGCCGTGAGGACGGCGCCGACGACGGCGACGGTGCCCCAGGCGGCGACACGGAAGCGGTTCGAGGGAGTGGTGTTCTTCATGGCGTTTTCGTCGCCGCGGTGCCGGTCAGCAGCGACGGCGGCTCGGCGGGCGCCGTCCATCCTCCGCCGAGGGCGCGATACAGCGCGATCCAGGCCGCGGTGCGGTCGCGGCGCAGGTCGATGAGGAGGTTTTGCGCGGCGAGGGCGCTGCGTCTCGCGTCCTCGAGCTCGAACAGGCTGCCGAGCCCGGAGCGATAGCGGGCATCGACGGCACGCACCGCGACCTCGAAATCGACCGCCGCGGTCTCGGCGTCGGCCTGTCGATCGATCGCCGTCTGCAGCGCGACGAGGGCGTTCTCGACCTCGCGGACGGCCTCGCGCAGGGTGGCGCCGTAGGCGGAGACGGCGGCGTCGTAGCGGGCGCGGGCCGCCACCGCGTCGGCGCGCCGCGCACCGGCGTCGAACACGGGGAGCGAGACCGCCACCGGGCCGATCGACCAGACATGACCGCTCAGCGTGCCGGCGCCGGTCTCGAAACGGCTGCGCCCGATGCTGCCGGCGAGGCTGACGCGGGGCAACCGCGCTGCGTCGGCCTCGCGCACGTCGGCGCTCGCCGCCTCGACCTCGCGCGCGGCGGCGAACACGTCGGGCCGTTGCGCGAGGGCGCTCGCCGGCACCGCGAAGACGTCGATGCCGCTCGGCTGCGGCATGCGCGCGGTGGCGGCGGCAAGCTCGCCGCGCAGGGCCGGCTCGGCGATGGCGGTGAGCGCGACCAGGCCCTTCAGCAGCTCGGAGCAGGCCTGCGCCTGTTGGCCGACGAGGGTCCGGGCCTGGGCAGCGCTGGCGCGCGACAGGGCGGCGTTGGCGCGCGACTCGAAGCCGGCGTTGGTGGCCAACTCGGTGAGCCGCGCGGTCTCCCCGCGCGAGCCGGCGTCGAGCTTCGCCTGTGCGAGCCGCGCCTCGCAGTTGCGAAGCTGGGCATAGGTGGTCGCGGTCTCGGCCGCGACGGCGACGCGGGCGTCGTGCCAAGACGCCTCGGCGCCTTGGAGCCGCTCGCCGGCAGCGGCGCGGCGGGCGCGGCCGCCGCCGAAGACGTCGAGTTCCCAGCTGGCGCTCAGGCCGACGCCGCTGCTCGTGCCGACCGGCAGAGAAAGGTCCTGGCGGCCGCGGCTCGCCGATCCTTGCGCGTCGAGCGCAGGCAGCAGGGCCGCCGTTGCCGCAGCGCGGGCTGCCCGAGCCTCCTCGATGCGCGCCAGCGCGCTGGCGACGTTCGGGTTGGCGGCGTCGGCGGCTGCGACCAGGCGGCCGACCAGCGGGTCGTCGAACCCCGCCCACCAGCGAGCCAGCTCGCCGCGCGAGCCGCCATGCGGCAGCGGCGCGTTCCAGGCCGGCGGAATGGCGGCGCTGTTGCGCTCGACGGCGGTGTGGTCGAGGGTGCTGGCGCACGCGGAGAGGGCGGCGGCGACCGCGACGCAGAGCGCGAGGCCGACCGAGCCGAGCGAGCGCGGACGCGCCGATTGCGGTTCGGTCGCGACGTGCATCGGCTCAGCGCGCGGCTGGCTTGCGGCGCGACGACGCAGCGCGATGCGGCGAGCGGGCGCGGCGCTTGCGCTCGGCGTCGACCATCGCGCAGGCATAGACGACCATCCGGTCGATCCAGGTGTCGAGGGCGGCGGCGCTCGCCGACAGCTGCGGCGCGATCGCGTCCATGACGTCGCAGGCGACGTGCTGGTGGACGCCGAGGGCGGCGATGCAGATCGCGAGACGGCGGACGTCGTCGTCGGGACGCGCCAGGCCGAGATGGCGCGACAGCGCCTCGACCAGCGCCTGGTGCACCGGCTTCACGCTTTCGACCAGCGACGAGCTCCACAGGCCGGTCGGCTCGAGCATCTCGCGCATGTGCAGCTTCAGGCACTGGCGCACCGGCTGGCCCTGCTTGAGCGGCTCGACGTAGCCGCTGTAGAGGTGGCGCAGCATGTCCTCGAGGCGCGGCTCGGCCGCCTCGGCCGGCAACAGGCGGCAGATCGGCTGCATCGGCCCCTCGAAGACCGCGCGGTAGAGGCCCGCCTTGTCGCCGAAGTAGTAGGCGATCGCGGCGACGTTGGTGCCGGCGGCCTCCGCGATGTCGCGGGTCGAGGTGGGCGTGTAGCCCTTCTCGGAGAACAGGTTGAGGGCGGCGAGCAGCAGCCGCTCGCGCGCCGCCTCGCCGTCGCGGCGAGCGGCGCGGGCGGGCGACGCGGCCGCAGAGGAGGCGGGATGGGCGATGTCGGCCATCGCCGGGATGCTACATCAAACGATTGATCTAGTTCAAACGTTCGTTTGATCGCTGGCGGCGAGTCCGATGCCGCGTCGCCGCGGATGCTCGGCGAAGAAGCGCAGCATCTCGCGCGTCGCGTCGGGCCCCTCGGGATCGCTGAAGCTGCCGGCGGCGCTGCCGCCGGCCCAGGCGTGGCCGCCGCCGTGCACGACCCAGTGCTCGGCCAGGCTCGGCGCGTCGGCGGCGCCGTCCGCCAAGCGCCAGACGGTGCGTCGGTACGCGCGCGCGCCGGTTGCGCCGTGGTCGGTCGTCGCGACGGCGCCGGCATCGCCGAGCGCGGCGGCGACGACGGTGTCGCCGTTCGCCGCGACGACGGTCCGGTCGGCGTCGCCGTGGAAGACGATCAGCGGTGCTCCCGGGGCCGACGATGTCGAGGCTGCCGACGCGGGCGGCGGGCGCAGCGACGCCAGCAGCCCTGCCGACAGGTCCGGCCCGCCGGCCCCCGACTTCATCACTGCGAACGCCGACTGGACGTCGTGCGCCGCGCCCGGGGCGATGCCGGAATGGACGCCCGCCGCCGCGAACAGGTCGGGGTATTCGCGCGCCAGGATCGCTGCCATCGCGCCGCCGGCCGAGAGCCCGGCGACATACACGCGGTCGCGATCGACGCTGTGCGTCTGCAGCACGTGGCGGGTCATGCCCGCCAGCAGGGCGGGCTCGCCGGCGCCGCGCTGCTGGTCGCGCGGCGAGAACCAGTTCCAGCACTTGTGGGCGTTCGAGCGCGGCGCCTGCGCCGGGTAGAGCACGATCAGGCCCTGCGCCTGCGCGAGCGCGTTCATGCGCGTGCCGGCGGCGAAGTCGTCGGGATCCTGGCTGCAGCCGTGCAGCATGACGACGAGCGGCAGCGCTTCGCCCGCGAACCCGGCCGGGACGAACAGCTTGAACGTCCGCGTGCCGTCCGCGCCCGTGAAGCTGCTGGCGACGAAGCGTCCGCCGCCGGGCGGCGGACTCGCCGGCCGGAGGTCGTCGGCCAGCTCCGGGTCGGCGTCGGTCGCGGATGAGGCTTCATCCCCGAGGTACTCGATGACCACCGCCTCGGTAGGCGCGACGGGGCTTGGCGCGTGAGTACGTGCCTCCGTCGGTGGTGCCAGCGCGCGCTGGATCGCGGCAGTCGCCTCGACGAGCTTGCCTTGCTGGGTCAGCCGGCTGGCGGCGATGATCTTGCGGAGGAACGGGTTCATCGACGGGTCCGGGAGCTTTGCTGCACTGCAACATCGCTAGCGTACCCGTTCGCCGCCGTTCGTGCTCGCCGCCGTCACTTCGGTCGCGGCGGCGGCTCGCCGGCGAGCGGCGTCTCGAGCTTGCCGGCGCGCATCGCCGCCGTCGCTTGCGCCACCGCGCGGCCGACTTGGCGCGTTTCCTCCTGGACCGCCTCGTCGCGGTCGAGCGCTTCATGGCTGGTCGCGTACGGCTGGTAATAGCCGACGAAGCGGTCGAGCCGGGCCCGGTTGCCGGCGTCGATCAGGCCCATCCAGTCGAGCCAGTCCGAGAGCGCCCGGCGCGAGCCTTCGATGCCGCCGACGTCGCCGTGGACGACCAAGCCGTAGACCCGACCGGCGAGGTGCTTCGGATAGTGCCAGCCCTTCAGCTCGATCGCCTTCGCCTCCTCGGGCTTCTTGCCGTGCGTCGAGGTCGGGTCGGGGTTGCCGCCGTCGGCGCAGACGAGGCGGTCGATCATCAGCTTGAGCGCGCTCGACGTGCTGTACCAGTGCGTCGGCGTGACGATGACGATCGCGTGTGCCGCGACCCAGCGCGGATAGATCTCGTTCATCCAGTCGTGGATCTGGTTGAGCGAGTGGTTCGGATAGCAGCTGCACGGCCAGTGGCAGAGCGGCATCGCCGTCGAGACGCACGCCTTGCACGGGTGGATCTTGCGGCCGTACTCGGAGGTCAGGAGGCTGAGATCGAGGAAGTCGACCTCGATCCTCTCGTCGGCCAACGCCTTCTTGACGATCCCGGCGAGGCGAAACGTCTTCGACATTTCCCCGGGACAGGTGCCGTCGTTGCGCGGCGAGCCGCAGACGACGAGCGCGCGCGTCGGGCCGCTGCGATCGGCCCAGCCTTTTTGCGCTGCGTCGATCCGCTCGCGCGCGGCGATCCAGTCGATCGACAGCTCGTAATCGGGATCGGCGTAGCCCGGACCGGCCTTGCGCGTGAGCGGCGCCTTGCGCCCCTCCGAGTAGCCGAGCCAGGCGATCTGCTCGAGGCGGGCGAGCGCCTCGTCCTCGGCACGGAAGGCGGGATCGACGAAGCTGCCGCGAAAGCGATTGCCGAACTCCTCGCGGTCGAGCTGGTCGGGGGCTTGGCCCTTGCGTACGTCGGTCATCGTTGCCTGCCTCCGTCGTGGTCGCGCGATCGCGCGGCAAGCATACGAGCGTGCCGCTAGGATCGCTGCAGGACGGCACCGCGATCAGCGCGGCAGGAGATCGAGATGAAGGCGACCTGGAACGGCGCGACCGTCGCCGAGAGCGACGACACCGTGGTGGTCGAAGGCAACCACTACTTTCCCGAGTCGAGCCTGAAGCGCGAGTACGTCACCTTCAGCAATCACCGCTCGAGCTGCCCGTGGAAAGGGCAGGCGCACTACTACAGCCTGATCGTCGGCGGCGAGATGAACGAGAACGCCGTCTGGTACTACCCGGAGCCGAGCGAGGCGGCCAAGGAGATCAAGGGCCGCGTCGCCTTCTGGAAGGGCGTGCAGGTGACTTGAGCGGCGCTGCGCCGCTCAAGTCATCCTGAGCGCCGCGAAGGATCTCGTCGCACGCGCCGGGACGACGCCGCGCTTCAACGGCCGGCCTTGAAGTTCGTGAAGATGCGCGTCTGCACGCGCCGGATCGCCTGCGGCACGGCGTCGGGCGCGGTCATGCGCGCCTTGTCGGCGTCGGCGAGGAAGATCGTCTTGTTCTCGGCGACGTCCTTCTTGACGAACTTGAGCGACGCCTTGTTCGGGTTGGCGTAGAAGACCTTGTTCGTCAGCGACGCCGCGACTTCCGGGCGCAGGATGTAGTTGATGAAGAGGTGCGCGTTGGCGACGTTCTTCGCGTCCTTCGGGATCGCCATCGAGTCGAAGAACAGCGTCGCCCCGCCTTTCGGGATCAGCGCCTCGATCGCCGCCGGCTGCTTCGGGTTCGCCTCGAGAGCGCGCGCGCGCGCGATGTTGATGTCGCCCGAGTAGCCCATGACGACGCAGAGCGATCCGCCCGCGAGGTCGTTGATGTAGCCTGACGACGAGAAGCGCGTCACGTAGGGCCGGATCGTCTGCAGCATCTTGGCCGCGGCGTCGTAGTCGGCGGCGTTCGTGCTGTACGCCGGCTTGCCGACGTAGAGCAGCGCGACCGGCAGCACCTCGGACGCCGAGTCGAGGAAGTTGATGCCGCAGCTCTTCAGCCGGCTCGCGTACTTGGGGTCGAAGATCAGGCTCCACGCGTTGTCGGGCAGCGGCAGGTCGCCGAGAGCCGCCTTCACCTTGGCCGTGTTGATGCCGACCGTGACGTAGCCCCACAGCCAGTCGACGAGATACTGGTTGCCGGGGTCGACGACGGCGAGCTGCTTCAGCAGCTCGGGATCGAGGTTGCCCCAGTTGGTGAGCTTGGCGCGGTCGAGCTTCTGCAGCAGGCCGCCTTCGATCTGCAGCTTCGCGAAGTGCGCACCCGGGACGACGATGTCGTAGCCGGTCTTGCCGGCGACGAGCTTGGCCATCAGCACCTCGTTGCTGTCGTAGTTGTCGTAGTTGACCTTGATGCCGGTCTCTTTCTCGAAGTTCTTGAGCGTGTCCTCGGCGATGTAGTCGGACCAGTTGTAGACGTTGAGCACCTTGGCGTCGGCCGCGAGCACGCTCGACGCGCCTGCGCAGGCGAGCGCGGCCAGCGCGGCGACGCGGCCGCAGAGGGCCAGGGCAAGGCGAAAGCTGTTCGTCATCTCGGCGGGTCCTCGGTGGGGTTCGCGGCAGGGCGTGGAATCGTACCCGCGCGAAAGGTTCCGCCATGAATCGCGGTATGGTGCTGGGACCGATTCGCCGCCTTCGCTTCCTCATGCTCGACGTGCCTTCGTTCGCCAGCCGTGCCGGTCTCGGCGTCGTTCACCGGCGGCGCCTGCGCGAGATCTACCGCTCGGCCGGCTGGCCGTGCCAGGACGGAATCGAGGTCGAGCTGCTCGCCGCGGGCCTCTTGCAGCGCGAGCTTGGGCCCCTCGGCCACGAGACGCTCAGGCTCACCGACGCCGGCATCGCCGTCCTCGCCGAGACGCTGGCGAAGAACCGCGCCCGCCGCGACGCCCACGAGACGCTCGTCGAGCGCGTCGCCCGCGCGATGACGCGCGCCGGCCGGCTCGCCTGGCGCGGCCTCGCGGTGCGCGCCAAGGTCGACCACGGCTGGACGATCGCGATGCCCGACATCTTCTCGATCCGCCACACGACGGTCGAGGCGTACGCCGAGCCGATCGTCCACGAGGTCAAGGTGCAGCGCGCCGACCTCCTCGCCGATCTCCGTCGCGCCTGCAAGCGACAGGCGTATCTCGAGCTCGGCGGCGAGTGCTGGTACGTGATCCGGGACGGCATCGCCAGCGCCGAAGAGATCCCGCCCGAGTGCGGCGTCCTCGTCGCCACGGACCACGGCCTCGCAGTCGCGCGGCCGGCGCCGAAGCGGCCGACGCGGATCGGCTTCGCGCTCTGGATGGCGCTCGCGCGGGCGACGCCGGTCGACGGCTGGCGCCTCGACGACGCGCAGCTGCCGCTCGGCGACGTCGATGCCGGAGCGCGCCGCCACGCCGGCTCGGACGGCGGGCGCTGACGCCATGACCGTCGCGGCGACCGGTGAGGCTGCGCCGCAGGCGATCGCTCGCTCGCGCCAGGCGCTCTGGGCCGCGCTCGGCCTGATCCTGCTCTGGGGCGCCAACTTCAGCGTCCAGAAGTCGGTCTTCCAGGCGCTCTCGCCGGGCGGGTTCCTTTTCGTCCGCTATCTGATCATGCCGGTCGCCGCGGCGATCCTGCTCTGCGCGCGCTTCGGCACGCGCTGGCCGCGGGTCGGCCGCAACGACGCGCTCGCGCTGCTGCGCCTCGGCCTCGTCGGCCACCTTCTGCACGTCGGCCTCGTCACCTACGGCATTCACTGGTCGACGGCGTTCTCGAGCTCGATCATCCTCGCCTGCGGACCGGTGTTCACGCTCCTGATCCTGCACTGGCACGGCCACGAGGCGCTGACGCGCGGCTCGGTCGCCGGTGTCGCCGTCGCCTGCGTCGGCGTCGTCGTCTTCCTCTCCGACAAGCTGTTCGGCGGCCATTGGCAGGCGAGTGCCGGCGACCTCGTCCTGCTCGTTGCCGCCTCGCTCTTCTCCTACTACACGGTCGCCGCCAAGCCGCTCATCGAGCGCCTCGGCGGCGTCACCGTGATGACCTACGCCGTGCTGTTCGGCAGCCTGCCGGTGGTCGCGATCAGCCTGCCGGCCGGGCTCGCGGTGCAGTGGCGCGAAGTCCCGCCGGCGGTCTGGGCCGGGACGTTCTACGCAGTCATCATCTCGGCCTTCCTCGGCTGGCTCGTCTGGGGCTGGATCAACGCGGTGCGCGGCGTCGCGCGGACGGCGCCGCTGATGTACCTGATGCCGCCGGTCGCCGGGTTCGTCGCCTGGGCGCTCACCGGCGAGCGCTACACGGCGATCAAGATCGCCGGCGCCGCGATCACGCTCGGCGGCGTCGCCCTCGCGCAGTTCACGTCGGCGCCGCGCGATCCGGTCCGCGAGGCGCCGGCGCCGGTCGACTGATTGCGCGATGATCGCGGGCCATGGGAGAAGCGATGACTCCGACCCTCGTCCGTTCGCCGCGCCGCGGCGCTGTCGGCCTGGCGGCAGCGCTCGCCGTCGCCGGGCTGCTGGCGGCCTGCGACAAGGCCGCCGGTCCGCCTCCGCCGCCCGCGACCGGAACCTTGACCCCGGCAGCCGAGACGGCCCGCCAAGCGCCGGCCGCGCCTGTGCACTCCGGCATCGCCTGGCACAAGGCTGCCAACGACGCCGAGGTCGACGCCGCGTTCGCCACGGCGCGTGCCGACAACAAGCCGGTCTTCGTCTACTGGGGCGCGAAGTGGTGCCCGCCGTGCAACCAGGTCCAGGCGACGCTCTTCAACCGCCAGGACTTCATCGAGCGCTCGCGCGCGTTCGTCCCGGTCTACGTCGACGGCGACAGCGCGGGGGCGCAGAAGATCGGGGCGCGCTTTCGCGTCAGCGGCTACCCGACGATGGTGCTGTTCAACGTCCAGGGCAAGGAAGTGACGCGCCTTCCCGGCGAGGTCGATCCGGTTCGCTACACCGAGGTGCTGACGCTCGGCATGAACGCGGCGCGGCCAGTGAGCGCGGTGCTCGCCGATGCGCTCGCGCGGCCGGCGACGCTCGCCGCCAACGACTGGCGCCTGCTCGCGTTCTATTCGTGGGAGACCGACCAGCAGCAGGTCATCGAGAAGGACAAGCTGCCGCCGACCCTGCTGGCGCTCGCCGACGCCTGCCCGAAGGACGTGGCGGACGCCGCCATGCGCCTTCGCCTGAAGGCGCTCGCGTTCGCCGACGAGAAGAAGCCGCCGCCGGTCGACGCGGCAACGCGCGCTGCGGTCGCGGCGATGCTCGCCGAGCCCGTGCGCGCGCGCGAGCAGACCGACATGGTGACCAACTACGCGAGCGAGATCGTGCGCGCCGCGAGCGCCCGCGGCACGCCGGAGCGCAAGGCGCTCGTCGGCGCCTTCGACGCCGCGCTGAAGCGGCTCGAAGCCGATGCCACGCTGTCGCGCGCCGACCGGATGCAGGCCGTGATCGCGCAGGTCGACCTGGTGCGCATCGACGAGCCTGCCGGCGGCGACTCCGCGACCGGGCACGCGCGCCGTGGCCATCCGACCCAGCTGCCCGCCGAGCTCGTCGCCGACGCGCGCGAGCAGGCGGCGCGCGCCGACCGCGAGATCACCGACGGCTACGAGCGCCAGGCGGTCATCTCGTCGGCGGCGTACCTGCTCGAGCGTGCCGGGCTCGGCAGCGAGTCCGATGCGCTCCTCAAGGCCAATCTCGCCAAGAGCCATTCGCCGTACTACCTGATGTCCGGGCTCGCCAGCAACGCCAAGAAGCGCGGCGACAAGGCCGAGGCGCTGCGCTGGTATCGCGAGGCCTACGACAAGAGCGAAGGGCCGGCGACCAGGCTGCAATGGGGCTCGAGCTACATCGCCGCGCTGATCGAGCTCGCGCCGCACGACGAGAAGGCCATCGAGGCAGCGACGGCCAAGCTCTGGAGCGAGGCGGCGGCGCAGCCCGACGCCTTCTACATGCGCAGCGCCCGCTCCTTGCAGAAGGTCGGCGAGAAGCTGCAGGCGTGGAACAAGGGCGACGCGCATCGCGCGGCGATGACACGCCTGCAGGCCAGGCTCGACGATCTGTGCGCCGCGCCGGCGCAAAGCGCGGACGAGCGGGCGACGTGTCGCTCGCTGCTCGGCGCCCGCGCGAAGCCCGTCGCCTAGCCTTGACGGCCAGCGACGCGCAGGCGCCGCCCGGCGACGGCGCGAGCCGGTCGGGCGCCGCGCCGCTCCTCGCGATCGAGCACCTCACGGTGCGATTCGGCCGGGCGGCGGTCGTCGACGATGTCTCGCTGACGATTCGTCCCGGCGAGAAGTTCGCGCTCGTCGGCGAGTCCGGATCGGGCAAGTCGATCACCGCGCTCTCGGTGCTCGGCCTCGTCGACGGCGCAGAGACGGGCGGCCGGATCGTCTTCGACGGCGTCGACCTGCGCACGCTCGGCGAGCCGCGCCTGCGCGCGATCCGCGGCGGCGAGATCGCGATGATCTTCCAGGAGCCGATGACGGCGCTCAACCCGCTGCACACGGTCGGCGCCCAGATCGTCGAGGTGCTCGGCCTGCACGAGGACCTGCGCGGCAGCGCCGCACGCGAGCGCGCGATCGCCCTGCTCGATCGGACCGGCATTCCCGAGCCGGCGCGTCGCGTCGACGCCTACCCGCACCAGCTCTCGGGCGGCCAGCGCCAGCGCGCGATGATCGCGATGGCGCTCGCCTGCCGGCCGCGCCTCTTGATCGCCGACGAGCCGACGACCGCACTCGACGTCACGATCCAGGCGCAGATCCTCGCCCTGCTCGACGCGCTGCAGGCCGAGATGGGCATGGCGCTGCTCTTCATCACCCACGACCTCAACCTCGTGCGCCGCTTCACCCACCGCGTCGGCGTGATGGAGCGCGGCAAGCTGGTCGAGACCGGAGCGACCGCCGAGGTGTTCGCTCGGCCGCAGCACCGCTACACGCAGGCGCTGCTGGCGAGCCGGCCGACGCGCGTCGTCGCTCCGGTGGCCGAGGGCGCGCCGGTGCTCGTCGACGTGCGCGACGTTCGCGTCAGCTTCGACATCCCGGGGCGGTGGTTCCGGCACCGCCGCTTCGACGCGGTGCGCCAGGCGACGCTCAGCCTGAAGCGAGGCGAGACGCTCGGCATCGTCGGCGAATCGGGCTCGGGCAAGACGACGCTCGGCCTCGCCCTGCTCGCGCTGCTGCCGATCGCCGAGGGCGCCGTCGTCCTCGACGGCGCGCGCATCGACAACGCCGGGCGCGAGATGTTGCGCGCGATGCGTCGCCGCATCCAGGTCGTCTTCCAGGATCCGTTCGGCTCGCTCAGCCCGCGCATGACGGTCGGCCGCATCGTCGGCGAAGGCCTGGCGCTGCACCGGCCCGACCTCGACCGCGCCGCGCGCGACGCGCTGATCGTGCAGATGCTCGACGAGGTCGGCCTCGGCGCCGGCGCCGGGCTCGCCGACGTCCTGCAGCGCTATCCGCACGAGTTCTCGGGCGGCCAACGCCAGCGCATCGCCATCGCCCGCGCCGTCATCCTGCGTCCCGAGGTGCTCGTCCTCGACGAGCCGACGTCGGCGCTCGACGTCTCGGTGCAGCGCCAGGTGCTGGCGCTGCTCGCCGACCTGCAGCGCCGCTACGCGATGAGCTATGTCTTCATCAGCCACGACCTCGCGGTCGTGCGCGCGATGTCGCACCGCGTGCTGGTGATGAAGGACGGCGAGATCGTCGAGGCGGGCGACGCAGAGGCGATCTTTCGCGCGCCGCGCCAGCCCTACACGCAGGAGCTGCTCGCCGCCGCGCACCTCGCCTGACGCGTCGCCTCGCGATCGCAGGCCCTAGCGTGAGCCGTCCTTGCGCGCGCCGATCCGGACCTCGTAGCGGACGTCCTTGTCGGCGTCGCTGAAGCGCAGGATCGTGCCTTCCCAGAGATACGCGGCGCTGAACTCGTCGATCTGCATGGCGCCGTGCATCGTTGCGACGTCGAGCTGCTCGCGCCGCAGCGCGAGCCGGTAGACGATGTCGGAGACGCGCACCGAGATCGCGCCGGCGGCGATCTCGACGTCGGCGGCGCCGCAGCTCGGCGCCGCCTCGCGCCGCGTCGCGACGCAGAGCTCGGCCTCGTAGCGGCCCGGCGCGGCCGGCGCGGCGGCCGCCGCGGCCGCCGCCAGCGCCATCCAGGCAGCAGCGGCCGTCCGCACGGTCGACTTACTTGAGGAGCCCTTCGGCCTTCATCGCTTCCTGCACCGCCGGTCGCGCCGCGACGCGGGCCATGAACGCGGCGACGTTCTTGAACGGCGCCAGGTCGAGGCCGACGAACTTGGCCCAGTTGGTCACCGTGAAGAGGTAGGCGTCGGCGACGCTGAAGGCATCGCCCATCAGGTAGCTCTTGCCTTCGAGCTGCGCGTCGACCCAGCGGTAGCGCTCGACGAGCTTCGCCTTGGCCATCGTCTTGTACTCCTCGGGCACCGCCGGGTTGAAGAGCGGGCTGTAGGTCTTGTGGATCTCGCTCGTCGTGAAGTTGAGCCATTCCTGCAGCCGCGAGCGCGCGAAGGTGCCGTTGGCGGGCGCGAGCTTCTTGTCGGGGACCTGGTCGGCGAGGTACTGGACGATCGCCGGGCCCTCGGTGAGCCGCTCGCCGTTGTCGAGCTCGAGCGTCGGCACGTAGCCCTTCGGGTTGATCGTGTAGTAGTCGGTGCCGTCCTGCAGCTTGTGGGTTTTGGTGCTGGCGAGGACGGGCTCGAACGGGAGCCCGGATTCGCGCAGGACGATGTGCGGCGAGAGCGAGCAGGCACCGGGGCTGTAGTAGAGCTTCATGGCGGTTCAGGTCGAGAGACGGGGGACGGCTATTACACCTCGGCGGCGGAATCGCTGCCGTTCGCCGCGATTGAAGCCAGCGTTCAAGCGCGCCGGCGTTGACGACCGTCGAAGCGTCGCTACATTGCCTGCATGAACACCGCCACCACCTTTCGTTCGCGCGCCGTCGAGCGCGTCGTCCGCGGCCAGCCCGCGTCCGACGGCGACGGCGTCAAGCTCACCCGCGTCCTGACGCAGCCGCTGCAGCGCCGGCTCGATCCGTTCCTGATGCTCGACGCCTTCGGCAGCGACTCGGCGAGCGACTACGTCGGCGGCTTTCCCGACCATCCGCACCGCGGCTTCGAGACCGTCACGATCATGCTCGAGGGCCGCATGCGCCACCGCGACAGCGTCGGCAACGTCGGCCTGCTCGAGCCGGGCAGCGTCCAGTGGATGACCGCCGGCCGCGGCATCATCCATTCGGAGATGCCCGAGCAGGAAGAAGGCCGGATGGCGGGCTTCCAGCTCTGGGTCAACCTCGCCGCCGCCGACAAGATGACGGCGCCGGCGTATCGCGACATCGCGCCGGCGTCGGTTCCCGTCTACAGCGGTGCCGACGGCGTGCGCGCGCGCGTCATCGCGGGCGCGAGCCACGGCATGGCCGGCGCGGTGACGCGGCCGAAGACCGAGCCGATCGTCCTCGACCTGACGATCCCGCCGGGCAGCGCGTTCGACGCCGAGCTTCCGGCCGGTCACAACGCGTTCGCGTACGTCTTCGGCACCACCGCGGTCCGGATCGGCGACGCCACGACGGTCGATCCCGACCGGATGGCGATTCTCGGCAACGACGGCGACGCCGACGGCGTTCGCTTGGCCGTGGCGGCCGACGCGAGCGCGCCGGCGCGCGTCCTGCTCGTCGCCGGCAAGCCGCTCGGCGAGCCGATCGCGCAGCACGGGCCGTTCGTGATGAACACGACCGACGAGCTGCAGCGCGCGGTGCAGGACTTCCAGCGCGGCGTGCTCGCGCGCTGAGGCACGCTGCGCCGCGGGGCGGCGATGGTATGGTGCGCGTCGTCGATTCCGCCGTCGCCGCCATGCCCCGCACCACGCTCGAAGAAGCTCGCCTGCATCCGGCGATCCGCGAGTTCGTCGCCAACCTGAACGCCGACATCGTCCACAACGTGCAGGCGGCGGCGAACTCGAACCCGGTGCTGGTGGTCGGCATGGCCGGCAATCCGAACGTGAAGCGCGCGAAGAAGGCGCTCGACGCCGCCGGCATCGCCTACCACTACCTCGAGTACGGCAGCTACTTCGGCGGCTGGCGCAGGCGCAATGCGCTCAAGATGTGGACCGGCTGGCCGACGTTCCCGATGGTCTTCGTCCGGGGCACGCTGGTCGGCGGCGCCGACGAGCTCGAGCGGCTCGTCAGCGGCGGTGAGCTGAAGCGCACGCTCGGCGAATGACGTCGCCGGCGACCGTCGCACGCGCGGCGAGCCGATCGGGCCGGCGCGGCCTCGTCGCAGCGGCAGCGCTGCTCGTCGTGGGCGCAGTCGCCGCCTCGGCGGGCAACGTGCCCGCCGCATCGGCCTCGGCGCCGCCGCCGGCGACGCCGCCGCTCAAGGACTGTCACGTCGCTGGCATCCGCAACGGCGTTCTCTGCGGCACGCTGCAGCGGCCGCTCGACCCTGCGCATCCCGAGCGCGCCCAGATCGCGATCCGCTACGTCGTCGTGCCGGCGATGGCGCGGCGCAAGTTCCCGGACCCGGTGTTCCTGCTCGCCGGCGGCCCGGGGCAGAGCGCGGTGGCGGTCGCGGCGCCGACGATGGCCTTGTTCAGCCGTCTCAACAACCGGCGCGACATCGTCTTCGTCGATCAGCGCGGCACCGGCGGCTCGGCGCCGCTGTCGTGCGCCGATCCCGA
>Ga0307416_100001064_pt1 | contig 14638 bp, 15 predicted proteins | sample DK1Cmetagenome_2_FD_203821 | JGI IMG/M metagenome (GOLD analysis project Ga0307416, IMG submission 203821) | Maize rhizosphere microbial communities from greenhouse at UC Davis, California, United States - DK15-C-3 | ecosystem: Host-associated > Plants > Roots > Rhizosphere > Soil | place...
GTGGAGATCATCGATAAAAAAAACGTCATCCTTGCGGATGGTCATCATCGGTATGAAGGCTGCCTGATCTACAAAAGGCGCATGCTTAAGAAATTCCCGGGCAAAACCCGAAGAGGCTTCAACTATCATTTGATGTATCTCACCAACACCGAATCAGATGATCTCAGGATCCTTCCGACCCATAGACTTATCAAAAACCTTCCCGTTTTCAACGAGAACGCCGTGCTCAAGAAACTCGAAGAAGACTTTGTGATCCGGCCGGTGGCGGATAGCGACACACTGAACGAGATCATTGCAGGAAAACAATGGGCCTTTGGTATCATGATGAAAGATCATTGCTTCAAGCTGCGTCTGAAGCCGGAGGCTTTTCCAAAAATGAGCTGGCCTTTCCCTGACATCATAAAGAGGTTGGATCTGACCGTAATGCACTATTTTATCATTGAAAGAATCTTAGGTATCCCAGGAAAAACACAACGTCGGTCCGAACACCTGGATTTTGACCGCAGCTATTCTGACTGTCTAAAGAAGGTGATCGAAGGAGAGGCGCAGATGGCGATCATTACGAACGAAGTTTCCATTGAGGATGTAAAGGCTGTGTGCCGAAGCGGTTACACCATGCCACAAAAATCCACTTACTTCTATCCAAAAGTTATTGGTGGATTCCTTTTCACCTCCGTGAGCGAAGACGAATTCCAGGAACCCGTATTTTCTCCGTTTTATCATGAAGCTTAGAAGACCGCTCATACTCGCATCGAGCTCGCCGCGCAGACAATATCTGATGAAGGCAGTGGGCCTCACTTTTTCGATAGAAAAACCTGTCGTAGATGAAATTTATCCGCCGGAACTCCCCGTCGAGCAAGTCGCCAGATATCTCGCTGGGATTAAAGCAGAATACTTTCGAACCAAAATGCGCGATGAAGTGATTGTAACCGCCGACACCGTCGTGATACTCGATGGCCGCATCCTGAATAAACCTTCGGGCCGCCAGGAAGCCATCGAAATGCTTTCCTCACTTTCAGGCAAGACACACCTTGTAATGACAGGAGTCAGCATTATCTCCAAGGAAAAGGAAGAGACGTTCGACGAAACGACTGAAGTGACATTTGAGAAATTGTCTGAAGAAAGAATCGTGCATTATATAGACAACTTCCAACCGTTTGACAAAGCCGGAGCCTATGGCGCGCAAGATTGTCTTCCGAGAGATATGAATCCGTGCTCGGTGACGGAGATGGCCTTTCTCAAGAGCCTCAACACCGAGGAGCTTATTGCTGAAACCATGGCACACAGCAACTCAGATAACGGCGTAGTAATCATCAGGAAGATCAACGGGTCGTACTTCAATGTGATGGGACTCCCCATTCACCTTGTTTACGATCATCTAAAGAATTTCATTCCGTCAGACGATCGAACATGACATTTCCTGTTATGCAACCTGAAATAGAATTTGAGAAATACCAGAAACGTGGCGCTTACCATTGGGACCAATACTTTGGGAGCGTCTTGAAAATAGATTCCTTCCTGCGGGGTCGTTATCAGTTGCTCATTCATTTGCTCCGCACCGCAGGCATAAAAAGTTCCTCTTCGTTATTGGAGGTCGGTTGTGGAGATGGAGCGCTGAGCGGACTAATCTATCAAACATTTAATTGCGAGATAACAGGTGTTGATCCGTCAGCAGACGGAATCAGGTATTCCGAGGAAATGTTTCAGAAGCATCAGTTCCAAGGGTCGTTTCATGTTTCGGAAGGCTACCACCTTAGCTTTCCAGACCACCGATTTGATTTTATCGTATTGGCAGATGTGATCGAACACCTGCAGCATCCGGGCCTCATGCTACAGGAGCTTAGACGCCTGACCAAACCAGGGGGCTATATCGTTATCACTACGCCGATTCGCTGTAGTGAATTTCCGGAGGATACAATGCACGTAAGAGAATTCTATCAGGAAGAATTGATCGCGCTCTGTCATCCCTTCTTTGGCACCCCGGTGCGAAAAGTATACTCACATCCCGCTGTATGGCACGAGCTGTATTCCTTCGGAAAAAAATCCAACCGTTCGCTCGTGCGACTCTATTGCAGGATGGTTGACAAAATTCTCGGCCGTAATGTATTCTTTCGGCCCAATAGCAAACAACAGTGGAAAAACTTCAGACAGCAAGGCTTGTTATTTAACATCGCCACCTGAACGAAGCCTCGACAGTATAAAGGACTCAATAACCTCACCGAGCCTATTCCAGTTAAACTCTTCAATCTTGTTTCTGCCCTGCAGGGCGAGTCTGCGGGCTAGCTCTGGATCATTTATAAGTTTTTCAATCCCTTTCCTGATAAAGTAAGGATGCCTCCATACCACAAGCCCCGTCTGTTTGTGTATCAAAAAGTCCTTAGTTCCTGTAGTAGTGCCTACTACAGGAACGCCGGAGGCGAGCGCTTCTGCGGCTGTGTTTGACCACCCGCCTTTTCTTTCCGCAGCGACAAAGACATCTGCTTTTGCGAACAAAGTGCCATTGTCTTGTACCGGATGGTTTAATTTGAACTCAAATGGAACTTCGCAGCGAAATTGTTTTATTTTTTCAAGGGAGATGGCATCCACCGGAGTGTCAAAGAGCAATAGTTTGACTTTGTAACCCATGCGGTGCAGCTTCTCGCACGCTTTCACGACGAGTTTCGTTCCTTTGCTCTTTCGGCTCAATCTACCATAAGCCATGACTGTGAATGGCTCATCTGCTTTTCTTTCACTCTTTATGATGTCAGGAATGTGAATTCCACCGAGTGCCTTGAAGGCTTGTATTCCGTATTTGCGTCGGTCGAAGTCGTACATGTTGGCAGAGTTTACAAAGACGACGACGTCCTTATGCTTCAGCACACGGCGCAGGCTAACGCGAGGGCCAACATGATAGAATATTTTTACGGACGCATTGGACGCTAGAAAGTGTTCAAAAAATGCGTTTTCGGTGAGGAAGATGGCGTCAAGGGAGTAATCGGACAGCTCCGTTAACTTTTTTACGGAGCAACTCGAAGGGTACCAGTCCGGAGGGACCCCATCAGGTGTAAAAATGATGAACGTGTGTCCTTTCTGCGATAGCACGTTCGCCAGCTCAAAAAATCTTTTTACGCCACCAAATAGTTTAGTGTGCGGAAGTATCGCGGCCAGTGTAAGCGCCCGATCAATTTGTTTCCCGGACAAGCAGTGGTTATTTGATGATACCGTGTGGCGTCCAACTGACCTTCAGTTGTTTTGTTTCCTTACGGATCAAAAGATTTTTCTCGATCGATTCTTCTGTCTTGTACCCGCGGGGATGATCAAGATGTAACACAATAGCCCGATGACGGATCTGTTTACCTATGATACCGTAATTGCGAAGGCGCTCGCCGATTTCTCTGTCGGAGCCACCGTATTGCATCCTTTCATCATAGCCGTTCACAGCCAGAAGATCGCTCTTCCATGCGGACGAATTGCAATTGTTGAAAGTGGGCTTCGCCGTAGTGACAATATCCAGAAAATTGGCCCACTTGCCCTTGGCGTTCAACTTCCTGCTTTGTGACAACCCAACTGAGCCGATTGAGCGCAACCATTTAAGATTAAAGCTTTCGCGGTTTAAGATGTTCTCTTTCGTAATAGTCTTGCTTAAGTCCATCGATAGCTTGCAATAACCTCCGGACAAATAATATCCTTTTTCTGCTTGCGAGACATGTGTTGAAATGAAATCATTTCGTGGAATGCAATCACCATCTGTAAAAATGATGTATTCCGTGTGAGAAGTCAGAATAGCCTTGTTGAGAATCGTCTGCCGCCGGTAACCGCGATCTTCATGCCATACATGATAGATCTCAAGCGAAGTGTTGTGCTGAAAGAACTGGATAAGATTGCGCGTCTCTTTGCCAGAGCCATCGTCGGCAATGATAATTTCAAAATCACTATAATCCTGACACGTGTAGCCCCAAAGGACTTTTTCCAGCCAGTCCGGAGAATTATACGTGCTTATGATGACAGAAACCTTCATCGTTATTCCTTTATTCTCTCCTCAGGTAAACCACTTCGATGGTATTCATATAACCGCAAATACTTATAAAAATTCAGAGCAGATGTAGTTGCGCAAAAAACAAAACCGTAATAACCATCTAAAAATCCAAGCTGCAGTAAGTATTTCCGGACGAACTTGAACATCGGATTAAAAACCACATGGATCAAAAAGATCGGCTTCTTGCCATTCCGGTACTTCGCCCTTGCCGCTACTTCCGCGAACCTGTGCATTTGCCTTAGATGCTCATCCACAGTGAAATACGCATAATGCAACAGGTCACCTTCGAGACGCTTCACACGGTCAGATGAAATCTGAACCTTATCGTGAGGATCCTCTCCGCTCCACTTCGCCTTCCGGCGATCCCACAACCTGATTTTCCGGTCGGGATACCATCCACAAAAGTGAATCCACTTGCCACAATAGTTGTTGAAGCGATTGAACGCATACCCGTCGAATTTCCAATCGCTCTTTGTCGCCAGTATCGAAGCTTTCAGTTTTTCCGAAAGGACTTCATCAGCATCCAACGACAGAATATAATCATTCGATGCCTGATCCACCGCGTAATTTTTTTGAGCGATGTACCCTTCGAATGACTTTTTTATAAAAACGACTGGATATTTCGCACAAATAGCTTCAGTCTTATCGGTCGAAAATGAATCCACCACAATAATCTCATCAGCTACGCCCACGAGTGACTGAAGACATCTCTCAATTTTTCTCTCCTCATTGAAAGTGATGACGGTGGCTGATATCTTGATCGCCTCCGCCATTACGCTACAGCCAGCTTACGCAATCCATTGCGACATACATATTCTCTTAGACCCATCTTTTTTTCCATTAGTTGCAAATTCTCTGACTGGTCTGTCCAGTTCTCTTTGTGATAGAGGTGATATTGCACCGCCAGGTTTCGCATCGAGAACAGCGTGTAACCCAAACCTTTAAACCGCCATGTCAGGTCGATATCTTCACCGATCGCCGGAAGTTTGTAGTCCTCATCAAAACCGTTTATCGCCTCTATATCATCGCGAAAGCACGACATGTTGCAACCCTTGAGCTGATGCATCTTCCTCAACTTCGGTATAAATGCCAGCGGCCCGTCAGGATTGATATAAAATGCCTCTTCGTAAAATTTTGCCCCATCTTTGCGCATCGCTCTTTTGTCCTTCTCTACTTTGTGTTCAAGCTTCGGAAGGTCCAGAATGTTTTCCTTGAACATCGCGGTGAACGCGGGCCCGAGCTTAACACGTTTGCCTGCCAGTATCTTCTTCCGCCGGGAAAAGCGGACATGGTTTGCAATGAACTGATGATGCAGCACGCAATCGCCATCAATGAAGATCAGATAGTCACCGTTGCATTCCTGAATCGCGCGATTTAAAGCCTGATTCTTTCGCCATCCTACGTCGGGCTGCGTCAGATGAAGAATAATATTCTCGTGCGTGTAGCCATTTAAGAAATCACGCATCACGTCACTTTCTCCATCCTCGGAAACAACGATTTGGTAGTCCTTAAAACTTTGAAACCGCAAACCGTCGAGGACGGTGCGGAGACTTTCAACATCCTTGTAAACAGAAATGATCAACGAGACCTTCATAAAGCTTAGCCCTTTGCTTTTACGATCCCAAAGTCAGTCCATGTTTTCTTCAAATTCTTTGTCTCCTTCCGGATGTTTTTGTTTTTCTGGATCGATTCAACGGTCTTGTACCCGCGCTTATGTTCCAAGTGAATGCATACCGCGCTGTAGCGTATCTGTTTTCCCTTGATGCCCTTGTTCATCAACCGCTCGCCAAGCTCTCGATCCTGTCCGCCGTACTGCATTTGCTCGTTGAAGCCATTGACTGCGAGTAGATCTTTCTTCCAGCCGGAAGAATTATGACCATTCCAGGTCGCTTTCGTAGGAGTAACAAAATTGAGAAACTTCTGCAGGTTGCCCGTGCTGGTGAGCTTGAGGGTCTTATAAGTACCGGCCAACCCATTTTCTTTCAGCCACGAAACTTTGAAAGCATTGCCGCTGAGGATGTGGTCTCTGGTTATCGCGTGACTTGTCTCAATCGGCAGCATAAAATAGCCGCCGGACAAGAAATATCCTGGTTCAGCATTTTTAACGTGAACAGCGACAAAGTCTTTTCTAGGGATGCAGTCCCCGTCGGAGAAGATAAGATACTCAGTCGTCGATGCCTGAATCGCTTTGTTCAAAATTTCCGACTTTTGAAAGCCCCGGTCTTCATGCCAGACGTGAAGTACCTCCAGCGACGATTGAGCCTTAAAACGCTCGATGATGTCGCGCGTTTCATGGCCAGATCCGTCATCGGCAATCACCAGCTCGAAATTCCTGTAGGTCTGATATTCATATCCCCACAAGACTTTTTCGAGCCATTCAGGTGAATTGTAGGTACTTATGACAACTGACACTTTCATCGCAAGCAAAGATAATACAGGGAACGTATTACTTTTTAATCATTTTAGCATAATGCGCAAGGCTGCGCTCGATGACCGTGAAAGCCTCCGCCCTCGGCAAAAACTCATTGATGACAACTTTTTTGTTTTCCAGAGTTTTATAATTTTCAAAAAAATGCCGGAGCTCGGAGATAAGATGATTAGGAAGATCTGCAATGTCGGCGATGTTGCTCACACTTGGATCCTGCTCTGCAACAGCAATTATTTTCTCGTCTGCTTCTCCCCGATCGATCATTTGCATCACACCTATCACTTTCGAAGGTATCAAACACAGCGGTACGACGGAAACCTGTGTTAATACCACAATGTCAAGCGGATCGCCATCTTCACCTAATGTCTGCGGGATAAAACCGTAGTTTAAGGGATAGTACATAGACGCGTAGATCACCCGGTCCAGCTTAATTAGTCCGGTCTCTTTATCAATCTCGAATTTGGCACGCGAGCCGCGGGGAATTTCAATGATAGCGTTTATAAGTTCCGGCGGGTTCTTTCCTGCGGGGACATCATGCCAGGGATGTGCTATCATAAAATGGGAGGGCTCGGTTTAAAAGGAAGGACCTGCATCATTTTCAGGACTTTTCAGAGACGTGCTTAACAAACTCTTCAAAATATTCCGGCGACTTAAGATTGAGAAAGCGCTTCCGGTTCCGCTCGAGCTCTTCATAGGTGAGTTGCCGGATGTCGCTTTCGCGGAAGTTCAGCCTGTCCGTTGGTGTACCCCTTCGGACTACGCCGACGCCGTGATCGCAATCGAGAACAAAGACTTCCAGGTCAGGATGCAATGAGCGCATGTGCACGATTGCTTTCCATACGTCACCGTTCCAGACGCCCTTATAGTCATCGAGTTTCCGCTTGGCGTCATCGATAGAATCTGCGCGAAAAGCCGCCGCAGGGGTTATGGGATTACAGTCGTGCATGAGAACGATTCCTCCCTCATCAATGACAGCAAGGCTATTTAAAACATCCCGCAGAGATTGCTCATACGTATGTAACCCATCTACAAAAACAATGTGCGGCCTGGCGTTGGCGAGGGTTTGGCTTTCCTGACGGAAAAAATCATCGCTTGTTTTTTCGAAGTAAGTGTTGTTGACGTTCCACGGATTTTTCAGGAAGTACTTGAGTTTCCTTCCCGTCGGAATCTTGAAAGCAGGGTCGACCGCAAACTTGCGGCGCGCCTTGATACGGAGAAAACATTTGCCGTTGTTTACACCGATCTCGAGATAATTTTTGGCTCTTGTCTCGTTGATCAGCCGTTGAATGATCTTTATCCTGTTGAGCATTCTTGCGATGACTAAGATTTGCCAACAATATATGACCGGTTCGCGATATAAGGCGCCGGATACAGGATTATTCTTTTTTCTCTTCTTTCTTCTCTGCCGGCCGGATCTTATCGCCTTCTTTAAGCCGGGTGGAGACCACAAGGAATGGACCTGTTATAACTTCAGTGCTGTCACCGATCTCAGACAATATCTCAATATTGTCGTAGTCACTGATACCGGTTTTCACCTCCATCATCCTCGCCGTACCGTCGTCATTTACAAAGATCACCGTCTTCGGCTCATCCTGTTCCCGGGGCGGGGTGTTTTGACTCGGACCTTGACTGGCATTTCTATTTGGTGGACCGTCACCTTCCTCGGATTGACTCGCCTGGTTAGGATTTCGTGTGGTCACTGCCGCAAGCGGGACCGCCAGCACGTCTTCTTTGCGCGTTGTTATTATATCGGCGCTCGCTGTCATGCCGGGGCGAAACGGAAACCGGTTTCCTGCTTCGACAAGGTCGCGGTACGAGGAGTCCAGTATGAGGATGCGAACTTCAAACTCTGTGATAGCATCCGGCGACGTTTTATCCTTCGCGGTATTGGCAATGAGAGTTACAAGACCCTTGAATTCCTTGTTTGTGCTGGCGTACGCATCGACATCGATGATGGCTGTATCGCCAAGAGCCACCCGCACAATATCATTCTCATTCACATCAACTCTTACCTCCATGACATTGAGATCTGCAATGCGCAACATCTCCGTTCCAGCCATTGTGGCGGTTCCGACCACGCGCTCACCTTTTTTGACGATAAGTTTTGAAACCACCCCGTCCATTGGTGAGACGACAGACGTCTTGCGAAAATTCTCCTGAGCCTCACGGAGCGATGCCTCGGTGCTTTGAATAATGTAACGCGCAGCCTCCACGCCTTTCTCGGCAGCAGTCACATCCGTTTTAGCGATTGTGTGGTTTTGATTGGCGAGCTGCCAATCCGCTTCCGAAATTACCTTTTCCTTCCAAAGAGTTTCCTGGCGCTTGAACTCCTGGTCAGCGCGGATAAAACCCGCGCGCGCAGCGTTTAGATTTGCTTCTGCCTGCGCAAGGTTCGCGCGCTGCTGACTCAATGAAGCTTGTGCGCGCTGTAATTGGCTCTCCCATGTATCAGGCCGGATCTTGACCAACAGCTGTCCGCGCTTTACTGAGTCGCCCTCCTCTACTAAGAGATCGATGATCTCACCAGAAACCTCGGGAGCGATCTTTACCTCCGTCACAGGCTGCACAGTACCAGAGGCGCTCACCTTTTCAACAATGGTCACCCTGTTCACCTTCGCAAGCTCAACTTCTATCTCTTTCGGCTTCCCGATCCACCCTGCAGTTTTTCCCACAACAAGAAAAATGATGATCACGATAAGTGATCCAATCAGCCAGTAAATTAACTTGTTTGACTTTTGTTTTTGCCTTGCCATTGGTGGGAGTTATAGTCCGAGAGAATTTCCTAAATAAAAATCAAGAACCTTTTTTCTGAAGATGAACTCGTATTTCGCGCGGCTCAAATCACTTCGCGCCTGGAAGAGGTCGTTCTCCGCAAGCTGGTACTCAACATAGTTTGAGGCACCGATATCAAATCTCTGCTTCGCCATCCGATAGGCCTCCTCCCTCGCTTCCACCTGACGCAGTGACGCGTTGTAAGATTTGGATGCAGCCAATGCGCTGTTGTAAGATGTTTCAACGTTCTGCCTGAGAGTATTTTCTATCTCTCTTGCGTTGATCCTGGCTTGTTCATGACTGATCATCGCCCGCTGCACGTTCGCCCTCGCGTTAAAGTTGTTGAATATGGGAATGGACAATGTGAGACTCACCGACTTGTAAAGGTTGTCTTTCAACTGATCGTTGAAGCCATAGATCTCCCGAAATGAACCAGTTGGCTCTAAACCATAGACAGGCTCGTTTGTTCCTTGCACGAAGTATCCCGTCTCAAACATGTTGAAGCCGCCATCGGGTATGAAACGCGTTGCAGAAGCACTTGAATAATTGCTATTGATCGAGCCACTGACACTTAGTCGTGGATAAAGATTTCCACGCGATGCTCTTACTGCATAGCTCGTGCTTTTAATCCGGAGAGCAGCGCTTCTGATCTCGGGCATTGTACCCCGTGCCACGTGAAATATTTCATTCCTGGTTTGATCAAGCACAAGATCCTGGGTTGAAATATCCGGTATCTCAACATCAAACTTGTCGGATGCCGGCAGCTGAAGCGCTTGCTGCAACCGCAGAAGTGACAGATTCAAATTGTTTTCCTGATTGATCAGATTGAGCTCGTTCGTTGATACCTGCGCCTGAAGATTCAACTCATCTGATCTTGGTAGTGAACCGGCAGCGACGAGCTTGCCCGTCCGCTCCAGCTGTTGCCGGCTTGATGCGAGCTGCAAACGGGCGTTTTCCTGGAGCTCTTTATTGAAGACGACGTCAACAAACAAGGAAATGACATTAAGGGAAACGTCATTGCGTGTTTTTGCAAGGTCTTCTTCAGATGCCTCAAACTGCGCGGATGTTTGTTTGATAGTGTTTTGAAGCCTGAAGCCGTTAAACAGATCAACATCTCCGCTGGCACCTACGGATGTATATCCATTCCGTTGTGAGGAGATGAACTGATTACTTACCGGATCAATTCCTCGACCCCAGTTAAATCCGTAAGACGCGAATGCGTTTGCCGAAGGCAACAAGGCCAGCTTTGCCTGCCTCTTGTCGATACTGCTCAATTCAAGTGACAGTTCGCTGCGCTTTACCTGCAGATTGTTGGCGAGCGCGTAGTCCACACACTCCCTGAGACTCCATACCTTGCCTGCAACGGTGTCGACCTGTTGCGCAAAAGCGCCACCGCAAGCCGCGAACATCATTAAAAGGGCACACACGACTTTTGCTTTCATGCTATCGATCAATATCCGGTATGTAAATAAGACCCACTATCCAACTGAGACTGCGGAGATACTCAAGCGTTATGGGCTTCAAGCCGGAGTCCATCTCAATAACAAGACACGCCAGGTCATTCTTCCCCTTCCTGGACACGGACATTGTTGCAATGTTGCAATCATCGTGCGCCAGAACATCTGAGATGAAGGCTACACTTCCCTTCACATCGCGTGCAGTAATCACAAGGGTGTGGAGACTTGCGCTAAAATCAGCTTTGAAGCCATCCACCTCTGCAATGTTTATGAGTCCGCCTCCCTTGCTTTCGCCGAGCACCTCAACCTTTCTTTCGCCCTTTTTTAAGACGAGACGAATTGTGTTCGGATGAAGGGCCGATGCGTTACCTATACTCTTAAACGAGTAATTCAGTCCCTGGGTAGGAGCGATTTCCAGAGCTTCCTTGATTCGTTTGTCATCAGTCCTGAAATCGAGAAGTCCCGCGATGATGGCGCGATCACTGCCGTGACCTTCATATGTCCGCGCGAACGAATTATAAAACACGATGTCAGCCTGCTCCGGCGTAGCACCAAGAAGTCTGCGGGCCACCCGTCCTATTCGCACGACACCTGCCGTGTGCGAGCTGGATGGACCTATCATGACGGGTCCTATCATATCAAAAACGCTGCTTTTTTCCGCCATTTGGATTCAATACACAATGTGTCGATGAAAAGATGTCAAAGTTACAGGAAATCAGTGGACAATTGGCAGTCCTTATGTGTCGGTCAGAGTGAAGATGGGTTTCTGATGAGGATCGGGCTAATTCTCAATAGACAATTCACAGTTAACAGTTCTCGACGTGTCCCGTAAACTTGGAAATCGGATTCTGATGTAAGTGCCGGGCTGGTTCCTAATAGACAATTAGCAATTGACAGTTCTCAATGTTTCGGATGAAAGTGAAGATTCGGTTCTGACGTAAATGCTCGCTGATTCTGAATAGCCAATTGACAATTGGCAATTTTCAACGTGTGGTGTAAACCTGAAGATTCGGGTTCTAATGTAAGTGCCGGGCAGTCGCAGGGTTTAGTCTGCACGTTGCCAACTGTAAATTGCAAACTGTCAACTGATTCCAAAGCAACACTTCAACTTACAACCGGGCTTCAAAGTTTGCTCGACACGTTGCCTACTGTATATTGAAAACTGTCAGCTGATCTAGACAGCGATCGGTGCTTTAATGGAAGGATGCGCCTGATAATTGACGATCTCAAAATCCTCAAACTCATAATCAAAGATGGATGCGGGCTTACGCTTTATTTTAAGCTGGGGCAAAGGATAAGGCGTCCGCGAAAGCTGCTGATTCGCCTGCTCGAGATGGTTGGTATACAGGTGCACGTCGCCGCCTGTCCAGACGAATTCACCAGGATTAAGATCACATTGCTGGGCGAACATGTAGGTCAGTAGGGCGTACGATGCTATGTTAAAGGGGACACCAAGAAAATAATCAGCACTGCGCTGATAAAGTTGGCAAGACAGCTTGCCATCGGCCACGTAGAACTGAAACAATGCGTGGCAAGGTGGTAACGCCATTTTATCGACTTCAGCAGGGTTCCAGGCCGTCACGATATGACGACGCGAGTCCGGTTTTTGTTTGATCTGTTCCAGCACCTGCGATATCTGATCTATGGAACGGCCGTCCGGCGCCGGCCAGCTCCTCCATTGGTGGCCGTACACAGGACCAAGCTCGCCGTTTCCGTCGGCCCATTCATCCCAGATAGACACACCGTGATCCTTGAGATACCTGATGTTGGTGTCGCCGCGGAGAAACCAGAGAAGCTCATAAATTATAGAACGCAAATGCAGCTTTTTCGTCGTCACTAGTGGAAAGCCAGAGGAAAGGTCGAAGCGCAACTGTCTTCCAAAAACCGACAATGTGCCCGTTCCGGTCCGATCGGTCTTTCGCGATCCATTTTCCAGGATGTCTTTCATGAGATCGAGGTACTGCTTCATCTTCGTGCTAGCGTTTGGCCAAAGATAACGGTTTTACACGAAGCTGCCGGCTGCTGCCTTCTCTTTTTGACTACTGATCACAGGTGCTTGTGAACGTGATGGGCTCGGATAACCTGAAGCAAAAGTTAGATCAGGCGGTAAAAAAAATCCCGGCCTGGGCCGGGATTTGCCCGTGTCTTTAATTCAAAGAGATGTCGCGGGTTACGCCGTTCGCCGTGACCGTAAAGGACTGATCACAGGAGCCGTCTCCGTAGTTAATCGTTATTTCTTTTGCTTCGTCGATCGTATAATGTTTGATACCCGAAACGGCTATACCGCAGCCTCTCTTGTAGATAAGATCTTCTAAAAGGGCCACCTCATAATGTCTTCCGCCTCTTGTCGTCCCGGAAGCGGTGCTGGTATGCTCGATCTGAAGATTATCGTCTGCCGGACTGACAGCCCGATTCCATTGCCATGTGATGTCGGACTCGCGTGTAGCAAACAAACCGTTGGCGAACGTGGCTTTACCACTCTCAAGTAGCACATTGAAACGAGGCGCATCGGAAGTGCTGTTTTGCAGATTCGTAAGCGTGCGAACGCCTTGAAGCTGAACTCCATTGATGAAATAGTTGTCCGTCGTAGTGACGACCGTCGAGCCCGGCATAAATCTTTTACCGTGATAAGTGAAGATCAGCTTGCCTTTGCGCACGTTGCCTTTCAGGTCCTGACATCCGGAAGTACCGAAGTCGATTGTCAAAACACCGCTGGGAACTTCCGTGGTTGACGACGCGTCGGGTTCGACCGTCACGATAATACCATCGCACTGAAAGCGGTGGTCTTCAATAGTGATGGTTCCTGAAGTTCTCCCGCCTGCATACTCGGGTTCAGTAGGAGCTTCGATCGCGATGCCGGCCAGGTCATCAACATCCTGGAAATATGCGTCTGTTAATGCCTCCTCGGTCAGATCCGCAGTGTCCTGCAGAGTGATGCGCTCGGGCTCTTCTTCTTTACACGACCACATGATGAGCACGGCCGCAAGGGTCATTGCCGAACATTTCATAATTTTTGATTGGGCAATCATATGCTAAGGTTTGGTTTATTCGTTGATTAGGATTGATCTTTGATTGTATTAATGGCAAGGATCGCGATTTCTGACATATTTATATTAAAGCCGTTTAACAGCCCTATGGTAACCATGTACGTAAGATATTTCATTACTCTCCTGTGTTTTTTCGCTGTATCGAACGGTTTGGCACAATCGCAAATCAAGATTGCGAAGCTTAAATACAACGGTGGCGGCGACTGGTACGCTAACAAGACAGCGCTTCCCAATCTCATCAAGTTCTGCAACCAGGAACTGGGGATGAGCATTTACCCCGAGGAAGACGTGGTCGAAGCGGGAAGCTCAGATATTTTTCTTTATCCCTATGTCTACATGACGGGCCATGGAAACGTCGTCTTCTCCGACGCAGAGGCAGCTAATCTCCGCAAATATCTTATTGGCGGAGGATTCCTGCACATCGATGATAATTACGGACTCGACAAATTCATCCGGCTTGAGCTTAAAAAAGTTTTTCCCGAGCTTGAATTGATTCAGATACCTTTCGATCATCCCATCTATCACCAGAAGTTCAGCTTTCCGAAAGGTCTGCCAAAGATTCACGAGCACGACGCCAAACCTGCCCAGGGATTTGGTCTGATATATCAGGGACGACTTGTGGTTTTCTATTCTTACGAGTGCGACCTGGGAAATGGATGGGAAGATCAGCGCGTTCACAATGACCCCGAAGAAAAAAGGCAACAAGCCTTACGGATGGGGGCGAATATCATCTCCTACTGTTTCACACAGTCGATGTGACGTGGTGAGTCGTGAGTGGTGTTGTGCAGCTCGTGGCTTTTCTCTCTTGGCGGAGTTTGTCTGATCGCTTCGTGAGAGGTGAGTCGTGAGTGGGTGACTGCGACTTATCTGGTTTCTCTCTTAGCAGGACTTGTCTGATTTCTCGTGAGTGGGTGTGCTG
>Ga0307416_100001065_pt1 | contig 14637 bp, 15 predicted proteins | sample DK1Cmetagenome_2_FD_203821 | JGI IMG/M metagenome (GOLD analysis project Ga0307416, IMG submission 203821) | Maize rhizosphere microbial communities from greenhouse at UC Davis, California, United States - DK15-C-3 | ecosystem: Host-associated > Plants > Roots > Rhizosphere > Soil | place...
TGACCCCCGATGACGTCTTCGTCGGCTCGCCCCCGCTCGCTTTCACGTTCGGGCTCGGCGGGCTGGCGATCTTCCCGTTGCGGTTCGGCGCGACCGCGACGCTGCTCGAGACCGCGACCCCGCCGAACATGATCGAGATCATCGAGACCTATCGCGCGACAATCAGCTTCACCGCGCCGACCGCCTACCGCACGATGCTCAATGCGCTGGACGCAGGCGCCGATCTCTCGTCGCTGCGAATCGCGGTGTCCGCGGGCGAGACCTTGCCCGCGCCGATCTTCGACGAATGGCGGACCAGGACCGGCAAGCCGATCCTCGACGGGATCGGCGCGACCGAGCTGCTCCATATCTTCATCACCAACCGGCTCGACGACATGACGCCCGGCTGCACCGGTCGAGCGGTTGCGGGCTACGAGGCGAAGATCGTCGACGACGCGATGCGCGAGCTGCCGCGCGGCGAGGTCGGCAGGCTGGCGGTGCGCGGGCCGACCGGCTGCCGCTACCTCGCCGACGAGCGCCAGCGCGACTATGTCCGCGACGGCTGGAACCTGACGGGCGACTCGTTCGTGCAGGACGACGATGGCCGCTTTCATTTCGCCGCGCGCTCGGACGACATGATCGTCTCTTCAGGCTACAACATCGCCGGGCCCGAGGTCGAAGCGGCGCTGCTTGCACATCCTCTGGTCAAGGAATGCGCGGTCATCGGCGTTAGCGACGCGGCGCGGGGCGAGATCGTCGAGGCGCATGTCGTGCTCGCCGACGGCGCTGCGGACGACGTCACGCGGACGCTGCTCCAGGATCACGTCAAGGCGACGATAGCGCCCTACAAGTACCCGCGCTCGATCCGCTTCGTCGCGGCGCTCCCCAAGACGCAGACGGGGAAGATCCAGCGGTTCCGGCTGCGCAACGCGGCCCACTCCGGAGGCGAAGATGCATGAAACCCTCCAGCCCCAGGGCTGGGCCAGGCCGAAGGGCTACGCCAACGGCGTCGCCGCGCGCGGGCGGCAAATCTATGTCGCGGGCCAGATCGGGTGGAACGCCGAGCAGGTCTTCGAGACCGACGACCTGGCGAGCCAGGCGCGCCAGGCGCTCGAAAACGTCGTCGCGGTGCTCGCGGCGGGCTCGGCCGGCCCCGAGCATATCGTCTCGATGACCTGGTTCCTGACCGACAAGGCCGAGTATCTCGCCTCGCTCGATCGACTGGGTCGAGCTTACCGCGAAGTGATCGGCCGCCATTATCCGGCGATGGCGGCGGTCGAGGTCGCGGCCTTGATCGAGGACCGCGCCAAAATCGAAATCCAGGCCGTCGCCGTCGTGCCCGACTGAGTGGAGCGGCTGGCTGGGGCGGCAGGATTCGAACCTGCGAATGCCGGTACCAAAAGCCAGCTCGCAGAATTCGGGGTCGCCTCAGTCGTCCCGAGACCCGCAGAAATCTGCGGATTTCCACTCCGTACTGCACCTAGTGAATCGAGCAAAGGAAAATCCTGGCATAAATCCTGACATTCTTTCCGAAGCTGACGTGTTCCATAAGCGCGCCAAGGTCGGCGATGATGGGCTCACAAGACTTCGTCCTCCGTAGGGGATCGCTCCGCGCTGCGGCGACCGCTCAGCAATCGCCGCTCGCGGATCTGCCCCAGCGCCACCGAAGACGGCAGCGGCTGGATCGTCGCGCGGTTGTTGAGCAGCAGGAATGCCATCAGGATCGGCATCATCAGGGCTTGAACTGAAATCACCAGCGCGAAGCCAAGCACCGTCGTCGCCCAGTTGGGCAGGCCGAGGTCAGTGAACAGCTTGACATAGAGCGCCCCCAGGACGAGGCCGACCGAGAGCAGCAGGAGCGCCAGGCTGGCAAAGAGGATGCGGATGAACACCGCTTCGGACAGCACCGAGATCGCGCCGAGGCCGTGCGCGACGAGCCCGACGAAGTTCATCCGCGATTGCCCCGCATAACGCGTGCCACGCCGGGTCGGGACGTAGTCGACCGGAATCCGCGACTGCAGCAGCGCCGCGGGAAAGTTGTTCCAGATATGCGGGTTGCCGATCACCCGGCGGACCTGGCTCGCGGGGAGCACGGTGAAGTTGCCGAAATTGATGCGCTGCCCGGTGAGTAGCCGGAACAGCCGGGTGTAGAGCCAGTAGAACGCGCGGAAGGCGAGACCTTCGGAGCGCTCGCTGCGCTGCGCGACGATCGCGCGGCTGGATGGGCCGGAAGCCTTGTCTGCCAGCGTGCGGAGCTCGGCTGGCCGGTCCTCGCCGTCCGAATCCATCACCGCAACGAGATCGAGTTCGGCCTGCTCGGCGACCGCCATCAGCCCGACCGCGATCGCCCGCTGGTGGCCGAGGTTGGCGGCGAGCGCGAGGCACTCGACCCGTTCGATCCCGGGCGCCGGGTCGAGCCGCGCAGGCGGCGGGTCGCTGGAACCGTCGTCGACCGCGACCACGTCGACCGCATAGCCACCGCCGTCCATCGCCGCGCCGATGTCGGCGATCAGCTGCGCGGCCGAATCCCAGTCGTTGTAGACCGGCATGACCACGGTCAGGCGGCGGGCGGGGACGCTCATCGCGTCGCGCTATACGGCGCGCGGCGACGGGTTACCAAGGGCGCCCGCGCAGCTATCCCCGACGCACCGCGCCGCGCGCGAACGCCCAGAAGTGGTTGAGCGCGAAGCTCAGCGGGGGATAGGCCAGCGTCACGAACAGCGCCGCGCCGTGCGGGCCCGCCCCCAGCCACAAGGCGAGCTGGTGAAGCGCGGCGCAGAGCAGCGCGAGTCCCGCGGTCACCGCCGCGAATCGGCCGCCGAGCCTGAGGTGGCTGTCGTCGGCGCGGTAGGTGAAGAAGTAGTGGCCGAGATACGAGGCGACCGTTCCGACCCCGAACGCGGCGAGGTTGGTCGCGCGCGGCGCCAGCCCCGAGTCGAGCAGAGCCAGAGAAGTCGCGAGATAAACCAGCGTCGCCATCACCCCAACCAAGCCGAAGCGCACGATCGCGCCGAGCTCGCCGGGCCGCAGGCGGCCGCTCACGCCCTGCGCCACACCGTCACCACACTGCGTCCGAGCCGGCGGCCGAGCAGCGGGTCGATGAGCCGCGATAGCGGGACCATCGTCCGGTCCCAGACCAGCACCTGGCGCAACGTCGGCAGCTTCTGCGACAGCAGCAGCCGGTTTGCCGCCGAGGCGAGCATGCCGATCGTGTCGAGATAGAACGCCGCCTCGATCGTCGTTCCCGCCGGAGTCAGGGCTTCGAGCGTCGGGCGGGTGTAGCGCCGGTAATGCCCGATCGCGCGATCGAACTCGGAATAGAGGAACGGCCACGCCGGACTGAGCACGACGATGCGTCCGCCCGGACGCAAGCGCGCCGCCGCCGCCGCCAGCTCGCCGCGGTCGTCCTCGATATGCTCGAGCACGTCGACATAGAGCGCGGTGTCGGACGTGGCGCTTCTGGGCAGGTCCTCGATCGTCCCCGCGACGACCGAAACGGCTTCACCGAGCTCGCCCGCCGCAGCTCGCTCGCCGAGCTTGGCCACCATCTCCGGATCGGGCTCGACGCACGTCCACGAGCGTACCGTGAACCCGGACAGCAACGCGCGGGTGGTCTCGCCGATGCCCGCGCCGAGCTCGACCACGTCGCCGGCGATGAACGGGCGTAGCGTCGCGCGCACGTAGCTCTTCCAGCGCTTGGCGTGAGCGAAGGATTCGAGCTCGGCGCCCTCATAGGTACGTTCCATGTGCCGCTGCTAAGCGTTCACCGCCGGCGGTCAATACGGACCGAAGGCCGTGCTGGACAAAGCCCGGACGCTCGCGCAAATCGCCTGGTCGACGGGAAAGGGCAAAGAGTTGGCGCGAAGCATTTACGGACGACGACGCGTGCTGGTTACCGGCGGCGCAGGTTTCCTAGGCTCACACCTGATCGACCGGCTGCTGGCGCGCGGCGACGAGGTGCTGTGCGTCGACAACCTGTTCACCGGGGACAAGAGCAACCTCGATCACGTCGCCGGGCACCCGCGCTTCGAGTTCATGCGCCACGACGTGTGCTTCCCGCTCTACGTCGAGGTCGACCAGATCTTCAACCTCGCCTGCCCGGCGTCGCCGATCCATTACCAGCACGATCCCGTGCAGACGACCAAGACCAGCGTGATCGGCGCGATCAACATGCTCGGGCTGGCCAAGCGGCTGAAGGTGCCGATCCTCCAGGCCTCGACCAGCGAGGTTTACGGCGACCCGACCGTCCACCCCCAGACCGAGGCCTATTGGGGCAACGTCAACCCGATCGGGACGCGCAGCTGCTACGACGAAGGCAAGCGCTGCGCCGAGACGCTGTTCTTCGACTACCACCGCCAGCATGGGCTCAACGTCAAGGTGCTGCGGATTTTCAACACGTACGGCCCGCGGATGCACGCAGCCGACGGGCGGGTGGTCTCGAACTTCATCGTCCAGGCGCTGCAGGGCCAGGATATCACGCTGTTCGGTGACGGCAGCCAGACCCGCTCGTTCTGCTACGTCGACGACCTGATCGAAGGCATGCTGCGGATGATGGAGACAACTTCCGACGTGCACGGCCCGATCAACCTCGGCAACCCCAACGAATTCACCATCCGCCAGCTCGCCGAGAAAGTGGTCGAGCTGACCAACTCCGGCTCCAAGCTGATCTACCAGCCGCTCCCTTCCGACGATCCGACCCAGCGCCGTCCGGACATTTCGCTGGCCCGCGCCCAGCTTGGCGGGTGGGAGCCGACGGTTCAGCTCGATGAGGGCCTGCGTCGGACGATCGCCTACTTCGCCGACCGCCTGACGAGCGAGGCCGAGCGCGCCCAATGATGCGAGCCCGACCTTAGTCCTCATGGGTTGAATCGGTCGTAGATCATCGCCCAATCATGCCGCAACAGCCTTTGGCGGATGGGTCCGGCGACAAGCGCACGCGACGGGATCGGCTCGTGTCTTCAGGCTCGGGAAAGCACCGCTTTTGACCCTTGCGAAAGTCCGTCCGCGAAACCGCAAAGGAACAAGCATCGACGAGTTTGAGGCCGTATTCCCCGACGATCGCGCATGCATGCGTCACGTCTTCCAGACACGGTTCGGGCATCTTGAACACTGCCCTCGATGCGGGGTCGCGGACCCATGGCGCGAAGAGCGGAAGCATTTGCGTTATCGTTGTCACCGCTGTGGTTGCCGCCTTCATCCGTTCTCGGGCACGTTTCTCGAAAACCTCAAGTCCTCGCCCAGGACGCTGCTGTATGCGATCCTGTTCAGCTCCAACGCGGTCGCCACGCCCGCTGTGCCCGTACTCGCGCGTCATCTCGGCTGGAGTGGTCAGCGCTGCAAGACTTTCGCCAAGCGCATGCGGGCTCATTTTTGCAAGCGAGAGCAGGACCGTCAGCTGGGACAAGACGGTCTGCCGGTCCACGTGCAGCTGTTCCGGTTCAGCCGGCTCTACCGCACGGGGGAAAAGGGAAGGAAATCGGCACGAATTGTGGTCTTGTCGGATGCGCGCGCAGTGGCTGTGTCGGTCGTTCCCCTGGTGGCGCCCGTTTGGATTTTTCGGGCGGTGCGGCGGTGGGTGGCGGAGTCCACACCGGTCTTCTCGCACGAGCCTGAATTTGCGGCGAAACTCGCACGCTACAAGCAGCGCCGTAACGAAGTCGTGCAAATGACGCAAACGTCGCGCGACGAGTGGGAGCGGGTCAATCAATCTTACGCGTTCTGGGTGAATGCCAGATCCTCCATAAAGCGTACTTACTACATAATCAGCGTGGACAACGTGAGTGAGTATTTAGGCGAGCAGGTATTTCGTTTCAACTATCGCGATGAAGGTCTCTTCTGGCATATACTTGCCAATTTCCCTTAAGAGAAAAAATATCCCCATGAGATCCTGCCAACTTGCTGGATGCGGAGAATCGATCAGGGATTTCGCGTGCGCTTTCCCGACCGAGAAGACGGCGCTAGAGCATCTGTTCGACAGACGCTTCGGGCCTCGGTGCCCCTGCAGGCATTGCGGGCGCCCGCTGCGGTGGAACCCCGGCGAGCTCGACAGAAAGTGCTTCCTAACAGCCTGCTGCGGGCGGAATTTCCATCCGCGCGCCGGAACGTTCGCGAGCTGCTCGAATATCGAGCTACGGAAATGGTTTCTGGGCCTTTTGCTGTTTTCCAATGCAAATGGGATGATCAGCACGAAGTTTCTCGGGAGGCATCTCGGATTAAGCGACAAGTCCAGCAGGCGGATTGCGAAATGGATACGTGCGCATCACACTGCGTTAGCCTTGTTGGGTAGGACGCCGCTCGAGGGTACCGTTTATATCGACGAAATGACGATGAGGGCTGTTACGGACGATTCGTGTACGCGAGACGCCCCGGTCCAAATCTTCGGCATTGCAAGCGCACAGGAGGTACGGTTTTTCTGTATTCCTAATCGCAAGTGGGCCACGCTCCTCCCCATCATCGAGCGCAACGTGGTCAAAGGCACAAGGGTCGTTGCCGACGGGCTGGCGGCGTACGACGGGATCGGAGAAGCCGGGTATGTGCCCTCGCGAGTCTATCACAGTCGCGGGCAATGGGTGAATGAACGGGGCGACTGCACCGCCATGATCGAAACATGCTGGCGTACATTGCGCTACCGCATACAGGGGGTCCATCGCCATGTTCGCAGTGACTACCTCTGGTCATACATCGGCCAGCAGATGTTTATCATCAATTGTCGAAAGGCGGGCTTGTCGCCCTTCTGGGAGAGCGTGTGCGCCTATCCGCCGGTGCGAACTCAGGTAGGCCGTTTGCGCGGGGAAATCGACTTGCGGACCTCAGGTTGGACTTGAAGTCTGTTGGGAGCGGCACAAAGTCCACCATCTGCATCCTCGATGCGCCAAGCCGCTCGCTGGGCACGTCACGGAACCGACGCCACCGATCTTGGAGCCGTAAGAACGGGCCTGTCGCGGCCGAATGGAGAGTTGGGCGAGCCGCCGAACCGTCAGGTTGGCGGCACGTTCGGCGGGACGGCTTTCCCATTGACCCGGGTCTCACAATGGAGGTGCGGGCGGTCGATCGCCCGTCGTCCCGACATAGCCGATGAGGGGTTGGAGAAGCGGGGGCCAGCCCGCTACTCCGGGCCACGACTCTCTTGGACGCGAGCCGCCGCCTAGCAGGGCGCACCTCGTGCGGTTCCTTCCAATGCCTCGATTCGCGTGAGCACCTCTCTCCAGATGCGGGCGGCCTCCGCTTTGCCTTCCGCCTCGAGACGGTCGATCTGCATGGAGGCATGGAGGAACGCGGCTTCGCCATGCGCGCGTTCGATCGCAAGAGCACATGCCCACAGCTCCTGGTCGCGGGTCATAACGCAGCGAACGCCGCCATCAGCAGCTGCACGCTGCCCTTCACCAGGGGAAGCGCAAGGAGCGCGGCGACAAAGCCGAACTCGAGGTCGACGGGGTCGATCCGACGGCGCATGGCCTCACGCTGCGCGGAACCGATCGAGTAGGAAAGTAAAAAATGCGGTGAGGATCGAGCAAGGCTGCCGGCCTACGGCACGAGCCGCAATCGCCCTAAATCGGCAGACGGCCGGCCACCAGCTCCGCACCGGCGTGACGCACCCCTGATCGGCTCGGTCCGAGGAGGGCGTTCGCTTCGACGGTCGCGCTGCGGCGACCTAAGCCAGGCGCTGACGGCGCGCCGGTGTCCTGTTGAAACCAGGGCCGCTTGAACCCGGAGAAGCCTAAGGGCTGTCCGGCTGTTCGCCGCCACCGCTCATTGCCAGGAAGACCGCGAGCGCGACGGCGATAACCCCCGCGATCAGCCCGACCGAGCCGCTTCCAGAAATCTCGCTGGCGGATTCGGCCGGGGCGCTAGCGCGGGTCAAGCTTGCGTCGCGTCCGAGGGCCGGGCTTGCGGCCAGCGCCACGGCGCTTGCCGCTGCGACCAGGGCTTTGCTTCGCATTGCGCCTTCTCCTTCTTGCCTCGGCCGACAATGGTGAAAACAAGCAGCAAAGGCAATCTCTTGCCGCGGGGGCGGCATCGGCTTGGCCGCGTCGCTCGGTCACCGCGACGGGATCGCGGCCGGGCTCACTCCCGATCCTGGGGAAGGGGATAGCAAGGATCCAAGCCCGGCCGTCCGGCTGGGAGAACCCGGTCCCGACGGCGTAAAGTTACCTACGCCGCTGAAATATCTATCTTAAGGCCAAGAATTCTACCGCGTTCATCGATTTGCGCATGGAGCGGGGCAACGCCGTGGAGAACGACATCGATTTCAGGTCGACCGCCGACTTTGCCATCGAGCGCCGTTCCGAAGAGCGGACCGCTTCGGTGTTCAGGCCAATCCTGATCCAGACCGACCAGTTCGCCGGTTTTTGCCTGCTGCGAAATCTCTCGCCCAACGGGATGAGAGGCCAAGTCTACACCAGCTTTGCCGAAGGGCTGCCCATCACCGTCGAATTCGCTCCCGACCGGACCGTCGATGGCAGCGTCATTTGGTGCAAGGACGAGCATGTCGGAATCCAGTTCGACGAGCTGGTCGACGTCGAGCAGGTGCTAGGCCAGCTGGCGAGAAAGCTGATCGAAGGGAAGGTCAATCGAGCGCCGCGGCTCCAGATCGAGTGCCGCGCCGAACTGGGGTTCGGCGATCGCTCGCTCCCCTTCGCCCTGCAGGACATTTCGCAGCGCGGGATCAAGGCGGCAACTTCGTTCGTCAAACCCGGCGACGAGGTCTGGGTGCGGCTCGAGGGTCTAGAGCGCAAGGCCATCGTGAGATGGACCCAGGATGGCATCGCGGGCATGAACTTCCTTCGCCCCCTGTCGTTCGAAGAGCTGGCTCACTGGGTGATCGGCCGACAAGCCCGCCGTCGGCTGCCAACCGACAACGATCTCCCGCCCGCCCCGCCGACCCGCGAGGACCGCGCGCGAGCTGCCTGAGCGGGAGATGCCACGCACACGGGCAAAGCTTGCGTCGGTCGTGCGCGAAGGCGGCGCGCCGGGCGGTGTCGAGAAACCGCGAATAAGCTATTGGCGACTTGTCTAAAATGAGTCATGGGCCGGATTAACCAAAACACATGACACAGGTCGCACGCCGATGGGCACCCTGCATGACATGCCGAGCTCGCCAGTAAGTGCCGAGGCGCTGCGAGCGCTCATCGGCGAGCTGAGTACGCGGCTCAAGACTCTCGAGTTGGAGGGAGCCGCCGGCTCTGCGGAGCCTTCGCTTCCCGGGTTCGCCGATGAGAAGCTGGCCACGATCGCGAGCTCGATCTTCCGCGCGCGTCGCCGCCGCTCGAAGCGCTTCGATGCCTCGCTGTTTTCCGAACCGGCGTGGGACATGCTGCTCGAGCTGTTCGTCGCCAGCATTCGCGAAAAGCCGATCTCGGCCTCCGCCTTGTGTCGGGCGGCTGACCTCTGCGAGGCCACGGGCCATCGCTGGATCGAGTTGCTGGAAGCCCACGGGTTAGTGCGCCCGCGTTCGGTCTCCGAGGACGGCGGCCTCGGGCTGGTGGAGATCTCGGACAGCGGCTTCGAATCGATGCGTCAGTACGTGCTCGAAGGCGTCACCAGATTCGAGATGCCGCTGCCTGACTGAGAAAGGCTGAGCCGTCCCGGCGCGCCGCAGAACGATCCCTGAGCAGCACGCAACAGGCTCGGACCGGACGCTAGGGAAGCGAAGCTCGGGCCATCGGGAACCGACGAAAGCCAGGCCGACGAACTTCGTAGGAGTCGCGGTTCTTGGCCACGCCAGGAGGCCTTGCGATCCGGAACCGGAACGGCGAAGTTGCGTAGGCCCTGGCGAGGGAGGTCGTTGGCCCGAGCGCGCCAGCGACGGCTGCTCCAGGCGCCCGGTGCGCGCACAGCGGATCCGTCTGAGGCTCCTGACCTCGAAGCAGCCCAGCCTGACGGACTTGCGGGATTCTCGCAGACCGCTGTCGTTGCTGCTCCCTGAAGACCGGCTCCGCGATCTGAGCGGAACGGGCCTGGAGCAACCGCCCATCTTCCTGCCGGCCGCTTGCCGGATCGTAGGGCGAGGCGGGAACCGCTTCGGGCGCCGGGGAGGGCGACGGGGCACGAGAGAATACGCAGTCGCCCGCTGCGGTTCGATTAACCATTTTCTGGCAATCGCTGGCCATGCCGCCGCTGGTCGAGCCGTCATCGTGCCTGGTCCGGCTTGCCGGCAGGTGGGGGCGCGCCCGGCGCGACTGGCTGGCGCCGCGTGTGTCGCCGCGCGACGCGATCCGGCTGACGCGCTCTTACGCGACGCAGCTGGCCCATCGCCTGCCGCTGCTCTACACCGTGGTGATCTTCAACATCCTGGTTCTGGCGACCAGCTTCTGGCACCTCGCGCCGCGCGCGCTCACGGTGCTGGTTCCGGCGGGGCTGATCTGCGGGCTGGTGTCGCGTGCGGCTTACTGGATGCCGACGGCAGTGGCGCGCCGTCCGACGAGCCTGCTGGCGCGAGACCTCCGGCGTCTCGACTGGATCGGACCGATCGCGGCGCTCGCCTGCACGCTCTGGGTGCTCGCCTTGTATCCCTACGGCGATCCGGCGCGCCACAACCTCGTTCACTACATGACCGCGGTGACTTGCTTTTCGGGCATCCTCGGCCTCGGCCAGGCGCCGGGCACGGCTCTGCGGATGGCTGTCGTGACGATGGTCCCGGCGACCCTTTCGCTGCTCTACCACCTTCCGCCAAGCTGGACCGCGGTCTGCGCAGTCCAGATCGTCGTCACGCTCATCCTGCTGCTCGTGACCCGGGGCTATCATGCCGACTTTGTCGCGCTCGAGCTTTCGCGCCAGGCGCTCGACGACCAGGAACGCAAGTCGGCGCGGCTCGCCCTCGACATGCAGCAACAGGCAGGAATCGACGCGCTGACCGGCGTCTCGAGCCGCAGGGCGATCCTCGCCCGGCTCGAGACGATGCTCTGCGACGCCGAGCGGCCGTCGCCGTGGCTCGCGCTGGTCGATCTCGACGGGTTCAAGAACGTCAACGACAGCTTCGGACACGCCGCGGGCGACCTCGTCCTGCGCACCGTCTGCCGACGCATCGTTGCCTTCGATGAGGTCGAGGCGTGCGGACGGCTGGGAGGCGACGAGTTCGCGTTGCTGCTCGACGGGTCCCGTGAGCGAGGCGAGGTCCATGACATCCTCACGCGACTGGCCGGCGCGGTGGCCGAACCGGTGCCATACGAGGCTTTCAGCCTCTCGGTCGCCGCGTCGATCGGCCTGCGCCTGACCGAGCGCGGTTCGGTCAGCGAATGCCTCGAGCGAGCCGACGAGGCGCTCTACAAGGCCAAGCGCGAGACGCGCGGGTCGGTGGTCGAGTTCAGTCCCAGCGACGAGCGCGCCCTGCGCGAGCGCGCCGCCGTGACCCAGCTGTTCAGCGCGGCCGACCTCAAAAGCCGCATCGGAGTCGCCTATCAGCCGATCGTCGACTACGACGCCAGCCGAACCGTCGCCTTCGAAGCGCTGGCGCGGTGGTCGACGGCGTACGGCGAGGCCATGTCGCCCGACACCTTCATCCCGCTCGCCGAATCGACCGGGCGGATCAGCGAGCTGACCGAGATCGTGCTGGCGCGCGCGCTTTGTGATTTTCCCGCCTGGCGCCATGGCGCCAGGCTCTCGATCAACTTGTCGGCGCAGGACATCCTCAAGGAAGATGCCGCCGCCTGGCTGGCGGCGATCGTCGCCGCGAGCGAGGCTCCGGCCGCCGCGATAACCTTCGAGATCACCGAGACCGCGCTTCTCGCCGACATCCGCCGGGCGGCGGCCAACCTCGAGGCGCTGCGCAAGCTCGGCTTCGAGATCGCGCTCGACGACTTCGGTACCGGTCAATCGAGCCTGTCCCACGTGCATCGCCTGCCGATCGACCAGGTCAAGCTCGACCGCAGCTTCGCCAGCGAGCTCGAAACCAGCCGGACCGGGCGCGCGGTCGCCGCGACGGTGCTGGCGATGACCCGCCAGCTCCAGGTCTCGTGCTCGATCGAGGGAATCGAGACCGCGAGCCAAGCAATCGCGGCCCGGACATTGGGATTTCGACTCATGCAGGGCTATCACTTCGGACGTCCGCTGGAGGCCGAGGCGGCGCTGGGATCGCTGTTGCGAGCCGCCTGAGGACACCCGGATGGACCGATCCGGTGCGTAGGCGCAGCGCCACGCCCTGCGGCGCGCGCGGCGTCTTCGGCAGCCCCGCCGGACTGGCGTCGGGCTAGCGCCGCCCGGACACGCCGGGAAGGCGCCGCTGCGATGCCTGCTGCGCCGACGTCTTGTCTCCCGCAGCCCGACCGTCGGTGGCGTCGAAAAACGCGGTCATCAGCGCGATGCCGTCCTCGCTCAGCTCCACACTGTCGTCGCCGCGGATCTCCGACCCGCTGAGCGTGACCAGCCCGAAGTCTTCGAGCATTCGGAGATAGCGCAGCGCCGTCGCGCTGGGCACGCCCGCGACGTCGCTCGCGCGCTCGAACGAAACCGAAGCGTCCGTCCGCCGCGCCAGGAACAAGTCGAGCAGCAAGTCCCAGGCCGGCTCCCCGAACAGTCCGCGGGGAAACATGGCGTCGCGAATCCGCCGTCCCATGTAGAGCGCCTCGGCGCGCGCCGGCGAGGTCCGGCCGGGGATAGCATCGAACTCGATCAGGCTGGCCCATTGGTCGATATTCGACCTGTCAAGGGGAGCCCGGCGCGCTTGCGCCACCAGGACCAGAGCCCGGCGCATGAGATCGCGCGCCTCCAGAAGGAGCTCGTCCGCGCTCGGCTGCCCGCTCATTTCGACCGCCGGGCGACGACGAGCGCGCCGGAACGCGGCGCTCGGGGCCGAGGCGGCTTCCGGTTTGACGAGCAATGCTTCACACGGCTTACCTGTCTCGGCGCAGTTGAAGAAGCTATAGCTGTCAGCCGATCCCGCACAATCCCGCTGCGCTCGATTTTGCTTGGCGAAAAGATTTCGTTGGGACCGGTAAGATTACTTGAGCAATCCTCCCAAGCGACCGGATGGCTCGGGTGCGGCGCCTCGCCCGGCACAGTCGAATCGAATGAAGTCTGGCGGACGCGGATCGATCGACGCAATGGCCCCGCTCGCGTCCCCCGCTCGTGGGCCTCCCGTATTGCGCTGGCTATCCCGCGCGCCGTCTGTGGATTAAGTTGCCGGTCGCGATTCGCAGGCGACTGCGGCCCTCTTCGCCGTGCGTTGCGACCCTGCGCGGCTGAGCAAACTGGCCGCGGTCCGGTGACCGGGGCTTTTTCTTTTGGAGCTGCCCCGCTGCATCTGCTCAGCGCTTCTGGCGCCGTGCGCCCCGCACTCCGGCCTGCGACCGGCTTGAGAAAGCCGGTGCGATGCGGTCAAACAAAGTGAATTTGGCTCTAACCAAATCTTCAGGCTTTCTACCTAGAGCACCCCTCTGACGAAATTCGCCGCAGATGGAGTCGGGGGACATGAAGCTACGATCGTTTGCCAGCAATGGCGCCGTGCGCGGGTGTTTGGCGGCCGCTCTGGCTGTCGCGCTGACGCTGCCGGGAAGCGCCCAGGCGGCGACCCAGGGTGCGTTGGGGGCAACTTCGACCGGCACCGTGAGCATTTCCGCTTCGGTACCCGCCCGGGCCCGGATTACGGGTCTCGTGGACGTCGACTTCACCAACCAGGATCCCGCGAGCGCCGCCTCGCTCGCCCAGAACGTCTGCGTCTTCAGCAACACCGCCACCCGCGGCTACTCGATCACCGCGACCGGCGACGGGGCCGCCAGTGCCTTCACGCTCGCCGGCGCTTCGACGACGGTTCCCTATACCGTCCAATGGAACGCCTCATCGGGCCAGACCTCGGGCACTGCGCTCGCGACCGGCGCCGCGCTCGGCGGTCTGGTCTCGACCGCGACCCAGCAAAGCTGCGCTTCGGGTCCTGCGAGCTCGGCCAGCCTGGTGGTCGGGATCAGCGCCGCGACGCTGCAGACGATGCAGGCGTCGACCAACTATACGGGCGTGCTGACGCTGCTGATCACCCCTGTGTAGATTTCCCTTCTCATCGAATCGCAGCCGCCCGGCCCCGCCCTGCAGACGCAGGGCGGGGCTTCGCCGTTGGATGGGACGCGAAGGCCCGCGAACCAAGGAAAACTACGCAACAGGACGTTAACCATTTTTGTTTAGCCCTGTGCGGTGATGAAAACCCTGAGCCGCCTCGCCGCACGCGCTTGCCTCGCGATCGGACTGTTGTCCGTTGTCGCGGCCGGGCCGGCTTGGGCCGCGGCCGGCGACAAGGCGCGGATCAGCGGACTCAACGACGTCGCCTTCGGCGCAATCGCCAATCTCTCGATCGACCAGCGCTCCGGCCAGAGCCTATGCCTTTACACCTCGAGCGCGGGCGGCGGATATTCGATCACCGCGACCGGAAGCGGCGCCGGGGGCGCCTTCACGCTGGCCTCGGGCGGCTCCACGCTGGCGTACGAGGTCGAATGGGCCGACAGCCCCGGGCTCTCCACCGGCAGCGCGCTATCCGCGGGGAGCCCGCTCTCGGGCCAGGTCAGCCCAGCCAGCAACCAGAACTGCTCGCCTGCGCCCGCCACCACCGCCAGCCTGATCGTGGTCCTGCGCGCGGCGGCGCTCGGCTCGGCGACGACGGGCGCCTACAGCGGCACTTTGACGCTGTTGGTGGCGCCGCTCTGAGAGCCTCATGCGGCAGTCCGTTTCCCGTCAGTC
>Ga0307416_100001066_pt1 | contig 14636 bp, 9 predicted proteins | sample DK1Cmetagenome_2_FD_203821 | JGI IMG/M metagenome (GOLD analysis project Ga0307416, IMG submission 203821) | Maize rhizosphere microbial communities from greenhouse at UC Davis, California, United States - DK15-C-3 | ecosystem: Host-associated > Plants > Roots > Rhizosphere > Soil | place: USA...
TAACGACGGGGATGTCGCACGTTTCCGGATGGGCGCGCAACTCCATGTACACATCGTGGCCCCCCACGGTCGGGAGCATCAGATCGAGGACGACGACGTCAGGGCGATCACCCTCGATAACGCGCAGTGCGCCGAGGCCGTCGCCGGCGGCGATGGTGCGATACCCGGATGCAGCCAGTGCCTGGCGATACATTTCCCGTGTCGCGGCGTCGTCCTCGACGACGAGGACGGTTGAAGTAGTTAACGACGACATGACCAGACGAAATGATTTCGCCGCCAAACATAACAGGAATACTTATTTCCTTAAAGCTGAGCATTTCAGTTATTTCCTAAGCTCTAGCTTGTATTTTCGTCTCTTGTTCGCCTATAGTTCGCGCAGGCGAACATATGGCGAACAACGCGCTGGCGCGAATTGAAACCGCCCTTCGGGAACGCAAGCTCGATCGAACGCTGACCACCGCCCTGGCGCCGCTCGACCGCAGCGATGCGTCGGCTTTCATCCCGTCCGGGGTCGAGGCGATCGACGCGGTGCTTCGCGGCGGACTGCCGCGTGGCCAGGTTTCCGAGATTGCGGGCTCGCCATCCTCCGGACGCACCACGCTCCTCCTTCAACTGCTCGGCGCGGCGACGCAAGGAGAAATAGCGGCGCTCGTGGACACCTGCGATCGATTCGACGTGGCCAGCGCGGCGGCCGCCGCCATCGACCTCGACCGCCTGCTGTGGATTCGCGGCGAGACGGGACCTCCGGAGCGTGTCGTCGATCGCGCCATCAAGGCATTGACCCTGGTCCTGCAGGCCGGCGGGTTCGCGCTTGTCGCCATCGATCTCGCGGATGTGCATCCGCGTGTGCTGAGGAGCCTGCCGTTTACCACGTGGCTGCGCCTGCAGCGCATCGTCGAAGGGAGCGATACCGTGTGCCTGCTGGTGACGCCGGAGCCGCTGGCGCGCAGCGCCGGCGGGTTGACGGTGATGTGCACGGGACAGACGAGATGGGAGAGCCACCGTGTGACCGGGCTTGCAACAGAGATTCGGGTGGTGTCGCCACGCCGGCGGGTCGACGGAAACGCCCGCATGACCGCTGTGGCGAACGACTATTGATTGCCACAGAGACAGGAAGTCACGGAGATGAATTTTCTTTCCGTGTGTCCGTGCCTCCGTGGCTCGTGGGAGATGAAGCGTGTTCGGTGCGTTGTATGCGGCAGAAGGGACGGATCAGACTGTTCTCGAGAGCGTGGCGCGCGAGTTCTCGCCGCGCATCGAGGTCTGCGGCCCGCGCGAGATCACGCTTGACCTGAGCGGCCTGGCGCGGTTGTTCGGCGATGCGCGGACGATTGCGCATGAACTGCGGCGGACGGCGGCGGACCGCGGGCTGCAGGTACGCGTCGCCATTGCGGGAACACGTACGGCCGCGCGCCTGTTCGCCCACTATCGAGCAGGGCTGACGGTCGTCGAGCCCGGAGCCGAGGCGGACGCGCTGTCGGAACTGCCACTGTCGCTGCTTGGCGAGTTGATCAATCCCCAATCCCAAATCCCAAACCCCGAACCATTCACCACTCACCACCAACCACCAACCATCACACTTCGACAGTGGGGGTTGCGGACCCTTGGAGAGTTCGCAGCGCTGCCGGCAGACGAAATAGCAGCCCGGCTTGGAGCCGCGGGCGTGGAGTGGCAACGCGTGGCGCGCGGGGAAGATCGGCGTCCGCTCGTCGCGACCGTCGCCGAGGAGCAGTTCGAGCAGACGCTGGAGCTCGAGTGGCCGATCGAAGGACTCGAGCCGCTGTCGTTCGTGCTGGGGCGTCTGATGGAACCGCTCTGCGCTCATCTCGAGCGGCGCGCTCGCGGAGCGGCCGTACTGTACGTCCGCCTCCATCTCGTCACGCGCGCCGTGCACGAGCGATCGCTCCAGCTCCCGGCGCCGATGCACGACGCGCGGACGCTGCGGACGCTTGCGCTGCTCGACCTCGAGTCGCATCCACCGGAGGCGGCCGTCGATCGAATCACCGTTGCCGTCGATCCAACGCCAGGCCGGGTGATGCAGTTTTCGCTGCTGACGCGCCCGCTGCCATCGCCGGACCATCTGTCGACACTGGCGGCGCGTCTGGCGGCGTTGATGGGTGAGGGGCGCTGCGGATCAGCGGAGCCGGTCGACAGCTGGCGGCCCGGGGCATTTGCGATGAAGCCGTTCGCGCCCCGTGATGCGGGCGTCCGTCACTCTGACAAGCCGCGGAGACACGACGACGCGGAGTTCGAACACGTTGAATGTCTCCGCGACTCAGCGCCTCCGCGGCCCGTGGTGGCGTTACGCAGATTCCGGGCTCCGGTGCCCGCGCGCGTGCGCGAGGAAGACGGCCGTCCTGTCCGCGTGTGGATCGAGAGATCTGGTGTCGGCGGCGGACGCGTGGCGAACGCAGCGGGCCCCTGGCGGACATCCGGCGCCTGGTGGGATCCGCAGAGCTGGGATCGGGATGAGTGGGATGTCGCGCTTCACGACGGCGTGAGCTATCGCCTGTTTCGTGAGCGTCGCGCCGAAGCGCACAGCGCCAAGGCGGACAGGTGGTTCGTTGAGGGCGTGGTCGATTGAGTCATGTACATCGAGCTCCACGCCGCCTCTGCATTCAGCTTCCTCCAGGGAGCCTCGCTGCCCGAAACGCTCGTCGAGCGCGCGGCTGCGCTGGGATATCCCGCGCTGGCGCTCCTCGACGCCGATGGCGTCTACGGCGCGCCGCGATTCCATAAAGCCGCGCAGCAGGCGGGGCTGAAGGCCATCATCGGGGCGGAACTGACGATCCAGCCTGGCAGGTCGATGCAGTCGGGCGGGTCCGCCTCCGATAGCGCGGCCCTCCGGCGGAACCCGCCCGACAGCAGCAACTGGCGATTGCCGGTGCTCGTCGCCTCAGCGGAGGGCTACCGCAACCTCTGTCGGCTGGTGACCCGGATGAAGATGCGCGCGGACACTCCGGGGTCTCCACCGCGCACATCTCCACCCCATCGCGCAGCCGTGCGCGATGGGGACCCCGGGGCTGCGCGGTGGGGTGGGAAGGGGGAGGGCGCGCTGGCCATCGAGGAGTTCGACGGTTTCACGACCGGTCTGGTGGCGCTGGCCGGCCGGCCGGTGCTCGATGCGCATCACTACGGAGTCGGCGGGCTGCTCGATCGCCTGGTCGGCCTGTTCGGCCGTGCCAACGTCTGCGTCGAGCTGCAGCGGCATCTGCTGCGCGACGAAGAGTCGGACCTCGCCGCGCTGACCGGTCTGGCCCGCGCGTTCCGCGTTCCGGTCGTGGCCACCAACGGCGTCCGCTTTGCCGCCGTTGACGACCGTTCGCTGTTCGATGTGCTCACCTGCGTGCACCACAAGACCACCCTCGACGCGGCGGGCCGCCGCCTGGCGCGCAATGCCGAGCGCTATCTCAAATCGCCCGCCGTGATGGCGCAGCTCTTCGCGGATCGCATCGACGCCCTGACCGGGACGATGGCGCTGGCCGAACGGCTCGAGTACACGATGGACGATCTGGGATACCGGTTCCCCGCCTATCCGGTACCGGACGGCGAGACCGAGATGTCGTTCCTGCGGCACATCACCGACGCCGGTGCACGGGATCGCTACCAGCCGTACCACGATCGCGCGCGCGCGCAGATCGCCCGCGAGCTCGATCTGATCGAGAAGCTCGATCTCGCCGGCTACTTTCTGATCGTCTGGGACATCGTCAACTACTGCCGTCAGCACGGCATCCTCGTGCAGGGCCGCGGGTCGGCCGCCAACAGCGCCGTCTGCTACAGCCTTGGGATCACCGCCGTCGATCCGATCAAGATGGATCTGCTGTTCGAGCGCTTCCTGTCGGAAGAGCGCGGCGAGTGGCCGGATATCGATCTCGATCTGCCGAGCGGCGACCGCCGCGAACAGGTCATCCAGCACGTCTACGAAAAATACGGCCGGCTTGGCGCGGCGATGACCGCAAATGTGATCACCTACCGGAGCCGCAGCGCGGCCCGCGAGGTCGGCAAGGCGCTCTCGCTGAAGGAAGACGAGATCGATCGGCTGGCCAAGGTGATGAACAACTTCGAGTTCACCGATCCGAACGAGACGCTCGGCCGCAACCTCGCAGCCGCCGGCCTGTCGTTCGACATGCCGCGGATGCGCACGTTCGCCGAGCTGTGGCTGCGCATCCAGGATCTGCCGCGGCATCTCGGGCAGCACTCCGGCGGGATGGTGATCTGTCAGGGCGAGCTCGATGCGGTCGTGCCGCTCGAGCCGGCGAGTATGCCGGGACGCGTCGTCATCCAGTGGGACAAGGACGACTGCGCCGACATGGGCATCGTCAAGGTCGATCTGCTCGGCCTCGGCATGATGGCCGCGCTGCAGGACGCGATCGCTCTGGTGAATTCCACGGGCCGCGGAGACGCTGAGACGCGGAGTTCTCCTGATGAAAGAACCTCCGCGCCTTCGCGCCTCCGCGGTTCGTCGCCGGCATTCGATCTCGCACATATCCCCGCTGACGATCCGCATGTCTACGACCTGCTGCAGAAGGCCGACACGGTCGGCGTCTTCCAGGTCGAGTCGCGGGCGCAGATGGCCACGCTGCCGCGGCTCAAACCGACGTGCTTCTACGACCTCGTGGTCCAGGTGGCGATCATCCGTCCCGGCCCGATCGTCGGCGACATGGTTCATCCGTACCTGAATCGCCGCGCGGGACGCGAGCCGGTCGTGCCGCTGCACGCGTGCCTCGAGCCGGTGCTGGCACGGACGCTGGGCGTCCCGCTGTTCCAGGAGCAGCTGCTGCGCATGGCGATGGTGGCCGCGGGGTTTACCGGCGGCCAGGCGGAGGAGCTGCGCCGCGCAATGGGGTTCAAGCGCTCCGAGAAGCGGATGCGGCAGATCGAGGTGCAGCTGCGCGAGGGAATGGCGAAGAACGGGATTACCGGCGCAACGGCCGAGCGGATCATCAACTCGATCACGTCGTTCGCGTTGTATGGGTTCCCCGAATCACATGCCGCCAGCTTCGCTCTGCTTGCGTATGCGAGCGCCTATCTGAAAGTGCATTACCCGGCGGCGTTTTTCACCGCGCTGCTCAACAACCAGCCGATGGGGTTCTACCACCCGGCGTCGCTCGTCAAGGACGCGCAGCGGCGCGGCGTGCGCTTTCATCCGATCGACGTGCAGCAGTCCGACTGGCGGTGCCGCGTCGAAGACGACGGGGCGATCCGGATCGGCTTCATGTATGTGAACGGCTTGCGGAAGGACGTGGGACAGACGATGGCGGCATTCGATCGCACGAAAACACTGGCGCCCCCGCTGCTGTGCGCAAAATGCGGCTCGGACGACGACTCGATGATCGAGATCGTCCGCGACACCCGCGCCGATCGGACCTACTTCTGCAACATCTGTTCGCATGAATGGACCGTGCAGCTGCGCCCCGCCGGCCGGTTCCGGTCGATCGAGGACGTCGTGCAGCGGACCGGCCTGCGGCGCGACGAGCTGACGACGCTGGCGGACATCGGCGCGCTCAACGAGTTCACCAATGAGCGTCGCAGCGCGCTCTGGCAGGTCGAGCGGGCCGTCCGGCCAGCCGGTGAAATGTTTGCCGACGAACCGCGCCCCTCGACGGTGCTCGGGGCGTCCCGAGCGACAGTCGAGGGACGGAGTCGCGGAGACGCTGAGGACAATTTTTCAGAACTCCGCGCTTCCGCGTCTCCGCGGCCTGTTACGTCAAGCCCGTTGCCTCCTATGGATGCGGACGAGCGCCTCCAGGCGGACTACGCCGGTATGGGTCTGACCATCGGGCCGCACCCGATGGCGCTGCGGCGCGGCGAGATGTCGCTGCGCGGTGTGCTGCGCGCCGTGGATCTGCCGAACGCGAAGAACGGCCGGCGGGTGCGTGTGGCGGGGATGGTGATTACACGGCAGCGCCCGGGGACGGCCAAGGGGTTCGTGTTTCTGACGCTCGAGGACGAGACCGGCATCTCAAACGTGATCATCCGCCCCGATTTGTTCGATCGACACCGGATCACCGTCGTCCGTCAGCCCTTCCTCATCGTTGACGGCGTGCTGCAGCACCAGGATGGCGTGCTGTCGGTGCGTGCCGAGCGCGTGGAAGGAATCTCCGGTGGGGCGTCTGTCGATGCGCATGATTTTTATTAGCGCTATACGCCGCTGCACACGAACGCCGGCACGCCTGCGCCGCGCCGGCGTTTTCGCGCGACAATGTCCGCATGTATGAAGCGCTGCTCGTCGTTCATTCCTGGCTCCGCTGGGCCGTGCTGCTGGTGGGCGCCTACGCCTTCGCCCGCGCCGCCGCGGGACGGTTCACTCGCCGGCCGTGGACGCCAGCCGACGAGGCGGCCAGCCGCTGGTTTGTCATTGCCGTCGATCTGCAGGTGGTGATCGGGCTGCTGCTGTATTTCTTCTTCAGCTCGTTCACGATGGCGGCGTGGCGCGATATGGCGGGCTCGATGGCCGACGCCGTGATCCGCTTCTGGGCCGTGGAACATGTCATCGGCATGCTGGTGGCGACGGCGTTCGTCCACGTCGGCCGCGTACGCATCAAGAAGGCGCAGGAGTCGCCGCGGAAACACTTCGCCGCGGCAATCTTCTTCGGCCTCGCGCTGGTGCTGATGCTGGCGTCGATGCCGTGGCCGTTCTCAACGGCCGGCCGGCCGATGATTCGGGGTATTTGACCAAGGACCCAGGCCTCGGTTATTTCCGTGTGATGCCGGCGTTGTGCACGATCCGGCCGTCGACGACGGTCATCACCGGGCGAATCTGCTTGATCTCCGCATCCGGCACCGCGAAGTAGTCCCTGTTCAACACCACCAGATCGGCCAGCTTGCCCGGCTCGATGGTCCCGATCCGGTCCTCCATGCGCAGGAACCAGCTGTTGCCGCGCGTGAACAGGCGCAGCGCTTCCTGACGGCTGATCTGCTGATCGCCATTGACCCTGGCGCCGAACGAGTTGATGCCGGTGACCGCGAAGTAGATGTGCAGCCACGGATTCAGCGGCGCGATATGCACGCCGTCGCCGTGAATGCCGGCCTGGATTCCGTGATCGACGATGCTACGGAATGGCGCGCCGACGATCACTTTCGGGTCGGTCGACGTCACCCACCGGAACGCGGCCATCTGCACGCCGCAGCCGAGCGCGCGAAGGCGCGACAGCAGCTCGGGGGTGACGGCGGGCACGTGGTGGACCACCCACCGCAGCGCCGTGATCGGGAACTGCTTGTTCACGGCTTCGTACGCGTCGACCACCTGCTGCAGGCCTTTCAGATCCTGGACGCTGTTCTCGTTGCGCCACCCGGCCTGCGCGACGAGACGCTGAGCGTCGGCCCATACGGCGCCGGCGCCCAGCGGCGCCGCCCATTCGCCGATCGAGCCGGTCATCAGCATGTTGTCGCCGAAGAACTGGAACTGGTTCCGCAGCCGCTCCTTCAGTTCAGGCAGTGCCGGGTCGTTCTGGTTGTGCAGGAAGTTCATCTGCAGCCGGACCGTCGCCTTGCCGTCACGGTGCAGCGCCTGCCATGAGTCGTACATCCGGTAGTGATCGAGGTTGGACAGGATCTGGCCGGGATGGAGCGGTCCCGGCGTCGGGAAAAGGACCTGATCGAGGTGCGCGGTCAACCCGACGGCGGTCGAATATGCCATCGCTTCCGCGGTGCTGCGCAGCTTGTCGCTGGCCGTCTGCATGCGCCGCAGGTGAAACAGCGCGCTTGCCGCCGGCCCGCCGCCGGCAAACCCGGCCGCTGCGATCGTGCCGTCGTCCGCCACCGCGACCGGCTTGATGTCGGGATGGACCGGGGCCGCAGCATCCATCGCGTCGAACAGCTTCTTGCCCAGGCTGTTGGTGACTGCCGGCCCGGTGAATCGCTCGTAGAGCAGCACGGGCCGATCCGGGACGGCGTCGTCCAGTTCGCGGCGTGTCGGACGCCGGCGCTCCGCCCACTGGTTCGGATGGAACCCGCCCATCGAGGTGATCCATTGCCCGTCGGGAACGTCCTTGCGGCGAGCGGCAAGTGTTTCCTGGATCTCGCGGATCGACGTCGTGTTCTCGAGGATGGTGTGATACCCCGGCCGGTTTGCCAGGCTCACGATGTGCACGTGCGCCTCGATCAAGCCGGGGACGACGGTGCGCCCGCCAACGTCGATCGTGCGCACGTTCGGGATGTTCCGCGGGACGGCGTCGCCGACGGTGATGAATCGTCCGTTCCTGATGGTGACGGCGCGCGCGATGGTGTTGCGGCCGTCCATCGTGTGGATGCGGCCGTTCACGAGCGCCAGCGTTTCGTCGACCGGCGGAGGGCCGGCCGGCGCCTGTGCGGCCGCTTCGGGGACCGCCGGACCGATCGTTGCGCCAATCGCCGCCGTTGTCGCGGCGCCGAAGAATCCTCTGCGGGAAATATCAGACATGGCCGCGGATTCTAACGCGGTCGGACCTTCCGATCGATGCGATTCAGAAAACGACCGGCGGCCGCGGCAAACTCGTCCGCCCACTCGTGGCCGCCGTCGAACTCACAGGTGTCCGCGTCGACTGCCATGCCGCGCAGCCGCTGCCGATCGGCCGCCAGTTTGTCCTCTGAGTACCACGAGTCGCTGCGGCCGCGGCCGATCAGGACCGGTGGAAGGCCGCCGGTGACGTCGGCAGGCACATCTGCGCCAAGGATGACGACGCCGGCGCCGCCGATATGAGCGGCGGCCCGATACGCCATGGCGCCACCTTGCGAGAAGCCCGCGAATGCGACCGGCTCGGTAATCGGGAATTCATCCCGGACAGCGGCGACCACCGCAGCCGCGTAGCGGACATTGTCGGGAACTGCCAGCTCGCGGTCCTGCCGCGTCATCCAGCTGGCGACGATGCGGTCGTTCTTGGTGTAGAACGGATGGAGTGCCTGCACGGCGACGAGCAGCCATCCGGCGATGCCGGGAATGCGCTGGAGCGCGGTCATGTTGATCGCGGCATCTTCTCCGTATCCGTGAAAGCTGACCACGGCCGGCCATGGCCCGGCAGACGCGGGAACGCGCACGAGATATCGGCCGTGCACGGCGGTTTCGATGACGCGCATCAGCGGTTCTGATTCCATCCGCCGATTGTTTCACCATACGATCGTCGTGTCCGCCTTCAGGCGGACTATCAGGAGGTCCGGCTGAAAGCCGGACACACGGTGCGCATCGGTATCGATCTCGGCGGAACGAAAATCGAAGGTATCGCGCTCGACGGCAGCAGGGAAGTGGCGCGCCTGCGTGTTCCCACGCCTCGTGACGATTACGGGGCGACGCTCGGCGCCATCGCCTCGGTGACGGACGCGCTGGAGGCTCGCGCCGGTGTCCGCGGGTCCGTTGGAGTCGGCATACCCGGGGCGCTCTCTCCGTCGACCGGCCTGGTCAAGAATGCGAACTCGACCTGGTTGATCGGCCGGCCGCTCGGCGACGACCTGGCGGCGCGGCTCGATCGTGAAGTTCGCATCGCCAACGATGCGAACTGCTTCGCGATGTCGGAAGCCGCCGACGGCGCCGCGGCTGGAGCCGAGGTCGTCTTCGGCGTCATCCTCGGCACCGGAACGGGCGCCGGCGTCGTGGTGCGCGGTTCGGTGCTCACCGGCGCGAATGCCATCGCGGGCGAATGGGGTCACATTGCGCTGCCGTGGGCGGACGCGGACGACCAGCCGGGCCCCGAGTGCTACTGCGGAAAGTGCGGGTGCATCGAGACGTATCTGTCAGGGCCCGGTCTCTCCTCCGACCACGAACGCCATACCGGCCGTCGCGACGACGTTCCGACGCTCCTCGCGCACGCCTCCGGGGGTGACGAGGCCGCACAGGCGACGTTGGACCGCTACGTGTCCCGCGCGGCGCGCGGCCTGGCAGCGATCATCAACGTCCTCGATCCGGACGTCGTCGTGCTGGGCGGCGGGCTCTCGAACATCGGCATCCTCTACGAGCGGATTCCACAGCTGTGGGGACGCTGGGTATTCGCCGCCGGCGCAGGAGAAGCCGTTCGCACTCGGCTCGTCCGCGCGATGCATGGGGATTCCAGCGGCGTGCGCGGCGCCGCGTGGCTGTGGCCGGCGCCTGACTAGCCGCGGCGACCTTCCCGCTGCAGCTCGCGGAGCAGCCCGCGCGTGATGACCAGATGATTGTTGAAGATCCGGCGGGCGACGTCGAGCAGATCGCCGACGAGCGGGTCGCGCACGGCGTAGCGGACGGATAACCCCTCCTTGTGCGCCGACACGATGCCCTGATGTCTCAGCACGGCGAGCTGCTGCGAGATGATCGGCTGCTCGAGCTGCAACGCGTCCTGCAGCTCCTGCACCGTGCGATCGCCGCGCACGAGAATCTCGAGCAGACGGATCCTGGTCGGATGCGCGAGGGCACGAAAGAACTGTGCCTTGAATGCGGGGAGCTCGCGGCCCGTGGCCGGCCCGCTCGCTTTCCGTCCGCGCCGCGCTGTCATCGATATCAGAATATTACAATATCTCTATATAATAGCAACCGCGAATGTCGGACGATGTCAGCCGCGAACGTGGCACCCCTGATCATCCGCTGAGGCGCGTGATCGACGCGCTGGCGCACCTGCTGCCGGCGCAGGGGCCGATCAGCATCTTCATCCACCACAACACACTGCACGCCTTCGAGCACCTGCCCTTCGAGGAGGCCGTCGAGCACGCGGCCGCTGCGCTCGGGCGCGAACCATTCCTGCCGGAATCGCGCTATCGCGACAAGCTGGCGTCCGGCCGCATTCTCGCCCGCGATGTCGAAGCCCTGCTGCGCGAACAGCTCGGCGGCGGCGGCGACGCGGCCGTCGCCGGTGCGGGTTCCCGGTTCGATCTCTGGCGCGCGCTCGTCCTTCACGGCATTCCCGCGGCGGCCGGCAGGGAACTCTCGTGGATCCTCGAAGAGACCGACGTGCTGTCGCGTTTCCGGACCGATGTGCCGGCGGATGCGCGCGCCGCAACGGCCGGCGAGCGCGACGACCCCCGGGGGGAAAAGCAAGCGGTGCACCGGCTGTGGACGGCCTGCGTCGAGGCGGTCCGCCGGGTCGGCGCGGCGTCTGTTGACTGCCGCCCCGTACCGGTTCGGCACCGCGACTGGCTCCTGGCCGCGCACGGAGTGGATACCGATGCCTGGATCCACCCGCCGCTGATCCGGTTTCTCGCCGGTTACCTCGATCAGGGCCTGGCTCACTGGCCGATGCCGGAGCGCCACCAGGGGATTCACGGCTGTTTCCTCGAGGTCTACCGCCCGTCGCTTGCTGCGCAGTGTGGCCGGTGGGCGCGGGCGCTGCCTGGACTTGTCGCCGACGACCACGCCGCGGGACGCAGCGCGCTGGAGTCGATGACCAACTCGCTTGCCGCGCTTGGCGTCGCCGAGGACGAGTGGGCTGACTACCTGCGCGACGAGCTGTTGGCGCTGCGGGGGTGGGCCGGGATCGTACGACAGGTAGAAGAGCGGCCCGATCGCGTGCCGGCACGGGATCTGACTGTCACGCTGCGAGGGTACCTCGCGGTGCGACTGTTGTTCGAACGGGCAGCGCTCGGCGAGGCGGCACGCCGCTTCTCCTGCGGTCCGCTGCCGCGGCTGCGGACGACGCTTCGGGACCGAATCAGCGATCCGCCGGCGCCGACCACCACCGAACGCGCCTGGCCGTTGTTTCATCTGGCCCAGCTGAGCGGGCTCGACGCGTCGATCGTGGGGCAGTGGACGGCCGACACCGCCGCCGGGCTGGAAGCGGAACTCCGTGTGATCGATGGCGTGCGGCGGCGGCGGATCCTTCACCAGGCATTCGAGCGGGCGGTTCGATATCGGCTCTACGACGCGCTCTGCGGCCACCAGGGGGACGGGCGCCCGGACACTCCGGCGTTTCAGGCCGTGTTCTGCATCGACGAGCGGGAGGAATCGTTCCGCCGTCACCTCGAGGAAGTCGAGCCGGACTGCGAGACGCTGAGTACTGCCGGCTTCTTCAACGTCGCGATGTACCACCAGGGAGTCTCCGACGCGCATCCGCGGCCGCTCTGTCCGGTGGCCATCCGCCCCGATCACTACGTCGGGGAAATCGATCCGGACGTCGACCGGCTGACCGCCCGCTCGCGCCAGCTGCAGCGGCGCGCCGCCGGATTCCTTGGCTACAACGTGCATCTGGGAAGCCGGCTCGCCGTTCGCGGCGCCGTGCTCATGACCGCCCTTGGATGGCTCTCGCTGATCCCCCTGGTGCTGCGGGTGGTGTTTCCGTGGTTGTCATCGCGCTGGAGCCGGGTTCACAAGACGTCCACGACGCCGGTGCGGACCCGCCTGCAGCTGGACCGGCAGAACGCCGACCCGCCACTCGGCCGGTTTTCGGGATTCACGGTGCCTGAAATGGCCCGTATCGTCCGGCGGGTCATCGAAGACGTCGGGGTGACGAATCGCCTGGCGCCGCTGATTCTGGTCGTCGGACACGGCTCGGTCAGCCTCAACAACCCGCACGAGTCGGCGCACGACTGCGGTGCGTGCGGGGGCGGCCGCGGTGGACCCAATGCCCGCGCATTTGCGCAGATGGCCAACGATCCGCGGGTGCGCGAACTGCTCGCGGCCGAGGGGCTGCCGATCGAGCGGTCCACCTGGTTCGTGGGCGCGCAGCGCAACACCTGCGACAACGCGGTCGCGTTCTTTGACGAGGATCTCATTCCGCCCGGGCAGCACGCGCTGTTCGATCGCGCGCAGGCGGCGATCGAGCGTGCCCGCCGCCGCGAGGCGCACGAGCGGTGTCGCCGCTTCGATGCCGCGCCGCTGTGGTACCCGCCGCGGGCGGCCCTCGGTCACGTGGAGGGCCGTGCCGCGGATTTGGCGCAGCCGCGCCCCGAGTACGGGCACGCCACCAACGCATTCTGCATCGTCGGCCGGCGCGCGCGGACGCGCGGGCTCTTTCTCGATCGGCGTGCCTTTCTCGTGTCCTACGACCCTGGGCGGGATGACGACGGGTCGATCCTCGCGCGCATCCTTGCCGCGGTGGTGCCCGTCGTTGCCGGAATCAGCCTCGAGTATTACTTCAGTTACGTCGATCCCACCGGCTATGGCTGCGGGACCAAGCTGCCCCACAACGTGACGTCGCTGCTCGGTGTCATGGATGGGGCGCAAAGCGACCTGCGCACCGGGCTGCCCTGGCAGATGGTCGAGATCCACGAGCCAACGCGACTGGCGATCGTGGTGGAGGGCCCGCGTGATCGTCTCAGTCAGGTCGTGCAGGGGAACCCTGCAATCGAACAGCTCGTACGCAACCGGTGGATCTGGCTGGCGTGTCTGGACAGCGGGTCCGGGGAGTTGTGGGAGTTGCGGCCGACCGGCTTCGTCCGGCACGCGCCGCAACATCCGCTCGGCGTCGTGGCGGGCGACTCCGCCACGTGGTATCAGGGCAAGCGCGGCTTCCTTCCACCGGTTGCCCTCGGCCCGATTCCGTCAGGGCGCACCAACACGCACGTGCCGGACTCGAGTTTACCTGCGTGATGCCCGGCGTGCCACTCACGATGCTGGTGCTGGTTGGGGCCGGTTCCCCCGCGATCCTGCTGCTCGTACTTGGGACGACGTCGCTGCTCAACAGACCGCTGCCGGAGCGATGGACGGCCGCTCTCGCCGGCGGCGCGATGCTCATCTCGTTCGCGGCACTGTCGCTGGCGTTCGTCGTCTACGGCGTGACCGCGACGGATACACAGCTGCTGTCCTATGGCGCCTGGTCGACGTCTGACGAGCGCGGCATCGCGATCGAGTTTCTCGTCGACCGTCTGTCACTGGCGTTCGCGGCGCTGTCGGCAGCAATCGCCGGTGTCGTTTCGGCCTTTTCGAATCGCTATCTGCACCGGGAGCCTGGTTACAACCGCTATTTCGTCCTGCTGGCGATGTTCGTCACGGGCATCCTGCTCCTCGCCCTGGCCGGCAACATCCAGGTGCTCTTCGTCGGCTGGGAATTCGTGGGTCTCAGCTCGGCGCTGCTGGTGGCGTTTTTTCACGACCGGCCGGCAGCGGTTGCCAACGCGTTCCGGGTTCTGTCGGTCTACCGCATCAGCGACGCGGCGATGCTCTCGGCGGCAGTGCAGCTCCGGAATGTCGCTGGCACCGACAGCCTCTCGCTCCTGTTCGGACACGCCGCTGCGTCTGCGGCGAACGTCCTCACCGGAAGGGATGCGACGATCATCGCCGTCCTGCTGATCGTCGCGGTCGCCGGCAAGAGCGCGCTGCTGCCGTTTTCCGGGTGGCTGCCGCGCGCAATGGAAGGGCCGACGCCTTCGAGCGCCGTCTATTACGGGTCGCTATCCATTCACGCCGGATGCTTCCTGCTGCTCCGGTCGGCCCCGCTCCTCGAACAGTCGACGGCGGCCCGCGTGCTTGCCGGAGCGCTCGGCGTGGCGACGGCGCTGTTCGCCGGGTTGACGACGCGGGTGCAGAGCGACGTGAAGTCGTCGCTGGCGTACGCGTCGCTGGCGCAGGTCGGCATCATCGTCGTCGAGATCGCGCTCGGCTGGTACGTGATCGCGTTCATTCACCTCGCCGGTCATGCGTGCTTCCGTCTGCTGCAGTTCCTCAGCGCGCCGAACGTCCTGCACGATCTGCACGGGATCGAAGACGCGATCGGTAACCGGCCATCGGCGCACCGCGGCTACCTGGACATGCTCGCGTCGGA
>Ga0307416_100001068_pt1 | contig 14633 bp, 14 predicted proteins | sample DK1Cmetagenome_2_FD_203821 | JGI IMG/M metagenome (GOLD analysis project Ga0307416, IMG submission 203821) | Maize rhizosphere microbial communities from greenhouse at UC Davis, California, United States - DK15-C-3 | ecosystem: Host-associated > Plants > Roots > Rhizosphere > Soil | place...
GCTCCATGGCCGGCTTCGGCGGCTCCGTGCGCGCCTTGGACGGCTGATTCAGGTTCGGCGTGTTGAAACATTTGAGCCCTGCCACTAATCGGGCGTCACCAGGCGCCTGAGAAACAGCGCCTGCATCGCGTACAACGCGATGAAGTAACTCACGAACGCGATCACGAACGGTTCCAGCCGCAGCGACAGCACCCGCAGCATCACCGCCACATAGGCGCCGAAGAAAAAGAACTTCAGCGCGAACCAGACGATCATCACGGCCATCACGCGTTCCGGGGCCGTCCGGTGCGCGCGCTGGACCGCGATCCACGACGCACACACCACCACCAGCGGACCCGCCATGCCGAAGAAGCTCTCCGGGTTGGCGCGGTCGCCGCCGAGTGCGGTGACGGCGAGCCACGATCCGATCGCGGCTCCAGCCATCCACGCAACTTCCTTCATTTCCTGTAGGTCGTTTTGATCAGCTCGTAGAAGCCGACGACTACGCCAAGCACCAGGCCCGCCAGCAAAAACCACGGCGCGGTTCCCCGCCAACGATCGAGCGCATAACCAAGTGCGCCGAACAGGATGATTGCCCCGACCAGCGCGTAGCTGGCGGCCATCGCAGGCGCCGCGCGCGTGACGTTCTCCTGCAGCGACTTGACCGAACGTGCGTACGAGGACTTCCTGCTTTTGTCTGTCATAACCGCACGGTCCGCTTCGTCGTCCAGCGTACCGCCGACCAGTATACTTCGCCTTGTGAAAATATTCACCAGCTGAGACGGCGCATGCCGCTGGCGCTCCGCCACCGCCGCGCGCCAGCCAGCGTCGCAAACAGACTGGTAAGTCTTGTGTTTTCAACGTGTTTCGGCAACGATCGCAGCTTGACCCCCTTTCATCGCGGGCCCTATACTGGCCGCGACGACCCTCGCATGCGCATTCTCATCTGGCCGGCGCTCATCCTAGCCGTGATCGCCGGCGCCACGGTCACATCCGATTCCCGCGCCGCCGCGCAAACGGCCTCCCGCGAACGCACCCTGTTCGTCAGCGCCGTCGATGCGAAAGGTGAACCGGTCGAAGGCCTCGGGCCCGACGCGTTCGTGGTGCGCGAAGATGGCCGCCGGCGCGAGGTGCTGCGCGTCTCGCGCGCCACCGAGCCGATCGATCTGGCACTGCTGGTGGACAACAGCCAGGCAATCACCGACGAAATCACCTACGTCCGCGAGGGGTTGTCGAAGTTCGCTGCCGCGATGGGGAAAGAGCACCGCATCGCGTTGATCGGCCTCGCCGAGCGGCCGACCGTGCTCGTCCCGTACACCACCGACAGGACGCAGCTTGCCGCAGCAATCGGACGGTTCTTCTTTACGACCGGCAGCGGCATGACGCTGGTCGACGCGCTGTTCGAAACGGCGCGTGGCCTGCGCTCGCGGGACGGCGAGCGCGCTGTCTTCGTACCGGTGGTCACCGACGGCGTCGAGTTCACCAACCGCTACTCCAAGGACGTCGTGCGTGAACTGCGCGAGGCTGGCGTCGCGGTGCACGCCGTGACCATCGGCCGCTTCCCCTATGCGGATGAGCATTCCACGCGGGAGCGCGGATTCGTGCTCGACGAGGCGCCGCGGGCGACGGGCGGACAGCGCGTGACGATGCTGGCGCCACAGGCGCTGCCGGCGCTGATGGAGCGCCTGGCGCGCGAGTTGTCGGCCCAGTACAAGGTGGTCTATGGCCGCCCCGAGTCGTTGTACGAAGGGGACGTCGAAGTGACGTCGGGCCGCAGCGGCCTGACCGTACGCGGCACACCGGCGCGCCGCCAGTCTGGAGCCACGAAATGATCGGCCGCCTGTTGGCAGTGCTTGGACTGATCGCCTGTGGCACCGTGGTCGCCGGTCAGCAGGAGAAGCCGCAGCAGCCGTCGGGTCCGGCCTTCCGCGCGGCCATCGATATCGTCTCGCTCGCCGTGACGGTGACCGATGGGGCAAACCGCTACGTCACCGATCTCGAGGAGCCGGACTTCCAGATCTTCGAGGACGGCCTGAGGCAGGAGACGACGTTCTTCTCGCGGCGGCAGCAGCCGATCGCGTTGTCACTGCTGCTCGACAGCAGCGCGAGCATGGAGGACAAGCTGCCGACGCTCCAGGCCGCGGCCGGCAATTTCGTCCGCCGCCTCAAGCCGAACGACATCGCGCAGGTAATCGATTTCGACAGCCGGGTCGACGTGCGCCAGGCGTTCACCGGCAGCCAGCCCGACCTGCTCTCAGCCATCGACCGCACCGCCGCCGGCGGCTCGACGTCGCTGCACAATGCCGTCTACATCGCCCTGAAAGAGCTGCGCAAGGTCCGTGCGGTGACCGAACAGGACATCCGGCGCCAGGCGCTGGTCGTCTTCTCCGATGGCGAGGACACCTCGAGCCTGATCGCGTTCGATGAGGTGCTCGACCTGGCCAAGCGCTCGGAAACCTCCATCTACGCCATCGCCCTGCGCGGTCCCGACGTGCAGAACAAGGGGTTTCGTGAGGCCGAGTTCGTGATGAAGACGCTCGCGCTCGAAACGGGCGGCCGATCGTTCTTCCCCGCCAGGATCGACGACCTGGAAGGCGTGTATTCGCAGATTTCCGACGAGCTCGCCAGCCAGTACACGATCGGCTACGCGTCCAAGAATCCACGGCGCGACGGCGCGTGGCGCCGCATCGACGTGCGCGTGTCGCGTCCGAACGCCGCTGCCCGCACCAAGCGGGGCTACTACGCCCCGACCGGGCGGTGAATCTCCTTCCGCTCATCCTCTACGCGGCCGCCGGCATCGCCTACGCGATCCATTTCGCGCGGCGCGACGTGACCATCGGGCGCACTGCGACCACACTGCTCCTCCTCGGCGTCCTGTCCCACACCTTCGTCATCGGCATGCAGACGATGGAAGTGCGCCATGTGCCGTTTGCGAATCCCTCGCGCGCCGTCTCGACGTTCGTGTGGCTGCTGACGCTGTCGTATCTGTATCTGGAGGTCACCACCGACGAGCGCGCGATGGGCGTGTTTATCCTGCCGATCATCGTCGGGCTGCAGGTGATTCCGGTGCTGTCGCCGGGTGTCGAGAACCGCGATCCGGTACTCGACAGCCCCTGGTTCTGGGTGCACGTCTCGTCGCTGCTGTTCGCCTACGCCAGCTTCGGGCTCGCCGGCGTGCTCGGCCTGACCTACATGCTGCAGTTCAAAGAGATCAAGAAGAAGCACCTCGGCTACTTCTACACCCGGCTGCCGTCGCTGCAGATCCTCGACCGGATGAATTCGCGGGCGACGGTCACCGGCTGGGCATTCCTCACGCTCGGCCTCATCGTCGGCGTGGTGTGGACGTTCGAAGCAAAGGAACTGGCGCCCGCCAACAGCAATCTGCAGAACATCGATCTGTACGACCCGAAGGTGCTCTTCGCCGTGCTCGCGTGGGCGTTGTATTCCTTCGCCGTACTGGCGCGCGGTACGATGGGCTGGACGGGCCGCCGCGCCGCATGGCTCTCGGCGGTCGGATTCGTGGTCGTGCAGCTGAACCTGGTGTTTGTCAGCTACTTCGTGGAAAGCAGCCACACCTTCCAGTGATTCGACGAGGATGCATCTGTTTCTGCTCGGCGTGAGCCACAAGACGGCGCCAGTCGACCTTCGCGAACGGCTCGATTTCTCGAGCCGCGATGTCGGCGCGGCCGTCGTCGCGCTCGCGGCACGGTCGTCGGCGGCGGAGTCGGTGGTCTTGTCGACGTGCAACCGATCGGAGATCTACGTCGCCAGCGCTGCCCCGGACACCGCCCGCGAAGAGATCATCCGCTTCCTCAGCGAGTACCACCAGCTCCCGTCCGACAGCTTTACGCCGCATCTGTTCAGCTTCTCGGAAGCCGACGTCGCACAGCATCTGTTTCGCGTGGCTGCCGGTCTCGATTCGCTGGTCGTCGGCGAGCCGCAGATCCTCGGACAGGTCAAGGATGCGTTCCAGGCGGCGGCGGAGAAGCGCTGTACCGGTCCCGTTCTGAGGAAGCTGTTCGACTGGTCGTTCAACGTCGGCAAGCGCGTGCGCAGCGAGACGGCACTGGGCGAAGGCGCGGTGTCGATCAGCTTCGCGGCCGTGCAGCTGGCGCGAAAGATCTTCGGCCGCCTGCAGGGACGGCGCGTCCTCGTCGTCGGCGCCGGCGAAATCAGCACGCTGACTGCCCAGCACCTGCGCGCGCAGGGTGCCGCCGAAGTGGCGATCACCAACAGGACCGCGGCGCACGCCCAGGCCCTGGCCACGGAAGTGGGCGGCCATTGGGTCCCGTGGGACGGCCTTGCCAACGCGCTTGCCAGCGCCGACATCATCGTCACCGCCACCGGATCGCAGCGGCCGATCATCACCCGAGCCCATGTCGAAACAGCGCTGCGAGGCCATCGGCGCGATCCGTTGTTCATTTTCGACGTCGCGGTTCCGCGAGACGTCGAACCCTCCGTCGGCGAGATCGAACAGGTCTTCCTGTATAACGTCGACGACCTGCAGACGATCGTTCAGGAAAACCTTTCCAAACGCGCGTCTGAAATCGCGCGCGCCGAAGCGATCGTCCAGGAGGAGCTCGGCAGGTTTTCGGCGTGGCAGCGTTCGCGCGGCGCGATCCAGACCGTCGTCGCGCTGCGTGATCGCTTCGAGGCAGTGCGCCGTTCCGAGCTGCAGCGGCTGGAATCGAGGATCGGCGGGTTGCCGCCCGAAACGCGTGCCGTCTTCGATCAGCTGACGCGATTGATCGTCGAAAAGCTGCTGCTCGATCCCACCGAGCAGCTCAAGGCGCTGCCGGACGAAGAAACACAGGCCGCCTACACCGAAGCGGTCAATCGACTCTTCCGGCTGCGCGACGAAAACGGATCGGTTGCGTCGCCCGATTCGGCCGAGGACGAGACGGCGTCCCGCCGGCGCCCGCGCTGACCCATGGACCGGCTGAGAATCGGCACCCGAGGCAGCGAGCTCGCGCTGTTCCAGGCCAATGCCGTCGCGGAACTGCTCGCCCGCCGGACGGGTGTTTCCTGCGACATCGTGGTCATCAAGACGTCCGGTGACAGACTGGCGGACGCAAGCCTCGCGCAGATCGGCGGCAAGCGGCTTTTCGTCAAGGAAATCGAGGACGCGCTGGCCGCCGGTGACGTCGACCTCGCCGTCCACAGCAGCAAGGACATGCCGGCGCTGCTTCCGGGCGGTCTGCAGATCGGCGCGGTGCTGCCGCGCGAAGATCCGCACGATGCGGTGGTGCTCCCGTCTCCCGCCGGCGAATCGTCCGGCTCCGCGCATACGCTTCGGCGAGACGGGCTCTCGATGCACGAGGTCATCGCCGAGCTCGGCCACGCACCGCGCATCGGGACGAGCAGCATCCGACGCGCTGCACAGCTCATCCGGCTGTTTCCAGGCGCGACGTTTCTTCCCGTGCGCGGCAATCTGGGCACGCGTCTGCGCAAACTCGACTCAGGCGAGTACGACGCGCTCGTGCTTGCCGCGGCCGGCCTGAGGCGACTGGGACGGGCGGACAGGATCACCGCGACGATTCCGGCGGATGCATGCGTACCGGCGCCCGGACAAGGCATTATCGCTGTTGAAATTCGCGACACCGATGAGCGTACCGGGCACCTGCTCGGCGTCATCGACGACGCGGACGCGGCGGCGGCGCTGCGATCCGAACGTGCGGTTGTCACCCGCCTCGGCGGTGGCTGTCAGATGCCGATCGGCGCGCTGGCCGACATTGCGGAGGGCGAACTCACCGTACGCGCCGTCGTCATATCGCCTGATGGTCAACGAATCGTGCGTGGATCAGCGTCCGGATCACATGACGAGGCGGAGGCGCTCGGCCGGTCGGTGGCCGATGAACTGCTGCAGGGCGGCGCTGGAGATATCCTCGCAGACGTGCAGCGTGCGCATGCAGCGGTAGAGGGGATCCAGCCGTGACCCTGATCTACTTGATCGGCGCCGGACCCGGCGACCCCGGACTGATTACCGCGCGTGGCCTCGAGCTTCTCCGCCAGGCCGACGTCGTCATCCACGATCACCTGGTATCGTCCACGCTGCTGAACGAGGCCCGCCGCAGCGCCGAGCTGATCGATGTCGGCACCGCCGCGCCGCAGCCGATGGCGCAGGAGGCGATCAGCATCCTTCTCGCCGAGAAGGCGCGCGAGGGGAAAGTGGTTGCACGGCTGAAATGGGGCGACCCGTTCGTGTTCGACCGCGGCGGCGAAGAAGCACTGTTCCTCCACGAACAACGGATTCCGTTCGAGGTTGTTCCGGGCATTCCGGCCGGCACCGCGGTGCCGGCGTACGCCGGCGTTCCGGTGACGTATCCGGGAGGCGGCGACACCCTCACGCTCGTTCGCGGCTACGAAGGAGAGAGCCGCACGGCGCCGGACATCGACTGGAAAAGCCTGGCGCGGCTCGAGGGCACGGTCGTCTGCTACGCTGGCTCGCATCAGCTGCTGGACATCACGGACGCGCTGCTCGGCAACGGCTGGGCGCCCGACGAACCGACCGTCGTCGTCTACAACGGAACCTTGCCAACTCAGGAGACGATCGCCACGACGATCGGCGACTTACGGGAGCGGCTCGGCACGCATCCACCACGGCGCGATGCGGCGATTCTCGTCATCGGCCGGGTGGTTGGATTCCGCGATCACCTGCGGTGGTTCGATGCCCGCCCGCTGTTCGGGCGCCGCGTGCTGGTCACACGGCCGCGGGAGCAGGCGCGGGATCTGGTCGATCGCCTGCAGGCCCTCGGCGCCGACACCGTCGAGGCGCCGATGATCCGGATTACCCCGCCGGAGGATCCGACACCGCTGCTCGAAGCGGCAAAGGATCCGTCCGCCTTCGACTGGATCGTCTTCACCAGCGCCAACTCCGTCGAAGGATTCATGACCGCGCTGCTCTCGCATCATCGCGACGTCCGCGCGCTGAAGGGGCCCCGACTCTGCACCCTCGGACCCGGGACGGCGGAACGTCTGCGGCGCTACAGCGTGGTGGCAGACGTCGTGCCGGACGAATACCGCGCCGAAGGCGTCCTTCGCACGCTCGCCGCGCAGGGTCCACTCGACGGCGCTCGGGTGCTGCTACCGCGCTCGGACATCGGCCGAGAAGTGATCGCCGAGCAGCTGCGAAATGCGGGCGCAGTGGTCACCGACGTCACCGCCTACCGCACCGTCCTCGACGAACTTCAGCGCGAAGGCGACCCCGACGTGTACAAGCTGCTGCTGGAGGGCCGGATCGATGTGGTGACGTTCACCAGCGCCTCGGCCGTTCGCAACTTCGCGCGGGTCTACGGCGCGGATCAGGTCGCGGATCTGCTCAAGACCACGACGGTGGCCGTAATCGGGCCCGTTACAGGCCAGGCGGCGCGCCAGGCCGGGATCACGGTCTCGGTCGAGCCCGCCTCCTACACGATCGGAGGTCTGGTGGACGCCATCGCCGCCCATTTCGCGGAAGGCAGCAAGTTAGCCACGAAGCAGCACCAAGGCTAGCCGTGGCTTACCTTCGTGTCCTTCCATGGCAAGATCGGGGCAAATGCGGGTTTCGACTACCTCCAAGCTCTCTCTGACGCACCGTCCGCGGCGGCTTCGGCGCACCGAAGCCATCCGCCGGCTGGTGCGCGAGACGCGGCTGACACCGGACTGTTTCATCTACCCGTTGTTCGTGTGCGACGGCAAAGGCGTGCGGCGGGAAGTGAGCTCCATGCCTGGCGTGTTTCAGCTCTCGACGGACGAAGCGGTGAAGGAAGCCGAGGCGGCGCGGGCTGACGGTGTACCCGGCGTGCTCCTGTTCGGGCTGCCGTCAAGCAAGGACGAGGTCGGCTCGCTCGCTGCCGATCCGGAAGCGCCGGTGCAGGAAACGGTGCGGGCCCTGAAGCGCGCGCTGCCCGATCTGGTGGTGATGACCGACGTGTGTCTCTGCGAGTACACCTCTCACGGCCATTGCGGCATCGTCGAAGGTGACGAGATTCTGAACGATGCGACGGTGGCGCACCTGGCGCAGGCCGCGCTGTCGCACGCCGCCGCCGGGGCCGATTTCGTGGCGCCATCCGACATGATGGACGGGCGGGTCGCGGCGATCCGGCGGACGCTCGACGAATCGGGGTTCGAAGGTGTCGGCATCATGTCGTATGCGGCCAAGTACTGCTCGGGCTTCTACGGACCCTTCCGCGAGGCCGCAGATTCAACGCCGCAGTTCGGCGACCGCCGCACGCATCAGATGGATCCGTCCAACGTCGAGGAGGCCTTGCGCGAAGTCGAAACCGACATCGCAGAAGGCGCCGACATCGTCATGGTCAAGCCCGCGCTGCCGTACCTCGACGTACTCGCCAAGGTGAAGGAGCGCTTCGGCCGGCCGACGGCTGCGTACCATGTCAGCGGCGAATACGCGATGATCAAGGCGGCCGCGGACCGCGGCTGGATCGACGAGCCGCGCATCATGATGGAGACGCTGACGGCAATCCGGCGCGCCGGAGCAGACATCATCATCACCTACTACGCGAGAGACGCCGCGCGTTTGCTCTGACGCAATGCCAGATTCACAATGCGAAATGCACACTCGTCGTGATGCGTTTGCATAGTGAATTTTGCATTTTGCATTCCCGATGAAAAAACCCCTCAAGTCCCAGAAGCTCTTCGCGCGCGCACGCACCATTCTTCCCGGCGGCGTCGACAGTCCCGTCCGTGCCTTTCAGGCGGTCGGCGGAACGCCACTGTTCGTCAGCCGCGCATCCGGCGCGACGATTCGCGACGTCGACGGCAATACCTTCATCGACTACGTGATGTCGTGGGGTCCGCTCATTCACGGGCACGCGCCGCGCGCGCTGGTCCGGGCGATCAGCGCTGCGGCACGCCACGGCACCAGTTACGGGGCTCCCACCGCGCTCGAGCACGAGCTCGGCGTTCTCGTTCGACAGCTGATGCCGTCGATGGAGCGGGTCCGGTTCGTCAGTTCGGGAACCGAGGCGGCGATGAGCGCGATCCGCGTGGCGCGGGCGTTCACCAACCGGCCCCGCATCGTGAAGTTCGCCGGCTGCTATCACGGGCACGCTGACGCGTTTCTCGTCAAGGCAGGGTCAGGCGCGCTGACGCTCGGCGTCCCGACGAGTCCTGGCGTCGCGCCGGCCGTGGCCGCCGACACCCTGATTGCCCGGTACAACGATCTGGCGTCGGTAGACGCCCTCATCCGCGAGCATGGCAGCTCCATCGCCGCGATCATCGTCGAGCCGATTGCCGGCAACATCGGCGTGGTGCCGCCGGCAGCCGGGTTTCTGCCGGGTCTGCGCGAGCGTGCGGAGGCCAACGGCAGCGTGCTGATTTTCGACGAGGTGATTTCCGGATTCCGGGCGGCGCCGGGAGGGGCGCAGGCGATCTTCGACGTCGCGCCCGATCTGACGTGTCTCGGCAAGATCATCGGCGGCGGACTGCCGGTTGGCGCCTACGGCGGACGCGCCGACCTGATGTCGATGGTCGCCCCTGCGGGGCCCGTCTACCAGGCGGGCACGTTGTCGGGCAACCCGGTTGCGATGACGGCAGGTTTGTGGGCGCTGAAGCGGCTCACGCCGAAGCTCTACAAAGATCTGGCACGGCGCGGAACGATGCTGGCAGCTGGATTCGCGGATGCCGCGAGGGACGCGGGGGTGCCGCTCCAGGTCAACGCGTTCGGTTCACTGGTGACGCCGTTCTTCACCGACGCGCCGGTCCGCGATTACGAGTCGGCCGTGGGCGCGAACACCGCCGCGTACGCAACGTTCTTCAACGGAATGCTGGCGCGGGGAATCTACCCGCCACCGTCGCAGTTCGAGGCGTGGTTTCTATCGGCAGCGCACACGGACCGCCACGTCGTGAAAACAATCGCGGCGGCCCGAGGTGCAATGAAAGAGGTTCAGCGGGCGCTCTGAATCTGCAGCGGCGCGTCGACGCGGACGCGCAGCACGGTTCCCTGCGGCAATTCGACTTCCTTCCCCTCGGTCGCGGCGATCGTTCCGCCGCCGCCGATGAGCACGCCCAGCACTGCGCCCTTCACGCCGCCGAGCACTGCGCCGATGATGCCGCCCACCGCGGCGCCGGCGCCCGCGCGCGTTGCTTCGCCGCGAATGCCTTCGCCTTCAATCGCCTGCGTCACCGTTCCGCGCATCGGATAAGAGCGGCCGTTCACCGTCACCTGGTCGAAACTGACCGTCATGCGCGCGGTTCGGTTCGTCCGCGTCGCCGGCTCAACGGCGGTGACGACGCCACGCATCACCGAACCTGCTGGAATCAGCACGCGGCCGTTCACGTTCAGGTCAACCAGGGTGGTGGCCTCGAAGCGATCTTCGACCTGCGCGGTGCCGGAGTTCAGGCTGTTCTGCAGCCGCACGTCCAGCTCGGTGCCTGACGGCACTTCGTTCGCCGACGCCGTGGTTTGCGTACGCGCCGGCGCGGGCGGCGGCGTCGTCACAGGCGGCGCGGCGGGCGGCGCGGTACTCACGCGGTCGCCGCGGGCGCTGCTGCGGACGTCCTCGATCCGATCGCGGACGTCGGCGTACTCTGAGCGGGTCACCGACCGTTCCTTGCGCAGCTTCACTTTCAGGTAAATCACTTCGTCGCGGAGATCATCGAGCTCGTCGCGCAACTGATTCGCGCGCGCCGACTCCCGGTTGCTCATCTGGTTGATGTCGCGCTCCGCCTGAAACACGTTGTCCTGGAGCCGCTGAATGTCTGCCTGGGTCACGCTCGACTGAGCGAGGGCTGGCGCGGCGAGACTTGCCGCCACGAGCGCAGCCAGCGCAGCCCGGATCATAAACGTCATCCTGCCTCCTCCTGATCGATTGTGCGAGTGCAAAGAGCAGGCCGCCGCCCACCGCCGGCCTGGCATGGATATCGGCGCTAATTCCGCCAGGGCATCAGACCCTCGATCCAACTTATGCGCGTGAGATCGTTATAGATGACAGTCACCATCAGCATCATCAACACGACGAACCCGGCCAGCAGCATCTTCTCCTTGACGCGCATGCTGAAGTCGCGGCGCGCGATGCCTTCGAGCATCAGGATCAGGATGTGGCCGCCATCGAGCACCGGGATCGGCATCAGGTTCAAGATGCCGAGATTGATGCTCAACATCGCCATCAGCGAGAACAGCGCAACCCAGCCCTCGGAGGCGGACTCGCCCGACAACTGGGCGATGCCAACCGGCCCCTGCAGCTGACGCACCGACGTCTCGCCGGTAAACAGGCCCGCCAGCGTCCTGAAGATCAGACCGCTCGACTCGATGTTCTCCTCGACGCTGAGCTTCACCGCTTCGAGCGGGCCGGGCTTGAACGACTTCACCCGGTCTGTCAGGTACATGTCCATCATTCCGCGCGACCCGCGTTTTGCCGGCGTCGCACGGAGATGCAGCGTCTCGTTTCCGCGTTTGACGATGAGCTCGACGTTCCGGCCGGCGTTCTCGGAGATCGCAGTGATCAGCTGCGATCGGAACACCATCGCTTCGCCGTCGAACGAGAGAATTTCGTCTTTGGCCTTCAGGCCGGCTTGTTCAGCCGGTCCACCGGCGATTACCGAATCGACGATCGGATGCGTGTCCGGCATCACGCCGAGCGTGCCGACCTCGAAGCGGCCCTCGGCCTCCGGCCGCACCGACATGGTGATCGTCTGCCCGGCGCGGGCGATCGCGATCTCGATATCGCGGTTCGCCTTCATCGCCACCTGCAGCAGCAACTGTTCCCAGGTCTCGACGGTGTCGTCATTGACCGAGAGGATGCGGTCGCCAACCATCAGCCCGGCCCGCTCCGCCGGCGAGTCCTTCACCACCACGCCGACGATCGGCGCTTCGTCCCGGTAGGCGGCAACGTGCGCGCCCTGCGACAGCACGATTGCCAGCACGACGACCGCCAGCACGATGTTCATCAGCGGGCCCATGATCAGGATCTGAAACCGCTGCCACTTCGTCTTCGACAGGAACTCGTCCGGCTGTCCGGAGCGCGGGTCGTCGGGGTTCTCGCCGGCCATCTTCACGTAGCCGCCCAGCGGAACCGCGCTGACGCAGTACTCGGTGTCGCCGCGTGTGAATTTCAGGATCTTCGGGCCGAAACCCAGCGAAAAGGTCAGCACCCGCACGCCGACGCGGCGGGCGGCAAGAAAGTGCCCCAGCTCGTGAACGAAGACGAGGACACCGAGAACAAAAAGGAATGCGAGAAGAGTTGTCACTACACTGTCAATTCTAGCGCCCGCGCCTCGTCGAGCGCCTGCTCGCGCGCCCAGCGATCGACGCGGCGCACTGTTTCAATCGTGGAGACGGGCTCGACCTGGTGCGCGTCCATCGTCTTCTGTATGACGCGCGGAATGGCAGTAAAGCCGAGCTTGCCGTCGAGAAACGTCTCGACCGCCACTTCGTTGGCGGCATTGAGGACCACCGGCACCGTTCCGCCGGCACGCAGCGCGCGATATGCCAGCGCCAGACAGGGGAACCGGTCGTGTGCAGGTTGATGAAACTCGAGCCTGCCCGCCCGCGCCAGATCGAGCGTCGGCAGCTGCGTTTCCCACCGGTCGGGATATGAGCAGGCGTACTGAATCGGCAATCGCATGTCGGTCACGCCGAGCTGTGCGATGACCGAGCCGTCCGTCAGCTCGACCATCGAGTGCACGATCGACTGCGGGTGAATCAGCACGTCGATCCGTTCGGCATCGACCCCGAACAGCCAGTGCGCCTCGATGACCTCGAGCCCCTTGTTCATCAGCGTTGCCGAGTCGATCGTGATCTTCCGCCCCATCTGCCAGGTGGGATGCTGCAGCGCCGCTTCAGGGCGCACCCGCTCCAGATCTCCTTGCGTCAGCTCACGGAACGGACCGCCCGATGCCGTCAGCACCAACCGGCGGACCTCACTCGGATTTCGGCCGTGCAGGCATTGATGAATAGCGTTGTGCTCGCTGTCGACCGGCAGAATCGCGACGCCGCGGCGGCGCGCCGCCGCGGTGACGAGCGCACCGGCCATGACCAGGACTTCCTTGTTCGCCAACGCGATGGTCTTTCCAGCCTCGATTGCCGCCAGAACGGCTTCGAGTCCTGCCGTGCCGGCGGAGGCGCAGATCACGATATCCACGTCCGGATGCGTTGCCACGACGACGAGTCCTTCCGGACCCGAAGCCACGGCAGTCGGGGAGGAACCAAGCGCGGCTTTCAAACGGCCGAGCCCAGCAGCGCTCGCAATCGCCGCGACGCGCGGCCGGTATCGCCCGATCTGCTCCGCCAGCAACGACGCGTTGTCGCCGGCGGCCAATCCGGCAACACGCAGTCGCCCAGGATGGGCATCGACGACTGCCAATGCGCTGCGGCCGATCGACCCGGTAGAGCCAAGAATGGCGATCCGCTTCACCGGATGACTCCCAACGCGATTGCGTACACCGGCGTTACGAACAGCATCGCGTCTATCCGATCCAGCACGCCACCGTGGCCGGGGATCAGCGACGAGCTGTCCTTGACGTTCGCCTCGCGTTTGAGCCGGGACTCGAACAGATCGCCGAGAATCCCGAGCAGCACCATCACGAGGCCCAGCATCGCGAGCCAGGGCCACGGGTATTCGGGAAACACCAGACGCCCGCCGAGCACCATGAACACGGTGCCGCCGATCGCGCCGCCGACCGCGCCTTCTATCGTCTTCTTCGGGCTGATCGCCGGCGCCAGCGCGTGCCGGCCGAACGCACGGCCGCTGTAGTACTGCAGGGAATCGCTGACGGCAATCGTCGCAATCAACAGCAGCGTCGCCCGCCATCCGTGGACGGCATTGACCATCGCGAGGAGGCCAAGCGGCATGCCGATGTACAGAATCGCAAACGCTCCGAGGATCGCCTGCCGGGCGGAATTGCGTCTCATGAAAACCGCCGCGACCCCGGCGATGAACATCGCCGTCAATGGCACGACACCGAGACCGCCGCCCGAGGACAGACGCCAGGCGGTGAACCCGACCAGCAACACGAACGCCGGACGCACGCGCGCGTCGTCGATGCCGATCAGGGCGACGTATTCGAACGCCGCGACCGCGGCCACGATCGCAGCGACCAGTCGGAGACCTGCCGCGGGAAGGAACAGGATGGCCGCAAGCGTGGCGGCGGCAAGAACGACGCCGCTCAAAACGCGTGTCATCGCGCGGTCATTTCGCGGCTGTCACTCAGACGGTAACCGCCGGAGACGAGGTGATGCCGCCGTATCGCCGCTCACGCTTCTGATACGCGAGGACTGCCTCGAGGAGATGGCGCCGGCGAAAGTCCGGCCACAGCGTGTCGGTCACATAGATCTCGGCATATGCAATCTGCCACAGCAGGAAGTTGCTGACGCGCATCTCGCCGCTCGTCCGAATCAGGAGATCGGGATCAGGCTGGCCGGCGGTGTACAGCAGGCCGGCAAAGCTTTCCTCGGTGACGTCCTGCGGCCGGAGGCCCTCCTCTATCGCTCGCTTCACCGCATCGAGAATTTCCGTACGGCCGCCGTAGTTGAGCGCGATGTTGAAGCGCATTCCGCTGTTGGTCGCCGTCCGCTGCATGGCGGTCCGCAGTTCGTCCTGGATATCCGACGCCAGTTCTTCCATCCGGCCGATAACCTGAAACCGGATGTCGTTGCTCAGGAGCGTATGCAGTTCCGACCGGAGGTAGCGCTTGAGCAGACCCATGAGCGTGCCGAC
>Ga0307416_100001069_pt1 | contig 14632 bp, 18 predicted proteins | sample DK1Cmetagenome_2_FD_203821 | JGI IMG/M metagenome (GOLD analysis project Ga0307416, IMG submission 203821) | Maize rhizosphere microbial communities from greenhouse at UC Davis, California, United States - DK15-C-3 | ecosystem: Host-associated > Plants > Roots > Rhizosphere > Soil | place...
GCCGGCTCCGACCATCCCTTCAGATGTGCCCGAGCAATGAGTACCCAAAGGTGGTGGTCGGCATGCAGCCACCGGCCGTCCGACGAGCGGCTGCCTTGGGCGGCGATCGTAGCCTGGTCTGGTTGCGACGGGAGTAACCTGCAGCCGCTGGGCAGTTCTCCCGTGAGGAGCGATTGACTGTCACCGGCCGATGGGTAGCCTACTGCCAGCATGGTGACCATTCGACCGAACCGTCCGACCAGTGCCGCGTTGGCGCTGGCGGTGCTGCTTGGAGTGATAACGCTCGGCGCCGCCATGGGCCTCACCTCGGCCGGTGCCCCGACCGGCGAATCCCGATTGACGACCCGGCCATGGACGGTCGAACAGCTGGCGCTGCCGGCCAAGCGCCTGCTGGCGCGCGCCCTGGTGCAGCGACGCGACGATCGCAGCCACCCCGCCCCGACGCTGGGGACGCTGCTGCTCAGCCCGGCCGCGGCCTTGGCGATACGGCGGTCGGTGGTCGCCCGACACCGACGGCGCTGCCCGGCGGCCGCTGGCCGGCTGGGTTGCGTCGGCTCTCGCGCTCCGCCCTGGCTTCAGCCCGTTTGAGCCGCCCGGCGCTCGGCCGGCGCGGCGTGCAACCGGCGCGGCGGCCGATGCTGCGAGAGGAGCCACCCATGCCCGTGAAATGCGTGTCCTGCGGCCTGATGTTCAGAACGAGGAACGACCTGGACTGGCACGTCCGCGAGGAGCACCTAGAACGCGAGACGCCGCCGGCCAAGGGCACGCCCGCCGCACCCCGCACGCCCGTGGTCGGTGGCGCCAACCAGGCCGACGAGCCGCCGCCACCCACGGACGGCGGGCACCAGCCAGGCGCGACCGCGGTGGAACCTCCCGCTGGCCCATGGTGGCGCAGGCTGTTCGGCCGGCGGCCACCGGAACCCCCGTCGGAGCAGGGCCGCCGAGAGGCCTGACGCCCGGGGCGGCCGCGGCCGGCACTGCCCCGGCGGCCGCCGCTCGCCCGCGGCCCTCCTAGACGCCACGCTGGGCGCGGGCCTGGCTGCTGGCGATCCTGCCAGAGCCGCCGTCCCTCACGGCCGGCGTGAGTGGGAGCGGTCGTCAAGGCCGCCGATGCTCAGTCCAGAATATTGCGGCCCTGACGCTCGTAGATCACCTGCGCGACCTGCGCCTTGCACAGCGCTCAGCCGCTTGTAGTCCGCGACTACCTGGAGTAGCAGCTGGGACTCAGCAACTCATGCTCATTCGAGGGAGTCGTGCGGCCGCGCCGCCGGGAACGGCTCAGAGCTGACGGCGCAGCCGCCCGATCACGTCAAGCAGCCGTCTCGCCAGGCGCACCCTGCCGTCTTTCGAAGCGTGGCCATCAGCCGCTGTCTGCTCGGCCGCCTGCTGCTCCTCCACCCAGGCTAGGAACTCCCCATCGCGCTTGCGTTTGTCCTCCGGCGACAACACCAACAGCCCACCCTCCGGCCCCGCCGACCATTGCTCAAACCGGCGTAGGAGCTTGGTAAGCGTCTTGCTCACGTCTTGGATCGTGTACCGGTCCACCGAGAGCATGTTGTAGTACACCTCCAGGTTGAGGTGCTGCTCGTCAGCCGGGAACGGACCGCTCTCGCCGTCGTAACGCAACGTCACACCGTAGGCGGTCGGCAGCTCCTTGGGGCGCTGGTTCAAGGTGTCGAACAGGAACACGATCCGCTTGCCAGGCACCAGTGACGGGATGCCCTCGGTGAACAGCTTCAGCTTGCTAATCGGTACAGGCACCTTCGCGTCGAGGCTCGACTCGAATGGTGGGTCGACTTCGATGCGCACGTTGCGGGCCGCTGTCTTGCCGAGGTTGGTCACCACAAGGTTGATGAACGGCGGGCGATCTCCCAGCTCGAAGTCCACCACCACATATGGCCGGGCTTCCGCCTCCTGGAGCCGCTGCCCCGCCTCCCGCAGCCGCCGCGCCTCTGCAACCTGGTTCCGGGCGTACCGCGCGGCGAAAACGAGCACTGCGAGCTGCCCCACCGCGGCGGCAGCTACCAGCCGCTCCGCCGACAGCCACTCCAACGACACGACGCCTCCCCTCCTGACGAACAACCCGAACACCGCCTCAACCTAGCCGAGTGGTACGACACCTTGGCCTTGAGGTATCGCTGGCAATCTCCTTGGCAATCCGGTCGTTGTTACGGAGGCGTTCGGGATGGGACCGACCGGACGGTGGACCCGACCTGACCTGCGGCTATGCTCTCCGGCGTCACCAGGCAGACGGGCCGTGTCTCACTTCTAATCCGTAGGTTGCAGGTTCGAGTCCTGCCGGGCGCACCACTGATGCTCAATCCTTCGCTGAGCAGCGCAGACGGCCACCAGCGCCGCAACCGGCAACTCGACAGCTTACGAACCTTCCTTGCTGGAGGCCGAGCGGCAGCAGCTGGACCGCTGGCTGGCCGCCCGCCGACAAGGTCCCGCCGGGCGCGGTCCCCGCGGCGGCCAACCGCCGCGACAACGGGCTACCTGGGGCGACCCTGGACACCTCGGCGGCCCTCACCGCGGTGGTTGGCATGCTGCCCGGCCGGCCGGTGGTGTGGGTGCCCGTCGCTATTGGCGGGTTGGGCGTATGCCGCTCGGCTCCGACGTTGGCGGATCGTCGAGGGCGCTGGCCATCCGGTCGACGGCTGCGGCCAGGATCTGCCGGCTGGTGCCCATGTTCAGCCGGGCGTGGCCGACGCCCGGACGCCCGAAGCTCGGCCCAGGGCTGAGCGCCACCCGGCCGCGGGCAAGGAACACGGCGCTCGGATCGTCGCCAAGGCCGAGCGCGCGGCAGTCCAGCCAGGCGAGGTAGCCGGCCTCCGGTGGCCGGTACCGGATCGCCGGGATCCGCTCCCCGAGCAGCTCCGCCAGGTAGTGGCGGTGGTGGTCGAGCACGCCCAGCACCTCCTCCAGCCACGGTTCGCCGTCCCCGAAGGCGGCGACGCCGCCCAGCACCCCCAGCTGCCCGACCCGCCACGGCAGCTCCTCCGGCAGCCGGTCGACCAGCCGCCTGGTGGCCGCATCAGCGGTGACGACCGCCGCGCACTTCAGCCCGGCCAGGTTCCACGCCTTGCTCGCCGAGGTGAAGACCAGGCCGTGCGCTGCCGCCTCCGGCGACACCGACACGAACGGATGATGGGTCCGGCCGGGCAGCACCAGCGGCGCGTGGATCTCGTCGGCCAGCACGGTGACGCCGTGGCGAGCCGCCAGCGCCGCCAGCCGCTCCAGATCCTGGCGAGCGTGGACGGTGCCGGTGGGGTTGTGCGGTGAGCACAGCAGGTGGACGCGGGCGCCGTCCTGGAACGCGGCCTGGATGGCGTCCAGGTCCAGCGCCCACCCGTCGCCGGTCGGCACAAGCGGGACCTCCACCGGTCGGCAGCCGACCTCGGCCAGCCAGGGGAAGAACGAGTCGTAGACCGGTGGGTTGATCACCACCCGGTCGCCCGGTCCGAGCAGCAGCCGAAGGATCTCGACCACGGCCACGCCGATCTCGGGGGCGAGGGTCACCTGCGCCGGGTCGACCTGCCAGCCCCAGCGGCGGGCGGCGAATCCGGCCAGCGCCTCCGCCAGCTCGGGGCCGGGGCTGGCGTAGCCGAGATCCGAGCGGCGGATGGCGGCGTGCAGCGCCTCGGCGACCGGTCTCGCCAGCGCGAAGTCCATCTCGGCGACCGGTAGCGGCAGCACATCCGGTGGGTAGGTCCGCCACTTCGCGCTGGTCCGCCGCCGCAGCTCGCCCAGCGAGATCTCTTCCACCGCCACCATCCGCACACCTCCACACCGACCGACGCTCAGCCGAGCGTTGGCTGGACGACAAGACGGCCATCGGCTCCGCCATCATCGCCGGTGAGCTCCGGAAGTCATCGGCGGAACGGCACGCTACCCATGGTTCCCCGACCGACCAACGGCTCAGCCCGGCTTCTGGACCAACCACAGCGGCTGGGCACCCGACCGGTGGGTGTCGAGAGCCGGCGATGCAACCGAGCGCGCAACAGCCAGGCAGGCGGCCGGGTGCCGGCACCGAGACGCTTGCCCCAGGTCGAGTCGGCGGCGGCGACATCGGCGGCGGTCGTCGGCCGCGCCTCGGTGACGGCCAGACCCCAGGTGGCGTACGGCTCGGCCAGGGCACAGCAGCCGGGTCAAGCCCGTCATGATAGGCGGGTCGGCCCCCAACAGGCCGCGTAGCAGCGACCCCCAGGGGAAGTGGACGGGTGACCAGGTCGGCCATGCCGTCCAGCTTCGCTGGCAGCGCCTCGGCGGCCGCCACCACGAACACGGCGTTCGGGAGCCCGCCGCGCAAGGGCTTGACTGCCGCCCGCCGCGACGCGGTGGCCATCCCGGCCGCATTGGCGTCGACGCCGACGACCAGCCGGTCGGGCTGCGCGGCGGCGGTGGCCAGCACGTAGCGGCCGTCGCCGGTTCCTAGGTCGATGGTGGCCGTCTGGGTTCGCGCGGTAAGTGTGTCAGGTGATGAGGCCCAGCTTGCGGGCGTGGGCGACGGCTTGGGTGCGGTTGGCCGCGCCGAGCTTGTCGAAGATGTGGCTGACGTGCTTTTTGACCGCTCCTGCGTGACCACCAGGTCCTGGGCGATGTCGCGGTTGCGGTGGCCGGCGGCCAGCAGCCGCAGCACCTCCAGCTCCCGCTCGGTCAGGGGCTCGACCAGCCCGGCTGGGACAGGGATGGTCTCGCCCGCCGGTGCCTTCGCGGGCGGGAACGCCTGGATGACCTGGTACAGGTGCTCGGTCGCCGCACCCGAGCCAGTCGCGGCACGACCCCGTTGGCGGGCGCCGATGAGGCTGCGCAGCAGGGCGGCCATCGGCGGCCCCTCGTCGGAGAAGACGCGGACGTACCGTTCCTGCCGGGCCAAGGCGAGCGCCTCGGCCAGCAGGGTGAGGGCGCCCTGATGGTCCCCGGTCGCCTGCAAGGCCAGTGACCGCAGGGCTCGGATTTCGATCAGGCTGCCCGTCCGGCCCTGGGACCCGGCCAGGGCGTCCAGGCGCTCCAGTAGCCCGCCCGCGCGTTCGGGCTGCTGGAGGGCCAGCAGCACCCGCGCCAGCACCAGATGGTCGCGCTCCCGCAGGTAGGACGGCTCGTCCTCCGCTGTCAGCCCCTGCGCCTCGGCCCAGCGGGCGGCCTGGTCCACCTGGCCCTGGGCCAGCAGCAGCCGCGCCCGCTCCGCCGGCGCCGGGTGGTACCAGGTGGGGGTCTGGGTGCCGGGCATCAGCCGGCACGCTTCGCTCATGGTCTGCAGTGCCCCGTCCGGGTCCCCGGTGGCCTGGCCGATCCAGGCCATGGTCACCAGCGCCCTGCCTGACAGCTGCGGCCAGCCGAGCGGCCGGGGCAGCGCCAGGCCGTCGGTGAGGTGCTGGCGCGCCTCGTCCAGCTGGTTGCGCTCGTACAGCACCTGGCCCAGGCCCACGTGCGCGTCGGCCGCGTGGAAGGTCGACGGCTGGCCGCCCTGTGCGGCGAGCTCCAGGCCCTCCTGGTAGGTCGCCAGCGCGGCGCCGAGCCGACCCTGTGCCCGCTGCACCTCGCCCAGATACAAGCAGGCGGACAGCAGCGGGTGGGGCTCAGCCGTGGCCCTACCCTCGGCCAGCACCTCTGCGAAGGCGAGCTCGGCCTGCTCCACGCGACCGGCCAGCCAGTCGGCCACGGCCAGCAGGTAGCGGGCCCACAGGCGCGGCCCGACCTCCCCCTCGGAGAGGTGCGCCACCGCCGACCTGGCGAACCTGGCCGTCTGCTCCGGGTCTCCTCGGACGGCGGCAAGCTGGGCGCGCACCAGCGCGGTGGCCGCCGGTACCCGCGAGACCATGCCCCCCTCGGTCGGCAGCTTGGGCTGCTCGGGGTCGGGCTGGCGGTCGACGGCGCGGTCGGCGTGCCGCAGCAGCCGCTCGGCCGCGTCCGGCCGGCCGCGGTGCACCTCCAGCAGGGCCTGGGCCAGGATAAGGCCCGGGCGCGACCGCACCACCTCGGCGGGCAGGGCCTCCAGGTGGCGCCGGAGCGTGACCCGCTCCCCCCGGCGGAGGGTCTGGTCCAGGTGCCGCTCCACCAACCGCGCCGCCCAGGCGGGGTCGTTGGCGGCCAGGGCGTGCCGGATCGCGTCGTCGACCAGCCTGTGCGTCTCGCACCAGGCGGCCGCGGCGCGGTGCAGCTCGACCACTCGCTCGGGCTGCTGCTGGGCGAGGCGGACGCGGAGCAGGTCGGCGAACAGGTGGTGGTAGCGCCACCAGCCGCGCACCTCATCCAGCGGCAGCAGGAACAGGTTCGCCCGCTCGATGCGCTCCAGCAGCTGCTGGCTGTCGGTGCGGCCGGTGACTGCGTCGCACAGCGGCCCACACAGCCGCTCCAACACCGAGGACTCCAGCAGGAACTCGCGCACCTGTTCCGGCTGGCGTTCCAGCAACTCCTCGCTCAGGTAGTCCAGGACGTACCGATGGCTGCCGGTGAACTCTTCCACGAAGGCCTCGGGGTCGGGGCGCTCCCGCAGCGACAGGGCGGCCAGCTGCAGCCCCACCGCCCACCCTTCGGTGCGGGCCTCCACGGCGGCGACCACCTGCGGCGACAGGTCGAGCCGCCACACCTGGCGCAGGAACGCCGCCGCCTCCTCGTGGGTGAACCGCAGGTCGGCGGCGCGCAGCTCGACCAGCTGGCCCGCGGCACGAAGCCGCGCCAGCGGCAGCGGCGGGTCGCTGCGGCCGGCGATCACCAGATGCAGCCGCGGCGGCAGGTGGCGCAGCAGGAAGGCCACGCCGTCGTGGATCGGCCCCGCATTCAGCAGGTGGTAGTCGTCGACCACCAGCGCAAGCTCCGCGCCCGGCGCCTCCAGCTGGCTGAGCAGGGCGGTCACCATCCCCTGGCTGGACAGGCCACCCGGTCCGGTCAGCTGCGGCAGCACCTGCTCGGCGAGGCCGCCGCACGCGCGGTCCAGCGCCGCGACCACATACCGCCAGAAGCGTGCCGGGTCGTTGTCCAGGGGGTCCAGCGACAGCCAGGCAACCGGGAGGTTCGCGCGGGTGGCCCAGTCGGCCAGCAGAGTGGTCTTGCCGAAGCCGGCGGGCGTGCACACCAGGACCAGCTCCCGGGCCATGCCCTGGTCGAGCCGCTCCAGCAGCCGCGAGCGGGCCAGGCGGTCCGGACGAATCCGCGGGATGGTGAGCTTGCTGGCCAGCAGGTCATCCCGCGGTCCGGTCGCGGCCTGGTCTGGAGGCGAGATCGGCGACTGGGCCATCGCACCACCGCCGCCCGGGCGGCGAGAACCACGTTCGGGGCCGATTCTACTGCTTGGCGTCGATCGCTTCGCCTCCCCCAGGACAATCCCACTGGGTGTTCCACCTTCGCGCGATGTCTCGCCCGGTCTCCTCCGTAGGCTGGCCACAGGACGGCACCAGACCTACCAAGGAGACCGACGTGTTGCTGAAAGAGCCGCGGCGCCCCACCCGCCCCATAGGGCAGGGAGGCGAGCGGGCGTGAGCGGCGCCGGGTGGCCGGCCCGCTACGAGGTCCGGGTGGACGGCGTGCTGGACGGCCGCTGGTCGGAGTGGTTCGGCGGCCTGCGGCTCAGCCGTGACGGCGAGCAGACCGTCCTGTCGGGCGCGCTGCCGGACCAGTCGGCCTTGCACGGGGTGCTCAACGCGATCGGCGACCTCGGCCACACGGCGATCTCGGTGTGCCGCCTCCCGCCCGAGGAGCCGGCAGCGCCCGCATGACCGATGACGCCGGCCGGGCGGGTGCCTCAGGGGGTGCCGGTGGGCCCACCCGCCGGCCCGGTGGCTTGGATGGTCGGGTCCACCACGGCGGTGTCGACCTGGTAGTGCGCCACCGTCAGGTCACGTTCGATCAGGTAGCGGTCGTCCTGCGGGTAGAAGACGGCCCGCTCGGGATCGGGCCCGGCGAACGCGGTGACGGCCTGCATCGAGTCCCACAAGGTGACCATCACGAACTCGCAGCGGTCGCCGACGTCGCGCCGCAGCATGAAGGCGGCCCGGTTGCCGGGCGTGCGGGTGTAGCCGGCGACGCCGGTGGTCTGCATGTAGCGGGCGTAGGCGTCGCCGTCCTCGCGGCGCACGGCGCCTCTCCAGATCCGCGCGATCATCGGGTCCTCCTACGTGCCCGCCACGCCATGTCGGGCGATGAGGTCGTAGTGCCGGGAGTGCTGATCATGGCGGGCCAGCAGCCGCCGGGCACTGGCCGGCACCACCGACGCCGTCGGGTCCGGGCCGGCGAAGGACCGGACCGCTGCCCAGTCGTCGAAGGTCATGATGGTGTGGAACTCGACCTCGCCGCCGTCGCCGTCGCGGCGCCGCAGGAGGTCCACGCCCCGCAGGCCGGGGATCGCCCTGGCCAGGATGCCCGGCGCGATGGTGGTGTCGAGCAGTTGCTGGTAGGCGTCGGCGTTGTCCGGGGTCGTCCAGCCGTGCCAGGTCCGCACGATCATCCATCGGCCTCCCGCTCGGGCTCGGTCAGGTCCTCTGGCAGCAGGTCCATCAGCAGCCCGTCGTGCCAGGTGCCGTCGGGGCCGCGTTCGTAGCGGCGCATGACGCCGACGGGCCGGAAGCCGACGCGCTGGTAGGCGCGGATCGCCCGCTGGTTGTGGGCGGCGGGGTCGATGGTGAGGCGGTGATGGCCGAGGTCGGCGAACAGGTGGCGGGCCAGGGTCCGCAGCGCGTCGGCGCCCAGCCCGCGGCCGTGCCAGTCGGGGTGCAGGAACAGGTCGATGGCGGCGTGGCGGTAGTCGGGCTCGGTCTCCTCCCAGTACTGGATGAGCCCGATCACCTGCCCGTTGGCCTCCACCGCGAAGGTGACCGTGCCGTCGTCGGGGTCGACCAGCTCGCGGTTGACCCGGTCGCGGTCGAAGCGGCCCCACCAGCGGGCGACCTCCGGGTGGGCGAGGATCTCGGCCAGCCGCGGGGCGTCGTCGGCGGTCACCCGTCGCAGGCGGACGGCCTGGCCGTGCAGCGGCGCGGGCTCGCGCATGGTCATGCCACCTGCCGCTGAGCGGTGTGCCCGGCCTGGAGCAGCCGCGGCACGGCCTGCCGGCCGATGACGCCGGTGGCCCCCGTGACCAGGACGCGCATGCTCGGCTACCTCCATGCGGCGTCGAGGCGGGGCGCGCCGCGGGTCAGGCCCGGGATGAGCACGGCGGCCACCGCCAGGTGCATCAGCCCCAAGATGATCCTGGTGGCCGTGGCGATCTCCGGGTCGAGCAGAGGCGTGAAGGAGACCACCAGCACCGCGAGTGCGATCACCGTCCAGATGGTACGGGCCCGGCCGGTCCGTCGCTCCAGCACGGCCAGCAGGCCCCACCCCAGCAGCGACGCCGCCAGTGCCCCGACGACGACCAGCGGCAGGGTGACCTCGGCCGGGGGTCCGCCCCACTGCGGGGCGCGCAACTCATACCCCAGCAGCGGCACGGCGACCAGCCAGATGCCGGCGGGGACCAGCGCGGCGGCGAGCACCGCGATCGCCCGGGCGCGTCGCCGTGAAGTGGACGCTGGGCTGGCGTGGGTGGTGTGGGCGGGTGTGGTCATGGTGTCCTCCCTTCGGTGGTGGGGACGGTCCCGATGTGTGCTGGAGGGCGGGCGCGGGCGAGCCACCAGCAGCAGGGTGACGACGAGGGCCGGGACCACGGCGACCACGGTCCTGGCTGTGCTCATGCCGATCCCATCCCTCGGTCGGTTGGCGTTGGTCCTGCCAGGACGCTATGAACCGGGTGGCGCCGCCGCATCACGCGAAGGTGGAACCGGGAGGGGAACCTTCAACGGCCCTGGTGGCGCGCGGTGGAACACCCACGCGGTAGCGGGGGCCGGGCCCCGCCTGCGGGCTCGGCTTGGTGAAGACGCCGCCTTGGATTCCACCTTCGCGTGATGCCCCGCCGCGGGGTGCGTCGCTAGCGTGCCGGCGCAAGGGGACGTCATGTGCACCCGCACCCGTCCCACGCCGGGAGCGTTGGTGGCGATCGCGCTGCTGACCGGTGCGACCATGCTGGTGTTCGGGGCCTGGGCGCTGGCGGCGCCCCCGGTCGTTCGCCGGCTTCACCGGCTTCCCTCCCTACAACCAGCACCTGCTGCACGACCTCGGCGCGTTCCAGATCGGCATCGGCGTCACCGTGCTGCTGGCGCTGCGCTTGGGCGACGCGCTGACCGTGGCGCTGGCCGGCTTGGTGGCCGCCGCGGCCTGCACGCCGTCGTCCCACCTCCTCGACCTGCGGCTTGGCGGTCACGGGACCGGCCCGTGGGCGCTGGGAGCGCTGGCCGTGCTGGGCGCGGCGGCGCTCGCGGCGCGCTGGCAGCGCCTTCGCCAGACCCACGAGCAGGACGAGGCGGCACCATGAGGGTGCTACGCGGCCGCGATGACGACCAGCACCCTGCGGGTCTCCAACGCCAAGGCCAAGGCCGACCTCGGCTGGGCGCCGTTGGTGTCACCTGCCGGACGGGATCGCCCGCATCGCCGGCGCGCTTTCGGCGCGGACCCGACGGGGACCATGACCCACCGCCGCCTGCCCGAGGTACAGTAGCTCACGCTGTGGGCAGGCACGCCGTGCGTTCGTTTCGGCGATGGTCCGCCGCTGGCGGTATTCCGCACCGCGGTGCCGTCCAGCGCCAACCCACGTGGCCTGGAACGCTGGGCCGAACTACGCCCGCTCCGGCCGCTGGCGCGGCGGTTCAACGTGTATGCCTTCGGCCGCCCGCCGGGCCTCAAGCGTGGCGTGACCATGGCCGACTTGGCCGCCCACCACGCCGAGGAGGTCGCCAGGCAGTTCGGCGAGCGGGGGCGGGCGTTGCAGCGACTGCACCTCGAGCTGGTCGCCGCCGGCCGCTACCGGGCCGCCAGCGCTGTGCTATGAAGGGGTGTTCGCTCCGCGAACCGGGACGCGCACGAACCGCGGGCGCAAAGAAGTATGGCTGGATGCACGCGCGGCTCTCCGCGGTGAGCTTGATTCGAGATACCCGGATGGTGGGGCCTCCGGGCAGATCCTCGCGAGACGGTCAAGCAGCCCGAAGGTTCCTCGCCGCCGTGTTGTGAGGCTGTTGGCCAAGACGGGCGAGAACCTCGGGCGTTGACACCCAGGCCCTGTAGGGCAGTGCCGCCGCGGCCGCTGTGGGGACCGCCCGGCCGCCGTCGACCTGACCAGGCTCGGCATGCTCTCCGGTCAGGCGATCACCGCCCCGCCGTACTGGCTCACCACCGGCGCCTTCTCCTCCGCGGGGTAGCCTCACGAGGCACCCTGGCCGCTGGCCGGTCCTCCACGGGCGTGGACTGGTGCGGGCTCCAGCAGCTACGGCCTTCGACCCGGGTGACGGCGCCGAACGGCTCTGGGAAGTGCGCTGGCGCGAGCCACATCCACTCGGCCTCCACCGGTCCAGCAGCTCGCTTCCAGTCTGCCGGGCGGTCTCGGGCTGGACGTCGCTGCGCGGGCACCAGGTCGGCTCGCTGATCTGCGCCGGATGGTTGGCCACATCACCCTGAGCAGGACCGCGTGGTCGCCGGAGGCCACCAGCAGGCTCTGGGAGCTGGGGTGTGGCCGGGGGCCTGGCGCGCAGCCGCGCCAGCGGCAGCGGCGGGTCGGTCCGGCTGGCGATCACCGCGTGGAGCTGCGGTGGCAGATGGGCCAGCAGGAAGGTGACGGCCTGGTGGACCTGCTGGGACCCCATCGCGTGGTAGTCGTCCGGGACCAGGCCGAGCTGGTCGGGCAGGGCCGCCACCTCGTTGACCAGGGCCGTCACCACGGCTTCGCCGGAGGGTCGGGCCGGTGAACAGCGCCAGGACGGGCTCGCCGATGCCGGGACGCACCCGATCCAGGGCCGCGACCAGGTAACCCAGAAGCGGGCCGGGTCATTGTCGTGGGCGTCCAGCGACAGCCACGCCACCGGCCACCTCGCCCCATGGGCCCAGCCGGCCAGCAGGGTGTCTTGCCGAACCCCGCTGGGGTGCAGACCACCAGCAGCTTGTGGGCGGCCTGCTCGTCCAGGCGCTCCAGCAGCCGCGGCTGGGGGACCAGGTCGGGACGGACCTGCGGGACGGCGAACTTGGTGGCCAGCAGGGCAGCGCGCTCGCCTTGGTCGACCGCGCTGAAGCATGCGGCGCCGTCCCGCGTGCTCGGACATCGGCCACGATCCACCCCTTAGGGAGAGGATGCGCCTGCACCAGGCGCATTGTAGGCATCGGCCGGCGGCGACCGGACGCGGCCTGGATTGCCACCTTCGTCGGATACCGGGCGGCGGCTGGGACCCAAGGACTCCACCGCACAGTCCACCTTCGGGTGATGCCTCTGACCCCTGGCGGTTCCTATGGTTGCCACCAGATCGGGCAGCGGAGGTGCTGAGAGATGACCGGCACGACCCGCGTGGCGCGCACGCGCGAGACGGAGGAGCTGGACCTGTTCCGCCTGTACCTGGACGAGATCGGCCAGCACCGGTTGCTGACCGCCGAGGATGAGGTGCGGCTGGCCCAGGCGTACGAGGCCGGCCTGGACGCCCGGCGCCGGCTGGCGTTCGCCGCTGCCGACGACCCGGCCCGGCCTGGGCTGGAGGCGGTGGCCGAGCGGGGCGAGCGGGCGCGGCGCACGATGATCGAGTCCAACCTGCGGTTGGTCGTGTCCATCGCCCGCCGGTTCTCGGCCACCGGGCTGCCGCTGAGCGACCTGGTCCAGGAGGGCAACCTGGGCCTGTTGCGGGCGGTGGAGCGGTTCGACTGGCGGCGGGGTGTCAAGTTCTCCACCTACGCGACCTGGTGGGTCAAGCAGGCGATCGCCCGTGGCGCGGCCGACCGGGGGGCGCGGGCCATCCGCCTGCCGGTGCACGTCCATGAGCAGGTGGGGCGGCTGCGGCGCGCCCAGGCGCGGCTGGCGGAACTGCTGGGCCGCGAGCCCTCCACCGACGAGCTCGCCGCCGAACTGCGGCTCCCGGTCGAGGGCGTGATGCGGTTGCAGGCCGCCCAGGCGATCACTTCCCTGGACACCCCGGTCGGCGACGACGGGGCCGCCCTACAGGACCTGCTCGAGGACCAGCAGGCCGTTCGCCCCGACGAGCAGGCCCTGGAGGCGGTTGGCCGCGAAGTGCTGGAGCAGGTCCTCGCCGCCCTGCCGGAGCGGCCCCGGCGGGTGCTCGTGCTCCGCTTCGGGCTGGACTCGGGCACCCCGCGGACGCTCGAGGAGGTGGCCGCGGTCCTGGGCGTCTCGCGCGAGCGCGCCCGCCAGATGGAGGTCCGCGCCCTGGCCACCCTGCGCCGCCCCGAGATCCGCGCCCGCCTGGAGGACCTCGCCGCCTGAGACCGCGGCGGCCCGTCCAACGCAGACCGAATCAGCACCGCGACCCTTGGAGGAGCACATGGCCGTGGAGGTCTTTGGGCCCTGCCTGCTGGTGGAGGACGTGCCGGTCAGCGCTGGCTTCTACGTCGAGCACTTCGGCTTCCAGCCCCGGGTGGAGCTGGACTGGTTCACCACCCTGAGCCACCAGGACCGCCCCTACGAGCTCGCCTTCGTGCGCGCCGACCATGACACGGTTCCCCAGGGCTACCGGGGCCGCCGCACCCAGGGCCTCATCATCGGGCTGCTGGTGGCTGACGCGGTCGCGGTCGACGCCCGGCTGCGCGCGCCCGGCGTCCGGGTGGTGCTGCCGCTGCGGGACGAGCCGTTCGGCCAGCGCCACGTGATGGTCGCCTTGAGCAGCGATTCTCGATGTGCAGCGGCTCGACCGCTCCACGGCCACCCATCCGGATACCACCGGTGCCTGCGTGCTTGCCCAGGAGATTCCACCTGGTGCTCCACCTTCTGGTGATGTCTCGCTGCGGCCCTCTCCCTACCGTCGGGCACATGACCGTGCCATCCGAGATCAAGGAGCGGGATCGTGATGCTGCCGGGTGACTGGACCGCAGAACTGGGACGCCAGCGGATCGCCGAACTTCACCGCCACGCGGAACGTCACCGCCTCGTGCGCCTTGCCCGGGCACAGCGTCGTGGCGGCAGCGGTGGCGTGGGGCGTCGGCGCTGGCTGGCGGGTTGGCTCCCAGGTTCGGGGGCGGACGCCATGGACTCCTCGACCGTGACGTCAGTGGCTGGACCGTCGGCGACGCCATGAGACCGTGGACGACCCGGCCGACCCCACCGGGAGCTGGCCATCATTCGCGACGGCACCGCCGTGTACCTGCGGTTGCTGCGCCGCGACGAGCGGGAGCTGGTCGCCGGCTGCTTCGCCGGGCTGTCGGCCGAGTCCAGGTACCGCCGGTTCCCGCAGCCCTTGCCGCAGCTGCCCAAGGCCATGCTGCGGCGGCTGGTGGACGTCGACAGCCGCCGACAGGTCGACGTACCGCCGTACGCGGCGCTGTCGCTTTGTGTGGAGGTTGTCCGTCCACAGCGGACGAAAATGGCAAGGAGCTGCGCGCTCCTTGCCACTCCCAATGTATAGCGCATGGGTCTCGCGGGACGTGGGACTCGCCGTGCGGTTGCGGGCACTCGGCGCTGAGGGGCGGGGTGCGCGCCGCCGGACCGCGCGGGGCAGCTGGCCGAAATGCAACCTTGTGGAACGGGGGTTTCATGATCGACGTGATCGTTGCCGGTGGCGGACCGACCGGCGTGATGCTGGCGGGCGAGTTGCGGCTGCACGGCGTGCACGTGGTCGTGCTGGCG
>Ga0307416_100001072_pt1 | contig 14625 bp, 7 predicted proteins | sample DK1Cmetagenome_2_FD_203821 | JGI IMG/M metagenome (GOLD analysis project Ga0307416, IMG submission 203821) | Maize rhizosphere microbial communities from greenhouse at UC Davis, California, United States - DK15-C-3 | ecosystem: Host-associated > Plants > Roots > Rhizosphere > Soil | place: USA...
AAACGCGACCTCGAAGAGCATATCCGGCTGCTGTATGTGGCGCTGACCCGCGCCGCCGATCGGCTGATCGTCAGCGGCGTGCGGCCCAAGGAGCGCAAGGACGGCGCCGATCCACGGCCGGCCAATTGCTGGCACAGGATCGTGGAGCAGGCGATGATGCCGATTGCGGCGCCGGCGCAAGCACATGTCGCGCTGCATTACGGCTCGGATGCCGGTGGGCAGACCAAACGAGCGAAGGCCAAGGCCGACCTGCCTACGGTCGCGATTCCCGCATGGGCGACGACGCCCGCGCCCCCCGAGGCCCGTCCGCCGCGTCCGCTCGCCCCCTCGGCGATTGCCACTGATGACGAAACCGCGCCGCCGCCAAGCGAAGCGATGCGCGCCGCGGCGCTGCGCGGCACCTGGATCCACCAGCTGCTCGAGCGTCTGCCGGCGGTCGAGCCGAGCGCTCGCGCCGAGGCTGCCGACCGCTGGCTCGAGCGCTCCGCCGGGGTCGCCGATCGGGCAAACCGAGAAGAGATCGTCGCCCAGGTCTGCGGCCTCCTGTCCGATCCGCAATTCGCTGACCTGTTCGGACCGGGCTCACTGGGGGAAGCCCCACTGGCCGCGACGCTTCCCGACGGGCGCGTCATTGCCGGCACCGTGGATCGCCTTCTGGTGGAGGAGGGCCGCGTCAGCGTCATCGACTTCAAGACCGGCCGGGTACCTGCAACCGACGCCGACATTCCCAACGCGCACCGCTCCCAGATGCAGGCCTATGCCGAAGCACTGCAGGTCATCTTCCCGGGACGTCAGGTCAGCGCGTCGCTGTTGTACACGGCGGGCCCGAAGCTCATCGAAGTGATGCCTTGAGGGCGCAGGACCGAGCGACCATATGACTGTTAATCTTTGATCCCGCCCGCAGGAGATTCGTCCGCCATGGCCACCAAGACCGTCACCGACCAGAGCTTTGCTTCCGACGTCCTCGGGTCCGAGAGTCCAGTACTCGTCGATTTCTGGGCGGAATGGTGCGGCCCCTGCCGGATGATTGCGCCGGCGCTCGAGGAGATTGCCGGCGAGCTCGGCGACAAGGTCACGATCGCCAAGCTCAACATCGACGAAAACCCGGATACGCCGGGCCGTTACGGAGTCCGCGGAATCCCGACCATGCTGCTGTTCAAGGGCGGCCAGCCGGTGGCGCAGAAGGTCGGTGCGGCGCCGCGCAGCCAGATCCAGCAGTGGCTGGAGAGCAACCTCGACGCGCAGACCCAGTCGAAGGTCGGCTAAGCACGACGACTATGGGGATGGCGGCTCCGTGCAATCCAGCCCGCGGGTATCCGGCCGGAACTTTTCGTGCCGCGGGAGATCGTCCTTCGGCTCGAACCAGCCGATCTTGCTGCCCCAGAAAATGTGGAAGCCCGGTGCAATCGCGTCGGGACTGTCGAGCGTCACGACGCTGAAATCGACAGTCTCGGGCTGGTGATCGACCTTCATCAGGAAGGGCGTGCCGCATTCCCCGCAGAATTCGCGGTGGCCGAAGCTCGATGACGGCACCGATTTCACCTTGTCGCCGCCGCTGGTCCAGACGAGGTCGCCGTCGGGCACGCTCGCGAACGCCATCGCCGGCGCGCCGCTGTTGAGCTGACAGGTTCGGCAATGGCACCAGCCGCAGTCGAAGGGCTCGCTTTTCAGCTCGTAGCGGACCGCGCCGCACATGCACCCGCCGGACAGTCCCATAATGGTTCGCCTTAATTGACTACCGTTGGGGCGCTCCCTACATCGCCGGACGCAATTTCCCCAGCGTCGGCGGGAGTTTTTCGCCGTCTGAAACGCGCTGGTATTTAAGGGATTTCCATGTTCGCCGCAGTGGCAAAAAGCATCTTCGGATCGGCCAACGATCGCTATGTCCGTGGCCTCGGCAAGTATGTCGATGCGGTCAACGGTTTCGAGCCCAACATTTCCGCGCTTTCCGACGACGAGCTGCGCGGCCAGACCGAGCTTTTCCGGCAGCGCCTCGCCAATGGCGAGAAGCTCGACGACCTGCTTCCCGAGGCGTTCGCGACGGTCCGCGAAGCGGCGATCCGAACGCTCGGCCAGCGCCATTACGACGTCCAGCTGATCGGCGGCATCGCGCTCCACCGCGGCGAGATCGCCGAGATGAAGACCGGCGAGGGCAAGACGCTGGTCGCGACGCTCGCGGTATATCTGAACGCGCTCGAAGGAAGGGGCGTCCACGTCGTCACCGTCAACGATTACCTCGCCCGCCGCGACGCCGACTGGATGGGGCAGATCTACCGCTTCCTGGGAATGAGCGTCGGCGTGATCGTCCCCAACATGACCGATGTGGACAAGCGGGCCGCGTACAATTGCGACATCAGCTACGGAACGAACAACGAGTTCGGGTTCGATTACCTGCGCGACAACATGAAATTCTCGCGCGAGCAGATGGTCCAGCGGCCGTTCAATTTCGCCATCGTCGACGAGGTGGACTCGATCCTGATCGACGAGGCGCGCACCCCGCTGATCATCTCGGGTCCGACCGACGACAAGTCCGACCTCTACATGAAGGTCGATGCGCTGGTGAAGACGTTGCAGCCGGCCGATTATGACAAGGACGAGAAGCAGAAGAGCGTGGTTCTCACCGAGGAAGGGACCGAGAAGTCCGAGCGGATGCTCGAAGACGCAGGGCTGATCGAGGGCCGCAATCTCTACGACATCGCCAATACCCAGGTCGTCCATCACCTGAACCAGGCCCTCAAGGCCAATGTGATGTTCAAGAAGGACATCGACTACATCGTCAAGGACGGGAAGGTCGTCATCATCGACGAGTTCACCGGCCGGATGATGGACGGGCGGCGCTGGTCGGATGGCCTTCACCAGGCGGTTGAGGCCAAGGAAGGCGTCGACATCGAGCCCGAGAACCAGACTCTCGCCTCGATCACCTTCCAGAACTATTTTCGTATGTACCCGAAACTGTCGGGCATGACCGGCACGGCGATGACCGAGGCGCCGGAATTCTTCGACATCTATAAGATGAACGTGGTCGCGATCCCGACCAACGTGCCCGTTCAGCGGATCGACGAGGACGACGAATTCTACAAGACGATGACCGAGAAGTTCGCTGCGATCGCCAAGGAGATCAAGGCGAAGCAGGAGATGGGACAGCCGGTCCTGGTCGGCACCGTTTCGATCGAGAAATCCGAGATGCTGTCCGAGTTCCTCGAGCGCGAGGGGATCAGGCACGCGGTCTTGAATGCTCGCTTCCACGAACAGGAAGCCCACATCGTCGCTCAGGCTGGCCGCATGGGCGCGGTCACCATCGCCACCAACATGGCCGGCCGCGGCACCGACATTCAGCTTGGCGGCAACCTTGATTTTCGCATGCTGGATGAATTCTCCGGCCTGGAGGCGGGGACGCCCGAATATGCTGCGCAGGCCGAAAAGGTCCGCGAGGAGATCGCGGCCGAGAAGCAGCGCGTGCTCGAGGCGGGCGGCCTCTACGTGCTCGGTACCGAGCGCCACGAGAGCCGGCGGATCGACAACCAGCTACGCGGCCGTTCGGGCCGCCAGGGCGACCCGGGCCTTTCGCGCTTCTATCTGAGCCTCGACGACGATCTGCTCCGCATCTTCGGGCCCCAGACCATGTTCGCCCGGCTGATGAACAAGAACCTCGAGGATGGCGAAGCGATCGTCAGCCCGTGGATCTCCAAGGCGATCGAGACCGCGCAAAAGAAGGTCGAGGCACGCAACTACGACATCCGCAAGCAGGTCGTCGAATTCGACGACGTGATGAACGACCAGCGCAAGGTCATCTACGAGCAGCGCGCGGATATCATGGACGCCGAGAGCGTCAGCGATGTCATCAACGACATGCGCGCCGAAACGGTGTCGGCGATCGTCGCGGTCAGTTGCCCCGAGGGCTCTTATCCTGAGCAGTGGGATGTCGCGGGCCTGAAAGAGTCGGTCGACGCGGTGTTCGGGCTCCAGCCGCCGGTCGACGATTGGCTCCAGGAAGAGGCCGTCGATCCGGAGATGATCACCGAGCGGGTACAGAAGCTGGCCGGTGACTCGATGACCGCCAAGCTTGGCGACGTCGAGCCGGAGCAGTGGGCCAACATCGAAAAGCAGGTGCTGATCCAGACGCTCGACCACCATTGGAAGGAGCATCTGGCGACGCTCGATGCACTTCGGCAGGTCATCCACCTCCGCAGCTACGCGCAGAAGAAGCCGATCGACGAATATAAGCAGGAGGCGTTCGTGCTGTTCGAACGCCTGCTCGTCTCGATCCGCGAGGAAGTGACGCGGGTCCTCATGCGCGCGCAGGTCCAGATCGAGCCGGCGCCGCTGCCCGAGCTGCCGGATTTCATCACCCAGCACCTCGATCCATTTTCGGGCGACGACGATACGGCCGACCTCGACGCCGCCGCGCGCGGCCTGATCCCCAACTTCAACCCGATCGGCGCGATTCCCACCCCGCCGCTGCCGCAGCGCGATGCCGATGGGAATGTCGTCGAAGCGCCGATCAGCCGCAACGCGCCGTGTCCATGCGGATCGGGCAAGAAGTACAAGCATTGCCACGGGCAGCTCGCGTAGCGTCGGCCTCGCCGGTGGGGCCGATCGACCGGACAGAGCTGCGCCGCGCCTATCGGCCTGACGAAGAGCGGATCGCAGTCGAGCGGATCGCCCAGGCGCGCCTGGGCCCGGCCGAGCTTGGCGAAGCGGCGGCGACCGCGCGCACGCTGGTCAAAGGCGTTCGCGCGCACAAGCCCTCGGGGGTCGATGCTTTCCTGCACGCCTACGACCTCGGTTCGGACGAGGGCATCGCGATGATGTGCCTCGCCGAAGCGCTGCTGCGCATTCCCGACGCGCATACCGCCGATGAGCTGATTGCCGACAAGCTTTCCGGCCCAGACTGGTCGGAAAAGCTCGGGCGCTCGGACTCGTCGTTCGTCAACGCGGCGACTTTCTCGCTTCTGCTCACCGGCAAGGTGCTGGAAGGGGCGCAGGACCGCTCCGACAATTGGAAGGCCGCGCTCGGCCGCGCGGTCGGGCGCCTCGGCGAGCCGGTGGTTCGCACCGCGGTCCGCGAGGCGATGAAGATCCTCGGGCGGAATTTCGTCTTCGGCCGAACGATCGACGAGGCGCTGAAGCGCGCCGAGCCCGAGCAGCGCCAGGGCCTCAGCCACAGCTTCGACATGCTTGGCGAAGCGGCGAAGACGTTCGCCGATGCCGAGCGCTACGCCGATGCTTATCGCGGCGCCCTGGACCGCATCGCTAGCGAAGCGAAGGGTGGGTTCCGCAAGTCGCCGGGCATCTCGGTCAAGCTGACCGCGCTTCATCCGCGGTTCGAATTTATGCATCGCGACGCTGCGCTTGCGGCGGTGATCCCGGTGGTCCGCGAGCTCGCGCTGAAGGCCTCGAAAGCCGACGTCCATTTTACGATCGACGCGGAGGAAGCCGACCGGCTCGAGCTGCAGATGGACGTGTTCGAGGCCTTGCTCGCCGACGACGAATTGTTCGCCCCAAGAAAAGACGGAAGCTCCTGGGGCGGCTTCGGGATTGCAATCCAGGCCTATCAGAAGCGCGCGGTGCCGCTGGTCGACTGGGCGGTCGAGGCGGCGCGCGTGCACCGTCGCAGGCTCATGTGCCGGCTGGTGAAGGGCGCCTATTGGGACACCGAGATCAAGCTGGCGCAGGTCGGCGGGCTGCCCGACTATCCGGTCTGGACGCGCAAGGTTGCGACGGACGTCTCCTATCTCGCCTGCGCGAAGAAGATGCTGGCGGCGAGCGACGTCATCTATCCGGCCTTTGCGACCCACAACGCCAACACCATCGGCCAGGTCAAAGCGATCGCCGGCGACAAGGAGTTCGAGTTCCAGCGCCTCCACGGCATGGGCGAGGAGCTCTACGAGGAGCTCGCAAAGCTCGAGAAGCATCTCGGCGACAAGCCGACGCCGGTCCGGATCTACGCGCCGGTCGGCAGCCACAAGGAGCTGCTGGCTTATCTGGTGCGGCGGCTGTTGGAGAACGGCGCCAATTCGAGCTTCGTCAATCGCATCGCCGACAAGCAGGTGTCGATCGACGAGCTGGTCCGCGATCCGGTCGCGGAGCTCGAGGCGGTTGAACCCAAGCGCAATCCGAAGATCGTCCTGCCGACAGATCTCTTCGGGGCCCAGCGCCGAAACAGTGCCGGAGTCGACCTCAGCGACCCGCTGGTGCGCGAGCCCTTGCTGCAACGGCTGAAAGCGCTCGAAACCCGCAGCTGGACCGCGAAGCCGGCGATTGGAAAGGGCGAGGGTAGGCCGATCGTCTCCCCCCATGACCATCGGGTCACCGTCGGGACGACGTTTGAGGCGACCGCCGCCGAGGTCGACCGCATGGCGCGTGCCGGCCATGCCGCGCAGGTAGAATGGGATGCGCTTGGCGGCGAAGCGCGGGCGAAGTTGCTCGAACGCGCGGCCGACCTCTACGAGGAGCACGCGGAGGAATTTTACTCGCTCTGCACGCGCGAAGCCGGGAAGACCCTGATCGACGGGGTGCTCGAAGTGCGCGAAGCGGTCGATTTCCTGCGCTTCTACGCGTCCGAAGCCCGGCGCCAGTTCACCAAACCGCTACCGCTTCCCGGCCCAACCGGCGAACAGAACGAGCTCAGATTGCACGGCCGCGGGGTGATCGCGGCCATTTCGCCGTGGAATTTCCCGCTCGCGATCTTCACGGGCCTGGTGTCGGCGCCGCTGGCGGCGGGTAATGCAGTGATCGCCAAGCCGGCCGGCCAAACGCCGCTGATCGCGGCGTTGGCGGTCGAGCTGATGCATCGGGCAGGCATTCCCGAAGACATCGTCCAGCTCGCGCCCGGCTCGGGCAGAGTCGTGGGCGGGACGCTGACCGCGCACCCGCTGCTTTCGGGCGTCGTCTTCACTGGCTCGACCGAAACCGCGCGCATGATCAACCGCACGCTTGCCGAGCGCGACGGGCCGATCATCCCGTTCGTCGCCGAAACCGGCGGTCAGAATGCGATGATCGTCGATTCGTCGGCGCTGCCGGAGCAGGTCACCCGCGACGTCATCTCCTCGGCCTTCCAGAGCGCCGGCCAGCGCTGCTCCGCCCTGCGGGTCTTGTTCGTGCAGGAGGACGTCGCCGACGGCATGATCAAGATGATCGCCGGCGCAATGGAGGCGCTGAAGGTCGGCGACCCGAGCGACCTCGCCACCGACGTCGGCCCGGTCATCGACCAAGCGGCGAAGAAGGTGCTCGATGAGCACCTCGAGTGGCTCGACAAGAACGCAAAGAAGATCTGCAGGCTGAAGCCGCCGAAGGAGGCTGCCAACGGTTGCTTCGTTGCTCCCGCCTTCTATGAAATTCAGTCGCTAAGCCAATTGAATCAGGAGAATTTCGGCGCAATTCTCCACGTCATCCGCTTCGCCGGCGACAAGCTCGACGAGGTCGTCGAGGCGATCAACACGACGGGCTATGGCCTGACGCTGGGGCTTCAGAGCCGCATCGATACCGTGCGCGACTATGTCGAGGAACATGCTCACGTTGGCAATTTCTACGTCAACCGCAACCAGATCGGCGCGGTGGTCGAAAGCCAGCCGTTCGGCGGCGAGGGCCTCAGCGGCACGGGACCGAAGGCCGGCGGCCCGCACTATGTCGCCCGCTTCGCGACCGAGCGCGTGACCTGCATCGACACCACCGCTGCGGGCGGCAATGCCTCGCTGATGGCGACGCTCGAAGGCTGATCCGTCCCACCTTGGCACGGCTCCCGATGCCCTCTGGAGCGCGGAGCCGAAATGATTGTTGAGGGATCTGCGGGGCGGTCCTTCTTAGCGGACACGAACACGCCTCGCCGGAGCGGTCGGGGTGCACGCAGCCCGGCCGCTTCGTTGATCAGGCTCAATTGGGCCGGCAGGCGTAGATCGATTGCATCAGCTCCCGGCGAAGTTCCGCGTCGGCCTTGAATTCCCCAAGCCAGCATTTGGTGACCATCGATACGCCGTGCTGGCTGACGCCGCGGGTGGTCAGGCACCCGTGGCTCGCCTCGATCACGACGGCGACGCCTTTGGGCTCGAGCGCCTCGTCGAGCGCGCGGGCAATCTGGTTGGTGAGCCGCTCCTGCAGCTGGAGCCGGCGAGCATAGGCCTCGACCAGGCGGGAAAGCTTGGAAATGCCGACGACTCGGCCGTTCGGGCGATAGGCGACGTGCGCCTTGCCGGTGATTGGCGCGAGATGATGCTCGCAGGTAGAGACCAGCGGGATATCGCGCAGCAGGACGGTCTCCTCGTAGCCCTCGCTCTCGTCGAAGACGCGGCTGAGGAACGAGCGCGGGTCGACGTGGTAGCCAGCGAACCATTCGGCGTAGGCGCGGGCGACGCGCGCCGGTGTATCGCGAAGACCTTCGCGGTCGGGATCGTCGCCGGTTGCGGCAAGGAGCACGCGGACTGCTCGCTCGATCTCGCAGCGGGATGGTGGCAGCGGCGCCGGGCTGGCGGCGGCGGCTTCCAGTTCGGCGTCGATGAACGCGCCTTGATAGTCTTCGAGATTCACTGGCGGGTCTCCATGCTGTGGATCCGAGCCTCGAACGCGAGTTCGTCTTCGAGATTGTCGCGGTCGCGACCGACCGTCGCCGTGGCGCAATGGACGCCGTCGGCAAAATAGCGGGCGACAAGCGAGCCGCCGGCAAAATCGCCGTCGAGCGTGACTGCGTCCCACCCGGCCGCCCGGCCGACGTACCGCATGGTCGTCCCAAATTGCTCGGTCCAGAAGAAGGGAACCGCTTCGAACGGCTGGCGCGCGCCCAACATGTTGGCTGCGGCGACCTGCCCCTGGCGCTCGGCGGTCACCCAATGTTCGATCCGCACACGCTCCCGGCTGAGCGGGTCCGGAAAAGCCGCAATGTCGCCGGCGGCGAAGATCCCGGGTGCCGTTGTTTCGAGGAAGGAATCGACGACGACACCGCTTTCGACCCGCGCGCCTGCCATTTGCGCCACGGCGGTACGCGGATGCACGCCAATGCCGACCAGGACGAAGTCCGCCTCGATGCTTGCGCCGCTCGCAAGCTTGACCGAGCGCCCGTCGAAACCGCCCACGACGGCGCTCAGGTGGAAGCGGACGCCGTTGCGCTGGTGGAGGTCCTGGATGCTTCTGCCGATTTCCTTGCCGAATACCCGTTCCAGCGGGACTTCTTCGACCGACACGATGTCGATCTCGATCTCGCGCTGGCGAAGCGCCGCCGCGGCCTCGAGCGCGATGAAGCTCGCCCCGACGATCACCACTCGCGCGCCGGCCTGCGCCCGTTCGGCGATCGCCCGCGCGTCGCGCACCGAGCGCAGCGTCAGCACCTGCGGTCGGTCGAACCCCGGCACCTGCAGCCGGTTCGGCTCGCAGCCGGTGGCGATCAGCAGCCGGTCGAAAGGGAAGCACTCGCCGGATGACGTGGCGACGACCCGCTGGGCAGTGTCAACGCCGGTGATTTCGGTCCCGAGATGCAGACCGATGCGGTTGTCCGAATACCAGTCGTCGCTGCGAAGCCACAGCCATTCCTCGGGTGCCTTCCCGGCGAGATAATCCTTCGACAGGTTCGGACGGTCGCAAGGCGGATCGCAATCGGCGCTGAGGATCGCCACCTCTCCGCCAAAGCCCAGGCGGCGCAGTTCTGCCGCGCAGGCGAGCCCTGCGGCGCCGCCGCCAATGATGACGATTCGGGTGACGTCGGTGGATGAGAGGGCAGGGGACCCAGCATGCGTGTCGATCTTTTGCGTGACGAAGGCGCGTTCGTCCCTCACTTCCACCAGCCAGCGGTCGAGCGGGTCCAGCGCGGGCGCGCGCAGCACGGCGCCGGTCCTGAGATCGAAACAGGCATGATGGAGCGGGCAGCGGACGGTCGTGGTCGTGGCGACCCCCTCGCCGAGTTGTCCTCCATAATGGGTGCACGCGCCGCCGACCGCGAATAATTCACCGCCGAGCCGGGACAGGAGCACTGGTTCGTCGCCGACGCGGCCAGCGAGCGTTCCTTCGTCCGGGATTTCGCGGAGGGCGATTCCTTCCGAAAAATCGGGACCCGATGCACCTGCCGCTTCGCCCACTTGCCGCGCCTTTCATGACCTGACGCCTATTCGATGGCGACCGGCGCGAATGGTTCCTGCGTGTGCGAAAGAGATGGCTCCCCGGGCCTGATTCGAACAGGCGGCCGTCCGATTAACAGTCGGATGCTCTACCGCTGAGCTACCGGGGAGCAGCCCCACAGCATGTTTCCTGGGGCAAGCGCGCGCTAGATAGCGCGGCCTTCCTTAAAGGCAAGTGAGTAAGCGGTTTCAAGTCGCGAATTGCTCCATTGCGATGCGCTCGTCGAGCGCATGCTCGGGATCGAACAGCAAGGTCAGCGAGCGCTCGCGGTCGAGGCGGACTTCGACCCGGGCGACATCGCGGACTTCGATCTGGTCGGCGACCGCCGAGACCGGTCGGTTCTTGGCCTCGAGGATCGAGAAGCAAACCGCCGTGTCGTCGGGCAGGATTGCGCCGGACCAGCGGCGGGGACGGAACGGGCTGATCGGGGTCAGCGCCAGCATTTTGGCCTGCAGCGGCAGGATCGGGCCGCGGGCGGAGAGATTGTAAGCGGTCGAACCCGCCGGCGTCGCCACCAGTACGCCGTCGCAGGCCAATTCGGGCAGTGCGACGCGGCCGTTGACCGAAATCTCGATCTTGGCGGTCTGCCGGGTTTCCCTCAGCAGCGAGACTTCGTTGATCGCGGCATAAGTGAAGGTTTCGCCCTTCACCGTGGTCGCGCGCATTTGGAGCGGCGCGACGCGGATCGCCTTGGCGCCCGCGATGCGCTCCGGCAGGCAGTCGATCCGCCAGTCGTTCATCAGGAATCCGACGGTGCCCCGGTTCATCCCGAAGACGGGCTTGGGGCTTCCCGCTTCCAGCATCTGGTGCAGCGTCTGCAGCATGAAGCCGTCGCCGCCGAGCGCCACCAGCGTCTCCGCGCTTTCGACCTCGGCAAATTCATAACGGCGCTGAAGCAGCGCTACCGCGGCCTCGGCAACATCGGTGAACGATGAGAGAAGCCCGATTCCAAGGCCTTTGAGATCGGCCGGCGAGTGGTCGCCGGGCATGGGCGAGTCAGCGTTCAACTGCGCTCCTCTTTGTCAACGCGGTGCAAGATAGGGCTTCGCGGCGCGAAGGTCACTGTCCCGTTTCGGAGCGCGGCCATGGGAGCCGGTTCCAGCACCCACGCGCGCCGGGTACCTGCAGTTCGTGTCGACCGGGACAAGGTTCGTATTTGTGGGGGGTTCGTACGTGCTGACCTGGGATGACATCAGTAAGTGGGGTCGGCGGGCATCGGACACAGGGGCAACGCCTCCCGCCGCCCCACAGCGTGACCTGATGCTCGAAGCGGTCATCGCGCACGAGCAGATCGACGTCCTGTTCCAGCCGCTGATCGAGCCCGCTAGTGGCCGGATCGTCGGAGCCGAAGCGCTCGCGCGGTCGCCCGTCGTGCCGACCGCCGAACAATTGTTCGCCCGCGCCTGGGCGGGCGGCCTGGCGGAGCGGCTGTCACGCCTGGTCCAGCGCAAGGCGCTGCGCTGCGCCGCTGTGTGGGAAGGACCGCTCAAGGGCCTCGGGCTTTCCGTCAACATCCTCCCGGCGGACATCTGCCGTGGCGGCTATGACGAGTGGCTCCTCGACGAAATAAGCGCCGCGGGAATCGATCCGGCGCGGGTTACGGCCGAGATCACCGAGAGCGCTCTCCTCAGCGACCAGGAAGCGGTGGCCGAACGTCTCACACGGTTGCGCGAGGCCGGCGTGCGCATCGCCGTCGACGATTTCGGCACCGGCTACGCGAGCCTCGCCTACCTCACCTCCCTCCCGCTGGACGCGATCAAGATCGATCGCGGGCTAGTCGCCGATATCGTCGGCGGCGAGCGCGACCGGATCGTCGTCAAGGCGATGATCCATCTGGCACGCGAGCTCGACCTCAAGGTGGTCGTCGAGGGGGTCGAGACCACCGGCCAGCTGGCGCTGCTCGCCGACTGGGGCTGTGACCTGTACCAGGGATTCCTCGGCGCCGGTGCGCTGACGCACGAGGAGCTGCACCGGTTTGTCGCTGCCGCGAACGCCGAGAGCGTCGAGGCAGCCTAAGCGGCGACCAACTCCTTCTTGTCCGAGGCGGCAACGACCCGTGCGAGTCCACGCGACAATTGCAGCGCCCCACCGAGCCGCGCGTCGGGTGTCGGCCAGTCGCGGGCAACGGTCATCTTGCTGTCCGGCCGAAGCTTGGCCGAGCCCTTCAACCGGTCGATGTAACCCAGCAGGGCCGCCAGGTCGGGGAAACCGCTCTCGGCGAACGTGATCACCGCGCCCTTCGCCCCGATGTCGAGCTTGGCGACCATCGCCTGTTTCAGGTTCAGCTTCACCTCGACGATTTTCATCAGGTTGGCGGTTTCCTCGGGCAGCGTTCCGAAGCGGTCGATCAGCTCGGCTGCAAAGGCGTCGATCGCGGGGCGGTCGTCGAGCTCGCCCAAGCGCCGGTAAAGTCCCATGCGGAGGTCGAGATCGGGAACGTAGGTTTCGGGGATCATGATCGGCGCATCGACGCTGATCTGCGGCGTGAATTCCTCCTGGCGCGGGAGGCCGCCGGCCTTGAGCTCCAAGATCGCGTCCTCGAGCATCGACTGGTAGAGCTCGAACCCGACCTCCTTGATGTGGCCCGACTGCTCGTCGCCGAGCAGGTTTCCGGCGCCGCGGATGTCGAGGTCGTGGCTGGCGAGCTGGAAGCCCGCGCCGAGGCTGTCGAGATCGGCGAGCACCTGCAGCCGCTTCTGTGCCGCTTCGGTGATCGTCCGCGTCGCCGGCATCGTCAGATAGGCGTAAGCGCGCGTCTTCGACCGCCCCACGCGGCCGCGCAGCTGGTACAGCTGGGCAAGGCCGAAGCGATCCGAGCGGTGGACGATCAGCGTGTTGGCGGTCGGAATGTCGAGCCCGCTCTCGACGATCGTCGTCGACAGCAGCACGTCGTACTTGCGGTCGTAGAATGCGCTCATCCGCTCCTCGACCTGGGTCGGGCTCATCTGCCCATGTGCGGTGACCGCCTTCACCTCCGGCACCTGCTCGCGCAGCCACTCCTCCATGTCGGGAAGGTCGGCGATGCGCGGGACGACGAAGAAGCTCTGCCCGCCGCGATAATGTTCGCGGAGCAATGCCTCGCGCAACACCACGCCGTCCCACGGCGTGACGTAGGTGCGCACCGCGAGGCGGTCGATCGGCGGGGTCTGGATCACCGACAGCTCGCGAAGCCCGCTCATCGCCATCTGCAGCGTACGCGGGATCGGCGTCGCTGTCAGGGTCAGGACGTGAACGTCGGCGCGGAGAGCCTTCAGCCGCTCCTTGTGGGCGACGCCGAAATGCTGCTCCTCGTCGACGATTACGAGCCCTAGGCGCTTGAACTCGATGCTTTTGGCGAGGATCGCGTGCGTGCCGATGAGGATGTCGACGGTGCCGTCGGTCAGTCCTTCCTTGGTCCTCTTCGCCTCAGCCGCAGGCACCAGCCGCGACAGGCGGCCAACCTTGAGTGGGAAACCCTGCAACCGCTCCACGAAATTGCTGTAGTGCTGGCGGGCGAGGAGGGTGGTCGGGCAGATCAGCGCGACCTGCTTGCCCGACATCGCCATGACGAAAGCGGCGCGCAGCGCGACCTCGGTCTTGCCGAACCCGACGTCGCCGCAGACCAGCCGGTCCATCGGCTTGCCGGCCTCGAGGTCCTGCAGCACGTCGGCGATCGCGCGTTCCTGGTCGTCGGTCTCCTCGTAGGGGAAGCGGTCGACGAATTGCGGATAGCTGGCGTCGGGTTCGGCGACGACGCCGGGACGCGTCGCGCGCATCGCAGCGACCTTGATCAGCTCGCCGGCGATCTCGCGGATGCGCTCCTTCATCCGGGACTTGCGCCGCTGCCAAGCTTCGCCGCCGAGGCTGTCGAGGGCCACGCCCTCGCTGTCGCTGCCGTAGCGGCTCAACAGCTCGATATTCTCGACCGGGACGTAGAGCTTGTTGCCGCGCGCATATTCGAGCGCGACGCAGTCGTGCGGCACCTTGCTGACCGGGATCTGGGTCAGGCCCTCGTAGCGGCCGATGCCGTGGTCGGCATGGACGACGAGGTCGCCCGGAGACAGCGTCGCAAGCTCCTCGAGGAAGGCCGCGGCCGCCTTGCGCTTCCTGCGGCGCCGGACGAGCCGGTCGCCGAGCATGTCCTGCTCGGTGAGGACGGCGACCTCGGGCGTGGTGAAGCCGTGGTCGAGCGGCAGGACGAGCAGCGCCGGCTGGGTCCTGGAGCCGAGCGCCTCCTGCCAGCTTTCGGCCTGTTTCTGCGCCTTCAATCCATGATCTTCGAGCAGGCCCGACAAGCGCTCGCGCGCGCCGCGGGTGTAGCTCGCGAGGACGACCTTGTGGCCGCTTCTGCGCAAGTCGGCGACATGCTTGGCGACCGCCTCGTAGACATTCGCCTGCTGGGCGCGCTCGGGCGCGAAGTCGCGCGCCGCCTGTACCCCGAAGTCGATGACCCGATCGGCTTCCGGCTCGGGGAACGGCGAGGCGAGGTGGATCGGGCGATCGGCCTCCACGCCCTCCCACTCGTCCTTCGAGAAGTAGAGCAAG